>Ga0209471_1000694_pt1 | contig 21555 bp, 18 predicted proteins | sample GraSoiAngelo_128_FD_185885 | JGI IMG/M metagenome (GOLD analysis project Ga0209471, IMG submission 185885) | Grasslands soil microbial communities from the Angelo Coastal Reserve, California, USA - 14_0927_12_20cm (SPAdes) (version 2) | ecosystem: Environmental > Terrestrial > Soil > Grasslands ...
CCACAGGCCCGGTATTCAGGGCTCTGGGGATAACGCGACAGACAGCTGTCACGACGGTTCTTTAGGCTGTGCTCTGCTAAAATCTGCGGCGCCAAGGCCGTCGGAGAAGGGTCGACGCCACCAAAGGCTCGCAGGGAAAAGAGGAAGCATGCTGTTCAGTCTCGGGCTGCTCCGCCGGATCGCTCGGGAACTTCCTCGTTATGGAAAATTGACCTACTGCCTCTATCGGGATCCGCGCGTGCCGCAGCGCAACAAGCTGGCGCTCGCGGCCGCGATGGCGTTGATCCTGAACCCGGTGGTCGATGTCCCGCTGCGCCTGCCGGTCTTTGGCGAGATGGATGCCGTGGCGCTCACGGTGCTCGCGATCCGTTTGTTCGTCGAGAAAGCGCCCAAGGACGTGGTCGCCGAGCACCAGGAACGGATCGCGCTCGGAACCAGTGTTTTCGACCAGGACCTGCGCCGCAGTCGCGAGGGACTGCGGGGCCGGTTGAATGAATTGCGAGAACGGGGCCTCGCGGTCGCTCGCTCTCGCCGGAGGATGGCATGAAGGTTGTCCTGACCCAGGATGTGAAAGGCACGGGAAAGGCCGGTGAGACCAAAGACGTGGCCGACGGCTACGCGCGCAACTTCCTGCTCCCGCGCAAGCTGGCCCAGCCCGCGACCAAGGGCGCGCAGCAGCAGGTGGATCGCGCCAAGGCCACGACGGTGCAGCGCGAGCAGCGCGAGTTGGATGAGGCGAAGGCATTGGCCGTCAAGCTGGAGGCCATGCAGGTGGTGTTGAAGCTGCGGAGCGGGAAGGATGGCAAGCTGTTTGGTGCCGTGACCAACGCCGATGTGGCGTCGGCGCTCAAGCAGCAGCACGGGATCACGCTGGACCGTCGCAAGATCGAGTTCGATGAGCCGGTCAAGGCCATGGGTGCCGGCACCGCTCACGTGAAGCTCCACCGTGAGGTCACGGCGCAGATCCCGTTGATGGTCACCTCCGCTTGACCGTTGACCTGAGACGCGCGCCGGCGCCGCCGGCAGCCGGCGGCCGGGTACCGCCCCACAATCTTGAAGCGGAAGCATCCGTGCTCGGTTCCTTGATGCTCGATCGCAACGCCATCGTGCGGGTCGCCGACTTCCTGCGGCCCGATGACTTCTATCTCGATCACCATGCGCAGGTCTTCCGGGCGGCCCTGAATCTCTACGATCGCGCCGATCCCATCGACCTGCTCACGCTCGCATCCGAGCTCGAGAAGATGCTGGTCCTCGAACGTATCGGCGGCCAGGTGTTCCTCGCGGAGCTGGAGAGCCGCGTCCCGACCGCGGCCAACGTCGAGTACTACGGCCACCTCGTGGAGGAAGCGGCGACAAAGAGAAAGCTGATCAGCGCGGGTGCCAGGATCACGGCGCTCGGATTCGACGACAGCACGCCCGCGGGCCAGGCGCTCGATACCGCGGAAGGCGTGATCTTCAACATCGCCGAGGGCCGCATCACGCAGGACTTCGTCGCCCTCAAGGACATTCTCAAGACGACCTGGGATCAGATCGAGCAGATCCACAAGGATCAGTCAGTCGTCTCCGGCGTGCCCAGCGGCTTCAACGACCTGGATGCGAAGACCGGAGGCTTCCAGAAGTCGGACCTGATCATCATCGCTGCCAGGCCAGGCGTGGGTAAATGCATTGCGTGGGATTCGTTGATCGATGATCCCGTAACCGGTGCGCGGCTCACCGTTGATCAGTTCGTTCGTGAGCGGCGGCCACTCGTCTTCGGATTATCGCCTCGAGGTCGAATTGAATGGCGTCATGTTGGCGATTGGGTTGACAGTGGCATGCAGCCGTGCTTTGCCGTGACGACGCAGACCGGCCGACGGATCGAGGTGACAGGACATCATCCATTCATGACCATTACCGGCTGGCAACCACTACACGATCTGGTCGTCGGCGATGCCATCGCCGTGCCGCGGGCCATATCGATTTTTGGCAAGGAGTCGATAGACCCACAACGAGCTCGTTTGCTTGGATACTTCATTGGAGACGGCGGATTGTCCAGCGGGACGCCCGACTTTACGAATATCGATCAGGTGATTGTTGATGACTTCAAATCGATCATTGCGTCACAATTTCCCGATTGCCACGTCGCCCAGCGCGGCATAACGTATTTCGTTAGCGCCTGGCCGCGAGTTCGCGATCTCGCCGTACGGGAACGTCTTGCCGCGTACGTTCAGCGTGTGCGTAGGCCGATTACGAAGAGCCCGATCATCGGGTGGCTCACAGGCTTCGGGCTATGGGGAAAGAAGGCCGATGCCAAACGCTTTCCAGACCAGGTGTGGCGGTGGAACCGGCAGACCCTTCGAGAATTCCTACGAGCCCTGATGTCGTGCGACGGCAGCATCTTCGCAACCCCAAATGGCCGTCCTCGGATCGAGTTCGCGGTTGCCTCGGAAGGGCTGGCCAAGGATGTTCACCATGCGTTCGTGCGCTTTGGCATTGTCTCGCGCTTGTACCGGAAGTCCGAGCGCTGCTGGCGCGTGCAGATCACCGATTCTGAATCGGTGGCTCGTTATCAAGTGGAGGTCGGGTGGGTAGGCGAGAAAGTGTGTCGGTTCCCGAAGGAGTTGCCACAGTTCCGGAGCAACAATGGCCATCTCCCGATGGCCGTCTGGAAAATGGTCGGCGAGACCGCTTCGAGCCGTGGCCTTTCGTGGTCAAAGCTGGCCGTTCTTTCCGGTGAACGGACTAGGACCTCGAGGTTCGAAACCTACAATCCGCGGGTCAATCACGGCCTCTCACAGCGGCGGCTGGCGATCTTCAATGAGGTCCTCGAAGATCGGCGCCTTGCGGCACTGGCAAATCCGGAGTTGTACTGGGATCGGATCGTATCCATTGAGCAGACCGGTAGTCGCCAGGTCTATGACCTCACCGTGCCTGAAGGCGCCAACTTTATTGCCGAGGACGTCATCGTCCATAACACGTCGCTGACGCTCAACATCGCGCAGCACGCATCGATCCAATACAAGATTCCGGTTGCGATCTTCTCCCTCGAAATGTCGGAGCAGCAGTTGGTTACACGATTGCTCTGCAGCGAGGCATCAGTTGACTCTTATCGCTTGCGCACTGGGCTCCTCAAAGACGCCGAGTGGCCGCGCATCGCCCAGGCGATGGGCGCGCTCTCGGAAGCGCAGATTTATATCGATGACTCGCCCAATGTCTCGGTCATGGAAATGCGGACCAAGGCGCGCCGGCTGAAGTCGGCGAACAATCTTGGCCTGATCATCGTCGACTATCTTCAATTGATGCAGGGGCGTAATCAAGAAAATCGTGTGCAGGAGGTCTCAGACATCTCTCGCGGTTTGAAGACCTTAGCGCGGGAGTTGCAGATTCCCGTCATCGCGTGCTCACAGTTGAGCCGCGAGCCCGAGAAGCGGCCCGACCATCGCCCGCAGCTCTCGGACCTTCGCGAAAGCGGTACTTTGGAGCAGGACTCGGATTTGGTCCTCTTCATTTTTCGCGAGCGTTTCTACAACGACAACGTCGCCGAGGACCGGCGCAACATCGCCGAGATCATCATCGCCAAGCATCGCAACGGGCCAACTGGCAAGCTCGAGTTGCTCTTCATCGACGAGCAGACGAAATTCGCCAATCTCGACCGCAGACGCGGGAGCTAGCAGATGGTGACCATCCTCGTAGGCGGCCAGTGGGGCGATGAGGGAAAGGGCAAGATCATCGACCTTCTATCCGAGAAGGCCGACATGGTGATCCGCTCGCAGGGCGGCAATAATGCCGGCCACACCGTCGTCAACGCCGGCCAGGAATTTCGCTTCCACCTCATTCCCTCGGGCATTCTGTATCCGACCACGACCTGCGTGATCGGCAACGGCGTCGTGCTCGATCCACGAGTGCTGCTCGAGGAGATGCAGCAGGTGCAGTCGCGCGGCATCAGCATCGACAAGCTGGTCGTCTCCGATCGCGCGCATCTGATCATGCCCTGGCATCCGATCCTCGACAAGCTCGAAGAGGAGCAGCGCGGCGATGACCGGCTCGGCACCACCTGGCGCGGCATCGGGCCTGCCTACGCGGATAAAGTCCGGCGTATCGGCTTTCGCGCCGGCGACCTGTTGAAGCCACGCTTCCTGCAGAAGAAGCTTGGCTTCGTCCTCAACAAAATCAAGAACCCGATCCTGCAGGAGCTCTACCACGTGCCGCCGCTCGACCCGCAGGCCGTGCTCGACGAGTACACGGCATACGGCGAGCGGCTCGGGCCATACATCAAGGACATCTTTCCGATCGTCCACCAGGCGCTCGCGAGCAACGAGCAGATCTTGCTGGAGGGGGCTCAGGGCAGCATGCTGGATCTGGACTTTGGCACGTATCCGTACGTGACGTCATCGTCGCCGACCGCCGGCGGCGCGCTCACCGGCTCCGGAATTTCGCCAACGGCCGTCGACCTGACGATGGGCGTCTTCAAGGCCTACACGACGCGGGTCGGCTACGGGCCGATGCCCACCGAGCTCACCGATGCGCTGGGCGAACAGATGCGAAAGATCGGGGTCGAATACGGCACGACCACCGGACGGCCGCGACGCGTGGGCTGGTTCGACGGCGCCGTGGCGCGCTACAGCGTCGCCCTCAACGGGATCCGGTCGATTGCGCTCACCAAGCTCGACGTCCTCGACGAGTTCGACCCGATTCGGATTTGCACCGGCTACATCAGCAAGGGCGAGTTGCAAGCCTATCCGATGTCGAACATCAGCCACCTCAAGCACTGCGAGCCCGTCTACGAGACGCTGCCCGGGTGGCGCTCATCGATCGCGGGCGTCCGCCGGCCCGAAGACCTGCCCAAGGCTGCTCGCCGCTACATCGAGCGGCTCAGCGAGCTCTGCGGTGCACCCATCGATATCGTTTCAGTCGGCGCCTCCCGCGATCAGACGATCTGGATGCAGGGCGGCCAGGTCGGCCTAGCGGTGCGTCAGCGCGAACGCGAAACCAGCCACACCTAAGTACCACAGCAGCGAGACCGCGCTCAGTAGCACCTTCGTCTGGCGATTAAACGACCGTGCGGTCCAGGTGAGCCATAGCCCGACCGGGTTGATGATCAACAATGCCCCTAGAAGAATGATGGGGTTTTGCGCCGGGCGGCCGCGCGTCGCGGCGCTGCGCATCTGTCGCACCACGTCATGCGGGTCCCCCTGCGTGTCATATGCCCGGATCGGGCTGCTGCCCGCGCCACGGCTGTAGGCCGTCGAGACGGGTGAGGTTGCCATCGCCGGTTGGCGCACCGGTTGCCGCACCTCCGGCCGGACCGGTGCCCAGAGGCGATGCGGGTCGGGCGGTTCGGCGGAGTCGACCGCCAGGGTGCGCAGCGGTGCGGACCGGCTCGCCGCCCTCGTGCGCCGTCGCAAGAGGTCCTGGACCAGCAAGACGATGGTCGCCAGGGCGCTGATCAACAGCAACGCCTGCCAGGCCGCCTGTTGTCCGTTGCCGTACCAGCGCAGAATCATCGTCGCCGCGCCCGCCGCGAGGCCGAAGGCAAAGGTGAATCGCTCAGGCAGGAGCAGACGCCGTCGATCGGCGGCGATGTAGCCCGCCAGGAAGAGCGACGGGCCGGAGGCGAGTTGGAAGCCGAGGTCCGAGCGGATCGCAATCGCGAGCCCGGCCACGCCGCAGAGAAATCCGACGACCAGGCCCAACGAAATCTTCCGCGTGTACCACAGGTACGTGACGCCCAGCAGCACCGCGGCGGCCGATGTCACCCCGATCGGGCCGGGCGCGTTCCCAACGTAGAGCTTGACCGGATCGATGACGATCTGGAGCTTGTACCAGAGGAGCAATGGATCGTCGAGGCGATGGCCATCGAAGGGATTCGTGAAAGCGATATGAAGTGGCAGCTGGATCAGGTAGAGGATTCCAAACACGATCAGAGCGGGATGGATCATCATGCGCCGCAACTGTGGCCAGAGCACGGTGTCGATGACGATGAAGAGAATCACCATCGAGGCGCCGATCCAGGCGGGCGTGTGAGGGGAGAAGAAGCAGGCGATCAGCATGCTGGCGACCAGCGGATGGGTCGCCTTGAAGCCAACCCAGGCGGGCAGTCCGAAGGTCAGGCGGGCGAGTTGCAGCGCGAGCAGGCAGACGATTCCGGCCAGAAACGAAATCGCGAACAGCAACAGCGCGTCCTGCAGAAAGAAGACGATGCCGGCGATGACCAGCGGCAAGAGGGCTAGCGCGTAGGCGAGGTCATAGCCAAGCTGCTCCGGCTGGACCAGGAGCAACTGCGGAACACCGTGCAGCGCTCGCCAGAGCTGTCGCACGTCGAGCATTGTAGTCGAGCTTCGGGCGAATTTGGCCATGACGTGGACGCTCCGTCCAAAGGCAGGAGGTCCGGCCGAAAGGCGTCTGCTATCCTTACTCCGTTTTTCCGGGCACCCTCGTGAAATTTTCGCGCCACATCCTGCCTACGCCCATCACGCTGGCCGCCGGGTTGCTCGCTACCGTCGTCGCTGCTAGCGGGGCGGACACCACCTGGACGTCGACGGGTGCCCAGCAACCTGGGACGCCGGATCGTCCCGTCTGGTCGATCGCCGTGTCGCCCGCGCATCCGGCGGTCTTGCTCGCCGCTACCCAGGGGCGAGGCGTCTTACGCAGCACCGACTCGGGGGCTACGTGGACTTCTGCGATTACGGGTGTCGACAGTGCCTGGGTCGTGCGTTTCGACCCCATTCAGACCGCGACGGCTTACGTCGGCACCCAGACCGCTGGGTTGTACAAGTCTGTCGACGAAGGAAAGACCTGGATGGCGCAGAGCCAGGGGCTCAACAACATGGATATCCGGTCCATCGCCGTCGCCAGCGGCCTGATCGTTGCTGGGACCGCCCAGGGTGTCTACTACTCGACCGATAGCGCGACATCATGGCACTCGCTCGGCCTCGAGTCATTGGATATCGCTGCGGTGGAGGTCCTGCCGGGCGCCACGGGAAGCACGGTGTTTGCCGGCGCCGACAACGGCACGGCGGGTTCCGGCTTTCTGCTCAAGTCCGAGGGACTCGGCGGGAGCTGGGCGGCGGTCAAAGGAAATTTCCCAACCGACGCCGTCGTCGCCTCTCTCGCGGTCGCGCCAGCCCCCTCAGGCGGCACTGATTCCCCGGTGCTCGCCGGGACCTCGCAAGGCCTCTTCCGCAGCGATGACCGCGGTGCGACCTGGAGCCCGCTGGCAGGCCTCCCCACCACCGATTTCAACATCGCCCTGTTCAACCCGGCGAATCCCGACCAGATCTATGTTGGCAGCGACGGCGACCAGGGGAACGGTGGCGTCTTTCGCTCGCTGGACCGCGGGGCCAGCTGGAGCACCTTCGGCGCCGGCCTCCCCGTCAAACCCCGTATCACGGCCCTGGCCCTGCAGCCGCTCAACCCGGCCCAGGTCGTCGCCGCCGCCTGGAACCCGACCAGTGGCTCGGCGGGCGCCTATCGAATCGCCGACCCCGCCGCCACGGTCGCCGGAGTGACCGCCTCGGCGGCGCCGTCGGCCAGCAGCCACCCGTCCGCCACGCCACGCCCGGCCACCGCCGGGCCGGCTCCCGTGCGCCGCTCCAGCGCAACGCCGGCCTACGCCACCTATGCGGTCGCCCTGGCAGTGCTGCTCGCCCTGGGCGCCGTGATCCTCGCGCGGCGCTGGCGGACCCGGCGGGAAGACCAGCATTCGTTCCGCCCGTGACCGACTGTCACAGCCGGGCCAGACGCGTTAACCATCCCTTCACCGGTTCAGGATGGTGGTTCGAGACCGGCCACGCTAGTCTCTTCCCTACGGTCCGTCCAAGGCGGGCTGAGGAGGTCGATCGCGGCTGCTCACCACACGGTCGAGACGGATCCTGAGCGTGGATTCGGCTGAGGCGACCCTGCGCGCGCTCGGTCTCGAGCTGCCCGATCCTCCGAAGGCGCTCGCCTCCTACGTACCCGTCCAGCAGGTCGGCGAGCTCCTCTATACCTCGGGCGTCATCCCCAGCTGGAACGGCGAGGTCCAATTCCGCGGGGTGGTGGGCGGCGATGTCAGTCTGAAGGACGGCGGCCGGGCGGCGGAGATCTGCGCGCTGAATATCATGGCGCTTATCCGTCAGCACGCCGGATCGCTCGACCAGGTCGAGCAGTTCATCCAGCTCAGCGGCTTCGTCCGCTCGGCGACGGGTTTCGAGGAGCAGCCCAAAGTCCTCAACGGCGCCAGCGACTTGATCTTCAAAGTCTTTGGCGAGCGTGGGCGCCACACGCGGCAGGCGCTCGGCACCAGCGAGCTACCCCTGGGCGTGCCGGTTGAGATCTCGGCGATCATCCGCCTGAAGGGCTAAGCCGCCAGCGGCAGCCAGGCCGTAAAGGTCGCTCCCTGGCCGGGCTCGCTCGCCGCCTCGATCGTTCCCTGGTGCGCCTCGACAATCGATCTGGCGATCGCCAGGCCCAGCCCCGAGCCGCCCATCGACCGGTCGCGCGCTTTTTCCCCGCGGTAGAAGCGCTCGAAGATGTGCGGCAGGTCCTGCCGCGAGATCCCAGGCCCCGTGTCCTGCAGCCGGATGGCGGCGCGCCCGTCCGCGGTAAAGACGCTCCAGCGCTGTTCGGCCCCGGGGGCGTACTTGAGCGCGTTCTGGGCGAGATTGGTCACCACCTGCTTGAGCGCCTCCGGGTCGGCCTTCACCGTGACCCCCGGCTGGAAGTCGCGTGACTCGAGTGCGCCCTTGTCGCGCAGGCCGAGCTCGTCCAGTGCCTGGTTGACGAATTGGTCGAGCTGGAGCGGCTGGCGGCTGGGCGCCTTGCCCGACTCGAACCGCGTCAGGGTCAGGAGGTCATTGACCAGCCGGGTCATACGCGTGCTTTCCTGTTGCATCGCCGCCAGCGATGCCTGAAGGGTCTCCGCGTCGACCACCTCGCGCCGGCCGAGCACGTCGATATAGCCGGCGATCGACGTCAATGGCGTGCGCAGCTCGTGCGAGGCATCGGCGACGAAGTGGCGCATCTGTTCCTCCGATTGCCGGCGGACTTCGAAGGCCTGGTCGATGCCGGCAGCCATCTGGTTGAACGCGACCGCCAGCGTTCCGATCTCGTCACGGGTCTTCGGCACGCTGACCCGCTGCTTGTAATCCCCGGCCGCAAGGGCCCCGGCCGTGGTGGACATCTGCTGGAGCGGGCGCAGCGCCCGGCCGACGATCAGCGGGCTCAGCAGCAGGGCAAGCAGCAACACCAGCAGCGATCCCACGATGGCGACCTCACGGTCCAGCCGCAGCGTTTGATCGATCTCGCTGGTGGGAATGGCGAGTTGCGCCAGCCCGATCGGCCGGGTACCGTTGCGGATCACGTTGAGCACCACGAGGTAGTTCGAGCCGTCGGCCGCCGTCGCCACGTAATACGGTCGGGGCGAATGGAGCACGGCGTTGCGGTATTCCTGGGTGGTGAGGCTCGGCGGGTCCTGTGTGGCAAAGAGTGTCGCCGGGGACGATGTCACCCAACCGCCGTTGACGTCGACGATGGTGGCCGCTGTGCGCCGGGAGCTCAGCTCGAGGCTGAACGCCTGCGACAGGATGAGCGCCCGCAGCGCGGCAGCCGGCCGGGTCGAGTTCTGCCTCCGGAAGGCGTTGAAGACGGCGTTGTACTCGCTGACGAGCACGTCGGCGTTGGTTCGAAAGAGGACTTCGCGCGCGGCGAAGTACTGGGCGACGCCGGCAGCCAGCAGCAAGACGGCGAGCAGGCCGAGGTAGACAAACGTCAGCCGCCATCGCAGCGAGCGGAAGCGCGACATGACTAGCCGCGCCCACCGCGGCGCGACCCACGGTTCATGTCTTGATCCGGTACCCGACTCCCCTTACGGTCTGGATTAGTTGATGCTGCTCATCGCCGAGTTTCTGCCGCAGGTACCGGATGTAAACTTCGACGTTGTTGGCGTCGCCGAAGAAGTTATAACCCCAGACCTGATCGAGAATCCGATCACGGGGTAGGACCTGGTTCGGATGCATCATCAGCAGGCGCAGCAGGTCGAACTCGCGAGCCGATAGGTCGATAGCGCGGCCATCTCGGCGGACTTCTCGCGTGGCGTCATCCATGGTGACGTCCTGAACTTGGAGCTGCGGACCAGCATTCGGATTGCGGCGGCGCATCACTGCCCGAATGCGCGCCAGCAGTTCACCAAAGTCGAACGGCTTGACCAGGTAATCGTCGGCGCCCACCTCGAGGCCTTTGATCCGATCCTGGACGTCGTCCTTGGCGGAGAGAATGATCACACCGGTGTCCTTGTTGCCGCGAATGGCCTCCGCGACGGCCAGGCCGTCCAGCTTCGGCATCATGATGTCGAGCACGACCACGTGCGGCCGGAACTCACTGATCAGGCGCAAGGCCGCCTGCCCATCCGGCGCGGTCTGTACCAGGAACCCCTCGTACTGCAAGCCAAGACGGATGAAGTCGACGATGCTCCGTTCGTCGTCGACGACCAGCACCCGCGGACTGCGAGAGGCCGTAGGCTCGGAGGCGGGTTCTGCCATTTCGAGTCCCAATATAACGGCACTTTTGGCGAAATCCCATCTTGTCGGCGCCTTCTCAGCCGGCTCTAAGCGACCGTGTTCCAGGAGGCAGTTTTGTCAGGGTCGCGGGATTCCCGCGTGTGTAAGCTCTTCCGGTGCAGCCGGCTGACGCACCGCAGCGCCCACGCGTAGGCCGCCGGCGCTCCTGGCTCATTCCGTCGCTGGTCGGCGGCTATCTGGCCGTCGTCACCCTCTTCATGGTTTTCGTGCTGCACTTATCCGTCTCCCCGGAGCGCTTCCTTCTGCTGATGCTGATCGCGGCGCTGGTTCTCGGCCGGGCCAAACTGTTCCTCGCCGACTGGATCCCGTTCCTGGTTCTCTTTCTTTCATACGAGTACTTACGTGGACTCGGCGGCAAGCTGGGCATGCCAATCCACGACGTGACTTCGCTTGAACGTCTAATCAGTTTCGGGCAGGTGCCGACCCTGGTGTTGCAGCAGGCGTTCTACCATGCCGGGCAATTGAGCTGGTACGACTTCGCGGCGACGATGTTCTACTTCCTGCACTTTGCCTTCCCACTCGGGCTCGGGTATCTCTTCTGGGTCGTGGACCGGCGGACGTTCTTACGATTCTCGCGGGCGCTGATCGCGATGTCGTTCGCCGCATTTGTTTTTTATCTCTTGCTGCCGGTCGCTCCGCCGTGGAAGGTCCTTCCCAGCGTGGTGAAAATCATCGACCACACGCTGCCGAGCTTCACGGACATCCCTGGCATCCCGGTGCCGGCCACGGTCTACCACTGGCTGACGCCCAACCAGTACGCCGCCATGCCCTCGCTGCACGCGGCCTATCCGTTGCTCGGTGCGCTCTTCGCACTACGTCTCTGGGGGCGCCGTGCGTGGCCGGCGCTGGTTTATACCGCGTGCGTCTGGCTCAGCATCGTCTACCTCGGCGAGCACTACGTGGTCGACATCATCGGGGCCGTGATCTTTGCTTTCGCCGCCTTCTTTGGCGAGGACTGGTTCACGCGCTTCTGGGCACAGAGGCGATCGCGTCGCGAGGACGCCGAGCTGACTACGACCGCCAGATCTTCTTCATGATGGCGCGCGCCAGCTTGTCGGGATCGTGGTGGGTCGAGACCCGCGGGTTGACGACGTCGACCAGCACCGCGTGGATGCTGCGCTTACTGACCGTGGCCGGATCGTAGACCACCCGCCTGATGCCCGCCTCCTGGGCCGAGGGCGGCAGGGTGAAGTTGTTGTTGCTGTTGACGACGACGAAATCGAAAATGTTCGAGCCCAGGTGGCGTTCGATGGCCTCGAGATGATCGCTGACCCGGAAGGCGTCGGTCTCGCCTGGCTGGGTGGCGACGTTGCACACGAAGACCTTGATCGCCGGCGAGGCCTTGAGCGCCTCGGCCATGCCGTCGACCACGAGGTTGGGCAAGATACTCGTATACAGGCTACCGGGGCCGACCATGATCATCTCGGCATTGAGGATGGCTTCTTCTGCCTCGGGGTTGATGGTGGGCTCCGGCTGGAGAAAGACCCGTTTGATGGCGGTGGCGACGGCTCCATTGCCGTCGCCGTCACCGTTGGCGTGGGGGATGCTGGATTCGCCAATTCGGGTCTGACCGTCGGCCATCTCGGCGATCAGGGTGACGTCGCGCAGGGTCGACGGCACGATCTGTCCCCGGACGGCGAGAACCCGGCCGGACTCGCGAATGGCGTGCTCGAAGTCTCCGGTGATCTCGGCCATCGCCATGATGAACAGGTTCCCAAACGAATGCCCGTTCAGGCTGCCTTCCTTGAAGCGATGCTGAAATAGCGTCGTCATCAGCGGCTCGACGTCGGCCAGCGCGGTGATGCATTGCCGGAAATCGCCCGGTGGCAGGATCCGGTACTCGGCGCGTAGGCGGCCCGAGCTTCCGCCGTCATCGGCGACCGTGACGATGGCGGTCAGGTTGCCGGTGTACTTCTTCAGCCCCCGAAGCAGGGTGGAGAGTCCTGTGCCGCCTCCCATCGCGACGACCCGCGGCCCCTTCTGCAAGAACCGGTAGTTATAGATGATCTCGGAGAGCGCTCGGTCGCGGCCGGGCAGGAAAGGCCCCAGGACGGACTGAGTCAGCTTGTAGAGGGCAAACAGAATGATCGACAGCCCCAGGGCACCGAACAGCGCCGCCCGGGCGAAGTAGGGAATGAACTGTAGGGTCAGGTAGAAGGTGACGCCGGGGAACCGGAAACCGGACGAGTAGACATTGCGCAGGGCGTAACCAATCCCAAGGCTGATGATCACCATCCCCACGATCAGGAGACCAAGCCATCGTTTGACGTGGAGACCGGGGGTGAACCAGCGCACCACCCGGGGGTTCATACGTATGGGGGCCACCGGCGCCCCAAGCTTAGCACACGATTTTTGAACTCAAAATCGGCCGATTTCGTTACGTCCAGACGACCCTATCGGGTTCCGGGGAAGCGGGCATATAATCGACACAGATGGCGATCAAGGCGGAGGGGGTCACTCGCGCCACCGAGGCCCGGCGGAAAGAGCAGGCACAGTACTGGGTCTACCTCGACGGGGAGTTCAAGCGGTACGGCGAGGCGCGCCTGGGCCTGATGACCCACGCCCTTCATTACGGCACCGGGGTCTTCGAGGGCATCCGCGGCTATTGGAGCCCCGAGCACGAGCAACTGTTTGTGCTCAAGCTTCGCGAGCACTATCGCCGGATGCAGAACTCCGTCAAGGTCCTCAAGCTCAAGATCCCGATCACCCTCGATGAGCTGGCCAGCACCACGATCGAGCTCATCCGGCGCAACAACTTCCGCCAGGACGTATACATCCGACCGCTCGCCTTCAAGAGCTCCGAAGAGATCGGCGTCCGGCTGCATAATCTGAAAGATTCTTTTGCCATCTACGTGACGCCCTTTGGCAACTACGTCGACATCGAGCGGGGCATCCGCTGCATGGTGTCGAGCTGGCGGCGCGTCGACGACAACGCGGCGCCGGCCCGGGCGAAGATCACCGGTATCTACGTCAATTCGGCACTGGCCAAGACGGAGGCGCAGGAAAACGGCTTCGACGAAGCGATCATGCTGACCCACGAGGGGCACGTCTGCGAAGGCAGCGCCGAGAATATCTTCCTGGTCCGCGACGGCAAGGTGTTTACGCCGCCTACATCCGACAATATTCTCGAGGGCCTGACGAGGCTTGCCATGATCGAGCTGCTCCGCGCCGAGCTCGGCACGGAAGTCATCGAGCGCTCCATCGACCGCTCGGAGCTCTACGTCGCCGACGAGATCTTCCTGTGCGGCACCGGTGCGCAGATTTCGCCTGTGGTCGACGTCGACCGGCGACCGATCGGCGATGGGCAGGTCGGGCCGGTGGTCGACCGGCTGCAGAAGCTCTATTTCGAAATCGTGCGCGGGCGTAACGCCAAGTACAAGTCCTGGCTCACACCCGTTTACTGATTCCGGCCAAAACGCGCCACCGCGAGCGCTAGGCGCGACCGATGCGCATCGTGATCGCGCCCAACGCCTTCAAAGGTTCGTTATCGGCGCAGGACGCTGCCGAGGCGATTGCCGAAGGGGTGCGTGTCGCCGCGGCAGACGCGGAGCTCGTGCTGGTGCCGATTGCCGATGGCGGCGACGGTACGGTCGACGCGCTGGTCGCCGCGACGCAGGGCGAGCGAAGGACCCTTCGGGTGCGCGGGCCGCTGGACGATTCGGTCGATGCCGAGTACGGCCTGATCGACGCCGGATCGAGTGCCGTAATCGAGATGGCGAAGGCCGCGGGGCTGGCCCTCGTGCCACCGGCGAAACGCGACCCGCGGGTTACGACGACCTATGGCGTCGGTGAGCTCTTGCAGCGGGGCTACGACGAGGGCGCGCGGCACTTCATCGTCGGCATCGGCGGCAGCGCCACCAACGACGGCGGCGCCGGCATGGCGCAGGCGCTCGGTTACCACCTGCTTGACGCACAGGGCCACGAGCTACCGCCAGGCGGCCTGGCGCTCACACGCCTGACGCGGATCCACGTCGGCGGCGTCCACGCCAATTGGAAGAAAGCCGAGGTGGACGTCGCCTGCGACGTCACGAACCCCTTGACAGGACCGAGCGGCGCGAGCGCAGTCTATGGCCCGCAGAAGGGAGCGACCCCCGAGATGGTCGTGGAGCTCGATGCCGCGCTCAAGCGCTTCGCGCAAATTATCCGGCGCGACCTGGGCGTCGACGTCGAGCAACTACCCGGTGCAGGCGCCGCGGGCGGGCTGGGCGCCGGGCTCGTCGCCTTTACCGGCGCGCGGCTGCGCCCCGGCGCCGAGATGGTGATGGTGGCGTTGCGCCTGGATGATCGGCTTGCCGGCGCGCAGCTGGTCATCACCGGCGAGGGACGCCTGGACTCCCAGACCGCGCGCTTCGGCAAGGGCCCTGCCGCCGTAGCCCGGCACGCCCGCCAAGCCGGCATCCCCGTCGTCGCCATCGGTGGCAGCATCGCGAACGAAGCGGAGCTGCAGCTGCTGTTCGATGGGCTGGAGGCGACTGTGTTAGAGCCTTGCTCGCTGGACGAGGCGATCGCTCAGGCGCGGCCCCTGTTGGTCGCCGCATCGACCCGCGTGATGCGGCTGCTCCTGGCCGGCCGCCGCCTAGCCACAGCGCACTTCGACGGGTAACATCGGCCTGTGGCGCACCGGCACGATGACGAGTACATCCATCGCCATGACTTCGGTGAGGATTCGCATGTCCACCGCCTGGTCGAGGTCATCGAGCACGCACATGGGGCGCCGGGTGAAGCGCCGCACGGTCACACGCACATCATCATGACCGACCCGTCGGAGCGCGCCAACGCCGGTCGAGATCACCGGCATCGGCTTAGAGTTCCGTTCGAGCACGAGCACGCGTCCGAGTCTCAGCGCCACCGGCACCGCCTGGGCGATCTCGAGCATGAGGTCGCGGACCGGCACTGGCACCCGGTGGAGATCACCGAAATCGAGCTGGTCATCGAGCCACGCAAGCCCGAGCGTGGTCAGCGACAGTAGGGATCGTGCAAGTAGGCTCCGCGCCCAGGCGAGAGCGGGGTGCTTCGAGTCGCTTGTTGCTCGGTGGCCTGGGGGTGCTGGTGGTACTCGCGATCGGCGGGGCCATTTGGCTGGGCGCTTCACGGCATGCAGCGGAAACCCTGGATCCGGCGATCACCGCGAGTCTCGCCAGCCAGGGCATCACCATTGGGGCACCGTCAACGACCAGCGTCCCAACTACGCGAGAACAAGCAGGGGCGATTGCCTTCAAAGACTTCCCGAACCACAAGAGCGTCAGTACGGTCTTGGCTAACGTTCTTGTCCGGCCCAACGCGGCTTTCAATTGCACATGCTGGGTCGTAGCCTGGCAAATGGGGTCGGGACTGCCTCCTCCTGGCGGACCACCGGGCAGTAAGGCTTCAGCCAACCAGTTTCAGTCGTCGACGCGTTATCACGTGGCATTCATTGACGCGCAATCGGGCAAATTTGTGTTTGCCCTGGAGAGCTACGTCCGGTCTTATTGAACGTCGAACTCGTTGCCTTCGGGATCGAACATGTTGATGAAGTACTCGCCGCGCTCTTCGACGGCCCGCGAACGGCGAGCGCCCAGTTTCACCAGACGGTCGACCTCGGCGTCGACCCGTCGTCGCCGTTCGTCGTGGGGTGCCCCTCTTGGCCCGCCGACGTTCAGGTCGAGGTGGACCCGGTTCTTGACGATTTTCCCCTCCGGGACCCGCTGGAAAAAGATTCGTGGACCGGCCCCATCGGGGTCGATCACGGCACTGGCCGAGGTCCACTCACTCTCGGGAATCCCCTGCGCCTTCAGGAAGTCCGGCCACGAGGCAAATCCCGGTGGTGGGTCTTGCTTCTTGTAATGCAGCGCCGCGGCCCAGAAGGTGGCGAGTCGGTCCGGATCCGCGCAGTCGAAGACGATCTGAACCCCTGTAGCCACCGAGCCAATATAGCTAGTGCTTGCGGTAGCCGCCCTGGACGCGCCCGTCCATGAAAGAGATCTTGGGATGGCGCACCTTCGACGTGAGGCGCCGGGTGGCGATGGCCGTGTTGAGCTGCACGACGACGTCATTGCGCTGGAGGTGCGGCGGGTTCGGGTAACGTTCCGAACAGGCCGGGCAGGAATCGAGGTGTTGGGCGACCATCTTGCGCTGCTCGCGGCGCAACGTGCCCGGCGGGAAATTATCGAGTAAGTAAGCGATCGTCGGGCAGCGCGTCTCTTCGGTCTGGGCCTTGCCCTCCATAAATAGATATTCTTCTTTGAAGCGGCGGCGGGCGCGATGGAGAAGAGTCTCGACCGCGCTCTCGGAGACCCGCATCTTGCGGGCGATGTTCGCGTAGCTCAAGCCCTGGAGCTCGCGCAGCGTCAGCACCAGCCGGTACTTCTCGGGTAAGCGCCGGGCCACCGACCAGACGGCATCGCGTAGCTCGCTGATCTCGAGAGCGACCTCGGGGCTCTTGCGCGCGTCACCATCCGGCACCTGGAGCACGGAGTCTTCGTTTTCCTCGTCGTCGATCTCCTGCGCCTCGGGGAATTTCTTGCGGCGCCGGAGCTCGTCATAGCAGAGGTTGGTGGCGATCCGGTGGATCCACGCCGAGAAATTGAAGCTGTCGTTGATGCGATGGATGGTCCGGAGAATTTGAAAGAACGTTTCCTGGGTCAGGTCCTCGGCCAGTTGCCGGTCGCGCAGAAGCCTGAAAGTCAGTCCATAAATCGCCTTGTGGTAGCGCTTAAACAGCGTGTCGAAGGCAGCCACGTCGCCGCCAAGATAATCGCGGATAAGATCAAGATCCGAGGGCCCCTTGGCAACTCTCGTCACTCCCTGGATACCACCCGGACTCGGCAAAATCCGTATCGATGTGAAGTCCACCCGCCGAGTCGCGGGGCGAATCATAGCACCCGTTCTTGCGCTCGTTGCACGACTCTCCGAGGCAATTTCCAACTTTGTCACACGGCCGCGATCTTTTCGCAGGAGTTCCGCAATCGGCTCGTTATAATGCCGCTGACGTCCACATCATGAGGGCCACAAATGGGCAGTCCGGGGGCTGGAAAAGCCACCACCGTCACCATCCGATTTCTTGACGACGAGATTATGGAGGGCCGGGTCGGCAGCGTCAGCCTGGACCAGCCCAATCTCGAGCTTGAGATGCTCGATCAGGCCAGCAACAACGAACGCGCCCTCATCCCGTTGCCCTCGATCAAGCGCATCGCCCTCGGCAGCGGAACGCCCACCGCCGCCGAGCAGGCCCGCGCCGACAAGAAGGTCGCCATCCGCTTCCAGGACGGCGAGGTCCTCAAGGGCTACCTCGACGGCGATCTCCTGCACGCCACCTACGGCATCACTATGCGGCTCATGGCTATTGACAAAGATCGCATCGAGACCCTGGGGATCCCGTACACGGCACTCAAGGCGCTCTTTTATCTCAAGTCTTGGGACACCCGGCCGCCAGAGTTCGACGGTGAGGAAGACCTGCATCTGAACAAGCGCCTTTCGTCGCCTCTCGTGGACCTGATCTCTGACATGGGTCAGCTGGACAAGCTCCGCAAGCGCGGAGCCATCACCGAGAGCGAATTCCAGCGAAAGCGCCGCAAGATCCTCGATAACATCTAACACGCGGCCCTTGCCACACCGGGGGCCGCTTATCACGCGGCCCTTTTCACACCGGGGGCCGCTTAGGGCCGCGCTCGTTGCCCTGGCCGTGCTGCCCCTGGCGGGCGGCTGCAGTTCCCTGCCCTCGGTGCACGGGATTTCGCTGGGCAGTGCCAGTCCGTCGGTGTCGCAGTATCAGCCGGAGGCGGCGCGCCATGAGGGGGGCACGCTCGTCGTCGGCGATTGGGAGAGCCCGACGAACTTTTCACCACTCTTCAACGAAGAAGTCCCGGCGGCGCAGGTAGACGCGCTCCTCTTCGCCGGCCTGGTCCGATTGGATCCCAACCTGCAAGCAGTCCCCGACCTGGTGGAACGCGTGCCCACCCTCGAGAACGGCGACGTTCGGTGGAATCGTCCCGCCGGCACGGTTGACGTGACCTACCAGCTTCGCGCGGGACTGCGCTGGTCGGACGGAGAGCCGCTGACGGCCGACGACGTGGCTTTTACCTGGCGCCTGATCGTCAATCCCAAGGTTCAGGGTGTTCTGTCGCCGGATGGCTATGCGGCGATCTCGCGCATCGATGTCCACGACGTGCAGCGCTTCACGCTTCATTTCGATCGCGTCTACCCGAAATATCTCAACCTGTTTCCCGCCGTACTTCCGCAGCATCGTCTGGGCGGCATCGCCCCCGAGCAGCTGGCGACAAACGCGTTTTGGGGGCGCCCCGACGTCGTCAGCGGCCCCTTCAAGATCTCGGAGCTGGTCCCCGACGACCACATTACGCTGCTACGCAACGATGCCTGGTCGCAAGGACGCGCGGGGCGCCGGGCGCACCTGGACGGCATTCTGTACAAGATTTATCCCGAGGCCGGACAGCTAATGGACGCGGCTCGTGCCGGCCAGGTGTCGCTCGCGCTCGAGTTGCCGGATGACCAGCTCGCCACGCTGGCCAATACCGGCGCGGTGACCGTGCAGCGCCGTTCCCAGCTTGCCTACGAGCAGGTCACCTTCAACCAGGCGGATCCCAATCCGCTGACCGGCCAGTCGCCGCCCTGGAAGAACGATCCCGCGCTTCTCCAGGCGCTGCGCGGGGCGATCGACCGTCCCGGCATAGTAAAAAAACTCTACGGTGACCGGGCCCGGCTCGCGGAATCCCCCATCCCGAGCGCGCTGAGCGCCTTCCACGATCCGGACATCTCGCTTGCATACGATCTAGGCGCTGCCGTGAAGCTGCTCGACGGCGACGGTTGGGTTCCAGGACCAGACGGTATTCGCAGCAAGAACGGACGTCGTCTAAGTTTTCACATTGTCACGGCGCTTGGCAGCCCGCTGCGAAGCGCGGTGCGCGATGAGTTGATCGCGCAATGGCGAAAGCTCGGTGCCGAGGTGAGCGCGACCGAGGCACACCCAAGTGATCTCTTCAGCGGCTACGCGCAGGGCGGCCTGCTGGAGCGCGGTCAATTCGAAGCCGGATTGTGGACCTGGAGCATCGGCCCCGATCCAGACGGCGTCTACCCTCTCGAGCACTCGTCGGAAATTCCCACGGACAAGAACCAGGGACAGGGCTCCAACTTCGGGCGCTTCAGTAACGCCGACCTTGATCGCAATCTCGACAAGGGCCGGACATCGCTCGTCACGATCGAGCGGGCCCGATCGTACGCCGCCTTCGAGCGCGCCTACGCTCGGCTCGGCTTCGAGCTGCCACTGTTCGAGCGCGTCCTCGTCGCGATGGCCAGCCCGCATCTGCATAACCTCGCGCTCAATGCCGCCCCGGATACCACGTTGTGGAACGCGGCCGACTGGTGGGTTGATTGATTAGACAAGATTGGAAAAGGCTGTCTTTCTTTGACCCTTCCCGGTAACCGCCCGTAGAATGCACCGCATTATCTGCGCTGGCGGGTCCGGCCAGCGCCTACCTCTGATCCGCGCGTGAACTTTCGGAAGGAGGTCGCATGAGAGGAGCCAGCCTCCGCTCGTTGCGGCTGCTCGCCGTGGCGGCCGTCGGCACCGTGCTGCTAGCGGCGTGCTCGCCCACCGGCGGGAACAACGGGACAACCTACAAGCTCGGAGGGCGGCTGACGGTCGCCTCCTGGCAGGAGCAGGACAGCCTGCTCGGCTGCAACATCACGGCCGCCGCGCCGCATGCCTGCGCCTACGTCAACCCGGCGATGGAGGGTTTGCTGACGGTGAAGGCGAACCAGGACGTTCCGCCGAATCCCAAACTGTCGGACTACTGGGTGCCCGAGCTGGCCACCGAAGTGCCCACCTTGGAAAACGGCGATGTCAAAGTCACTGGCGACAAGATGGATGTGACCTGGAAGCTTCGCCACGGCGTCAAGTGGCATGACGGCGTCGCCTTCACATCGCGGGACGTGAAGTCGACGTTTGACTTCTGGTTCTTGAAGTTCCGCGACAAGAACCCGACGCCGATCGTTTCCGTCAGTGGCTGGGACCAGGTTGAGAGTGTCGATACGCCTGACGAGTACACCGTCGTCGTTCACTTCCATACGGTGTACGCGGCCTACCTCACGCTGGGAACGGGCCCCTACGGCGTCCTCCCGGACCACCTGCTGCAGCAGATCTGGGCCAATACCGGCAACCTCACGACCGACAAAGTCACGGTCAACATCCCGGGTGGCTACAGCGGATCGGACACGCTCGACAAGATCATGGTCGGCACCGGACCTTTCATGTTCAAAGAATGGATCCCCGGCGACCATCTCGCGTTGGTCAGAAACCCGCATTGGTGGGGCGGCGGGAATCGCCCGTATCTCAATGAGATCCGCGTCAAGTTCGACGCCGACGCGAACAGCGAGCTCAATGAGTTGCGCACCAACACCATCGACATGGCGCTGGATTTACGTCCGTCACTGCTGCCGCCATTGTCTCGGCTAAGCGACGTCACGACGGTGACGATCCTCGACAGCGCCACCGAGCATCTCGATATCAATCTGCATAACACGTTTCTCAAGGACGTCACGCTTCGAAAAGCGATCCTGATGGCGATCGACCGGCAGAAGATCGTCGATACGTTGCTGTTGGGCCGCACCGTCGTGCCGCCCGACGCGTGGATGTGTATTCAGACTGGCGCCTGGTGCCTCGATCCCAACGCCAGGCACACGCAAGCTGACCAGCCGGCCGCCAATAAATTACTCAACGATGCCGGCTACAAGCTCCAGGATTCGGGCCCGTGCAAGAGCTTCCGGACCGACCCGCAAGGACGCTGCGTGCAGCTCCACCTGGTCACGACCACGCTGCCCTTGCGCGAACAACAGGAAGTCGCCATCGCCGCCGACCTCGCCGCCATCGGCATCCAGGTCATCAAGCCGTTCGCCAACCAGCCGGCCAGCCGCATGTTCGGCTCCTGCACGAGTGGCGGAGTTATCTACAGTCATAATTTCGATCTCGCCATGTACACGAACAACTACAGTTATCCGGCTGAGCCCGACTCGCTGGCCTACACCGCGT
>Ga0209471_1000695_pt1 | contig 21541 bp, 20 predicted proteins | sample GraSoiAngelo_128_FD_185885 | JGI IMG/M metagenome (GOLD analysis project Ga0209471, IMG submission 185885) | Grasslands soil microbial communities from the Angelo Coastal Reserve, California, USA - 14_0927_12_20cm (SPAdes) (version 2) | ecosystem: Environmental > Terrestrial > Soil > Grasslands ...
TTTCGCTGCACGCCCCTGCCCTCCAACCGCACGCCGAGCTTTATATGGGACTGGTGGAAGTCGGTGTTGGCCTGCTCCCCGGTGCCGGCGGATGCAAAGAGATGCTGTTGCGCGCGGTGGACAGCGCACAAGCAATCCGGGCCGGTGGCAGAGGCGAGTCGGTCGAACTGATGGAAGCGATGAAGAAAGCCTTCGAGACCATCGCGACCGCGAAAGTCGCAACCTCCGCGCACGAGGCTCGCAGCCTCGGCTTCCTGCGAAATTCCGACAGCATCACCATGAATCGCGAGCGCGTCCTCGCAGACGCTAAATCTCGGGCGCTGGAAATGGTTCACGCCGGTTACGAACCTCCCCTCCCACGCACCGACATTCCCGCACCCGGCGAAAACATCTTGGCCGCGCTCAAGATGGGCGTCCACCTCATGCGCCAAGGCGACTACATCACCGAATATGAAGTAAAGCTAGCCACCAAGATCGCTGAAGTCGTGTGCGGCGGCAACGTAACCCCCGGTACTCCGATCAGCGAGCAGTACGTGCTTGATCTGGAGCGCGAGGGATTTAAATCCCTGTGTGGAGAGAAGAAGACGCAGGAGCGAATTCAATACACGCTGAAGACAGGGAAGACACTTAGAAATTAAGTCTTCAGTCTAAGGCCGTACATCTTTAGCCTATGTCGTTAACATACGTATTGACAATATGTACGTTACACACGTACTATGACTCTTGGAGACTTGAAGATGACTTACATCGAACCCCAGACAGTTTGCGCCCCTCGGGCTTCCGTTCGCGCGGTCGAGATAATCTACAACGAAGGATCCGGGAAATGGTCGGTCGCACGAGTGAACTGGGAAGACGAGGATAGAATCGGAATTCGGTGGAATGGTGGCGACGGTCCCGGGGTTGGCAATCCGCAATCCCGGGGAAGGGCAACTTGGTTCATCGTCCCCGAGCCTCTGCAGCAGGTCGTCCTCGAGAAAGTCGAAGAGCTAAGCATTTCGGGCCCAGGCGGTCTGGTGGAAAAGTACACCGAAATGTCCAACGATAGGGCACGCGAGCGCGAAGCAGAGGAGTGGTCGGAGGGGCTGATCGGCGATGCATCCGCGGAGGGGTGAGGTCTGGTGGGTGGCATTCGATCCGGCCGTGGGCGGCGAAATCCAAAAGGCCCGCCCAGCGGTGATCGTCAGCAATAATGCGGCGAACACGGTCCTGAATCGCGTGATCGCGGTTCCGCTCACGAGTCAAATCGCGAAAGTCTATCCTGGAGAAGCTATGGTCACGCTGAATGGCGAACCGCGGAAGGCGATGGCCGATCAACTCACGACCGCTTCGAAAAAACGTATGCGCTCCAAGCTGGGCGAACTGTCCGTCTCCGATGTAGCCGCCGTGGAAAAAGCAATCCTTCTGCAGTTAGGCATCCGCCGCTGACGCAATCGCAAATCGTTCGCGGGCTTGAACCCGGCCGGAATGACAAGCATCAGATACTATTTAGGAGTGTCCATGCGTGAAGTCATCATCGCCTCCTGCGTCCGCACGCCCGTAGGACGCGCCTTCAAAGGCACGCTCCGCGCCACCCGTCCTGACGAACTGGCCGCGATCGCCATCAAGGGCGCGCTCGAGCGGGTGCCGCAGATCGATCCCAGCGAAATCGAAGATGTCATCCTCGGCTGCGCCATGCCCGAGGCCGAACAAGGGATGAACGTGGCCCGCATTGCCTCGCTGCGTGCGGGACTGCCAGTCGAGGTCTCAGCGCTCACCATCAACCGTTTCTGCTCCTCGGGACTGCAGGCGATTGCTATGGCGGCCGAGCGCATCATGAGCGGTGGCGCGGAGGTGATCGTCGCCGGCGGGACGGAATCCATGTCCATGATCCCGATGGGCGGACACAAGATCTCTCCCAATCCCTGGCTCGTAGATCACTATCCCGATGCCTATCTTTCCATGGGCCTCACCGCTGAGCGGCTGGCCACGCGTTTCGGAATCACGCGCAAAGCGGCGGACGAATTCTCGCTGCGCAGTCATCAGAAGGCTCTGGCCGCGATACAAGCTGGCAAGTTCGCGGACGAAACTGTTCAAGTGCCGGTCAGCTTCACTACCCCGAATGGCTCGAAGCCCAAGCGACAGGAGATCATCTTCAAAGTCGACGAAGGCCCCCGCGCCGATACATCCCTTGAAGCTCTGCTTGCGCTCAAGCCCGCCTTCCACGCCAAGGGCAGCGTGACCGCAGGCAACTCTTCGCAGATGTCCGACGGCGCGGCCGCCACGGTGGTCATGTCCGCAGAGCGTGCCAAGGCTCTCGGTATCAAACCGCTGGGTCGCTTCCGGTCGTTCGCTACCGCGGGATATAAGCCGGAGGAAATGGGCCTCGGCCCCGTGTTCGCCATTCCCAAAGCTTTGAAGATGGCAGGACTCAAGCTCTCCGACATCGACGTGATCGAACTGAACGAAGCCTTCGCTGCGCAATCGCTCGCGGTAATTAGGGAAGCCGGACTCGACCCCGAACGCGTCAACCCCAACGGCGGTGCTATCGCCCTCGGACACCCCCTCGGCTGCACCGGCGCCAAACTCACCGCATCCATCATTCGCGAACTGAAGCGTCGCAATGCGCGTTACGGGATGGTGACGATGTGCGTCGGCGGGGGCATGGGTGCAGCCGGTATCTTCGAAAATCTGGATTGACCTCGAAGACACCAAGGCACAATTATTCCATTCCTTTAGCTGTACGCTCTAACAACACAGTGTCGATGCCAAACGTAATCTAGCTCAAAGACTGAGGCGGGTTTTAGAATAAGAAGTTCTCTGTGGCTCTGTGCCTCAGTGGCAAGCGGGACTTTCGAGGGAAACAAATGTCCACAACGGCAGTACCCAGTAGCAAGATCATCGGCGGCAGCTTCCTCCTGGAAGAACGCCGTCCAGATGAAGTTTTCACTCCTGAAGACTTCACCGAGCAGCACCAGCTCATCGCCCAGACAGCCGAAGAGTTTGCTGTCAACGAAATCGTCCCCAACATCGAAAAGATGGAGCATAAGGATTTCTCGATCACCCGCGACCTGCTGAAGAAAGCCGGCGATCTGGGTCTCAGTTCCGTCGAAATTCCCGAAGCCTATGGCGGCCTGGAAATGGACAAGGTTACCGCTGCCGTCATCGCCGACCACATCGCGAAGTACGCGGGCTTCGCTACGACCTGGGGCGGACACACCGGCATCGGCACCCTCCCGCTCGTTTATTTTGGAACCGAAGATCAGAAGAAGAAATATTTGCCGCGACTCGCAACCGGTGAAATCGTCGGAGCCTATGCGCTTTCGGAAGCTTCTTCCGGCTCCGACGCCCTTAATTGCCGCGCTCGCGCTCAGCTTTTGCAGGACAAGAAGCACTACATTCTGAACGGCGAGAAGATGTGGATCACCAACGCCGGCTTTGCCGACCTGTTCACCATCTTCGCCAAAGTCGATGGCGAGAAATTTACCGCGTTCCTGGTTGAGAAGACTTTCCCTGGCTTCTCCATTGGTGCGGAAGAACACAAGATGGGAATCCGCGGATCTTCTACCTGCCCCATCATCCTCAACGACTGTAAAGTCCCCGTCGAAAATGTTCTTGGGGATATCGGCAAAGGACACATCATCGCCTTCAACATTCTCAACGTCGGACGTTTCAAGCTGGGAGCGATGTGTGTGGGTGGGGCGCGCGTCTCCCTCGCAAATGCCATAGGCTACGCCAGGCAGCGCAAAGCATTCGACAAAGTCATTGCCGATTTCGGACTGGTCCGCGAAAAGTTGGCCAACATGGCTGTGGGTATCTTCACCGGCGAGTCCATGGTCTATCGCACGGTTGGCATGATGGACGTCGCGCTTGGCGAAATAGACAAATCCAGCCCCGACGCCTCCAAAGAAACTCGCAAGGCCATTGAAGAATATGCGGTGGAGTGCTCCATCATCAAGGTTTGGGGCTCGGAGATGATTGATTATGTGGTGGACGAGACGGTCCAGATTTATGGCGGCTACGGTTTTGTTGAGGAATATCCCGCTGAGCGAGCTTACCGCGATGCCCGCATCAATCGCATTTTTGAAGGCACCAACGAGATCAACCGTCTGATCATCACGAGTTTCCTCTTGAAGCGCGCTATGTCCGGCCAATTGCCGCTCATGCCCGCCATCAAGAAGCTGATGGATGAAGTCCTCTCTGGGCCCACCACGAGCGAAGAAGTAGAAGGTCCGCTGGCAGACGAACGCAAGTTGGTTGCAAACGCCAAAAAACTCGGGCTCTTTGCCGCCGGCGCCGCCACCCAGAAATACATGCAGGCGATCCAGGACCAGCAGGAAGTCATGGGAGCGATCTCCGATATGGTGATTGAAACCTATGCGATGGAATCCGCAGTGTTACGAACCCAGAAGCTGATCAAGCGCAATGGCGAGAGCCTATCTTCCCTTCCCATTGCGATGACTCGCGTTTACCTGTCGAGCGCGATGGAGAAAATCGAAGCTGCGGCAAAAAAGGTGATCGCGGCCGTCGCGGAAGGCGACACGCTGCGAACCCAACTCGCAATTTTGCGCCGTCTGGCAAAGCACGCGCCATTCAATGTAATCGAGTTGCGTCAGCAGATCGCGCAGAAGGTGCTGGATGCGGGCAAGTACGTGATAAGTTAAGGCGTAGGTTTCGGACCCACTCCCATATTCCTCAGTTGCTAACTGCCCGCCCCGTAGGTAGTCTAACCAGTTGACCCAGCACTGTCAGGCCCATAAGATCGCTCTCAGCCGCAAGCGGCTGAGTGCTGAATGCTGACTGCTCACCCAGGAGAAACCATGCAGAAACGTATCGCCTTCCTTACCTTGTTGATCATTACCCTCACAGTCGCAGCCGCCGCGCAGCAGGACAAGAGCAAGCGTCCCAGCCCACCTGCCCACGCGCAATGCAAGTTCGCTGACGGCAAGACCATTAACGTGGACTATTCGAGCCCCCGCGTCAGCGATCCCAAGACCCATCAACCGCGCAAAATCTATGGCGGACTCGTGCCCTACGGCAAGGTATGGCGCACCGGGGCAAATGAGTCCACTACGTTCGTTACTGATACCGACCTCACCATCGGCAGCAAAGACGTTCCCGCCGGCAGCTACACCATCTTCACCGTACCCAACGAAGACAAGTGGACGCTCGTTATCAGCAAGAAAACAGGTGAGTGGGGTACGGATTATCCGGGCGAAGACAACGATCTGGCGCGTGTAGACATGTCGGTATCCAAGACCTCTGCTCCGGTTGAGAATTTCACCATCGCCTTCGATCAAAAAGGTGATAGCTGCGCCATGCACCTAGACTGGGAGAACACCCGGGCATCGGTGGACATTACAGAAAAGAAATAGAATTTCACAGAGAAGAAGTAGAATTTCGAACGAGTACATCGTTACCGCAATAAAACTACGATTGACGAATTGAGACTCTCGCGTTGCAAACTCAAATCGTCAATCGTATCTCTTAAGACAAATTCGCTCGGTGCCTCCGCGCCTCTGTGGCTAACTCTCAGGTTTCCAACGCAGCACCGGCCTACGAGCGGCACCGACTTCGTCCAGGCGGGACACGCGCGTAGAGTGCGGAGCATCGAGCACCAACTGTGGATCTTCTTCGACTTCTTCGGCAATCGACTTCATGGCTTCGATAAAAAGATCGAGCTCCTCTTTCGACTCGCTTTCCGTTGGCTCGATCATCAGCGCGCCCGGCACAATCAGGGGGAACGCCGTGGTATAGGGGTGAAAGCCATAGTCAATTAGGCGCTTGGCAATGTCCATCGTCTTGACACCCTTTTTCGCTTGCAGCTTGTCGCTGAATACGACTTCATGCATTGTGGGCGTAGAGTAAGGCAGATCGTACGCGCCTTCGATTCCTTTCCTTATGTAGTTGGCGTTGAGGACGGCATCTTCCGTGGTCTGCCGCAAGCCATCAGGCCCGTTAGCCATAATGTAGGCCAAGGCTCGCACGAACATTCCGAAGTTCCCATAAAAAGCGCGCACCCGCCCCACCGAATGTGGACGATCATATTCGAATCCCAGCGTGCCATCAGACTTGATGATCACCACCGGCTTGGGCAGATACGGTTCCAGCATCTGCTTCACCGCCACCGGACCAGAACCCGGCCCGCCTCCGCCATGGGGTGTAGAGAAAGTCTTATGCAGGTTGAGGTGCATCACGTCCACACCGAAATCGCCGGGGCGAACCTTGCCAACCAAGGCGTTCATGTTGGCGCCATCCATATAAAGCAACCCGCCCTTGGCATGCATGATGTCGGCAATCTTGTGGATCTCCTGTTCGAAGATTCCCAGCGTATTCGGATTCGTCAACATCAGCGCGGCAACATCTTCGCTGCTCTGTGCCGTCAGTGCAGCAACATCCACCATGCCTTGTGCATTGGATGTCATTTTCTCTACGGAATAACCAACCATCGCAGCCGTTGCCGGGTTAGTACCGTGGGCAGAGTCAGGAATGAGAATTTTCTTGCGTGGATTGCCGTTGGCTTGCTGAAACGCGCGAACCATCAACAAGCCGGTAAGCTCGCCATGCGCCCCGGCCGCCGGTTGCAGCGTGATCGCATCCATGCCGGTGATTTCAAGCAGACACTCGCTTAAAGTCTTAATGATACGCAGCGCACCCTGCGAAATTCGTTCCGGCTGATAAGGATGCCCGTTGGCTAGACCCTCCAGTCGTGACACCACTTCATTCACTCGCGGGTTGTACTTCATAGTGCACGATCCCAGCGGATACATGCCCAGATCAATAGCGTAATTCCAGGTAGAAAGACGGGTGAAGTGGCGAATGATTTCAATCTCGCTCACTTCCGGCATGTTGCCCAGGTTCTTTCTTTCGCTAGTCTCCAAAAGTTTCGCAGAATCCACCTCGGGCACATCGAGCGGCGGCAGCTTCCACGCAGCCTTTCCCGCCCCAGATTTTTCGAAGATGAGGCCTTCGTTTTGGTTGACGTGCCGCGTGGCTTTGCGGGTCATGTGCTTCACCGCGTCACCTCCTGCTCATCTACCTCTATCATGTTGCGCGCCGAGCGTTCGCCGTCGGCGACCACCCCAACCGCAGTGTCAATTGCGGTGCGCGCAGTCAGCTCGGTACAGCACCAGAGCGCAGCATTGCCCAGTTCTGGATAGAAGTTTTTCAACGGGAGTCCGCCCACAATCTTGTGTCCCAGAAGACGGCTGTTGATGGCATACGGATCTTCCCCGGTCTTCAGCACAAACTCATTGAACCGTGGCGCCCCCGCGAACAGCAGCGTGGCGTGTTTGCCCAACTGCTCGGCAGCGTAGGCGGTCTTTGCCAGGTTCTGTTTCGCCAACTCGCGCAGACCCACCTTCCCATAGATAGTCATAAATATATTGACCATCAGCGCGACCAGCCCCTGGTTGGTACAGATATTTGAAGTTGCCTTCTCGCGCCGAATATGTTGTTCGCGCGTGGCCAGCGTGAGCACGAACCCGCGCTTTCCGTTCCTGTCCGTGGTCTGGCCGACCAACCTTCCCGGCATCTGTCGCTTGAAATCTTCGCGCGTCGCGATCACGCCGCAATAAGGCCCACCGAAGCCCAGTGGCACACCGAACGACTGCGCTTCCATTGCGATGATGTCAGCTTCACGCGGAGGCTCGATGATCCCCAGCGAAACCGCTTCTGCAATCGATACCACCAGCATCGCTCCCTGCCGGTGGGCGATTTCCGCAATGGCTCCCACGTCTTCGATCGTCCCAAAAAAATTCGGCGACTGAATCAAAACGCAAGCCGTATCGGGCGTAATCGATTTTTCCAGCGCCTTTCGATCAATCCGGCCACTTTCGTTGAATGACGCCGCGGCCAGAGGCATTCCCTGGTGAAAGGCATACGTAGCCAGCACCTCCCGATATTCCGGATGCAGGCTTCGCGCAATGACGACTGATTTTCGTCCCGTAAGCCGGACCGCCATCATCACCCCTTCGGCGGCGGCCGTAGACCCGTCATACATAGACGCGTTCGCCACCTCCATGCCGGTCAGCTCGCAGATCATCGTCTGAAATTCGAAAATGGATTGCAGCGTGCCCTGGGAGATTTCCGCCTGGTAAGGTGTGTACGCGGTGAGAAATTCGCCGCGCGAGATCAGCGAGTCGATAATTACCGGTCGATAGTGAGAATAGGCGCCCGCACCCAGGAACGTAGCATGACCCTCGCCGTTTTCCTTCGAGCGCTGGTGGAACCAGTCCACAATTTCGGATTCCGCCATCTGGCGCGGAACTTTGAGATCGCGGCCCAGCCTGTATTCCGCCGGGATCGGCGCAAATAAGTCATCCACAGAGCGCGCCCCCATCGCCTTGAGCATGGCTTCGCGATCAGCGGGAGATTTCGGCAAATAGCGCATAAGAACCTATTAGATGTAATTCAGGGCCAGTTGGAATCGTACATGCCGCAGCCAGTCTGCGCGAAGACCAAAATGCATGGTGAGTTGTTTTCCGAGTGAAGTTGCTGGGGAAATCTTATTGCCCGCCTTCCTCGCTGACGAACTTCTCATAATCCTTCGCGGAAAGCAGTGAGGCCAGTTCATCGGGATTCTTGAGCGTGATCTTGAGCATCCAGGCGCCATGCGCATCCTTGTTTATTTTTTCCGGCGCAGTGGCCAGCTCCGCATTCACTTCGGTCACCGTGCCCGACGCTGGCGCATACAGATCGGAAACAGCCTTCACCGACTCCACCGTGCCGAAAGCCTTGCCGGCGGCGATCTCAGCGCCCACCTTGGGCAACTCTACGAAAACGATGTCGCCCAGCGATTGCTGGGCATAATCCGTGATGCCGATGGTCGCATTCTTACCCTCGGCTTTGATCCATTCGTGTTCTTTGGTGTATTTCCGATCGCTGGGATAAGCCATTCGTCCTCGCTAGATTTTCTGTCGCGATTGCTTTGTGCACGTTCATGTGCAAAGAGCTTCTGTGCGTCCACAAGTTTTTCAAGGTTTTGTGTACCTTCGTGTCCTCTGTGGTCAATGTTTTGCTTTCTTCGGGCGTCTATAGAACGGCGTCGGCGCCACCTGCGCCTTCACTCCTTGCCCGCGGATCTCGACTTTCAAAGTTGCCCCCAATCCCGCAAGTTCCGGCGGCACGTAGGCCAGGGCAATATTCTTTTTTAAAAATGGGGCGTACGAGCCGCTGGTCACGTAGCCGATCTCGCGGCCACCTTCGTCGAGAACCTTATAGCCATCGCGGGCAATGCCGCGCTCCACCATTTCCAGCCCCACCAACGTGCGCTTGATGCCTTCGCTCTTGGCTTTCTCAAGCGCGTCGCGGCCCACGAACTTCGGCTTCTCCATTTTGCAAAACCGGTCCAGTCCCGCCTCCCACACATTGATCGTATCGGAAATTTCATGACCGTAGAGCGGGAGCTTGGATTCGAGCCGCAAAGTATTACGCGCGCCCAGCCCGCAGGGTAGCACGCCAAACTCTTTGCCGGCTTCCAGCACCTTGTTCCAGACCATGGCACTCGTCGCTTCATCCGACGGGACGTAGATCTCGAATCCGTCTTCGCCCGTGTAACCAGTGCGCGCGATGAGAATGTCTTTCAGCCCGCACACCGTTCCGTGAGTGACCCAATAAAACTTGACGCCTGAAAGGTCCGCATCTGTCACCTTCTGCAGCAAATCCACGCCGCGCGGCCCTTGGATCGCGATCTGAGTAAAGTCATCACTCAGATTTTCGACTCTGCAATTGAACTGGCGAGTGTTGTCGCGTACCCAGTTGAAATCCTTCTCGCGAGTCCCGGCATTGATCACCAGCAGGTATTCTTTGTCGCCCAGCCGATGGACAATCACGTCATCCACGAATGTCCCCTGTGGATAAAGCAGCGCCGAGTACTGCGCCTGCCCGATCGCGAGCCGTGAAGCGTCGTTCATCGAAATGTGCTGTACCGCTTCGAGCGCTTGCGCCCCGCTAAGGCGAATATCCCCCATGTGGCTGACGTCAAACACGCCCACCCCAGTGCGCACCGCATGGTGTTCCGCAATAATGCCTCCGGCCGAAGGATATTCGACCGGCATATCCCACCCGTTGAACTCGACCATCTTCGCGGCCATCGCCCGATGAGTCGCATTCAACGCGGTTTTGCGGATGGTAGGCGTGGTAGCTTCGGCTGCGGGCAAGCAAACTCCCTGAAAAAAAATGAACGGAGGTCTGAGCGCTGGAAACTCACTACCGTAACACGCTCACCATAAAGCCTTCAACCGCACCCAATGTAGGGTGCTGATGGAATTCCTCAACAGACCTTTACCTCAGTACCCAATGTAGGCGCGGGCGTCCTCGCCCGTGCTCCGCAATGCCAGCTGTAAATCACCGAAAAAAATGCCGAGCGCCCTAAGATTTTTCGCCATTCCTGTACTTCTCCGCGTCTCCGTGTCTCCGTGGCAAACAAAACCCGGTTACCAACGGAACTTTCCTCCCCGCTGTCACCGCGCTACAGTTCCCGCATGGCCACCAAAACCAAGGTAGTTTGCGCGCAATGTGATTTCTCAGAGGAAAAGTGCGAGTGCGAGAAATACTGCTGTATCTGCCAGTCGCAACTGGCTATTCGGCTGTGCCTCGACGGCCTCTACTATTGTCAAAATTGCCGAGAAGCTTGCGAATATAAAACCGTGGAGTAATCGCTCGGCACTCTCCATCCCGGCGACCTCTTAACCGGAGGGCCGACAACTTTTAGATGACCACCGCTTCTTTGTATTCCCCAAACACTCTTCGCATGGCCTCAGAAATCTCACCCACCGTCGCATAAGCTTCAATCGCCGCAATAATGTGTGGCATGAGATTCGCTCCCGAACGGGCGGCGTTTTCCACATTCTTGATGGATTCCTGCCAAAGCCCGCGATCACGGCGGGCACGCAGTTCACGCAGGCGTTCCACCTGCTTGCGCTCCAGGGATTCATCCATGCGCTGGATAGGAATGGGTTTCTCTTCCTCGATCGCAAACCGGTTCACGCCGACCACTACGGCCTCCAGACGATCCACGGCCTGCTGGTATTCATAAGCCGCGTTCTGGATTTCCTGTTGCACATAACCGCGTTCAATGGCTTTCAGCATTCCTCCCAGGGCTTCGATCTTCTCCAGATAGCCATTGGCGCGTCGTTCGATTTCATTGGTCAAGCTCTCGATATAGAAAGATCCCGCGAGGGGATCGACGGTCTGTGGCGCGCCCGATTCGAAAGCAATGACCTGTTGGGTACGTAACGCGATTCGTGCCGCCTGCTCAGTGGGAAGGGCAAGCGCTTCGTCATAAGAATTCGTATGCAAGGATTGGGTTCCGCCAAGTACCGCAGCCATCGCCTGAATCGCGGTGCGCACAATGTTGTTTTCCGGCTGTTGCGCGGTCAGCGTCGACCCCGCCGTCTGGGTGTGGAAACGCAACATCCAGGAGCGCTGGTTGCGGGCTTTGAAATGCTCCCGCATGATGTGCGCCCACATGCGGCGGGCGGCGCGGAATTTGGCGACTTCTTCCAGAAAATTATTATGCGCGTTGAAGAAGAAGGAGAGGCGTGGAGCGAAGCGGTCTATGTCGAGCCCTGCGTTGATGGCCGCCTGCACATAGGCAATGCCATTCCCCAGCGTGAATGCTACTTCCTGCACCGCGGTCGAACCGGCTTCCCGCATGTGATAGCCGGAGATCGAAATCGTGTTCCACTCGGGCACTTGCTCGTTCGCCCAGGCAAACATGTCGGTGATGATGCGCATCGCCTGCTGTGGCGGATAGATATATGTTCCCCGCGCAATGTATTCCTTCAGCACGTCGTTCTGCACCGTGCCCGAGAGCTTGCGAATATCCCGGCCCTGTCGCTTGGCGACCGCCACGTACAAAGCCAGCAGGATTGAACCCGTGGCATTGATGGTCATCGATGTCGAAATCTTCGTCAGATCGATGCCATCGAACAGCCGTTCCATGTCTTCGATCGAATCGATCGCTACTCCAACTTTGCCCACTTCTCCCGCGGCCAGCGGGTTGTCAGAATCGAGCCCGATCTGCGTCGGCAGGTCGAAGGCGACCGAAAGACCGGTGGTCCCATTTGCCAACAGGTATTTGTAGCGCTTGTTGGACTCCTCGGCATCGCCCATGCCGGCATACTGACGCATGGTCCAGAGGCGGCCGCGATACATGGTGGCCAGTACCCCGCGAGTGTAGGGGTATTCGCCCGGATAGCCGACGTCTGTTTCCTGCTCCCAACCTTCCAGATCTGCCGGGGTATAGAGCGGACGGACGGAGATGTGGGACGAGGTCTGCTGTTCGTCTTTCGAGGCGCCGACAGCGCCCTGAGATTTCTTGTCGGCCTCGGCGGTTTTGGGTTTGTCAGTCACTGCCGATTTTGTCAGCCGCACATCCGAACCGTTTCAACCTTTATGAATCGGAGTGTCCTTGGTGGTTAAAGCTCTTGTTCTTATTTCGGACTCTCCAGAAGGAACTCAACCCAAAGTACGCGAAGGTCAGGCAAAAACAAATAGCGATAGCGACCCGTCCCAGGCCAGTCTTTCCCGCCTCATATTTTTGGTATTCGCGCACCAGGGCAAGGCCGCCGATGCTCGCCAAAACCAGGAAAACAAACCCGGTAACCTCCAGCCAGAGTTGGTGCAGTATCCGTCCAAAAACACCGCCTGTAGCGCGCCCGGCGCGCATGACCGCGCTGAACGTCCGGCTGCGGCTGGCGTGCTGGGCCGCTATCCGTGCGGCAATGCTGATCTTCCGGGCGGTGGAGATGCTCATCACCCTACGATTTTATCAATGTTCCTGAATAATGTTCGCGGTACAATAGCCCACGCGAAATGAACTGCACGCAACCTTGTGACGCGCCGAGCATCCTACATCTTAGCGGGTGTAGATATAAGGGGGACAGGTGGACCAGCATCTGAAGCAGTTAATGAAAGAGCTTGGAGAAGCCATTAATGAGTCCTTGGCGGACTCGGAACAGATTGCAGATGTTGTCTCCCGGATCAAAGAAGGTGGCTACGACATCTTCCTGGTGCTGGAAGCCACCATCGGTGTAAGTAAACAAGGCGAAAAGCCAACCGATAAGACCTCGCTCGTGACCACGCTCAGCAGCAATCCTGAGTTCAAGATCAACGATCAGGATTTAAAGTTTCTTAAATCTTTGCGAATTAAGATTGAAGACGACGCGGCTTGACCGCGGTCGCCACCACCGGCGTCTGCCAAACATTGAGACTCCCGCCAGCTCTTCCGGAATAGCTCCCACTCCTATTCTTGATAACCCTCTCGCCGATGCATAGTGCTGACACTTGGTTGGCTCGTAAATCGGTTTAATAAATCGTGCCACTACTTGACATCCTTGTTGTACCCGAGCAAAATGTCACGCGCTCCCGGGACTCTTCCCTCCCCGGCCGCCTCTGGCTTTAGCAGTCGCAGTTCAAGCCGTATGCTGCACTGCGCGGAACAATTCCTTCAACGCCTCTCGGCGCTGACCTGCAACGGTTCAACAGTAAGGAGGAATCATGGCAGACCAAAGCAATTTCACGATTTACCGTCGGAATGCACGGCTCCGCCCGCCTTCTCTCATCACCATTGGAAGATTGACTCTGTCCGTTCTCGTTCTCACCGCCTTAGTAATCGAAGCGCAGGCAGCCGCGTTCGTTCGAGTCAACCAAGTTGGCTATGCTGCGGGCGCAAACAAGCGCGCCTATCTCATGGCGTCGGCTTCGGAGACTGGGGCCACGTTCGCTGTGAAGAATGCCAGCGGAATTACCGTGTTTTCGGGACCGATTGGACTGAATCTTGGGAGTTGGAGTGCAAGCTTTCCGAACGTGTACGCACTCGACTTCAATTCCGCTGCTACCGCAGGCACATACACAATTTCCGTCAGTGGGCCCATCGCCGCCACGTCACCAAGCTTCAGAATCGACACTGCGACAAACCTGTATTCCACGCCGCTCGCCAACACTCTGTACTTCTATGAAAATGAGCGGGACGGCGCGAACTTTATTCCCACCGCACTCCGGACTGCGGCCGGCCACCTGAACGATGCGAGTGCCAAGGTCTATCTCACGCCTAACATGAACAGTAGCGGCAGATTCTCCGGCGACCTCACCCCCACTGGGGCGGTGATCGATGCCTCCGGAGGATGGTGGGACGCGGGCGACTACCTGAAGTTCGTGCAAACTCACAGTTACACCGTATCTCTGTTGCTGATTGGTGTTCGAGACTTTCCTAACCAGATGGGAGCGGGATCCACCACTTCGAATTTCACCAATGAGGCGAAATTCGGCCTCGATTGGCTGCAGAAAATGTGGGATGACAATAGCAAAACCTTTTACTACCAGGTGGGGATCGGGAACGGGAATGCCAAAACAATCAGTGACCATGATATCTGGCGACTTCCACAGGCCGATGATAACTTCCAGGGATGTCTGTCCCTCTATCGATTCATTTGTCATCGTCCAGTGTTCATCAACACGGCTGGCGGCGCCGGCGCCCTGATCAGCCCCAATCTGGCGGGTCGGCTGGCCGCCGACTTCGCCCAGTGCTACCAGGTTTTCAAAGTCAGCAATCCGCCTTATGCAAACCAGTGCCTGGTTTCGGCGGAGCACGTTTTCGATCTGGCGAACACCGCCCCTGCTAGTTTGCTTACGGTGTCTCCAAACAGCTTCTATCCGGAGACCGAGTGGCGCGATGACCTCGAGCTCGGGGCAACTGAGCTCTATTTCGCGCTTCAACCGGGGAACCCGCCGGCCGGCCTGGCCCATACCGACCCCATGTTCTACCTGACAGCGGCGGCGAAATGGGCGAACGCCTACATTACAGGGCCCAATGACGCGGCTGATTCGCTGAATCTTTACGACGTGAGTGCGCTGGCGCACTTCGAACTGCACCGGGCGCTCGGGCTGGCGGCGAATCCTCCGGGCTTGGCAGTATCGCAGTCTAGTTTGTTAGCCGATCTGAAGAAGCAGTTGGATAAGGCGGTCGCGAAGGCGGGAACGGACGCTTTTGGCTTCGGATTCCCCTGGAACGTTTACGATACCACCTCGCATGGCGCAGGACTGGCTGTCATGGCAAGCGAATACACATTCCTCTCCGGCGCCAATACTTACACCGACTTCGGGAATCGCTGGCTGTCCAATATCCTCGGCACCAACGCCTGGGGTACGTCCTTGATTGTGGGAGACGGAAGCACCTTCCCTGACTGCATGCAGCACCAGGTCGCGAATCTGGTGCCGGTGCCGCCAAACGGGCCGCCGTTCCTTTTCGGCGCAGCAGTAGAGGGCCCCAACTCAATCGCCGCCAAAGGCACGCTCAGCGGCATGGTCGCATGTCCTCCGAATGGAGTGGATGTGTTCGCACAATTCAACGGTAGCGGGGCCGTATACAAGGACAACGTCCAATCGTTTTCGACGGTTGAGCCCGCCATCGATCTCACTGCATCATCGCCACTCGCGTTCGCCTGGCAGATCGCGGCTCCATCCGGCACTCCGTAAATATTAAAGGAGGGCGGCAGCCAGTCGCCCTCCTGATTTCCTGCCCCATCTATACGGCTCTCCTACTTAGTTCCAGCTGTTTGTGGTGTGCTAGTATCTGCTTGCGTAGCAGCCCTTGCCGCGGAGTTGCGTTGCGCCTGCCAGCAAAGCAGTTTGCCCGGCGCACGATGCCGAATGGAAATGAAAGACACGCTCGGAGTTCTGCTGGCCGGAGGCGCCGGTGAACGACTCTATCCTCTAACCCGTGATCGAGCCAAGCCCGCAGTCACCTTCGGCGGTATCTACCGCATCATCGACATTACCCTTTCCAACTGCATCAACTCTGATCTGCGTCGCGTCTACATTCTTACCCAGTACAAAGCGCTGTCGTTGAACCGGCACATCCGCGAAGGGTGGAATATCGTCGGCCGCGAAGTGGGAGAGTTCATCGAAATCCTGCCTCCGATGAAGCGGGTGAGTGAGAACTGGTACATGGGCACCGCCGATGCCGTCTACCAGAACATCTATTCGATTGGTTCGGAGCAACCCAAACACGTCTTGATTCTTTCCGGCGATCACATCTACAAGATGAACTACGGCCGCATGCTGCGCCAGCATAACGACTCCGGCGCGGACGTGACTCTCGCTACGATCTTGATGGATCCAACCGAGTCATACCGTTTCGGTGTGGTGGAAATCGACCGCGACAGCCGTATCACTGGCTTCCTCGAAAAGCCGCAGCAGACCGATATCCGTTCGCCCTACGATCCCACAAAGATTTCCGGCTCCATGGGAATTTACATCTTCAACACCGACGTCCTCATCCCGGTGCTGCTGAAAGATGCCGAGGATCCCGATTCCAGCCACGACTTCGGCAAAGATATTCTGCCCAAGATGGTGGACGATTACCGCGTCTACTCCTTCAATTTTGTAGATGAGAACAAAAAAGAAGCGCTCTACTGGCGCGACGTGGGAACGCTGGAAGCCTTTTACGATGCCAACATGGATATCGTCTCGGTCTCTCCGGTCTTCAACCTCTACGATTCGGAGTGGCCGATTCGCACTCACCAGCGGCAGTATCCGCCGGCAAAATTCGTCTTCGCCGAAGCCGGACGCACTGGTCAGGCCCTCGATTCCATCGTCTCTTCCGGCTGCATCATCTCTGGTGGTTCGGTCAAGGGGAGCGTGCTCTCGCCCGACGTGCGCGTGAACTCCTACAGCGAAGTCGAGTCGAGCATCCTGTTCACTCACGTCAACGTTGGACGCCACTGCCGCATCCGCAAAGCCATCCTCGATCGCGACGTGCACGTCCCTGAAGGAACCACCATCGGCTATGACGTCGAAGCCGACCGCCAGCGCTACTTCGTCACCGAGACCGGCATCACGGTGGTGACGCGCGACTACTCGCTGTTCGAGAACCCGGTGACCGTGGACTACTTCACCAGCGAATGAAGACAAAATGGAGAAGTGTTCCACGTGGAACATTGTACGTACAATGTATGTACCAGGATATACATACGAAACTCAGTAAGGTTAATACCCACTTAGAGTTAGTAATAGGGCAGGGCGCCACGACTAAACCGGGAAACGGGCATACAATCGCCGGCGTTCTGGGACAGAAAGGCAATCCCGATGATGTCGCGTAGGCTTTTCCTTGCCTTGACCGGAACTGCTATTCTCGCGCCGCCGGTATCCTGGTCGGCGGATGAGGTGCCTGCCTTGCTCGATCACATCCTTCTCGGCTGCAATGATCTTGATCGCGGGATCGCCTTCGTCGAAGAACGCGCGGGTGTCCGCGCGGCGTTTGGTGGAGTCCATCCCGGGCGCGGCACACGCAATGCTCTTCTCTCACTGGGCGAGCGCCGCTATCTAGAAATCATCGCACCCGACCCCAAAGAAGAGCAAAGCTCAATCCCGGCATACGCCGTCCACCAACTTACGATCATTAAAGAGCTGACTGTCCCGCGGCTTGTGGGGTGGGCGGCGCATCCAGGTGAGATCGAAGCCTTCGCCAAGAAGCTGCGCAAATCCGGCATAGCCATCGCAGGACCTTTCCCTGGTTCTCGGGCGCGGCCCGACGGGCGCGTCCTCAACTGGAAAACTCTCAACCTCGCCGACGACCGGCATGGATTGCTTCCATTCTTTATTGAGTGGGGTGCGAATTCAGTCCATCCCTCCGCCGATGCCCCGGCAGGTTGCCATCTCGAGCGTTTTGCAGTAGCGGACCCAGATTCGGGCGAGTTGTCTAAGACCTTCCAACGGCTTGGAATTGATGCGCTGGTTGAGCGCGGCGACAGACCTCAACTGCGCGCGCACATCGTAGGACCAAAAGGGAAGTTTGAAGTGAATTCCTAAGACGCCAGCGCGCTTCCCCTTGCTTTCGCTGGAATCGTAGCACTCAGCAAGGAATCCCAAGAAGGAGACGACCGCGGAAGCGACCCTTCAAAAAGCGGGTGGGGCATCCGCCTGCCAAACGCGGGACACTTTAACTTTCCGGAGTAACGAGATATGGAGTTGTGGATCGGCCTTGCGGGTCTAAAAGCGAATCCCAATTGTACGAACTTCAAAAGGTTTGGGAAGGGGAAAGGCGCGTATGTTCACATTGCCGCATGGGCGGATTCGCGCGACGCTTTTGAACAGCGTGTGAAAAAAGCGGTCGAAGAACTGGATTGTATTCTGTACGAACTCGACGATGTGAGCACGCTGGAGTCGAAGATGAAGACCCCCGATTATCCCGAAGAATTCCTGGACATGCGCAGAGCAGCAATGAATCACCTAGAGGACGCCGTGTTTGGAAACTCCCACATTTGGCAACAGGAAGACTTGATCTAACATGACGTCCGCCCGAACTTTCCTCGCGCGGAATCAGCCCAGGTAACTCGCGACCTGCTTGCCCCGACCAAAGCGGCTGACATCGCCGATGGTGAGCACATACGCCAGCGCCGTGTTCGGACCCACCCCCGGCTGGGTCATCAGCAACTTCGCCTGCGGATTTTCCTCCGCCGCGTGTTGCACGGCGCAGTCGAGCGTGCCGATCTGCTGGTTCAACATCGCCAGCAGCCCCAGCAAGTCTTCTCGTCGGCACGCCGCCCAGGGTTTTAGGGGAAGCTCGCGCAGCAACTTCTGTCCCGCCTGGCTCCACAGCGTGCGCTTCTTCTGCATTCCCTTATTCATGGAAAGGTGTTGCAGTTCGTTTTTCACCCGGCTGCGGATCATCACCAGCTTGTGCCGGTGCAGCACCAGTTGCCGCAAGTCGCGCTGCTCCCGGTCCGGAGTCCACAAGCGCGGAAACCGGCCCTGCTCCACCAGCTTCAGAATGTGCGCCGCGTCCCGCTTGTCCGTCTTCTGCTTGCGCACGTAACTGGCCCGGATCTGCGCCGCATCTCCGATCCAGATCTCATGCCCCATGTCCTCGACCAGCTCCACGAACCACTGACTGTTGCCCGTGGCCTCCATACCGATCAGCAGCGGCGCCGCCAGTTGCTCATAAAACCGCTGGGCCTCGCCGCTAGCATGCACCGGGCGTTATGCACACGCAAGAAAAAAATCGCGAGCACGCCTTGGCCAGCAGCCAGGCTTTGCCGGCCGTGGTAATCCAGGAAATGCGCCGTCATCAGCGCTATCTGGAGCATCGCATGGAACGGCTGCGGCGCGAAGCTCTCCGCCTCATCGCACGGGATTGCGAGCTGGACCGCCGCTTTCGACTTATGCTGACCGTTCCGGGCATTGGCCAAACCAGTGCCTTGCAGATCTTGGGGGAGTTAGTCGTGCTGTCCGATACGCTGGATGCTCGCCAGTGGGTCGCCTTCAGCGGCATCGATCCTTCTCAATTTACTTCCGGTACCTCGGTGCAAAAGCGGCCGCGGATCAGCCGAGGGGGCAGTCGCCATCTGCGTCGCGCACTATATATGCCGGCGCTGGTGGCCGTGCGCCACGCGCCTCATCTGCGGGCTTTCTATCAACGTTTGCTCAGTCGCGGCAAAGCACGTCTCCAGGCGGTCGTAGCCGTAATGCGTAAACTCCTGCACGCTTTGTTCGCCATGTTTCGCTCTAATCAGTCCTATGACGGGTCCAAGCTCTGCCCCATCGAGCTTACTAACAAGTTGGCGGCTGTTGCTTGAACGAAAAAAGAGAGAGGGTTCTCCGCACCTCTCCTAGAGAGAAAAAAATTGAATTTCAAGAGAGAATCTATAATCATCATTGCGAAGGCTCCTTCCTCCCCAGGAGCCTTAGTCCTCAAACCAACACTATCGGGTCGATCGAGCCTTCGCTCTTATCCAATCAATCCTTGCGCTCTTTGCAAGGGTGGGGATTTCAGCCGCGGACACCATGGGGGTTTGCTTCGTTAGCTGTACGCGTCTGTGTACGGCAGATGGTCCGCTAGAGCGTAATGGTAGCTTGCGGATGGAGGATGACTCCCGAGTCGTCGGCGATCGGGAAGTTATGTGATTCTGTCCCTAGTCCCGCACCCCATCCAAAAAAGCGCGCAGCTTGCGCGAACGCGATGGATGACGCAGCTTGCGCAAAGCCTTGGCTTCGATTTGCCGGATGCGTTCGCGAGTCACCGCAAACGATTGGCCAACTTCCTCAAGCGTGTGTTCACTGCCATCTTCAAGCCCAAAACGCATCTTGATGACTTTTTCTTCTCGTGGAGTCAGACTGCGCAACACCTGGGCCGTCTGATCCTTGAGGTTGACATTGATCACCGCCTCGGCCGGCGACACTACGGCGCGATCCTCGATGAAGTCGCCCAGATGCGAGTCTTCCTCTTCCCCGATCGGCGTTTCCAGAGAGATGGGCTCCTGTGCAATCTTCAGCACCTTGCGCACTTTGGCGACTGGAATGTCCATGCGCTTGGCAATTTCTTCCGACGTCGGCTCGCGCCCCAATTCCTGCACCAATTGCCGCGAAGTCCGGATCAGCTTGTTGATGGTTTCGATCATGTGCACCGGAATACGGATGGTGCGCGCTTGGTCGGCAATGGCCCGCGTAATAGCCTGGCGAATCCACCACGTCGCATAGGTGGAGAACTTGTACCCGCGGCGGTACTCGAACTTATCCACGGCTTTCATCAATCCGATGTTGCCCTCCTGGATCAAATCCAGGAACTGCAAGCCTCGATTGGTGTACTTCTTGGCAATGGAAACAACCAGTCGGAGGTTTGCCTCGATCAGTTCACGCTTGGCGTACTCCGCATCCATGTCGCCCTGGATGATCTCGCGCTGCGTGCGCTTGAGCTCCTGGAACGACACTCCAGCTTCAGTCTCCAACTTTTCCAGATCACTGCGCAGTTGGCGGGCCTGGCGGCGGTATTCTTTGCGCTGGTCCTCACTGCGAGTTGCATCGGCTTTTTTTTCAAGATTCTGCGCGTGACGGTCCATCGAACGCATTCCGTCAACTGTACGGTTCACTCGTTCGATCAGCCGCTTGCGCTCCGTATTGGTGAATCCCAGTGTGCGCACCGCCAGCGACACGCGCACGATGGAGCGCGCGAATGCCAGCCGATAACGGCGATAATCTTTCGGACGCTTTTTCTGTGAGACGGTGGCAAATTTCTCCGCCACCTGGTTGGCTTTCTTATACAGCCTGGCCAACTCATCGATTTTTCCCGTGAACTCGTTGAGACGGTTCTCCAGAATCTCATCGGTGAGCTCTTCCTCATCAAAGGTAACTACTTCCTTGATGGATCGCACACCCTTCTTGAGATCCTCGCCCATCGCCAGCAACTCACGGATGACGATCGGTGATCGGGATAGCGCCTTGAGCACGCGAAGCTGCCCGCGCTCGATGCGTTTGGCAATCTCCACCTCACCCTCGCGGGTGAGCAACGGCACAGTCCCCATCTCCCTCAGATACATTCGGACGGGGTCGTTGGTTTTTTCCAGGGCGCCGGGGGTGAGATCCAGCTCGACGTCTTCGGAGCCTTCTTCTACTTCTTCGAATTTTTTATCGAGCGCGGAGGAAGGTAGCTTCGGTCCCTCCAGCACATCGATGCCTTGCGTACCAATCGTAGTCAGCAGATCATCCAGGTCTTCGGGAGAGTGCACATCGTGCGGGATAAGGTCATTGACCTCACTATAAGTGAGATATCCCTTCTCCTTGCCTG
>Ga0209471_1000697_pt1 | contig 21470 bp, 22 predicted proteins | sample GraSoiAngelo_128_FD_185885 | JGI IMG/M metagenome (GOLD analysis project Ga0209471, IMG submission 185885) | Grasslands soil microbial communities from the Angelo Coastal Reserve, California, USA - 14_0927_12_20cm (SPAdes) (version 2) | ecosystem: Environmental > Terrestrial > Soil > Grasslands ...
AGCGCTCTTGCGCAGGATCGGAGCGCTCGACGACAGCGGCCAGATCACGGAGCTGGGCCGCGATTGCGCGCGGTTTCCGCTCCACCCCAGGCTCTCGCGCCTTCTTCTCGAATCTGCCCGGCGCGGAGCGGCCGCCGATGGCTGCACCATCGCCGCTCTCTTGAGCGAGAACGAAGCGCGCGCGGCCGACGTGCTCGAGCTGCTCGATCAGCCGCGCAGCCGCCGCGCCGAGCAAGCGCGGTCGCAGCTCTTGCGCTCCCTCGGCAGGAGCGATGCAGGCAAGGATCCCGATGCGCTGCGCATCTCGACGCTGTCGGCATTCCCCGATCGGATCGCGCGGCGGCGCGGCGACGAAGTCCTGCTCTCCTCTGGAGGATCGGCGCAGATCGCCCGTGAGGGACCGCGATCGGAATGGCTGGTCGCGGTCGATGCGGAGGAGCGCAGGGAGCACGGCCGCTCGCGCGTCCTGGTGCGGCTCGCCTGCGCCATCGATCCGGAGTGGCTGCTGGAGGCAGCGCGAGAAGAGACGCAGCTGGTCTGGGCGCACGACCGCGTCGAGGCGGTCCACCGGCTGCTCTACGACAAGCTTGTCCTGGAAGAGACGCGCACGCCGGCGCAAGATGCCGGGCTCCTCTTCCAGCACGCCTCCTTCGACCGCACGCGCATCGAGGAGCTGCGCGCTCGCGCCGCGGCGGTCGCGCAGCACTGTCCGGAGAGCGGTGTGCGCGCGCTCTCCGACGAGGACGTCGAGCGCGCCCTGCGCCGCGCGTGTGAAGGGCGCGGCTCGCTGGCCGAGCTGCAGGATCTCGATCTGGCGGGGCTGCTCTTCCAGCCTGCGCAGCGCACGGCGCTCGACCGGCTCGCGCCCGAGCAGGTCTCGCTCCCTTCCGGCCGCAAGCTGCGCGTCGAGTACGCCGCCAGCCAGCCGCCCGCGGTGCGCTCGCGGCTGCAGGATTTCTTCGGCCTCGCCCGCGGCCCGGCCATCTGCGAGGGGCGGCTTCCTCTGGTTCTGCATCTGTTGGCGCCCAACGGCCGCGCCCAGCAGGTCACGCAAGACCTGGCGGGATTCTGGCAGCGCCACTATCCATCGGTCCGCCGAGAATTGATGCGCAAGTATCCGCGCCACGCCTGGCCGGAGGACGGCGCCACCGCCTCGCCTCGCGCGCGATCTCGATAGAACCCTACATCTCGCACCCTGTTGCCAAGCGCCGCGCGCCGGTGCATCACCTGTCCCGCTTCGCAGCGTCGTCTCCGCCGGAGGCAACATGCGATCTTCCCGCCTGTGGATTGCCGCCGCAGTACTCGCCGCCTGTCACGAGCGCCCTGCGTTGGAACAGGACGAGGGCGAGCTCACCACCGGGTCCTGCGGAGTCGAGCGCTGGGCGGTGAAGACCGGCAGCGACTCGAGCGTGGGCCAGGTCAACATGACCGCGCAGGACACCACCATCGCCGCGCTGCGCGCCATTCCGGCGCCCTCGACGCTCTCTTCCAGCAGCCCGCGCTTCACCTACGCCGGCTCGCCGGAGATCCAGCTCTACCGCCTGAGCAACGTGACGCTCACCCTCTACAAGATGGAGAACGACAGCGATTACCACGTCGTCCTGCAAGACTCGGCCGGCAATACGATGATCACCGAGATCCCCTATCCAGGCTGCGTCGCTTCGGCTAGCGCCTGGACCTCGCAGATCAACGGCGCGCGCAGCGCCTTCGACGCCAAGTATGCGGTGACGACGTCCTTCCAGACCGCGAACGACACGGTCACCGTCACGGGCGTGGGCTTCTTCGATCTGCTCCACGGCCAGACCGGCGTGGCGCCCAACGGCATCGAGCTGCACTCGGTGTTGGGCATCTGCTGGGGCGTGAATTGCTCGGGCTCGCCCCCGCCTCCCCCGCCGCCGGGCGCCCTCACCAACGGCGGCTTCGAGTCAGGGCTGACCGGCTGGACTTCCGCCGGCTCGACCTCGGTCAGCGCGATCGCGCATGGCGGGTCGCAGTCGGCGATGGTCGGCAGCACCAGCCCGAGCACCGACAGCTCGCTCTCGCAGACCTTCACGCTGCCGGCGAACGCGACGGGGATCTCCTTCTGGTACCAGGTGCACTGCCCCGACACGATCACCTACGACTGGGCCAGCGCGACCCTGAAGGACAACACCAGCGGCACGAGCACCACCGTGCTGGCCAACACCTGCAGCAACACCGGCGCCTGGCAACAGGCCTCGGCAGCGGCGACCGGAGGGCACAGCGTCACGCTCACGCTCGCCAACCACGACGACAACTACTCCGGCGATCCGACCTATACGCTCTACGACGACGTCGCCGTCACCACCAGCGGCGGTGGCGACACGACGCCGCCGACCACGAGCGTGACCGCGCCCGCCCCATCCTCGACGGTCTCCGGCACGGTCACGGTGACAGCGACCGCGACGGACAACGTGGGCGTCACCAGGATCGAGCTGTACGCTGACGGCGCGCTGATCGGCAGCGGCACGAGCTCGCCGACGAGCGCGGCCTGGGACACGACCGCCGTGGCCAACGGCTCGCACTCGCTCACCTCCAAGGCTTACGACGCCGCCGGCAACGTCGGCACCTCGAGCGCGGTGACGGTCACCGTCAACAACGGCGCGGTCGCGAACCCGATCGTCAACCCCGGCTTCGAGACCGGCACGCTCGCGGGATGGACGGCGACGGGCACCGCGCGGGCCGCGACCTATCCGCATTCCGGCTCCTACGCCGCCGCCCTCGGCGCGACCACTCCGACGACCGACAGCTCGATCACTCAGACCTTCACCATGCCCGCCGGAGCCAGCACCATCTCCTTCTGGTACAAGGTCGGCTGCCCCGACACCGTCACTTACGACTGGGCGACGGCGACTCTCAAGGACAACACCACCGGCACCGTCGTCACCCTCCTGCCCAGGACCTGCACCAACACCGGCGCATGGCAGCAGGCGAGCGCATCGACGACTTCGATGCGCGGCCACAGCGTGACGTTGACGCTCTCGAATCACGACGACAACTACACGGGCGATGCGACCTGGACCGATTACGACGACGTCAGCGTGCAGTGATCAGTGGATTCGGGGACGGACGGGCAGCGAGCGGATGAGCTTGGCTTCGATGCGCGCCAGCTCGGCGAGGCGGGAATCGCACGACTGCGGCGCGGTCTTGCGCGCGAGCTCGAGGAACAGCTCGCCATGGCCTTTCTCCGCCTGGGCGAGGCGCGCATAGAAGTCGCGGAGCGCCGGATCGCGCAGGCGAGCGGCGAGCAGCGATAGTCGCTCCTCGCTGCGCGCCTCGATCAGCGCCGAGACCAGCAGTCGGTCGAGCAGCCGCTCCCGAGCGGGCTGACGCACCTGCGACTGCAATGCCTGCGCATAGGGATCGCCGCCGTCGGCGCCGAGACAAAGGCCGCGCTTTTCCAGAAGCGCGAGTACCTGGAAAAGATGTCCGGCTTCCTCTCGCGCCAGCCGGGCCATCGCTCGGGCCAGCCCGGGCTCGCCCGGAAAAGCGGACAAGAGCGACAACGCCTGCGCCGCCGCCTTCTTTTCGCAGTGCGCGTGATCGACCAGGACCTGATCGAAATGCTCGACCGCCTGTTCGACCCACTCGGCGGAGGTATCACAAAGAAGCTTCACGGCCACCGGCGCGTAGCATGGCGCTGCGGCCCGGGCAATACTCTCCGGCATGCGCATCGGCGTCATCTCCGACACTCACGGGCTCCTGCGCCCGCAGGTGCTGGAGATCTTTCGCGGCGTCGACCACATCCTTCACTGCGGCGACATCGGCGGCGAGCAGGTGCTCGGCGAGCTGAGCGCGCTGGCAAAGGTCACGGCCTGCGCCGGCAACGTCGACGGCTTCCGTTGCGGCAGCGCCGGCGAGAGCGCGCGCGTCACCCTCGATGGGCTCCGCTTCTTCCTCGTGCACATCCTCGATCGCCCGAGCCGGATGCGCCCCGAGGTGGCGGCGGAGTTGCGCCGCGAGCCGGCCGACGTGGTGCTCTTCGGCCACAGCCACTTGCCGCACGACGAGCGCATCGGCGGCGTCTGGTACTTCAATCCGGCGAGCGCCGGGCCGCGGCGCTTCGACTATCCGGTCTCCGTCGGGCTGTTCGAAAAGCGCCGCGGCAGATGGAGCGCGCGGCACGTTCCGCTGGATGCGCGCTCCGCGGCGGCGCTGCGCGCGCACCACAACCAGCTCAGTAATAGATGAGCGAGAGCTGAAGTCCGATGATCTGGACGTCGCTGCTCGATCCCGACGCGCTCACCGTCGCGCGGCGGTAGAAGAATTCCGGAGCGACGAAGAAGGACTGGTTGAGCTGGATCTCCATCCCCAGCCCGCCGGCGGCGGCCAGGCCCACGCCGGTCTGGCCGGGGACGCGGAAATCAGGCACCAGGCAGACGCCGATTCCGGCACGCGTGTAAGGCATCACCCGGCCGCGCGTGACCAGATGGTATTGCAGGAAGGCGGCGACCTGGATGGTTTTCTCCACCAGTCCGTTGATGGTGGCGCTGTCGAACGCGCCGGAGAGGAAGATCTGCAGCGGGGGCCCGAAGCTGTACCCGAGCTTGCCCTCGAGATCGTAGCCGAAACCGTTGTCGCCGCTGATGAAGAACTGAGCGCCTCCGCCGGCGGCGGCGTAGAGGCCTTCCATGGGATTGGCCTGCTCGTCGGCGGGCCGCGAGGGGAACTCACCCGCGAAAGCCGGCGCGGAGAAGAGAAGCGCAAGGGCGAGGTTCCGCATGCGCGCAGATTAGCGCAGGTCGACCAAACCAGGCAGCAGCTCACCGGCCTTGCCCAGGCGGCACTCGTCGAAAGCGTAGGCATTGTCGGGCCGCTCGAGGCCCAGGTAGATGCAGCGCGCCCGGCCGGTGTGGCGCAGGTGCGAGACGAATCCTGCCGCCGGATGGACCGCGCCGGAGCTGCCGACGCAGAGGAAGAGATCGCACTTGTCGAGCGCGGCGAAGATGCGCTCGAGGTGGAAGGGGATCTCGCCGAACCAGACGACGTGCGGTCGGAGCAGGCCGCCGCAGCGGCAGCGCGGCGGTTCCTCGAAGTACCCGGCGGCGTCGACGAAAGACGGCCTCTCGCAGCTGTGGCAGCGCGACCTGAGCAGCTCGCCGTGCATGTGCACCACCTCGGGCGAGCCGGCCCGCTCGTGCAGGTCGTCGACGTTCTGGGTGCAGAGGAACACTTCGCGCTCCTGCGCCAGCCGCGCGAGCGCCTGGTGCGCGGGGTTGGGCTTGACGGAAGGAAGTTGCCGGCGGCGCTCGGAGTAGAAACGCCAGACCATCCTGGGATCGCGCTCGAAGCCTTTCGCCGTGGCGACGTCCTCGATGCGGTGCTCGTACCAAAGGCCGATTGATGCTCCGCCCTGCGGCCTCCGCCCGTCGCCGGCGAAGCCGGCTCCTCCAGCGTCGCGGAAAGTGCGGACGCCGCTCTCGGCGCTGACGCCCGCGCCGGTGAGGACGAAGACGCGCTCTGTGCGCCCGATGCGCAGCGGCTCGAACTCCGCTCCCGGGCCAACCCTGGGAATGGGCACCATCGCGGCATTTTATCCATTGCGCGAGGGAACGGGGCAGGCACAATCACGCCATGGTTGTGCGCGCGCTGCGCCGCGAGCTGTCGCGAAGGCTCTACATCCGCGCGGGCGTTGCGCGAGCGGCGGCCGTACGGATGGCCTATCTCGCCTACTCGCGGGCGCTGTTGCGCTGGCACGATCCCTCGACGCCGGAAGCCGCGCAGTCGTTGCGGCGCAGGCTGGAGCAGCTCTTCGACGAAGACTGGCAGGACGCGCAGGCGGGCTATCACCAACTCGACGCTCTTCCTTTGTGGGAATACGCCCGCGCCGCGCCTCGCCTGTTGGCCGATCTGCCGCGCACGCGCGCGCGGATGGGACGCGGCGATTTCCGCGAGCTGCCGGAGGAGGCGGCGCCCGAGCGCTATCCGAGGTATTACGCGCGCAATTTTCATTATCAGAGCGAAGGATATCTCGGACATACCAGCGCGGCTCTCTATGACCTGCAGGTCGAGCTCCTCTTCGGCGGCACGGCCGACATCATGCGGCGGCGGCTGATCCCGCCGGTGGTCCGCTTCGTCCGCGCTTCGGGCGCTTCCAAGGCGCGGCCGATGCGGCTGCTCGACGTGGGCTGCGGGACGGGCCGCTTCCTGCGCATGCTCGGTGCGGCGCTTCCCGGCTCGGCGCGGCTCTTCGGGCTCGATCTCTCGCCCCACTACATCGCCCGGGCCCGCGAGACGCTGCCGCGCGATCTCGACGTCTCGCTCGTCTGCGACAACGCCGAGCGTCTGCCCTTCCTCGACGGATCGTTCGATGCCGCGACCAGCGTCTTCCTCTTCCACGAGCTGCCGGCGGAGGTGCGCGCGCGAGTTCTCTCGGAGCTGGCGAGAGTGGTGCGGCCGGGCGGCATCGTAGTCGTGGCCGACAGCGTGCAGCTCGCCGACGCGCCCGAGCTGGAGAAGGAGATCCTCGGCTTTCCCGACCGCTTTCACGAGCCCTACTATCTCGATTACGTGAAAGACGATCTGGCGAAGCGCGTCGAGGAGAGCGGACTGCGACCCACCGACACGAGGCTCGCCTTTCTTAGCAAGATCGTCACGGCGGAAAAAGCCTCGGCCTAGCCCGGCTCCGCTGCCGGCATGGCCTTGATATTGGATCGCCCTGACGCCGCCGCTCACCGCGGGGCCCCGGCTCGCCAGGGCGTCGCCGCGCACTCGGCGTTTTGTTGTTGCGCGGCAGAGTCCCCCGAGGCGGCTCCTAATCTGGCTCGCCGAAACCCCCGCGGCTATCGCGACGGCTATCTGTGGATCGAGTCCCGCATTATCGACAACACTACACAGGTGATGGTGACAAGCGACTCGTCTACTATTACCAACCTGGTCCGATAGAAGCCGCGCTGGTTGGAGATTCCATAAGTGGACAGCAATACTCCTTGGCTCGTTGTCGTTGAGGATCTCTTTGGGCTGACAGCGCAAGTAGTCGCCATCCACGTCTTCGTCTTGCGGCCGGCACGACTGAGGCGGGAATCGGTCTCGACGTACCTACGTCAGGCGTTCGAGACGTTCGTGAGGCGGCCATTCGGGGTACCGTTGGCTGTAGTGTCACTCGTGCTTCTGTTGCCAGCCGTGATCTGGGTCGACTGGATCGCGATAATGACGATCTTGGGTTACTGATCTTGACGTTCTTGATCATGCAGGACTCGATCCACACAGAGCTGACGCGATAGCCGCGGGGGTCTCGGCGAGCCACATTAGGAGCCGCCTGGCGAGACTTTGCCGAGCAGTACGAAACTCCGAGTCCGCGGCGACGCCGTGGCGACCCGAGGCCCCCGCGGTGAGCGGCGGCGTCAGGGAGATCCAATATCAAGGCCGCGACAGCGACGGAGGACCAAGCCAGGTGCGGCAAGGCGTCGGAACTGACTAGCCGCAGTGATTCTAGACTTTCGTTGCGGCGTCGAGCGCGCGAGCGCGCCTGGCCCAGGTGCGGGCGACGAACCCGATCGCTCCGAGGAGCGGGACGATCACCCCGAGGAGCACCAGCACGCCGATCTTCGCCGCCTGGACCTGCGTCGAATCGTCCGCGCCGAAACACATCGGGCAGAGGAGCAACAATCCCCTCATAGGAAACTCACATTCTTGAGCTTGCGGAGGAACCAGAGGCCGTACCAGACCAGCGCGGCCGCCGCCGCGAATCCGAGGATGCCGAGGAGCAGCGCGCTGCCGCGCCCCGTCCGCTGATAATCCGCCACGGCCCAGCCGCCGAAGCCCAGCGCGCAGAGCGTGGAGATCACCACGAAGAAGACATGGAACGCCTTCAGCGACATCAGGTACCCGTGATGATGTGGTGGCCCTCGTACGCGGTGAACGAGGGAATGAGAAGCACCAGGGCAAAGAAGAGCGCGGTGAGGACGAGCACCGCGTAGATCACCTTCTTTTCGGAGATGAGGTGCATGAACACGGCCGCGACCATTCCCGCCTTCACCGTCGCGATGATCAGGGCGACGGCGATGGCCAGCGGCCGATTGAGCTTGAGATAGCTGACGCCGACGGTGATGGCGGTGAGGCAGAGCAGAGCGACGAAGACCACGTAGTACCTGCCGAGGTGCTTCTTGAACTCCTCGGGGCTTTCTGACTGCGCGTGCTCGGCCATGAAGACCTCAGAGGAGATAGAGCGAAGGGAAGAGGAAGATCCAGACCAGGTCGACGAAGTGCCAGTATAGGCCGGCGTTCTCGACGCGGTTGGTGAACCACTCGCGGTCGACGTTCCAAAGCTTGCTGCCGAAGGTCAACAGGTAGGTGTTGACGACGATGCCGCCGACGATGTGCAGGCCGTGCAGGCCGGTGAGCACGAAATAGATGCCGTAGAAGTTGTCGTGCGAGGGAAAGTGGCCGTGGTGGAACTTGTCCGAGTACTCGAAGTACTTGACCACCAGGAAGACCAGCGCGAGCCCGACCGTGGCGGCCATCCACAGCTTGAATTTCGGCAGGCTGCCCATCTTGCAGGAGGCCCAGGCGAGGACCATGGTGATCGAGCTGGTGATGAGCACCGCGGTGTTGAACGTTCCGAGCGGGACGTTGAGCACTTCGCTGGAGAGCCCGCCCTCCGGCGGCCAGTGGGGCGCGCCGACGCGGATGAGCACGTAGCTGGAGAAGAGCGCGCCGAAGAGCATCACCTCGCTGGCGAGGAAGAGCCAGATGCCGAACTTCCCGTTGGGGATGCCGGTGACCGGATGCGGCTCGACCAGGTGGGGGATCGCGGTTTCCATCTATGCTCCGCCTCGCGGCTGCGGCCGGGCAGGACCGTCGCCCTCCGGGGAGAACTGCGGGGAGAAGTCGTTGGCCTTGCCGGGCACGCTGTACTCGTACGGCTCGCGATAGACCACAGGCTCGGTGAGGAAGTTGCCGTGTCCCGGAGGAGAAGGCGTCGCCCACTCCAGCGTGGTCGCGTTCCAGGGATTCTCCGCCACCCGCGCGCCGCTCTTCAGGCTGAGGAAGAAGTTGACGATGAAGACGAGCTGCGCGAGCCCGAGGCCCCAGGCGCCCCAGGAGATGACGACGTTGAGCGCCTGCACGCCGCGGCCGTGCGCGTAGATGGTCGGGTCGTAGAGCCTTCGCGAGAGCCCTGCCATTCCCTGGAAGAACATCGGCATGAAGACGAAATTGATGGCGACGAAGGACGCCCAGAAATGGATCTTGCCGAGCGTCTCGTTGAGCTTCCTGCCGGTCGCCTTGGGATACCAGTAGTAGATGCCGGCGAAGAGCGCGAAGAGCGTACCCGGCGCCACCACATAGTGGAAATGGGCGATCACGTAGAAAGTGTCGTGCAGGTAGATGTCGCTGGCGGTGAGGCCGAGCGGCAGTCCCGTCAGCCCGCCGATGGCGAACATCGGCAAGAAGGCCGTCGCAAAAAGCATCGGCGTGGTGAAGCGGATGGCGCCGCCGTAGAGCGACATGATGAAGCAGGTGAGGATGATCACGCTGGGGACCGAGATGATCATCGTCGTGGTCTGGAAGAAGGTCGACATGGTGGTGCCCATTCCGGTCATGAACATGTGGTGCGCCCAGACCACGAAGCTCATGAAGCCGACGAAGACCACCGAGTAGACCAGCAGCCGGTATCCCCAGAGAGGCTTGCGGGTGTTGTTGGCGATCACCTCGGCGACGATGCCCATCGCCGGGAGGATCAAGACGTAGACCTCGGGGTGGGCCAGGAACCAGAAGAGGTGCTGCCAGAGAAGCGGATTGCCGCCTCCCGCGATCTTGAGCTGCTCGCCGGAGACCACCAGGCCCGAGGGGAGGAAGAAGCTCGTGCCGGCCAGCCGATCCATCAGCTGCAGGACGGTAGCCGCCTCGAGCGGCGGGAAGGCGAGGAGCAAGAGGAAAGCGGTGACGAGCTGCGCGTGCACGAAGAAGGGCAGACGCCAATAGGTGAGCCCCTTGGCGCGCAGCTGCACGATGGTGACGATGAAGTTGATCGAGCCGAGAAGGCTCGAGGTGATGAGCAGCACCATCCCGAAGCACCAGATGGTCTGGCCCGCCGGAGCGATGTCGGAGAGCGGCGGATAGCTGGTCCAGCCCGACTGCGCCGCCCCTCCCTGCACGAAGAAGCTCGCCAGCATGATCAGGCCGCCGGGGAGGAAGGCCCAGTAGCTGATCATGTTCAGCCGCGGGAAGGCCATGTCGGGCGCGCCGATCTGCAGCGGCGTGACGAAGTTGCCGAAGCCGCCTACCGCCAGCGGCACGACTCCCATGAAGACCATGATGGTGCCGTGCATCGCGCCGAGCTGGTTGTAGAACTCGGGCGCCATCACGCCGCCGGGCATGGCGGTGTCGCCGAGGATCTTGCCGAGGATGGGCAGCGGCTGGCCGGGATAAGCGAGCTGCCAGCGCATGATCATCATCAAGCTGAAGCCGACCAGGAGGAACACCAGCGCGCTGACCGCGTACTGGATGCCGATCACCTTGTGGTCGACGGAGAAGATGTACTTGCGCCAGAAGGGCATCTCGTGATGCTCGGCGTGCGCGTGGTCGCTCATCACTTCTTCTCCGGCGCGGGATGGTTTTCGGGGGCGGCGGCGGCGGGCGCTTCCTGCGGAGGCGGCGCGTTCTCCTGCTCCCACTTGGCGAAGTCCTCGGGAGTGTCGATGAGAACGTCGGCGCGCATGCGGTAGTGGCCGAGGCCGCAGAGCTGCGCGCAACCCAGCTCGAAGTGGCCGGTGTCGGTGGCCTCGAACCAGACGGGAATGCGCTGGCCGGGGATGGTGTCCTGCTTCACCCGCAGGACGGGGATGTTGAAGCTGTGGATCACGTCCTTGGTGGAGATGTCGAGGATCACCGGCGTGTGCACCGGGAAGTGGAACTGGTTGACGGTGACGATGTCGTCCTTGCCCTCGGCGCTGTCGGGATCGAGGCCGACGGGGTTGTCGCCGCCGATGAGCGCGAGGTCGGTGCGGCCGAACTTCCTGTCCTTCCCCGCGTAGTGGAAGTTCCAGGCGAACTGCTCGGCCACGAGCCGCACGTGCAGGGCCTTGCTCTCGTCGGGCGGCTGGCTCTTGTAGGCGAGCCACACCGGGGTGGAGAGCCCGAAGAGGAGGAAGACCTCGACCACGACCACGAAGGCCTCGATGTACTTGGTGGCGATGGCTTTGACCGGCGCGTAGATGGCCAGATGGCCCGGGCGGGCGCGGTACTGCCAGAGGCAGTAGACGAAGAAGATGCCCCAGCCGACGAAGAGCAGGAGCATGAACCAGTGGAGCACGGCGATGAGCTGGTCGATCTTGGCGCCGTGGGTGGAGACGTCCACCGGCAGCCACCAACCGTACTTGGTTTCGTCCATGCGGTTCCCTCAGCGGCCGAGCTGCGCGACGGCGGGTCCTTGAGCGCGGCGCGCGGCGGCGACGAAGTTCGAGCACCAGAGGCAGAGGCCGGCGAGCATGACGGCGGGAATGACCGCCCAGAAGAAGCGGGCCGAGGCGCGAGTCTGCGGAGCGGCGTCGCGGCGGCGGACGAAAAGGAAGAGGGCCTCGGTGGCCAGGACCGCCAACGCGGCAAATCGGGCGATGGTCCAGAGTCCGAGAGTTGCCGTTTCGGGCGAAATCACTTCCATCGGGATGGGCCGCTGTAGCACGACCTCCGGGCGCGTTCAATACACGGCCGGCTGCGACCATCCGCCGCAGCAAACCTGCGGATGAGACCCGACGACAAAGCCTGCACAGCCCGCGCATGAAGAAGCCCGCGTCGTCCGGGCTCCATCACACAGAGCCGTCCAGCGCCTTCGGAGATGTTCAAACAAACGCTGGTCGCAGCTCGCATGGCTTGATCGCGCAGGCGACCATCGCTGATGGCCGCCTCTCGCATCGCCTCGAGCAGTCTGCGAGCCTCCTGGTAAGCGATCAATTTCTCAAAGGGAAGATTTCCGAGAAACGGACGCGCCGAAGGCGCAGGGGTTTTTTCTTTCCCCTTCCCCTTCCCTATCGGGTGCGATCGATCATCAGTACGCCGAAGACCAGCGGCAAATAGATCAAGGAGAAGAGAAAGAGATTGCGCGCCCACCGCGGCCCAGCTCCGCCGCGCAGTCCGAGAAGTCCGTAGCCGAGAAACGCGAGGCCGGCGCAGAGCGCAGTCGCGAGATAGACCGCGTGCGCGACGCCGATGGGCACGAAGAGAAGCGAGACCGCGACCAGCGCCACGGTGTAGCGGACGATGTTCATCCGCGCGGCGCGCTCGCCGCCCGGCTCGTTGGGCTGCACTTGCAGGCCGGCGCGCGCGTACTCCTCCTTGCGGAACAGGGTAATCGCGAGGAAGTGCGGCACCTGCCAGAGAAACATGACGGCGAAAAGTAGTACCCCGGGCAGATCGAGGCGCTCGGTGGCCGCGGTCCAGCCGATCAGCGGCGGAATCGCGCCGGGGAGCGCGCCGACCAGGAGCGAAGCAGCGGTGTGCCGCTTCATCGGCGTGTAGAGGAGCACGTAGCTGACCAGCGCGATGCTGGCGAGCAAGCCCGGCAGCGAACCGACTGCGAAGGTGAGGAGCGGGACGGAGATGGCCGTGAGCACGAGGCCCAGCTTGAGCGCCAGCGAAGGCTCGAGCCGCCCCGCCGGCAGCGGCCGGTTCATGGTGCGCGGCATGAGCGCATCGCTGTCGCGCTCGAGGTACATGTTGAGCACGTTCGCGGCGGCGACGATGAGCACGGTGCCGAGCAAGGTCATCGCCACGGTCACGGCCGGCAGCCCGCGCGGCGCGAGGCAGAGGCCGCTCGCGGTGGTGAAGACGACCAGCGCGGTGATGCGCGGCTTGGCGAGGGCGAGCAGGTCGGAGGCAGCCGCGGTCACGCCAGCGCTCCCACCAGCTCGCGCTGCGGCTCGGGGCGGGCCAGCGCCAGGAGCGAGACGCAGTCGGCGAGGAGCAATGCCCCGACGAGCAAGTGCGCCGTCAACGGCACGATGTCCTTCAAACTGAGAATCGTCAGTAGCCCGAGCGCGATCTGGAGCAGCGCCAGCGCCGGCGCCGCCAGCGCCAACGCCCGAACCATTCCGCGCGAGCTCCGCGCGATCCGCCACGACGACCAGGAAAGAAGCGCCAGCACGACCACCGCAAAGGCGCGGTGGGCCATGTGCAGGTGCACCATCGGATGCACGCCGGTGGGCCAGAACGCGCCGCGGCAGAGGGGCACATCGGTGCAGACCAGCCCCGCGCCGGTGTGGCGCACGGCAGCCCCGAGGAGGATCTGCAGATAGACCGCCGCCGTCGTCACCCAGAGGAGGGCGCCGCCCTGCAGCTCGCGGCCGCAGGCGAGCGCTATCAGCAGCGAGAGAAAGAGCATCGAGGCGCCGAGGTGCATGACCAGAACCAGCGTGGGCAGCTTGTAGAGCACGGTCAATCCGCCGAGCAGACCCTGGAAGATCACCAGCGTCAGGGCTGCAGCAGAGAGCTTGCCCTCGCTGTCGCGAGCGCGGGAGATCGTCCAGACGCAGCCGGCGAATCCGAGCGCAACGAGCACGACCGGGACGGAGGGCATCTCTCCCGAGAGATGCTTCACCCGAGCGGCCCAGACCGAAGCGCCGAGGATGAGCGCCGAGGAGGCGGCCATCCAGACCGCCGCGCGCCGCAGCGCGAGGACGGCCAGCGCCACGGTGAGAAGCCCCACCGCCGTGGCGACGAGCCGATGCGTATGCTCCACCGCGACGTTGCCCACCATCGGCGGCACGAACGATCCATAGCAGGTGGGCCAGTCGGGGCAGGCGAGGCCGGAGTCGGTGTTGGTGACGACCCCGCCCGCGACGATGAGCGCGAGGGTGAGCAGTGCTGCTGCGGCGGAGAGGCGGCGAATCAATGCTGCTCCGGAATCTTCCTCTTTGGGAGCCCCCGGCTAAAGCCGGGGGCTAGGAAAGCACAAAGCCTCCTTCGGAGGCTGCACGGCATTCATTACAACCTAGCCCGCCAGCCCCCGCAGGGGGCTTGGTGCAGTTTTAGCCCCCGGCTTTAGCCGGGGGCTCCAGAAACTGCTCTTGCATGTGAGCCTAGGCTTACGCGCCGCCCTTTTCCGTCCCGTCGTACTTGAAGGTCACTTTGGCCGGCTTCCCCGCCTCGACCGTCACCTCCTGCGTCTTGGCCCCGTACTTCTCGTGCCAGGCTTCGATGGTGTACTTGCCGGGCGGCACGTTCTCGATCTTGAAGGTGCCGTCGCCGGCCACCGCCTGCAGCGCATTCTTGGAGACGCCGATGTACCCGCGCATCCACGGATGCACATCGCACTTCCACTTCATCATGCCCTCTTCCTTGGCGACGTACTCGATGGGCGCCGCCTTCTCGTTGGGCATGCCCTTGTTGAAGAGCGTGGTCGCGCCCAAGTAGGTGTGCACGTTGTGCAGGACGGGGTCTCCATTCTTGGCGAGGATCTTCTGCCCGACCACCGCCGTGGTCATCCGCGGCGTGTACATGCAGTCCTTCTGATCCATCGACACCGTGCTCGAGGGCGGCGCCGACTCCTTGGCGCCCTTGGTGACGTGCACCCAGACGTTCTCCAGCTTGCCGCTCTTCACCGTCACCGACGGGTCGTTCATCGGCTTCTTTGCGCAGTACGGATCGGCCTCGCGGTGCAGCTTGCCCATGGTCGGCGGCTTGCCGGTGAACTCGACCGAGCCCTCGATGGTCTCGGCCGCGGCGGGCAGCGCCAGGGCGACGAGGATGGCCAATGTCTCGATGAAGCGCATGGTCGTTTGTCTCCTCTGAAAATTTGGACGGCGCTGCGCGATAGCAAATTCAGTTTTTCAAATCAACCCTTGTGGCGATCGAGTGACGCGGTCTTGGCGCTCGGCACGCTCTTGACGTCGAGGTGCATCAGGTAATCGCGCAGCGCATCGATCTGCGCTTTCGCGTCGCCGCCGAAGGTCTTGCTCGGCGAAGTCGGATGCGCCTCGTCGCTGAAATCCCAGAAGCTGGGCATGCGCGTCCCCTCGAGCAGCGCTTGCGGATTGCGCAGCCAGACGGGGATCCAGTCGGGCCGCAGCCGCACCTTGGCGAGCAGGAAGTTGGGCGCGGCGGAGCCCGGATCCTGGCCCGGCCGCAGCTGGCCGATGACGTGGCACTTGATGCACTGCAGCTCCTTGAACAGGCTCTCCACCTCGGCCAGCCGCTCGCCTGCGGGCGTGTCGGCCTCGGCGGTGAGGTAGGGGAAGCTCTTGCTCGAGGCGGCGGCGAAGAAGTGCACGATGTCGGTCGCGTCCTGGTCGGGGAAGTGGAAGGTCGGCATCCTGATCTGCAGCCAGGGGCGCAGCGGAATCGGCGCCTTGAGGAAGCCGAAGAGCCACTCCGGCTGCACCTTCCAGCCCTCGCCGGTGAGGATGGGCGGAGCGAAGCTCTGGTTGTCCTCGTTGTATTGATCGCGCACCAGCCCGCCGCGCCGCTCGACGATGTGGCAGTTGCGGCAGCCGTTCCAGAAGACGAGCTTCTCGCCTTTGAGCACCGCGGCCTTCTGCTCGCTCTGCCCCGCCAGGTATTCGGGCGAAGGCCGCTCGCCGGTCTGCCCCTTGAGAAAGGTGAGCAGGGCCAACGATTCCTCGTCGGAGAAATCGAACTGCGGCATCTTCGTCTCTACCCGCTCGTAGGCGAAGACGCGCGGCACATGCAGCTTCTCCCAGACCCAGTTGGCGTAGGTCTGGTGGTGCTTGGGGTCCTCGGTGAAGTACCGCACGTCGCCGAAATCGAGCAGCTCCACTCCCTTGCGGCCGTGCTCGGTCAACTCCGTGCCGATCTTCTGCGCGTTCTCGAAGCCCTTGATGTTGTGGCAGCCGAAGCAGCCGTACTTGGCGATCAGGGTCTTGCCCTGATCCGACATGAGATGTAGCTGCGCCTCCTGGCCGCGCTCGAACTCGCGCGGCAGCTTGTAGCTCTGGTCGCTCTTCAAGGTGAGCAGGTAGGCGGTGACGTTGGCGGCCTCCTCGTCGGTCAGCCGCAAGTCGGGCATCTTCGTCTCCGGCCAGAGCGCCTTGGGATTCTTCACCCAGGAGTAGATCCATTCCGGCCGCGCCTTGTCGGCGACGTTCCACAGATTCGGCGCGTAGTCGCGCTCGGTCGAGGCCTCGCTGCGACGGGCGGTCGATCCCTTCTCGGCGACGTGGCAGGCCTTGCAGCCGACGCTCTCGAAGAGTTCCTTCCCCTTGGCCGCATCTCCGCGAGGAGCGCCGGTGACCAGCAGCTTCGCCGGCTCGCTCTGCGTCCAGAGATAAGCGGCGATGGCGGCCACTTCGCGCTCGCGCAGCTTCTTCTGCTCGGCCACGACCTGCTCGGTCGACTGGCCTTCCGGATGGGGGACGGCATTGCCGTCCACCGCGCCGGGCCAGAAGTTCGGCATGCGCGTCGCCGGCCGCCAGCCCTTGGGATAGCTGATCCAGCTGGTGAGCCATCCCGGCTTCGTCTTGCTGGCGATGTTGGTCAGCGTCGGGCCGCGCTTGGCCAGATCGCTGTAGCCCTCGATGGGGTGGCAGCCCCAGCAGCCCACGTCGGTGAAGAGCTTCTTGCCCCGCGAGAGCAGCGGCGCGTGGGCGAGCGTCAGCTCCTGCGTGTGGCATTTGTCGCACTTCGCCTGCATGAACGCGCCCGGGAACTTCTTGTCCAGGACGGTCACTTCCTCCGTGAGCGGGTCGTTCCAGTGGTGGTCGTCCTCGCCGTGGCGGAACTTGCGGTGCATCACGCCCTTGGTCTGTGCGCCCTCGCCGCCGTGGCAGGTGGTGCAGCCGAACTGCTCGGGGACGTGCGCCCGGACGAGCAGCTCCCAGCGATGCGGGTGCGTGCGGAAGACGGGCTTGACGTCGAAGGGATCGATCTTGGCCGCCTCCTCGAGGGTGGCGACCGTCTCCTTGTCGGAGCAGGCCTGAGCGACGCGGTCCTCGAGCGGCTTTTCTTCCGGCCCCTTCATCGCATCGGCGGCGGGATCGCGGGCGATGCCTTTCCAGACTGGCTTCGCCTCGGTCAGGACCGCGCCCTTCGCATCCTTGAGCACCGTCTTCGTCTTCGACAGCCAGCGCGCGTCGGGGCCGCAGTAGGCCCCGGCCATCTCCATCCACTTTTCCCAGACTGCGGCGGGGCGGCACTCCGTCGCCTGGGCCGGGTCGACCGGCGCGGGCTCGGCGGGCGGCGTGTATCCCCCGATGGGAATGGCCGCAGGCGGCGGTGGAAGGTCCTCGCAGATCTTCTCGTGGACTTCCTTGTATCGAGCGAGGACTTCATCATCGACGGCGAACTGCGCTTTCATCTCCGCTTCGGAGAGATTCGCTTTCTTCGCCGCCAGCACTTCCCAGGGCGCGGAGAAGCCGCCCTTGTTGATGCCGACATGGCAATTCTGGCACCGGTCGACGGTCTCGGAGCCCCAGGAATTTTTCAGGTTGCTGATCCAGTACTGCTCCATCGCCGGCAGCTTGCCCAGCCCCTTGAAGGCCTCGAGGCGCTTGTCGATCTCCTCGATGGGCTTTTCGATGGCGTCGATCTTGGTCTGCGCGTCATCGCGCCGCTTGACGAAGGCGAGCCTTCTCGCGGTCGTCTGCCGGTGGTGCTCGATGGCCGCGTTGTAGAGGCGGGTCTTCTCGTCGATCTTCTTCTGCCAGGCGTCGAACTTCTTCTGCAGCTCTTCCTCTTCCTTCGCCTTGTTCTCGTGGCGCGCTTCGCGCAAGAGATAGTAGACGGCGTCCTGCTCCGACTTGTCGAAGCCGAGATAGAGCTTCGCCTCCGCTTCCTTGACGCGCGCCTCGTCGTCCTCCTTGACCGCGGCCTCGTATTCGCGCCTTTGCTCGGGGTTGCCGGAGATGGCGTCGCTGGCCGACTTCAGCTCGGCGCGGATCGCCTCGAGCTCCTTCTTCATCTCGGGCGCCTCGAGCCGCTTCTGCGCGCGGTCGCGGTCCGCCTTGAGGTGCGCCTCCTCCAACTGGAAGAACTGGCGCTGGTAGATCTTCCACGGCCGGCGGGTGACGACCTCGTCGACGACCGACCAGGCGGTGGTGACCGCGAGCAGGATGGCGAGGCCCACGAAAGGCCACTTGAGGCTCTGCAGCTCGAGGGGCTTTCGTGCCATGGCCTCTCAGATGTTCAAGATGTTGGGGATGACGAGGATGTACTTGATGTTCAAGGTCAGCCGCAGCGCCATCTTCACCAGCACGCCGGACATGATCATGAAGAGCGTGGCGACGATGCCGTAGCGGACCAAGCCCAGCTGCTTCATCAGCGGGTGGTCCTTCTTCCACTGATAGATCGCGCCGGGCACACCGACCAGCCAGCCGAGGACGAGGATGGCGCCGAGGAGCATGGCGCCCATCTCGCTGCGGATGCCGAGGTAGTAAGGAAGGTCGATATTGGTAAGCGGCCTCACTAGATGGGGATCCCAGTAGTCCCAGGGCATGAAGAGGTTCCAGCCCGGGCCGCGGAAGAAGACGCCGATGGTGATCATCCCCACCCACATGCCCAAGAAGCCGGTGAGGAAGACGCCGATGGCGAACTTCCGCTCGCTCCAGGTGTAGTAACCGTTCCCCTTGGGATTGATGTCTATATAAGGAATCACCATCAGCCCGACGATGATCAGCGTCGGCAAGAGGACACCCGCGATCCAGGGATCGAAGTAGACGAGCATTTCCTGAAGACCGAGGAAGTACCAGGGCGCCTTGGAAGGATTGGGCGTCTTGGTGGGATTGGCCGGGTCCTCCATCGGCGCGTCCACCGTGATGCTCCAGACGAGAAGCACGAGCAGCAGCACGCAGCCGGAGATGAATTCCGCGCGCACCAGATAGGGCCAGGTATGGACCTTGTCGGGCAGATCGGCCGCAGGGAGCGCGGCGCGGGCGCGGCCGGAAGTGACCTTGACCTCTTCCTGGTCCTGGATGACCGCGGGAGTGATGTTCTCGGCCATTTTAGAGTGGCCCCGAGATGCCGCCGTCTTTGCGGATCCGCCAGAAATGAAGAATCATCAAGATCGAGGCGATGATTGGAATGAAGATGCAATGCAAGACATAGAAGCGCAGCAAGGTGGGCGCGCCGACGACGGTGCCGGCGGTGAGCAGGGCGCGCGCATCGTAGCGGGGCGTCATGCCGAGCTGCGGGCCGAAGGGACCTTCGTTCCCGAGCAGCGGCGTGGCCCGCGCCATGTTGGTGCCGACGGTGACGGCCCAGATGGCGAGCTGGTCCCAGGGCAAGAGATATCCGGTGAAGGAGAGCAAGAGAGTCAGGGTCAACAGATTGACGCCGACCACCCAATTGAACTCGCGCGGCGGCTTGTAGCTCCCCGTCATGAAGACGCGGAACATGTGCAGCCAGATGAAGATGACCATGCCGTGCGCGCTCCAGCGGTGCATGTTGCGCATGATCATCCCGAAAGGGACGTCGAAATCGAGGTACTTGATGTCCCAATAGGCGTACTCGCCGGTCGGGCGGTAATAGAACATCAAGACGACGCCGGTGACGACCGTGCAGAGATACAAAAGGAAGGTGAGGCCGCCGGCGCACCAGGTATGCCGGTAGCGGATGCCGTGCCGGCGCATCTTCGAAGGATGCAGATGGAGCCAGACGTTGGCGGAGACTTGAAGGACGCGGTTGCGCGGCGTGTCCGCGTAGCCGTGGCGGAAGATGGAGCGCCAGACGTAGTTGTTGGTGACGATCTCGCCGAGCGAAGTCCTTCGCTTCTCTGTGTCGGGTGGCAAAGTTACGCTCCGGTGAACTTCACGTAAGCGGCGGGGTCTTCCCACTGGCCCAGCTCGTATCGATAACGAAATGCCTTGTCGACGATCAGTTGCCCGTCGTCGCCCCTGGTGATCTTCACCCGCTCGAGCGGCCGCGGGGTGGGACCCTCGAAATTCACGCCGTCCTTGGTGTAGCCCGAGCCGTGGCAGGGGCACTTGAACTTGTTCTCCGGCCCGAGCCAGCGCGGCGTGCAGCCGAGGTGCGTGCAGATTCCCAAGAGAGCGTAGAGATTGTTTTCGGTGCGGACGATCCAGACGCGCTGGCTCTTCATCCACTTCTCCGAGACCTCGCCCACCGCGTACTCGGTCGGATAGCCGGCCTTGAAGCTGGTGGGCGGCTCGAAGAGCACGCGCGGGAAGAGCATGCGCAGGATAGCAGCGCCCGACACCGCGAAGCAGGTGAGGATCGCGCCCCAGCCGGCGAGCGAGAGGAGGTCGCGGCGAGACCAGATGAAGTTCCCGCTCTCGCTCTCGGGGATGCCTGGGTTGCCGCCGGGCATGGATGTTTTTCCTCGCGCTGGAAGCGGCAATTACCTGACACGAAGGGTGCGGTCGGTCAAGCCGCGCGCGCGAGGCTGCGGCAGATCGTCGCGGTTGCCTTCTGCGCGGGCCAAAGGTAGAGGTGCGCGCATGGGCCCGCTGGCCAACTTCTGGGCGATCGTCTCCGTGCCCGACAACATCCCCATCGTCTTCATGCTGGTGCTGGTCGGGTACTTCACCTTCGTCAGCTTCAACGAGGGGCGGAAGAACGACCGGCTCATCCGCGAGGGTCGCAAGGAACAGATCCTGCGGCGCATGCAGGACTGAGCTTGGACGAGACCGGGTACATCCCCGGCGACATCTTCCACGCGCAGCTGCGCAAGGTCTACTTCGGCGAGCTGGATTGGGCCGTCAACAAGAAGGGCGGCCTGATGGCGCATGTGCTCTACCTCGCGCCGCACGAGAATGCGGCGGAGAGCGGCGAACGGCGCGGCCGCGGCAAGGATTTCGCCAAGTGGATCTTCGCGGAGGAGCCGGGCCTCGAAGAGAAGCTCTTCTCCACCCGATTCGAGCTGGCCATCGACGCGCGGCTCGAGCCCGGCGCGGCCATCGGCCTGCATTTCCACGACCGGACTGAGGAGATCTATTACCTGCTCGAGGGCGAGCTGACGATGACCACCGTCGAGCGCGGCGGGCGCGAGCTGTCGGCCGTGCTCCGCGCCGGAGATGCGCATCTGGTCAAGCTCGGGCAGGGGCACTTCGGGGTGGCGGGGTCGAAAGGCGCGCGCTTCGTCGCCTTCGCCGTGCGCGCGTAGGTCAGCCAAAAATTCGGAGTCCGACGAGCAGCAGCGTCGCCGCATTCACGCGCGGGCTGATCGAGATCTGCCCCTTCACTTGGAACAATGGCACCACCAGCTGGGCGGCGGCGGCGACGCGCCCGAATCGCAGATGTCGAAAGAAGAGGATTCCCGCTTCCGCGATCACGGCCGGACCGCTGCCATCCACCGGGTCGCACGAGCCGCCGCTGCAATCCTCGAAATTGCCCGGTCCGTGCTGGCTCATGTACGCCGCGCCCGCGGCCAGATACGGCGCGGTGCTTCCGCTGCTCAGGATGACCCCTGCGCGCAACGACTTCATCGTCACGGTAGGCTGACCGCCGAGAAGGGCGTCGTGGAAGCGGTTCTCGAGGCTGTCGGTCAGACCGAGCGCGACGAACCACGATTGCGCTTCGTAGACCAGGTCCAGCGAGAAGATGCC
>Ga0209471_1000699_pt1 | contig 21454 bp, 15 predicted proteins | sample GraSoiAngelo_128_FD_185885 | JGI IMG/M metagenome (GOLD analysis project Ga0209471, IMG submission 185885) | Grasslands soil microbial communities from the Angelo Coastal Reserve, California, USA - 14_0927_12_20cm (SPAdes) (version 2) | ecosystem: Environmental > Terrestrial > Soil > Grasslands ...
CCTTCCTCTCGGCTCTAGCGTTGTGGGTCCACTCGGCGCGCTTCCGGTCCCCGCGCCAGCAGCCGTTCGGCGAAGTCCAGGCGCTCCTGCGTCTCGCTCAGCTGCTGCCGCAGCCGGTACACGTCGGCTTCGAGCGCTTCGAGTCGAGCCTCGAGCTCGCTCTCGCCAGCACCCGGGAGCTCGCTCCCGCCGGCCCGCCGCCGTAAGCGCTGGGCCCATAGTCCGAACGCCAGCGCGAGCGCCGCGTGACCCGCGGCATGCCACGGCTGGGCTGGCCCCGCCGTGAACGCGACGGCGACCACGTTGACGACGCTCAGCACGACGGCGATCGGGTACCAAACCGCGGGTTTGAAGGTCATGGTGCGATCCTGTAAACGATAGTTCCTGCCAGCCACGGCACAACATTCCACCCTACCTTCCTACCTTAGAGCGATCATCGCCCGGGAGTTTCACGCGAGGAGCCCGACCGAGCGGGGGACCACGGCACGCTCAGCGTGCGGAAAGACCCGTGCAATGAGCTGGGCGGCGGACTCCCCGTTGAGACGTCGCGGGACGGCGGGATGGTGAACGCCGACCGCCAGCAGTCGAGCGAGCGGCCCGAGCAGCCCCGTGGTAACGGCGTCCGCCAACGCCGGCGCTCGCCCTGCAATTTGGTCCCCCGCGATGTGAGCCGCCGTCTCATCGAACAGCCTTACCTCGAGCGCTTCTCCGAGTGAGTCATACAAAGCCGTTGGCACCGGCCGGGCCAGCGACTTCATGGCTTCGTAGCCTCGGGTCGCCCAGTAGAATTGGCGCTGCAGCCTCTCGTACAGTCCGGCCTCTGGCAGGAGATGGGAACGATCCCCGGTGGTGACCGCGGCTTCCTCGACCAGTGGCCAGGCCAACTCCGGCTGGCCTTTGCCGAGGTAGATCTCCGCCCTGGTCAGAAGCGCGGTCACCGCGTGGCGCCATAATCCTGAACGCTGCGCCGCTTCCTCACACAGCTCCCCGGCCTGTTCCGCTTCTGGCAGACTGGCCAACACCAGGGCAAATCTGGCAATGCTGGAGTACGCTTCCACCGATGCGCGTGGCGAAGCCAGCGCCGCGAGCGGAGCCAGCACCGCTCGGAAGCACCTGACCGACGCATCGAAGAAGGCGAGGTCGTGGTATTGGTTCGCAAGACACATGCGGCTGTGGGCGATGGCCGCTGGATGGCCGCACCGTTCGGCAACTGCCACGGCTTCACTCAGGGTTCTTGTCGCATCTGCGAATCTTCCCAGGCCTTTGTAGCATATGCCCAAGGTGTTCAAGACCCGGCGCAACTCCACCAGCAGCGCGAGCGATTCCAGAACCGGGGCCGCCGCGGTGAGCAGCTCCACGCTTTGGGCGAGCTTGCCTCGCGAGAGTGCACCGGACGCCAGCGTGAGGTTGGCCAGGGCGACGGACTCGGGAGTTGCCCCTGAGGCGACTATTCTGGCCGCCAGTGATTCGGCTTCCGCCCGCGCTGCGAGGTCCCCTGCATCCAAACTGACTTCCAATCGTATGTAGTTCGCGCGGACCAGGAACGTTGCGGCGTTGGCCCGTTCCGCCAGCGCAATGGCCTGCTGCGCCGCCGCGATGATGGCCTCATCGCCGCCCAGCCGAGCGCGCTGCAGCGCCTCGGCACGAAGCAAGGCCGCCAGAGCCAGATCGGTCGGGGATGCTTCAGCGGCGTGCCAGGCTGCCAGGGCGTCCAGCCCCTGCTGGTACTGACCCGCCGCGACCAGCGCTTGGGCCAGGAGCAAGCGGAGTCGTGACCCCGGAGCCACGGCGTACGCCCGGAGTAACCGTGTCAGGACCCGTTCGGCTTCCCGCGGAGCGCCCCGCGCAATCGCCACCTCGGCCGCCCGCAGCGCAGTCTCCATGGCCTGCGGGTGCATTCCCGCGCTGATGAAATGGTGCACCAGCTCGAGCAATGGCTGGAGCTCGTTCCGCTCCTCCGAACTTGCCAGGCGCCGGGCGAGCTGCGCGTGATGGTACTGGCGCCGGTCCTCCCCCATCGCGTAGTACACGTACGCCCGGTGCAGCTCGTTCTTGAATGACAGCCGCCCTTCTTCCACGCGACCTACTCCGCGATCCAACATCCCGAGCGACGCCTGCGTGACGACTCCGCTTCGGAGCCCGAGCAGATTCGCCAGCTCCATCGGGGCCATCGCCCGCCCGGCGACGGAGAGCATCTGAAGCACGTGCTGCGCGTCGGTCGAAAGGCCGCCGTATTGCCGGGCGAAGGCGGCGCGCAAATCCTCTGGAGGAGTCCAGGAGATCGCCACGGTGTCGCCCGAGCTCTCCGCCCCCACCAGCGACTTCGCCTGGTGCGTCCGCCAATCCGCCAGCAGCATTTCGATGTGATACGGATTCCCCTGCGCCAATCGCACGATCGTCTCTCGAATCTGTGCGCTCACGTCCTCGGGATCAGGCGAGAGGTCGCGGATCAGCTTCAGGGCTGGGGACCGATCGAGCGGCTGCAGGTGAATCGTTTCCTCCCACACCAATCCGCCAGGCCCGGTCTGCTCGGGCCCCGACTCCGCCTCGCCGGCACGCGCTCCGGCTACAATGAGCGTGGGCAGCCGCTCCAGCCGCCGCGTGATCAGAAACAGCACGTCCCGGCTCGCCGGATCGAGAAACTGAAGATCGTCGAACGCGAGCAGCACGGGGCCGTTGTCCGCCACGGCCTCCATCATTCGGAGCACGGCCTCCGCCACACGCAAGCGAATCGAGTCGGTGGGCGCCTCGGGCGCTGGGGGGACGCCGGGATACATCGCCCGCAGGCCCGGACACACTCGGCTCGCCTCAGCCAGCCAGAGCGGCTCCGTACCGCTGGCTGCCGGATCGCGCGCCAACCCAGTGATGAGCTCTGAGACGGTGGCATATGGAATGCCCTGGCCGATTTCCTGACACGGCACGATGAACACGGGCCACGCGCGCGCGCCGAGGGAGGTGGCGAATCGACGGATCAGCGAGCTCTTTCCAATCCCCGGCTCGCCGGTGATCAAGCAGGTCTGGTAACCGGCGCCCTTCACCACGCGATTCCACATCGCCTCGAGCTGTCCCAGCTCACCTTCGCGGGCGACAAACGCGTGTGGCCGAGTGAGCCGCTCGGGGAGCGGAGACGTCTGAGCCAGGAAGGCGGGTCGCTCCCCGCGTTCCAGCCGTCGGAGCAGCCGAGTGATCTCTGGATTCGGGTTGGTTCCGAGCTCGGCCTGCGCGCGCCGGACTTGGTCCTGCAGCAGCCGCACCGCGGCCACCGTATCCCCGTCGAGCAGGGCCCGCTCAGCGAGCGCGTAAACCGCGTCGATGCACAACGAATCAACGTCGTACAGCGCTGCCGCAAGCAGGTGCGTCTCCGACAGGTCGCCTCTGACCCGCGCCGTCTGGAGCGCGGCTCGGAGGGCGTCTCGCGCCTGGGCCTTGAGCCGCACCCGCGCGCCGTCCACCCAGTGTGCGAATGCGGCGCCGGCGCAGTCGTCGAGCCCGTGCAGCGGTTCTGCCACACGCACACCAGCTACTTGACCCTGACGCAGGATCGCGAGCTCGGACGGCAACTCCGCGAGCAGCTGCACGTCCTGCTCACGGCCAGTCACCGCGCCTGTGCCCAAGAGAGACCGAATGGCGAGCAGGGCCTGCGACAGCGAGTGACGGCCGTTCTCGGGCGGGACCTCGGGCCAGAGCAGATCGACTAGCTGATCGCGGGGGATCGAGCGCGCTCGTCCCTCGAAATGCAGGTACAGCAGAACGGCCAGGTGCTTCCTGGTGCGGAATCGGACGGGCGAGCGGTCGTCGCGAACGAGCTGGGGGGATCCGAAAACCCGGAGCTGAAACTGAGCGAGCATGGCGCCCCCCAAGCGCGCGCCGGGGCAGCCCCCGTCACACCGCTAAGCGGTTTCGAAACAACGTGTTGAGACCTTGTTGAGATCGGGCCGGCACGTTGTCCCCGTTCTAACGTACACCTGCTCTATCGCACAGGAAGGGGGTGAGCTCGATGACGCTGTTCGTGCTGCTGGTTGCGGCTCTCTCGAATTACGCCGTGGCTTGGTAACGAGACCGCCGAGGGTCTCCCGAGAGTCCCCCCGACTCCTGGAAGAGTCGGGGGGTCTCGGCAGACTCTTGACGCTCTGACACATTCCTAACTCGCGCGAGTGCCCGTCCGATCACTTCGCAACCATAATTATGCGGACATGCTCCTCGCGCTGTGCGCCCTCCTCCATTGCTCCGACTCCACACGGACCTACTCGGGCCGGGACCATCAGCTCGACGTGCCGATTCCGCGCTTTGAAACCGATGTCGTCATAGACGGCGAACTCGCCGACTCCGTCTGGGCCCGGGCCGCGCGGCTGACCGGCTTCTCACAGTATGCTCCCAACGACGGCGTGCCGGCCGCGGACTCCACCCAAGTGCTGGTCTGGTACTCGGCCACGGCGATCTATTTCGGCATTCGCGCCTTCGAGCTGCACGGCCGACCCACGATGACGCTGGCGAATCGCGACCAGATCTTCGACGACGACAACGTGCAGATCCTGCTCGGCACGTTTCACGACGGGAAGCAGGCGCTGATGTTCGCCGTGAATCCCGTCGGCGTTCAAGGCGATGGCTCCCTGATCGAGGGCGCCAACGTGACCGCCAGCGGCTTCATCGGCGGTGCGGTCGTGGGACGGGAGCAGCCCGACCTAAACCCCGACTTCGTGTTTCAATCGCGCGGCCGTGTCACCCGTTGGGGATACGAAGTCGAGGTGCGCATTCCGTTCAAGAGCATCCGGTATCAACCGCGCCAGCCGCAGGACTGGCGGCTGAACGTCGTGCGCCAGGTCAAGCACTCCGGCGTCGAGGACTCCTGGTTCCCGGCGCGCCGCGCGAGCGCCACGTTCATCGGGCAAGCGGGCAACCTGGTCGGCCTGAGCGGGATGCATCGCGGTCTCGTCATGGACGTGAATCCGGAGGCGACCGGGAAAGCGAGCGGTGCGCCCGGCCCCGGCGGCTATCAGTACGATCTGGGCGACCCGCAGGTGGGCGGCAACATCCGCTGGGGAGTCTCGGACAACCTCACGCTCAACGGCACGATCAAGCCGGACTTTTCGCAGGTCGAATCGGACGCGGGCCAGCTCGCGTTCGATCCGCGGCAGGCGCTGTTCTTTCCGGAGAAGCGGCCCTTCTTCTTGGAAGGAAGCGAGCTGTTTCAGGTGCCCCAGAACCTCGTCTATACACGTCGTATCGTCCAACCAATCGCGGCGGTGAAACTCACCGGGACGAGCTTCGGCACCGACCTCGGCCTGCTCTCGGCGGTGGACCAGAAGTTCGCGTCGGCGACGGGCACGGAGAATCCCATTTTCACGATCCTGCGGGCGCAAAAGAGCCTGGGCCGAGGCTCGCGCGTCGGCCTCGCGTACACCGATCGCATCGAAGGCGGCGATTACAACCGCGTCGCGGAGATCGACAGCAGGCTCGTCTTCAAAGAGATCTATGGACTCAACCTGCAGCTCGCGGGCAGCCGCACGCGGGTCGGCGGCGTGACCACGACGGCGCCGCTGTGGCTGAGCCAGTTCACGGTGCAGCATCGTATCTGGGGGCTGCGCAGCCTGTTTGCCGGCATCGCGGACGAGTTTCGCGACGCGAGTGGATTCGTCGGCCGAGCGGGGATCGTGCATGCATACGCCGATCCGAGCTACACCACCTACGGGCGGCCCGGGGCGTTGCTGCAGCGGTTCACGGGCGACATGGTGGTGGACGGCATCTGGCAGTACCAGAACTTCGTCCACGGGCGCCACCTGCAGGACAAGAAGCTGCACTTCAACGGCAACGCGGCGTTGCGCGGTGGGTGGAACGTCGGCGCGGGATATTTCGTGGAATCGTTTGGCTACGATTCCGCCCTCTATGCCGGCTATCGTCTCGAAGTGCCGCGCGCCGGCGGCGGCCTCGACACCGTGCCGTTCACGGGACAGCCGACGATCGTGAACGGCGAATACATCGTCCAGATCGGGACGCCGCAGTGGAAGCACTTCAGTGGCGGCGGATACTTCCTGCAGGGTCACGATGAGAACTTCTTCGAGTGGGCCTCGGCCGATTTGCTGCTGCTGAGCATGGACCTGTCGTACCGCCCCACGGAGCGGCTCCGCAATACGGTCAGCTATTTCTGGCAGCAGGTGAATCGCCGCAGCGACGGCACGCTGGTGAATGTCGGTCGCGTGCTCCGCGCCAAGCTCGAATACCAGCTGTCGCGCCCGCTGTTCGTCCGGGTGGTCGGCCAGTACATCCAGGACAAGACCGACTCGCTACGGGACGACTCACGGACCGGCGCCCCGATTCTCGTTGCGGGACCCGGCGGGGTGACGCGCTCCGCCGCGTCGCGCAGCAATCGCTTTCACGCCGATGTGCTGCTCAGCTACCAGCCCGTACCGGGGACGGTGGTGTTTGCCGGGTACGGCAGCAACATGGTGGACGCGGACGCCTTCCAGTTCCGGCGGCTCACCCGGACCGACGACGCCTTCTTCCTCAAGCTGAGCTACTTGTTCAGGCTCTGAACCTCGGATGGTCCGTATCTCCGCCAGCGACGAGCCCCGGGGTCGGGGCGTAGGCCGAGAGCTCACCAACGCGGTCATCGCCGGCGGCGGTCCGGCCGGCATGATGCTGGGGTTGCTCCTCGCGCGCGCGGGCGTCGGCGTCGCCGTGCTCGAAAAGCACGCCGACTTCTTCCGCGACTTTCGCGGTGACACGGTGCACCCCTCGACCCTGGAGATTCTCTACGAGCTCGGTGTCCTCGACGAGTTCCTGCGGCTCCCGCACTCGAAGGTGCGCACCCTCACCGGTCAAATCGGAGAGACCACCCTCAGGCTGGCCGACTTCAGTCACCTTCCCGTCCATTGCAAGTTCCTGGTGCTCATGCCGCAGTGGGATTTCCTGAACTTCCTGGCCGAGCGGGGGCGGGCGTACCCGTCGTTCCGTTTGGAGATGGAGGCGGAGGTGTCAGGACTGCTGGTCGATGGTGATGGCGTCGCGGGTGTGCGGGTGAAGACACCGATGGGGGAACGGACGCTGCGCGCGGATCTGGTTGTTGCCGCCGATGGGCGCGATTCCCACCTGCGGGCGGCGGCCGGTCTTCGGGCAATCGACTTCGGCTCGCCCATGGACGTGCTCTGGATGCGACTATCCAAGCAGCCCGGCGATCCGGAGCAGCTGTTCGGCCGCATCGATTTCGGACGGATCTTCGTGATGCTGGATCGGAACGATTACTGGCAGTGTGGGCTCGTGATCCAGAAAGGCGGATTCGAGGAGATCCGGCGTCGCGGTATCGACGCGCTCCGGACCGATATCGTAGAGATGAACCCGTTCTTGAGAGATCGGGTTACCGAGCTGCGGGATTGGGACGACATCAAGTTGCTCACAGTGCAGGTCAATCGGTTGCGCGAATGGTACCGGCCCGGCTTGCTCTGCATTGGCGACGCCGCGCACGCGATGTCGCCGATCGGCGGCGTCGGGATCAATCTCGCCATCCAGGATGCCGTAGCCGCGGCGAACATTCTGATTCCCGAGTTCCGGCGAGGCGCGACCATCCCGATCGCTGCCCTGCGACGAGTGCAGGCGCGGCGCGAGCTACCCACCCGCATCACGCAGCGCGCGCAGCTCATGATCCAGAACAATGTCATCAAACGGGTGCTGGGCCGACAGGGACGCATGAAGCCGCCGCTGATCGTGCGCGCGCTGGGGGCGATTCCAGTGCTGCAGCGAATACCGGCGAGGCTCCTCGGGTTGGGATTCAGGCGCGAGCACTTGATCAGGCTCTCAACCTCGGTGTAGACAAGCCGCTGCCGCGCTGATAGCTTCGCCGCTTCCTCATTCAAACCTATGCCGCCATTCCTCGCAGAACTGCTCGGCACCATGCTGCTCGTCATCCTGGGCGATGGTGTGGTCGCCAACGTGGTGCTCAATAAGACCAAAGGCCAGAACGCCGGTTGGATTGTGATCACCGCGGGCTGGGCGTTCGGCGTGACCGTCGCGGTGTATGCCGTGGGCAGCTTCAGCGGTGCGCATCTCAATCCCGCGGTGACCATCGGCCTTGCTTCCATCGGCAAGTTTGCGTGGGCCTCCGTGCCCGTCTATATCGCGGCCCAACTGCTCGGCGCGTTTCTCGGCGCCGCGATCGTTTGGCTCGCCTATCTGCCGCACTGGCCCGTGACTGAGGGCCCGGCAGCGAAGCTGGCCGTCTTCTGCACCGCGCCCGCCATCCGCCACTCGACCGCGAATCTCGTGACCGAGGTCATCGGCACCTTCGTGCTGGTGCTGGGTGTGCTGGCCATCCTGACACCCAAGAACTTGAACCCGGTGCACGGCTGGGACGTGGGTTTCGGCCCATTTCTGGTTGGTATCCTCGTGTGGGCCATCGGCCTCTCGTTGGGCGGGCCGACCGGCTACGCGATCAATCCTGCCCGTGACTTGGGTCCTAGACTCGCGCACGCGCTCCTGCCAATCGCGGGTAAGGGGAATTCGGACTGGGGGTACGCGTGGGTCCCGGTGGCCGGGCCGATCCTCGGCGGCCTGATCGCGGCCTTCCTTTACAAGGCGGTGTGGCCGGCATGAAACACATCTTGGCCCTGGACCAAGGGACAACGAGCTCGCGCACCATCGTGTTCGACCACAGCGGCAGCGTGGTTGCTTCGGCCCAGAAGGAGTTCCGCCAGATTTTTCCCCAGCCCGGCTGGGTGGAACACGATGCGACCGAGATTTGGGCCACACAGTTGTACACGGCGACGGAAGCGCTCGGCAAGGCCGGACTGACCGCGGCCGACATCGCGGCCGTCGGGATAACGAATCAGCGCGAGACCACCGTCGTGTGGGACCGCGAGACGGGCGAGCCGCTGCATCACGCCATCGTGTGGCAGGATCGCCGCACGGCGGCGGCGTGCGACCGGCTCAAAGCCCGCGGGCTCGCGCCGTTGATCAAGCGCAAGACCGGCCTCGTGGTGGACGCGTATTTCTCCGGCACCAAGCTAGAGTGGCTGCTCCGCAACGTCCCGGGCGCGCGCGCGAAAGCGAAGGCGGGCAAGCTGGCCTTCGGCACGGTTGATTCGTGGCTCGTGTGGAATCTGACGGGCGGACGGGTGCACGTGACCGATCCGAGCAACGCGTCGCGCACGATGCTGTTCAATCTGCGAACCGGCGATTGGGACGACGAGCTGCTCGATTTGTTCGGCGTGCCGCGCTCGGTGCTGCCTGCCGTTTCGTCGTCGAGCGAAGTGTACGGCGAAACGACGCTGTTCGCGGGGGGCCGCGCGGTTCCCATTGCCGGCATTGCGGGCGATCAGCAGGCGGCGCTGTTCGGCCAGGCCTGCACCCAGCCCGGTATGGTGAAGAACACCTACGGGACCGGTTGTTTCATGCTCATGAACGCCGGCACGAAGCCGATCGCCTCCAAGAACAATCTCCTGACGACCGTGGCATGGCGCATCGGCAACCGGACCGAGTACGCGCTGGAGGGCAGCATCTTCATCGCCGGTGCGGTGGTGCAATGGCTGCGCGACGGACTGGGCATCATCAAGTCGTCGTCCGAAGTCGAAGCCCTGGCCGCGCAGGTGGATGATACGGGTGGCGTGTACCTGGTCCCCGCCTTCGCCGGGCTGGGCGCGCCGCACTGGGATCAATACGCGCGCGGCGTGCTCGCGGGCGTTACACGCGGCACGACGGCGGCGCATGTCGCGCGGGCGGCGCTCGAGGGGATCGCGTTTCAGGTGGCGGACGTGCTGCGGGCGATGGAGGCCGATGCGAAGATCACGCTGAAGGAGCTGCGCGTGGACGGCGGCGCGTCCGCCAACAACCTGCTGATGCAATTCCAGTCGCACCTGCTCGGCGTTCCCGTGGTGCGGCCCAAGGTCACCGAAACCACGGCGCTGGGCGCCGCCTATCTCGCGGGATTGGCCGTCGGCTACTGGAAGGACCAAAAACAGATCGCGGCGCAGTGGCAGGTCGACCGGCGTTTCACGCCTGCGATGAAACCGGCTCAGCGCAACCGGCTCGAGACCGGTTGGCGGAAAGCGCTCGAGCGGGCCAAGCGATGGGAAGACACGGAGTGAGGCTCGGGGAGGGTCCATGGAAGTCGTCATCAAGCGAGACTACGACCAGATGAGCAAAGTGGCGGCGCAGCTCGTCGTCGACGTGCTCAACACCAAGCCGAATGCCGTGCTCGGCATGGCCACCGGGTCCACGCCGCTCGGCCTGTATCAGGAGCTGGTGCGGCTGCACAAGGTCGGGCAGGTGGACTTCTCTCGCGTGACGACGTTCAACCTCGACGAATACGTCGGCCTGCCCGCCAATCATCCGCAGAGCTACCACTACTTCATGCACGAGCACTTCTTCCAGCACGTGAACATCCCGCGGCACAACATCAACATTCCCTCGGGCACGACCAGCAACTACCCCGCCTTCTGCCAATGGTACGAGGGGCGCATCGCGGAATGCGGCGGCATCGACCTGCAGATCCTGGGGATCGGCACCGACGGACACATCGCGTTCAACGAGCCGGGGAGCTCCCTGAGCTCGCGGACGCGGCTCAAGACGCTGTCGAAACAGACGATCGACGACAACGCCCGGTTCTTCGAGCGCCGGGAGAGTGTACCGGTCTACGCGATCACGATGGGCGTCGGGACCATCCTCGATGCGCGGCGCCTGGTCCTGGTGGCGAGCGGGAAGACCAAGGCCAAGGCGATCGCCCAGGCCGTCGAGGGACCGGTCACCAGCATGGTGACGGCGAGCGCAATGCAGCTGCACCGTGATGCGACCGTCATCGTCGACGACGCGGCGGCCGCCGGCCTGACGATGCGCGAGTACTATGAGTTCATCTACGCGGCCAAACCGGCGGCGCCGAGGGCGTAGGTGAGCGATCGCCCGATCATTCGCGTCCAGCACGTCGTCAAGTCGTTCGGCAGCGTCATGGCGGTCAACGACGTCTCCTTCGACGTCCGCCCCGGGGAGATTTTCGCGTTCCTCGGGCCGAACGGCGCCGGCAAAACCACCACCATCAAGATGCTCACCACCCTGTTGCATCCGACGGCGGGCGCGCTCGAGCTCGACGGACTCGACGTCACCACGCATCGGACGGAAGTCCGCAAGCGGTTCGGTGTCGTGTTCCAGGATCCGAGTCTCGACAGCGAGCTCACGGCGTGGGAGAACATGGACATCCACGGGGTGCTGTACCACGTGCCGCGGCACGCCCGGCGGGAGCGGTGTGAAGTCCTGTTGCGGATGTTCGAGCTGTGGGAGCGGCGCGATGACCTGGTGAAGACGTTCTCCGGTGGCATGAAACGCCGGCTCGAGATCGCGCGCGGGCTGCTGCACACGCCGAAGGTGTTGTTTCTCGACGAGCCGACGCTCGGCCTCGATCCGCAGAGCCGCAATCAGATGTGGACCCACGTGCAGAGCCTCAGAGCCGCCGAGGGCGTGACCGTGTTCCTCACCACCCACTACATGGACGAAGCGGATCGCGTGGCCGACCGCATCGCCGTGATCGACCACGGGCGCCTCGTCGCCACGGGCTCGTCCGCGGAGCTGAAAAACCAGACCGGCGCCGATTCGCTCGAAGCGGCCTTCCTCGCGCTCACCGGCACGACGATCCGGGACGAGAGCGCCACGGCCGCGGACCAAATGCGGCAGGTCGCCCGCGTATGGAGGAGATGAGCGCGTGGCCGTGATCTACGCCCTCTGGTTGCGCGAATTGAAGAAATACCTGCGCTCGCGCGTCCAGATCGTGGCATCGCTCGGCGGCCCGCTGATGTACCTGGGCGTGCTCGGGTTCGGCCTCGGTCCGGTGTTTCAGCGCGCCGGCGAAGGCAGCTACCTCCAGTTCATGGCGCCCGGCGTGATCGGCATGACCGTGCTGTTCACCGCCATGTTCTCAGGAATCGCCATGCTGTGGGACCGCCAGTTCGGGTTCTTGAAGGAGACCCTGGTCGCACCGGTGCCGCGCCTGGCGATCATGATGGGACGCACGCTGGGCGGTGCCACGGTCGCGGTGTTGCAGGGCACGCTGATTTTCGTCGCGACCCTCGTCGCGGGATTCCGCCCGGTGAGCGTCCTCGCCGTACCGCTCGCGTTCCTCCTGATCGCATTGATCGCCGTGGTGTTCGCGGCGCTCGCGACCGCGATCGGATCGACCATCAAAGAGATGCAGGGCTTCCAGATGGTGATGAACTTCCTCGTGATGCCGATCTTCTTTCTGTCCGGTGCGCTCTATCCGCTGGTGGGGCTGCCGCGGGTCCTCGCCGCGCTCACGCGGGTGGATCCGCTCACTTATGGCGTCGACGGAATGCGCGGCCTGCTGATCGGGAGGGGGAGCGCGCACTTCGGGGTCGCGTTCGACGTAGCGGTGCTGCTCTCGGTCGGGGTCGTGTTCGTAGCCGCCGGGGCGTGGCGGTTCTCGAAAATCGAGGCGTAAATGGCGCGCTATCTGTTGTTGCTGCTGCTGTTCGCGAGGAGTGCTCCATCCCAGACTCGCGCGATCGTCTATACCACGGCCGAGAGCACCAGCTTGCGGCTGACGCCGACCGATACCCTGACGTTCACGCCGCCCGAGCCGACATCGGAAGGGAAAGTGTACGTCTTCGTCGATCCGCGGAAAACGTTCCAGCCTTTCATTGGGATCGGCGGGGCGCTGACCGATGCCGCGGCCGAGACCTTCGCGAAACTGCCCGCGGCCCGACAGGACGAATTGATCACGGCGTATTACAGCACCGAGCGAGGGATCGGGTACACGCTGGGCAGGACCAACATCCACAGCTGTGACTTCTCGAGCGAGAGCTACACGTATGTGGATGAGGGTGACCAGGACCTGAACTCCTTCTCCATCGCGCACGACCTGCGGTACAGGATCCCGCTCATCCGGAGAGCGCTGGCCGCCAGCGGGAACCGCCTCAAGCTGTTCGCCAGTCCCTGGAGCCCACCGGCCTTCATGAAGGACAACCATGACATGCTGCATGGCGGTCACCTACGCCCCGAGTACGCTCATGCCTGGGCACTCTACTTTGCGAAGTTCGTTCAGAGCTATCGGAAGGCAGGCGTGCCGGTCTGGGGGATCACCATCCAGAACGAGCCGATGGCCACCCAGAAATGGGAGTCCTGTGTCTATCAGGCCGGAGACGAGCGGGATTTTCTCAAGAACCAGCTTGGCCCGGTCATGGTGCAGCAGGGGCTCCGCGACGTCAACATCATCGTGTGGGATCATAACCGTGACCTGATCATCCAGCGGGCGCAGACGATCTTCGACGATCCGGAGGCCGCGAAGTATGTCTGGGGGATCGGATTTCACTGGTACGAGGATTGGTCGGGTGGCCAGCAAATGTACGGCAATGTGGCGTTGGTGAACCGGCTCTACCCTGATAAACACATCCTCTTTACCGAGGGCACACCCGCGAGCTTCGATTCGACGGGGTATGGACGCTGGAGCCTCGGAGAGGCGTACGGCCAGTCGATGATCAACGATTTCAATTCAGGCACCGAGGGATGGACCGACTGGAACATTCTGCTCGATGAACGGGGCGGCCCGAACCATGTGGGGAATTTCTGCTTTGCACCGATCCATGCCGACACTCGCACCGGCAAGCTCATCTACACCAATTCGTACTACTACATCGGCCATTTCTCGAAGTTCATCCGTCCCGGTGCGAGACGGATCCTCGCGTCACCCAGCCGCAGCATGCTGCTCACCACGGCCTTCGTCAACGAAGACGGTAGCGTGGCGGTCGTGGTCATGAACCCGACACCGCGTGGCGGGCAATACTCCCTGGTGGTCGGCGCTCGGTCCGTGGAGATCAACTCGCCGCCACACTCGATCCAGACGGTGGTCTTCAAGGCTCGTTGATGGGGGAAGACCGCCTGCGTATCGGCCTCGCCGGTCGTTACACGATCGAGCGCGAGCTCGGTGCGGGCGGCATGGCTACGGTGTACCTCGCCCACGACGTGAAGCACCGGCGCATGGTCGCGATCAAGGTGCTCCGGCCCGAGCTGGCGTCGCTGCTCGGGCCCGACCGGTTTCTGCGAGAGGTCGAGGTCGCCGCGCAGCTGAATCACCCGCACATCCTGGCGCTGTATGACTCGGGTGAGGCGGAAGGGTTCCTCTTCTACGTCATGCCCTACATCAAGGGCGAATCACTGCGCCAGAAGCTCGAACGTGAGAAACAGCTGTCGATTGAGGAGGCTCTCGGCGTCACGCGGCAGGTGGCTTCCGCCCTGGGCTACGCGCACGCTCACGACGTGATCCATCGGGACGTGAAGCCGGAGAACATCCTGCTGCACGAAGGCGAGGCCATGGTCGCGGACTTCGGGATCGCACTAGCCGTGAGCGCCGCAGCGAGTGAGCGACTCACGCTGACGGGGCTCGCCGTGGGGACGCCGGCGTACATGAGTCCGGAGCAAGCGGTGAGTGAGCGAGCCTTGGACGCTCGCTCCGACGTGTACAGCCTCGGCTGCGTGTTGTACGAAATGCTCGCCGGCGAACCGCCGTATACGGGAGCAACCGCTCAGGTGTTGATCGCCAAGCGGTTGGTCGATCCCGTGCCGGCAGTGCGACGGCTGCGGGCCGCGGTGCCGGTGGGCGTCGAGCAGGCACTGACGAAGGCACTCGCCAAGGTCCCGGCCGACCGGTGGGCATCGACCCTCGCTTTCGCCGAGGCGCTCGCCGCCCCTGCCGGCCCACGGCCGCCGTCCGTCGCGGTTCTGCCGTTCCTCAACCTGAGCGCGGACCCGGAGAACGAGTACTTCGCGGATGGCATCACGGAAGACGTCATCGCCCATCTGTCGAAGATCCGTGCCCTCAAGGTAATCTCCCGAACCTCAGTGATGGCCTTCAAGCAACGGGAGCAGAGCTTAAGGGAGATCGGGGCGAGACTCGAGGTCGCGACGCTGCTCGAGGGTAGTGTGCGGCGCGCCGGCGATCGGGTGCGGATCGTGGCACAGCTCATCGACGCAGAATCGGACCGACACCTCTGGGTCGAGACGTACGACCGTCGGCTCACGGATGTCTTCGCGATCCAAACGGACGTGGCGTTGCAGATCGCGGCCGCGCTCAAGGCGGAACTGTCTCCCGATGAGAAGTCCCGGCTCCACCATGAGCCCACCAGTGATCTGCAAGCCTACCAGCTGTATCTGCAAGGCCGACACTGTTACCTGCGCTACACCGCGGAAGGGAGTCGCAAGGGGATCGAATACTTCGAGCAGGCAATCGCCCAGGACCCCACCTACGCCTTGGCGTACACCGCCCTCGCCATGGCTTATACGGAGCTCGCCGAAACCGGCGCGCTGCGGCCGGACGAGGACTACGCCCGAGCCAGAGACGCCAGCGCGAAGGCGCTGGCGCTCGACCCGGGGCTCGGCGAGGCGCACTGCATGCTCGCCTACATCACGGCAGTCTACGACTTCAACTGGGTCGCCGCCGAGCAAGAGTTCAAACGCGCCCTGGAATTGACTCCCAACAGCGCCGATACCTACGACCTCTATGGGCGCATGTGTTTGGCACTGGACCGGAATGACGAAGCGCTTGCCATGGAGCGACGAGCACAAGAGCTGGACCCGCTGGCCCACCGGGCGGACGTCGCGCGGGCGCTGTTGCGGGCAGGACGCTACGACGAGGCTCTTCAGGCGGCCACACACGCCGTCGAGCTCGATCCGCACTACGCTCGCGCGCACGCGACGCTCGGGTGGGCCTATCTGAAGAAGGGCATCATGGAGCAGGGCGTGGCGGAATTGGAGATTGCGGTATCCCTCTCCCCAGGCGAGACGCTATGGTTGGCACAGTTGGGGCAGGCGTACGGAATGGTGGGGAACGTCGAGAGCGCCCGGGGCGTGCTGCACCAGCTCGAGGAACTGTCGCGCCAGAGATTCGTTTCACCCTACCACATCGCTTTTGTCCATACGGGTCTCGGCGAGCAGGACAGCGCGCTGGATTGGCTCGAGCGAGCCTACGAGGACCGATCGGGCCCTGTCTACAGCCTGAGGGGTTCGTTCTTGTTCACGACGCTCCACGCGCACCCGAGATTCACGGCTCTATTGAAGCGGATGAACCTGGCGCCAGCGGGTGATCCGATGACCGCGTGACTACGGGGTGCGCCGTCAGCTTCAAGCCCTTTTTAGGCGACGTCACCGCTGTCCGACCACGCGGAACGGGGTGGTCGCCGTGTCGTAGGTCCCATTCCCAATCTGGGCGTAGAGGTTCGCCCCCCAGCAGTAAGCGAGGCCTCCGGATGTGATGCCACAGGTTTCGCTTGCCCGCGTCACGGGAGCCGGCCCCGTCGTCTCCGAGCAGCCAAACGTAACCGCCGTGGCAAGCGCAAATTGACTTACGCGTGATGACATGGGTGGGGCCACCCGGGCTTACGCCGCTCCTTGGTCCACGAGCCCCAGGCGAGGGACAACCGTACGCGGCGCGAGAACGGTGCCCGGTGAGAGCACCGCATTCGCACCGACGCGGCTGTGATCGCCGATCAGAGCACCAAACTTGAGAACGCCAGTCCGAATGCTCTGCCCTCCAACATGGACGGTGACCTCTTGCTCTGAGCGTTCGTTCCAATGGTTCGCAACCACAACGCCCGCCTCGAGGTTTACGTCAGACCCGACGAGAGAGTCGCCCACAAAGCTCAGGTGCGCAATGCTTGAGGAGTCAAGCACGATCGTGGACTTAAGCTCGCAGCCTGGCCCGATCGTCACGCCGCGATCGAGAAACACCCCACCACGAAGGTACGCGGTTCCAGCCACGAAGCACGCGGCCGAGATTATGGCGGGCGGCTTGATCATCGCGCCCGGCTCGATCGTGGCATCGTTGTGGACGAGGACGTTGGCCGACTTGCGAAAGGACGAGGACTCTAGTGAGACAGCGAACTGCTCGATGAAGCGTGAAAGATCCATCGTTAGTTGCCACGGCTCGATCGTTGGATCGAGCAGCGGAAAGCGCTCCCGAAACGAGGCGATGTAATCTTGGATTCTGAGGAGCACGGTTGGCGCGCTGCGGCTCACTGGCCAAGGCTAGTTGGTGGTCAGGGGAGCACCAAGTCCACCCGCGCGCTATCGGGGCGACTTGCTATGGGCACCCGCGCCGTTCCCGATACCGCGCTGTCACTTGGCACGAGATAGTCGGCGGCCACCACACGCACACAGAACTCCCCAATCGTGCGGGTGGCCATCAGGAGTGCACGATAGCGACCGAGGCTGTCCGTGGTGCCGGACACTGCTTCGACCGCCGTGGAGTCCGTGACACACGACGCGTGGACCGGAACGATTCTCACCGATGCCAACGCCGGCCCCCCGCCGGACTTCCTAACCGTGCCGACAACATACCCGAGCCTTGATGTGGCTGGTCCGTCAGGGGAAGTACCGCACGCGGCTAGCGCGAGACTCATCCAGAGGCCCCGATGTCGCAGGCCAGCGACGGCTGCGCGCTTCGCTGCCCGACCAGGGGTCATCGCGTAAGACGGAGCACCGTTCCCGAATCGCCGACCGCCCAAACGTCGCCAGACGAGCGACCCCATGCAGAACGTAAGGCTCGGGTGGTGGGACTGACGCTCTTGGACCACCCGGAGCCGTCGAAATGCAGGATGAGGCCGCTATCTCCGACGGCCCACACATCATTCGCCGCCGTGCCCCAGACCCCGTGGAGCGTGGCGGTCGTGGGCGAGTTGGGTATCAGCGACCACGCGCTTCCGTTATAGTGAACGATGGCGCCGGAGTCCCCGACGGCCCAGAGCTCGCTTGCCCCGTTGCCCCACATACCCTGCAGCGCGTGACCAAACCTGAACTGAGTGTCTCTGGGCACGCTGCTGGCGCCTTGCCAATGGATGATGACGGACGGGGCGCTGTCGCAAGCGGTGTTCCAGCCGAGGAGGTCGATCAGCCATACGTCGGAGGTGCCACTGCCCCAGAGTGCCGGTCCGCCGTCTTGCGAATTGAGATGGTTCCAGCCGATGCCGTCGTAATGCCCCAGATATCCAACACTGCAGTCCGCGGCCCAGACATCGTTGGTGGCGTTCCCCCAAATCGCCCAAGCGCGGCGGTTGTCATTGAGGCGGGTGGTTGTCCACGCCGTGCCCGTCCAATGGTATGCGTACTGTTGCGCGGCGCCGAGCCACACGTCGCTTGCAGAGTTCACCCAGAGTCCGGTGGCCGGGGTGGACGGAAGGGGGTTGGGTGCACGATTCCAGTTGTGCCCGTCCCAGCGCAGGATCGTCGTGTCGCCTGCGAGCCACACGTCAGTCGAACCGCTCCCCCGGACAATCGTGAGTCCCTCAGTCGTGGGAACGGAAACGACAGCCCAGGTCCCCGAACGACCGACGCTTCCGGCCACGCCTCCGCTATTGCACGCCCCAAACGTGAGTGCGAAGAGCACAAGCATAGAACCCAAAGAGGATGCGCGGAACACAGTCGAGCCTCCGCAGCGAAGGATGGTGCGGCCAGCGGCCGCAAGACTGGGGCCATGTTGCAACGAAGCTCGTCGCGGCCCTGCTCTGTTGCGTACCCGCAGCGGTCGGCCAGAGTGCGCGGCCAACTCTTGACCCCCTAGTGACGCCGCGCTATTTCACTGCCCGAGACACCATACATCCTGGAGCGACGTTCCGCGTGACCACGACATTCAACCGCCGCGCATTCCTTCAGGCATCCGCCGGAGTCATGGCGGCGCACATCAGCCCGACCTTGTTCACCCCGTTGAAGCAGCCGCTGCGACTCGGTTTGATCATCGGGATTGGGGAAGATCCTGAGGCAGCCATTGCCAAGGTGCATGATCTCGGCCTGCCAACCTGTCAGGTGTACGTGGAGGACTTCCAACGAGCAGTGAGCACGCGACTGCTGCAGGCGCTTGACCGACACCACATCGAAGCGACCTCGGTGGTGGTCGGGGGACCAGGTCGTGAGGCTTGGGACTTTTACGATGGGCCGCTGACGATCGGCGTGGTTCCGCGCGACACGCGCGCCGCGCGCATTGCCCGGATCAAGCAGGCCTCGGACTTTGCCAAAGCATGCGGCATTCCCGCGGTGCAGAGTCACGCCGGGTTCATTCCGGAAAATCCCAACGACCCGGTATACAAAGAGGCGGTCGCGGCCATGCGCGAAGTGGTGCAATATTGCCGGCGCAACGCTCAACACTTCCGCTATGAAACCGGGCAGGAAACCCCCATTACGCTCGTGCGCGCGATGCAGGACGTCGGTCTCGACAATCAGGGCGTCAACTTCGATCTTGCCAACCTTATCCTCTACGGCAAGGCCAATCCGGTGGACGCCATCGAGACCCTCGCGCCCCATGTCCAGGGAATTCATGCCAAAGACGGTCTCTGGCCGACGAACCCCAGAGAGTTGGGCAGGGAGGTCCCTATCGGCCAGGGCAAGGTGGATTTTCCGAGAATTATCGCGCGCTTGAAGCAGCTGAACTATCAGGGTGCGGTCACGATTGAGCGCGAGGTTTCCGGCCCTCAGCAGATCGAGGACGTTCGCGCCGCGATAGTCTACCTGGAAGGGCTCATCGGATAATTCGGAGGGCGTATGTCACGCGATGCTGACGCACTCGACCGGCGGACGTTCGTGGGCGCGACGGCCGCCGCCGCCGCGGCCATGTTCATCAAACCCGCACTGGTGCATGGCACCCACGCGAGTTCCGCCATCCGCGTCGGCCTGCTCGGCTGCGGTGGGCGCGGCACGGAAGACGCGTCGAATCTGGTCGACACCGGCGGCGCTCGTGTCGTTGCGCTGGCCGACTTGTTTCAAGACCAGCTCGACGCTGCCCATGCACACTTCGATCAGATTCAGCAGGCGAAAGGGTACTCGGGCGTGGATTCGAGGCAGCTGTTTGTCGGTCCACGCGCCTCCGAGCAAATCGCCGCCTCGAAGGAAGTGGACGCGATCGTCATCGCGACGCCACCCTACTTCCATCCGCAGCACCTCGAAACCGCCGTGGCCGCGGGCAAGCACGTGTACTTGGAAAAACCCGTGGCCGTTGATGTCCCTGGCGCGAAACGCGTCATCGAGATTGGGAAGCGCGCCCAAGGCAAGCTCAGTCTGGACGTGGGATTTCAGATCCGCGACTGCCCCCCCTTCGTGGAGCTCGTGCGCCGCATCCACGCGGGTGCGCTGGGCGATATTATCTGCGGTGAGGCCTACTATCTGACCGGTTACATCGATCGCCCGGCTTGGCCTGACGCCTCACCCGCCGAGCGCCGGCTGCGGAATTGGGTGCGCGACCGTGTGCTCTCCGGTGACATCATCGTCGAGCAGAACATTCATGTCATCGACATCTGCAATTGGATCCTCAAGGCGCATCCCGTGCAGGCCACCGCCACGGGAGGACGCCAGGGCCGCCCCGCCGATGACGGCGATTGCTACGGCAATTACGACGTCCTGTTCCGCTATCCCGGCGGCGTGGACGTCACGTTCAGCTCCACGCAATTCGCCAAAGGCTGGTGGGACGTCAGCGAGCGGTTCTTCGGGACGAAAGGCACGTCGCTCTCGCCGTACACCGGTGCGCTCGGCATCTGGGGGGATCAGCCGTGGCAAGCTCCTCTCGCGCTCCAGCCGCAGGGTCAACCCGCGGCGTTTTCCGTGACGGGCAACTTTACATCGAACTTGGAGTCCGCTGATCGCGAAAAGAAAACGGCGTTCATCGAGAGCATCAACAGCGGCAAATTTCACAACCAGGCCGACAAAGGCGCCGAGTCCGCACTCTCCTGTATGATGGCTCGCACCGCGGCGCATACCGGGCGCGAGGTGACCTGGGACGAGCTGATGAAGTCAGAGGAAGTCTGGGATGCACGACTCAATCTGGACAGGCTGCGCTAGGTGTTCCTATGCACACAACGCGTCGGGACTTTCTAAAAACCTCGGTGACGGCGTGCGTTTCCGGGTTCGCCGCCGGCCCGCGTACGCACTCCCACCCGGCTGCGATCAAGAAAGGCCTGGTCTTCGACATGGTGCCCAACAACCTGAGTTATGCCGACCGGTTCAAATTAGTCCGTGACACCGGCTTTCAGGTTGTGCAAGCGCTTACGGAGCCCGACGAGCGCAACGCCGCTGCAATGCAGCAGGCCGCGGACGCGGCGAACATCCGCATCGATTCCGTCATGAATGTGGATCATTGGAGGTATCCGCTCTCCTCCAGCGACCCGGCGGTCGTCGAGAAGAGCCTCAGCGGCATGCGCACATCGCTTCAGAACGCCAAGCTCTGGGGCTCCGGTGTGGTTCTGCTGGTCCCTGCCGTTGTGAATCCGCAAACCTCCTATCGCGATGCGTGGACGCGCTCGCAAGTGCAAATTCGCAAACTCATTCCCCTGGCCGAGCAGCTCAAAGTCGTCATCGCCATCGAGGAAGTCTGGAACAAATTCCTGCTGAGCCCGTTCGAAATGGTCCAATACATCGACGAGTTTCACAGCCCCTGGGTGCAAGCCTGGTTTGATGTCGGCAATGTCGTGCTCTACGGGTATCCCCAGGATTG
>Ga0209471_1000702_pt1 | contig 21370 bp, 23 predicted proteins | sample GraSoiAngelo_128_FD_185885 | JGI IMG/M metagenome (GOLD analysis project Ga0209471, IMG submission 185885) | Grasslands soil microbial communities from the Angelo Coastal Reserve, California, USA - 14_0927_12_20cm (SPAdes) (version 2) | ecosystem: Environmental > Terrestrial > Soil > Grasslands ...
GTCGACCTCGGCCTGCGCGGCGCGCTCCGCGCGCACCGTCGCGGGCCAGAAGGTCGCCGATCCAAGCATGCCGCTGTGGGTCCAGTGATGCGTCCCGAGGAGGATGTTCTCGCGCACGGTGAGCTGCGGGAAGACGCGGATGTTCTGGAATGTCCGAGCGACACCGAGACGGGTGATGCGATGCGCGGGCTGTCCCACCAGCTCCGTGCGAAGCATCCGAACCGAGCCCGAGGTGGGCTTGAGCACGCCCGAGATGAGGTTGAAGACCGTCGTCTTCCCGGCGCCGTTGGGGCCCACCAGGCTTACGATCTCCCCCTCCCTGACATCGACGTCAAAGCGGTCGACGGCGGTCAACCCGCCGAACCGGCGCGTGAGTCCGCGAATTTCGAGGACCAGTCGGCGGTCGCTCATGCTTTTTGCTCAGGCGTCACGATTTCACCGGTGACGGCCTCGATCTCGGCGGCGTCGGCCCCGCTGACCGCCGGCATCTCTGCCACCTCCTCGGCTGACTCGGCCGTCAGCAGTTCGATTGTGCCGCCTAACGCCTTGCGTGGACGCAGGGACACGGTTCCGAGCAGACCCTCCGGCCGAAAGACCATGACCGCAATCAACACGACGCTGATGATCAGGTACTTGTAGAAGACAAACTGCTGGAGCACATACGGCGGAATTGTGAAAGCAATCGAGCCAATGATCGCGCCCGGAAGGCTGCCGAGGCCACCAAGGATCGCCATGACGAAGACCTGGACGGTCTGCTGCACCGCGAAATTCTCGGGATAGGCATTGAAAACCAAGGCGGCATCAATCATGCCGACGATGCCGGCCATGACCGCACTCGTGCAGAACGCGAGCAGCCGGTATTTGAAGATGTTGACGCCCATGGCGCGGGCGGCCAGTTCGTCTTCGCGAATCGCCACCCAGGCCCGCCCGGTTCGGGTGTTGCGCCAGCGCAGCATGCAGAAGATGCTCAACGCAAGGAAGCCGAGAAAGACCCAGTAGTACATCCGGTAATGCGGTATGTCGCCGAGCAAGGGCAGGCTCGTTGGCAGGCTGAAGGGTGCGACATTGTGGAGGCCATTGGTCCCATTGGTGATGTTCAGACCATCGGGGCCGAACTGGTGCCCCGCGAGGACCGGGGGCCGATCCAGGTCCAGGATGAGGTTCGTCATGATGAGCCCGAACGCCAGGGTGACGATGGCGAGATAGTCGCCCCTCAACCGCAGCGCCGGAACTCCGACAAGCAGCGCAAAGGCGAGCGTCACGACGATCACGACCAGCAGCGCCGCCCACAAGGGAAAGTGCAAGTGGATCTGGTCGCTAGCCACCAGTGCGTAGGCATAGGAACCGATCCCGAAGAACGCAATGAATCCGAGGTTGAGAAGCCCGGCGTAGCCGACCACAAGGTTGAGCGCGACGGCCAGGCAGGCGTACATGGCGCAGGTCGCCAGGATCAACGTCCAGTACTGAGCGCCGATCCAGCTCGAATTGTCTTCAAGGTATTGGAGGATGAGCGGAACGATGGCGGCGCCGAGGAAGAAGGGCACCAGCACCACGGGACGAGTGAGCGTCCGATTCCAGCCAGAAGGTCCCGACTCCCAGAGGCGCTTCAGCGCGTGGCCGGGCTCTCCGTCGAACGCCGCGGGATGGCCACTCATGCGCGGTCGGTCACGGGCTGCCCGAGCAATCCCTGGGGACGGAGCAACAGAACCGCGATCAGCGCCAGGAACACGAACGTGTCCTGGAACTGGGTGCTGATGAAGCCTCCGGAGAGGCTTTCGAGCACTCCAAGCAGCAGGCCCCCGACCATGGCGCCGCGGATATTGCCGATGCCACCGATGACGGCGGCGGTGAATGCCTTGATGCCGAGCCCGTAGCCCATGAAGAAATCGACGCTCGCGTACCGCAATCCAAAGAGCACACCACCCAATCCCGCCAGCGCCGAGGCAAGAAAGAACGTCACCATGATTACCCGATCGACGTCGATGCCCATGAAGGTGGCCGCCTCGCGATCCTGTGCGGTTGCCCGCATCGCGCTTCCGAAGCGCGTGCGGAAAACGAAAAGGTCGAGGGCGATCATCAAAGCCAGCGACCCGGCAAAGAGCACGAGGCCCGTGAGCGGCGTAGCGACGCTGCCCGCCTGGATGATGCCCTGCGACACGAGCGCGTTCGTAGGCACCAGGACCGGCGCCGGACTGACCCAAACGAACACCGCGTTCTCGAGGAGCAGCGAGACGCCGATGGCCGTGATCAGCGGCGCCAGCCGGTTCGCGTTGCGGAGTGGGCGGTAGGCAACGCGTTCGATCGCGACCCCCAGCACGCCGGCGCCGCCCATCGCCACCAGCAGCATGAGGACCACCACGAACCCGCCCGGGATCGCCGCGACCTCGTTGTGGACGAGCGCCGCGGCTGCCCCAGCGGCCAGGAATGCCCCGACCATGAACACGTCGCCGTGCGCAAAATTGAGGAGTTCCAGGATGCCGTAGATCAGTGTGTAGCCAAGCGCCACGAGCGCGTACAGGCTGCCGAGTTCCAGCCCGTTGACCAGCTGCTGCAGGAAGTAGCCCACGGCATCAAAAGGGGACGAGCCGCGCCCGTCCCCTTTCTTCTTACTCCTTTAGCCGGAGACTTGCTTGACGACCACCATCTGGGTGCCCTTCGCCTGATAGACGTAAATCCCGCCGCCCTGGACGTCGCCCTTGGAGTCGAACTTCACGGAGCCGAAGATCGTGTTGAAGGTGGCAGTGCCAAGGTTGCTGAGCACATCGGCGCGAGAGATCTTTCCGTTCTTCACCGGCGAATTCTTGATCGCCTGCAGGAGGACCTGCGCCGCCTCATACGCTGAGCCATAGAACGGCCCGGCCTTGCTGAGGGAATCAGGGCCATACTCGGTCTTGAACTCGGTGACATAGTTCTGCGCAGCCGAAGATGTGAGACCGGCCGGATCGGCGGCGATGTTGGTGGCATACGCTCCCGCGTAGGCGCCCTGGGTGTTGGCGATGATCGAGGCGTCTTCCTCGCCGTCGGTACCAAGGAACTGAATATTGTTGCCAATGGTCAAACTCTGGTGTTTCATTTCATTAACCAGGAAGACCGCCTCCGGACCCTCGTCCGCGAAGTACACCCACTCAGCTCCGGATGCCTTGATCTTCGTGACGATCGTGCTGAAGTCCTTTTGACCCTGCTGAGCGCTCTCGCGCTGCGTCGAGACGTTGTGGTCCTTCAAGTACTTCTCGGTCTGGTCGGCCAACCCGATCGAGTAGTCGGATTTCGCATCCATAACGAAGACCTTTTTCGCGCCCTGATCCATCATGAATTTCGCGTCGGCCGGACCCTGGGCATCATCCCTCGCGTTGACCCGGTGGACGACGCTCCAGCCCGATTCGCTGACCTTGACCGCCGACGCCGACTCGCTGACCAACGGTAGAGGCGGGCTCGCCTGTTGCAGGCCGGGCGCGGTACCGAGCACGACACCGGAGTTCATCGGGCCCACGATGCCAAGCACCGTCGGGTCAGAAATGCCGACCGCCTGGAAGTTTTGCGCGACCTGCGCGGTGTGCTGATCGTCCCAGATCAGCAGTGTGACCGGCGTGCCGTTCACCCCACCGGCCTTGTTGAAATCCTTGACCGCCAGCTGGATCGCTTGTAGTGCGCCAGCACCGATCACCGCCTGCGGGCCGGTGAAGGGGCCTTCTGCAGCGATCTGGACCTTATCCGGTTTGGCCGGTGTGCCGCCCGCTGAGCTGCTGCCGCCGCATGCCGCCATCCCCACGCTGGCTATGGCCGCGAGGACGAGAATCCTTGGCTGTGCCATCCTCCCTGTCGACCTCCTCTTCCTTTGTCGAAGACCTAAATTCGGTGCGCTCTTTATACACGCTTGGACCACGGAGAGCAACCGCCAACCTCCGCCTCTAACCCTTTCTAATTCGGGGCGCGGACGAGCAGGTCGGGATGGCGGTCCAGCGCGGCCAGCACCATGTCCACATCTCCATCCGTGTTGTAGTAGTGCAGCGACACCCGAAGTGAGCCGTCGCGGGTCGAGCAGAGGATGCCCTCGCGCGCCAGCGCTTCGACGAGCTTTGGCGCATCGGTTGACCGCACCATCACCAGCGGGCCGCGGTCGGCCGGCTTCTCCGGCGTGAGCAGGGCGAGCCCGCGCCGGAGGGCGCCCTCGATGAAGCGTCCGGCGAGCGCCTGGACATGCTCCTGGATGACGTCGAGCCCGACGCCGGCGAGCAACCGCAGCGCGGCGAGCGAGGCATAGACGTTCGGGACCGGCGGCGAGCCCGTTTCGAAGCGCCGGGCCGAGGCCGCGTAGCGGAGGTGGTGGACGTCGTAGGCGAAGACGTTCTCCTGCCCGAACCAGCCTGAGTCGCTGGGCTCGAAGCGCTCGATCAGCTCCTTGCGCATGTACATGAATGCCACGCCTGGTGAGCCCAGCAGATATTTCAGCGCGCCGGTCACCAGGATATCGAGGTCGAGCGCCTTGACGTCCATCGGCTGCGTCCCCATCGCCTGGTAGGCGTCGATCAAGAGGTGAGCACCCCGTTCGTGCGCCAGCTCGGCCAGGGCGCTGATGTTGTTCTTGAACCCGTTCTTGTAGCAAACCTGGGTCGTCGAAACGAGAGCCGTCTTCTCATCGACCAGCTCTTCGAAGGCGCTCAGCGGCAAGCGGTTCCCGTTCGCTCCTGCGAAGGCGACCTGGGCGCCGCGCCACTGTTGCGCCAGCCAGATATGCCCGACCGTCGGAAAGTCGAAATCGCTGGTCACGATCTTTGGGCGCTCGCTGTACCTCAGCGCGCTCGCCAGCGAATTGAGGGCGGTGGACACCGAGAACGTGACGGCGACCTCCGCCGTCTCGGCATTGATCAGCCGGGCGAATTCGACCCGTAGCTCCTCCATCCGCCCCACCCAGATCTCCCAGGGATTGCCGTGCGTGTGCCAGGACTCGAGGAACTCCTGCATGGCGGCCTCCACCGGCCTCGACAGCGCGCCCTGCGAGCAGCTGCTCAAGTAGATCCTCTGGTCGAAGATGGGGAACTGTTTGCGGAACGCCGCGACGCCGTTCTCCGGGGCGGTTTGGCGCGACACTTCTGGCATTCTAGTGTCGTGCCGCGCGCGATGATCTCTCGCAAGTCGGGCTTGTTCACGGAGTCGGTCATCCGTGAGATGACGCGGCTATGCATCGCCGAGCACGGCGAAAACTGCCTCAACCTGGCACAGGGGTTCCCGGATTTCGCCGCCCCCGCCGAGCTGAAGGAGGCGGCCGTCGACGCGATCCGCAAGGATTTCAACCAGTACGCCACCACCTGGGGAGCCAAGGTGATGCGCGACGCGATCGCGGCCAAGACGCAGCACTTCCGAAAGATGACGGTGGATCCCGAAACGGAGATCACGGTCTGCTGCGGGGTGACCGAGGCGATGCTGTCGACGATCCTCGCGCTCGTCGATCCCGGCGACGAGGTGATCATCTTCGAGCCGTTCTACGAGAACTACGGGCCGGATTGCATCCTCTCGGGGGCGACCCCGGTGGTCGTGCCACTCCTGGCACCGGATTGGCACTTCGACCGCGACCAGTTGCGCAAGGCCTTCAACGCGCGGACACGCGCCATCATCATCAATACGCCGCACAACCCGACCGGCAAGGTGTACAGCCGCGAGGAGCTGACCTTCATCGCCTCACTCTGCCAGGAGTTCGACGTGCTCGCGATCACCGACGAGATCTACGAGCACCTGGTGTACCGCGGCGAACACCTCAGCATCGCGACGGTCGATGGCATGCGAGATCGCACCGTGACGATCAACGGCCTTTCCAAGACGTACAGCGTGACCGGCTGGCGGCTCGCCTATGCGATCGCGCCCGCCGAGATGACTAGCGCGATCCGTAAGGTCCATGACTTCGTCACTGTTGGCGCGCCCCACCCGCTCCAGGTGGCAGCGGCAACCGCGCTGCGCTTTCCGGATCAGTACTATGTCGGGCTGCTCGACGCTTATCGCGAGCGGCGCGGCTTCCTCCTCGAGATCCTGGACGGCGCGGGTTTCAAGGCGTATCCACCCGACGGCGCCTACTACGTGATGACCGACATCAGCGGCTTCGGTGAGGACGACGTCAGCCTCGCCCATCGCATGGTGCGCGACATCGGGCTCGCCACCGTTCCGGGGAGCAGCTTCTATTTGGAGCCGGAGCGCGGCCGTCGGCAGATCCGCTTCTCCTTCCCCAAGAAGATGGACACTCTCCGCCGCGCGGCCGACCGCCTCAAGAAGCTGCGGCGGGTCGCGTAATGTTCCTCGCCTGTCCGAACCGGTGCAGTATCAACCGGTTCGAGCTCTGGAACGCGTCGGTCTTCGTCGACAGCGCGGGACGCTACCTCGACTATAGGGTGGTCGACGCCCCGCTCTACCGTTGCACCGAGTGCGGCAGCCCGGCCGTCGACCTGGGCGAGGTCCCGGGAACGATGGCCGCCGATCGCCTGGCCGAGGAAAGCCCGGCGCGCGAGTACGCCTGTCCCAGCTGCGAAGAGCTGTTCAGCGCGCCAAAGGAGCAGACCATTGTTGTTTGCCCCGCGTGCGGCCAGACCTTTCCCGTGCCGGAGCCATCCTAGGGCGTCAGGTCTTGGTCGTATCAGCGGGACGGCCGCGCAGCCGGTAGAGATGGATGGCGATGCCTACGATCATCAGGCTCGAGGTCAGGAGGTCGCCACCCACATCGTCGAGTTCTGCGTGCTCGATGACCACGCCGAGCAGGTTGCTGAAGAGCGCGAGGCCGGCGATGACCGGCCAGACGGTGACGGGGCGAAAGCGCAGGCCGGGCCAGAACAGCCAGACCAATGCAAGCGCGCCGAGAGTGTAGTCGATGAACTCGTCGATGCGGTGTGTCGGGATGGTTTCGTCGATCACATCGGGAATCAAGAAGACGGCAATGCCGAGCACCAGGGCGAGCGGAAAGTAGTTCCGGCGTCGATCGCGTAGCTCATTTTGCGAGCGCGTCGACATACGGCAGATCAGCCGACGTGGGGGCAGAAAACATGATCCGAAACTCCCTGACGAATAATCGAACGGGTCGCCGAAAGCTTGCCTCAGAGGTGTCCGGCTGGTTTTCCCACCATTTGACGGACCAGTTGCGGCAAGACCTCGCCGGCTTTGCCGTAGATGACGGCCGCGGCGAGCTCGTCGAATGGTGTTGGCTCAGCATTGACGATGCACAATTCGGCGCCGTGCTGTCGTGCCAACCGTGGAATGCCCGCTGCGGGGTAGACCTGGAGCGAGCTGCCGACGATGAGCACGACGTCGGCCGCCATCGCCAGCGCCTGCGCGTCGCGCAGTGCCGTCATGGGAAGGGCCTCGCCGAAGAGGACGACGGTCGGCTTGAGGAAGTGGCCGCCGCATGCCGGGCAGCTCGGCGGGCAGTGCTCGCGGTTCATCCGGTCCACCTCGTCGCGCGGGAAGCGGGCCTCACAGTCGAGGCAGACAACCGAGTGCGACGAGCCATGGAGCTCGATGACCTCTTTACTCCCCGCCCGCTGATGCAGCCCGTCGGTGTTTTGCGTGATCACCGCCCGCAGGTGGCCCAGCCGCTCCAGCTCGACCAGCGCGCGGTGCGCCGGATTGGGCTCGGCGTCCGCACGCCGATGGTTGAGGCTGTAGGTCCAATACTGCGACGGATCCTTTCGAAACGTCTCGATGTGGGCGACCTTATAGGGATCGAACTTGGTCCAGAGCCCGCCTTCGCCGCGGAAGTGCGGAATGCCGCTCTCTACCGAGACGCCGGCCCCGGTGAACGCGATACCGGAGCGCGCGCCGCGCAATAGCGCCGCGGCCTGCGCGACCCCCGTCTCGGTTGCGGTCGTCATCGCAGTCCGGCGAAGAGGTCGTCCTCGGGGACGGGCGCGTCGACCGAGCTGCGCACGCGTTCAAACGTCTCCATCGCCCACGCCTTCGGCCCCAGCGCCTCGCTGAGCTTCAGGAACCAGCTGTCCTCCGGGATCTGGGTCCGATGCGCCCGCATCGCTCCCAGCTTCTTGTCGATGAATGGACTGACGTCGAGCCAGGTGGTGACGCGGTCGTCCGAAACGGCGAAGGGCGGCGGCTCCCCGTCAGTCGAGAAACGGTTCTCGACGCCGGCCCGCTCCATCGCCTCAGCCATCTGCTTCATCAGCGATTTTGGGAAGGCGGAATAGTAAAGCTTGCTCGGGCGGAATGGCTCGCCACCGGGAAATCGCTCCAGGTCGCCGGCGTAGAAGAAGGCGCCAATCGCGACCCGATGGGTCTTGATGTGGTCGGGGTGCGCGTAGCCACCAAACTCGTTCTGGGTAACCAGCACCTGCGGACGCACCCGCCGCACGACCTGGATGAGCCGGCCGATCGCTTCTTCCTCGTCGGCCTGCCAGAAGGTCAACGGCTCACGGTTGCGAGGCAGACCGGCCATGCCAGAATCCTCGTAGCCGAGGAAGACCAGCTCGTTGACGCCGAGGATCTTGACCGCGTTACGCAACTCGCCTTCCCTGATGGTCGCGAGACGGGGCGCCGCCTCCTTGGGGTCCAGGTCCTTGTCGAGAATCTCGCCCACCTCGCCGCGTGTAGCGGTGACGAGCGTGGTCCGCACACCCTCCGCACTGTAGCGTGCGAGCGTTCCGCCCATCCCGATCGATTCGTCGTCGGGGTGTGGCTCGACCGCCAGCAGGCTCAGCTCTTTCTGACTCACTTGCCTTTGCGCGAGCGGACTTCCTGGATCAGCTGGGGGACGATCTTGTGGACATCCCCCACGACTCCGAGGTCCGCCAGCTTGAAGATCGGCGCCTCCGGGTCCTTGTTGATGGCGATGATCGTCCTCGCACCTTTCATACCGACGGTGTGCTGCATGGCGCCCGAGATGCCGAGGGCGATGTAGACCGTCGGCTTGACCGTTTTGCCGGTCTGGCCGATCTGGAACGAGTACGGTTTCCAACCGGCATCGACGACCGCGCGACTGGCGCCAACCGCCGCGCCCAGCTCGGCGGCGAGCTCATCGAGCATCTTGAAATTCTCGGGCGCACCGAGCCCGCGCCCGCCGCTGACGATGATCGCGGCATCCTCGAGCTTGGGCCCGCTCGCCTTCTCCGTTTCACGCCGCAGCACCCGGGCGACCGGTTTGCTGGTGTCGACTGAATCGGTCAGCCTCTGCACCTCGGGCGCACCGGCGGAGCCTGCCGGCGCTGCGGCAACCGCTTTTGGCCGGATCAGGACGATCGTCGGGCCCTTGGTTTTCGGCACGGTCGTCACCAGCAGGCTGCCGCCGAACATCGGGGAGATGATCGCCCAGCCGCCGTCCTTCGCGCTGACGTCCGTCGCGTTGGCGATCAATGCCGTCCCGAGCCTGGCGCTGAGCCGCGACGCCACGTCGCGACCGTCATAGGTCATGCCAAAGATCAGCAGGTCCGGTCGATCCTTCTCGACCAGGCGCTCCAGCAGCTCGACCGCCGGCGTGGCGAGCACGTCGCGAAAGGCGGCGTCTTCATGGACGTAAACCTTCTTCGCGCCGTATTCGCCGAGCGTCGCCGTCGACTTCGACGCACCCGGACCCAGCGCGACGGCGGCGGCGTCTCCGAGTGAGCGGGCTTTTGTGAGCAGCTCGAGGACCACCGGCTTCGGGACACCGTCGACCGTCTCCGCAAAGACCCAGGCGCCGGCCATCAGATGACCTTCAGCGCCTTGAGGAAGTCGGCGACGCGTTTGGCGCCTTCACCCTTGTCCTCTACGACTTCTCCGGCTTTGCGCGTTTCGGCCGGTGTAGCGTCGACGACTTCCTGGGTAAGCGCGGCCTTTCCCGCCTGACCGTCCAGGCCGATCTCGCCCAGCCCCACCTGCTTCACTTCCTTGTTCTTGGCCTGCATGATGCCCCGCAGCGCGGGATAGCGGGCCTCGTTGATGCCGCCGGTGACGGTGACGACGGCTGGCAGCGGGGCCTCGACGACGTCGTAGCCCTCATCGGTCTGGCGGTCGATCTTGGCTTTGCCGTCCGCCACCTCCAGCTTCTTCGCAAAACTCAAGAGGGGCAGCTCGAGGAGCTCGGCGAGTTGCGCCGGCATCGCCCCGGACGAGCCATCCGTGCTTTCCGTGCCGCAGATGATCAGGTCGTAGCTCTGCCCCTTGATCGCGCCCGCAATCGCGCGGGCGGTGCTGATGGCGTCGGAGTTTTCCAGCGCCGGATCGGTGATGAGGATGCCTCGATTCGCGCCCATCGCGAGCGCCCGTCGAATCGCGTCCACCGCCTTGGGGGGGCCCATCGAGATCACTGTGACCTCACCGCCATCTTTTTCGACAAGCTGGAGGCCGGCCTCGACACCGTGCTCGTCGCCGGGATCGAGAACGAGGTCGACGCCCTCCCGGACCAGGCGTTTGGTCTGCGGGTCGAGCTTGCCCGGCGCGTTCGGATCGGGGATCTGCTTGACGCAGACGAGGACATTCATGGCTGGCCTCATCCATTATGGATAAATCGCGCTCGATCGAACAAATGTTTGTACTATGATGGGGAACCCAGCATGCCGAGGACCGAGTACTTCGAGATCGTCGCGAAATCGGCGCTCAACCGCGTCCAGCACATGGGCTTCAACTGGTCCCTCAACCCCTACCAGGGTTGCTTTCACAGCTGCGTGTACTGCTTCGCCCGCGCGCACGCCAAGCTCGCCGACCGGGACCCCGGTGCCGGGTTCAGCGCCCGTGTGGGCGTCAAGGTCAACCTGCCCGATTTGCTTCGTGGCGAGCTGTCCAGGCGCGGCTGGAAGCGCGAGACCGTCGCCTTCGGAACGGCGACCGATCCCTATCAGCCGATCGAGGGCAGCTACCGGCTGACGCGTCGGTGCCTCGAGGCATTCCGCGACTTCAGGACACCGGTTGGCCTGATCACCAAGGGAACGATGGTCATCCGGGACATCGACGTGCTCGTCGAGCTCTCGCGACAGGCGAAGACCACCGTCTGTTTCAGCATTCCGACCGTCGATGAGACCGTGTGGGCGAAGACCGAGCCGGGGACGCCTCCACCGCAAAAGCGTTTGAAGGTCCTCAAGGCGCTGGTCGACGCCGGCATCGAGGCCGGCGTGGGGATGGCGCCGGTGCTACCGGGACTGTCCGATTCGCCCGGCCAGCTGGAGGCGACCGTCGCGGCCGCGGCGGAAGCCGGCGCCTGCTTCGTTTGGGCGAACATCGTCTACCTGAAGCCAGGGACCAAGGAGCACTTCATGGGGTTCCTGGCCAGGGAGTATCCGCAGCTACTCGCCCGCTACCGCGATCTCTTCCCCGGCGCCTACGCGCCAGCTGCGGCCAAAGCACCCGTGATCGCAGCGGTTGGCGCCTTCAAGCGCCGCCATAACATCGGGGATCGCCGCGCGTGGCGGGCCGAGCCCCCAGCGGAACCGGTCCAGCTCGGCTTAGCCGTGTAGTGGCCGTATTTGACTTCGGCGAGCGCATGTTCTACCGTAGCCGCGAGTGCTCCGCTGGCTGACCCGGCTGTTCGGGCAACGCGAGGAGGCTGATACTGCCCCCGCGGCGCCACCACCACTAGAGACACCACCCGCAGCGATGATCGAGCCGACGCCGAGCGACGCTGTCGCCGTCGCGGAGCCGGTCGAGAACCCACCCGCGCCGCAGCCGGTCGAGGCGCTGACGCTCGTGGAGCTGCCAGACGCGACCGTTGAGGTGGACGCCAAGGAGACTTGCCCGAACTGTGGACGGACCAGCGTCTTCGCCGGACCGCCCGGCCAGCGGTTTTGCACCTATTGCGCGCTTCGCGACGAGCTCTTCGAACGCAGCGCCGCCGCCACCGAGTAACCGTCCTGCCGTGACCTCCTACCCCATCCTCTGGGAGAGCGGCGTCTATCTTCCCGAGCAACAGCTGTGGCTCGACCCCAGGCAGCCTCGACCACGGGCCGTCATCAGTCACGCCCACAGTGACCACGTCGCCGACCATCCGCACGCGTATGCCACTCCCGCAACGCGCCGCCTCGTCACCCACCGGCGACGCAAGCCGTCAGCCGGGACCGTCGAGGCCGTCCCCTACGGGGAGCCGATCGCCCTCAACCGCTGTGTCGTGACCTTCTATCCAGCCGGCCACGTGATGGGCTCGGCACAGACGCTTGTGGAGACCGACTTCGGGCGCATCCTCTATACCGGCGATCTGCGGACCCGAGCCGGTTTCACGAGCACGCCGGCGCAGCCCATACCGGCCGACGTGCTGGTCCTGGAAAGCACCTTTGGCAAGCCGCACTATCGCTTCCCCGACGCGGGCGAGGTGATCGCGGCGATGGTTTCCTGGTGCAAGAGTGTCCTCGACGGCGGGGCGACACCCGTGCTCCTCGGCTATTCCCTGGGGAAGGGACAAGAAATCCTGTCGGCGCTATCGGATGCCGGCCTGACGATCGCGCTTCATCCGTCGTCATTCGGCGTGACGGAAGTGTATCGAGAGCTTGGCTGCGACTTCCCGCCGTACCAACGCCTCGGCGACGCTGGACCTCGTCCCGCGGTCGTCATCATGCCGCCGACCGCGCGTCGCGCAGGGCTTGTCAACGAGCTGGGCGTATTCAAAACCGCGGCGCTGACCGGTTGGGCGATGGACCGCAGTCTCAAGGACCGTCTGGAGGTCGACGCTGTCTTCCCGCTCTCCGACCACGCCGACTTCGAGGAACTCTGTTGTTACGCGCAGACCATCGGCGCGAGCATGACCTACACCGTGCTGGGCTTCGACGAAGAGCTCGCGATGCACCTTCGACGACGAGGCCTGCGCGCGAAACCGCTGGGCGCGACCGACCAGTTGCGCCTCTTCTAAGCCGCCAGCGTTTCTAATCTGCAAGATCGTTTTGGACTAAGCGTTATCCCCACTATGCGCACAACGCGGTGCGCGGTTCGCCGCTCACGCGATAAGGAGGTGACGCATGGCGACCAGGAAGAAGGCCACGAAGAAGGCCAAGAAGTCGACCCGTAAGAGCCGCTAACAAGTGGCAACGAGAGGGGTCCGCAAGGGCCCCTCTCTCGTTTTTCTGGACCCCTCCCCGTCAGACGTGGCCCGTCATGTAGGCCCGGATCGCCAACCCGAACATGAAGAGCGCGGCGAGGCCGTACACCAGAGCCTCACGTCGGCCGTCCCGTCCGGAAAGGTAACTCGCCGCGAGCGGGAGCACGATCACCAGCAGCGGGCCGTACAGCCAGTGGAGGGGGTCGTGCGGACGAGCGCCAGCGAAGAACATTGCGATCCCGATCAGGCCCTGGACGATGAAGAGGCCCTCGGTCAACACAAGCGTCGCGCGGTAACTGCCGCTGGATGCCAGTTTGCGCAAATACAGGGCCACGCTCCAGATAACGATGAACCCGGTGATGATCAGCCCGGCCCGGAACAGCCCGCTGTGAACGTAGACCAGGGTGCTCAGGACGCTATTATCGGTCCCTACACTTGCACGCAATGCGACGTGAGGGGCAGCGTTTGATGGTCGTGATGCCCCACCCCGATGACGAATGCTTCGGGTGCGCCTCGACGATCGCGCGCTACAGCGCCGAAGGGGCGGTGGTCAGCCTGGTCACGATGACGCGCGGCGGCGCCGGACTCTGGAACGGCCGAGCGGCCGGCGACCTCCGCCAGCTGACCGACGTGCGCGAACTCGAGCTTCGCGACGCGGCTGCGGAGTTGGGCGTTGCGTTCCTGGAAACCTTCGACTACCCGGACGGCGCCCTGGAGAAAGTCGAGGAGGTCGAGGCGGTTCGCGACCGATTCCTGGGCGACATCGTGCGGTGCCTCCGCAGCCACCGGCCGCAGGTGGTCGTCACCTTTGGGCCGGAGGGCACCTACGGTCATCCGGACCACAAGGTCGTCAGCCGCCTGACGGTGCAGGCGTGCACACTCAGCGCCGACCCGTCGTCCTACGAGCTCGAGGCCCTCGCTCTCGGGCTCTCACCCTGGTCGCCGAGCAAGCTCTACTTCCAGACGGCGACCACGCTGACGGCCGAGTCGCTCCAGCTGCCGCCCCAGCCACCGATCACGACCCGCGTTTCGATCAGGGGTTTCCAGAAGGCGAAGCTGCGCGCCTTCGCTCATCACCGGACTCAGACGCAGGAGTGGGAGCCGTTGCAGAAGTTCATCGCGGGCCAGGGTGACGTCGAGGTCTTCTCGTTGGTAGGCGCGGCCCACGACTTCGCTGAAGACGATCTCTTCAGGGGGATCAAGAATTAGGGAGGGCTTGACGCGCTCGCCCAGCGCGCCTCCATCGCCCGCCCATCCCGGTCCTCGTGTTTGATGCCGGTGGCGGCCGCGAGTGCCGCCAGCAGCAGAAGCGGCGGCAGCAGGATGAGCAGGGCAAGCTGGAGACTGCCGAGCGCATCAGACAGCTTGCCGATCGCGAAGGGGGCGTATGAATCGCCGAGCAGGTGCTCGATCAGCAGCGCGAGCGTGACCGCGCTGGCGCGGACCGTGGGCAGGACGACGTTCTGCTTGATGGCGGTATAGGGGCCGTTGTACAGGTAGAGGCAGGCCGCGCCGAGCAGGAACATCGGCACAAAGAGGACAAGGCTGGGCATCAGGAGTGCGAGCGCAACAAAGACGGCGCCGGCGACGAACCCGGCGATGCCGATGGGGAGGTTGCTCGCGGACCCGCGTCGGATCGTGAGGCGGTCGGCGATGATCCCGCCCAGGAGTGAGCCGGCAAGCAGCCCCAGCACGAGGACGCCGCCTGCCAGCGTGCCGGCGGTGCCCGTTCCCAGGCCGAAGCGCCGGCTGAGGTAGGTCGGCAGCCAGAACGCGGCGCCGCCCAGAACGAAGAACAACGCGGTCTCGGCCGCGATCGTGGAACGCAGGGTGGGGATCTGTAAGAGCTGAAGAAACGTCCGCCAGGTGATCGATGGTGCCTTCTGCGTCTGTGGGCCTTTCGCCTCGGCGGCACCACGTAACGGCTCGCGTAGGCCGAACGCCAGGATGGCGAAGATCAGCCCGGGCACCGCGGTCATGTAAAAGGCCGCACGCCAGCCGAGCGTGCTGGCCACGATCCCGCCGCCGGCAAAGCCAACGGCGATGCCGACCGCCGTGCCGGCCGCCCAGATCGACATGGCACGGCCCCGGCCTTCCTTCTTGAAGTAGTCCCCGAGCAGCGCCGTGCCGGCCGGATAGTAGCTCGCTTCCCCGATCCCAAGCACCGCTCGCGCAATGAAGAGCTGTGCGTAGCTGCGCGCCAGGCCCGTGAAGAGGGTGGCGAGGCTCCAGATCGTGACGCCGATGCCGACCACCGTCTTCCGGACGCCACGGTCGGCCCAGACGCCAAAGGGAATCGTCGCAACCGCGTAGACCAGGAGGAAGGCGCTCCCCAGCAGGCCCACCTGGCCATCGGTCAGATGGAACTCGGTCTGAATCCTGGTCGCGACGGACGGCAGGATGTAACGATCGAGGTAATTGAGGAAGTTGATGCCGACCATGACGCCGAGGACGTAGCGGGCATAGCCGCGGGGCATCGAGGAGCATTATGCAGCCATGAGCGACAGCGTGGAACAGAGGCTCCGGGCAGAGGCTGACCATTGTTACCAGTGGAGCAATGGACCCGGGGCGACGTATGCGGTTCACGACCATAGGTATCGAAAGATCCTCTACGTGGAGAGCGGATCGATCACCTTTACGCCAGTCGACAAATCACCAATCGTCATGCAACCTGGAGACCGGCTGGACCTGCCCCCTGGCACGCGGCATGGCGCGATCGTCGGCGATGAGGGTGTGACCTGCTGGGAGGGCCAGGCCAAATGACGAGGCTTACCGAAGTTCCAGCTTCAGCAACCGGGCGGCGTTCTCGCGCAGGATCTTGACCTTGGCCTCGGGCCTGAGCGAGAGGGCATCGAGCTCTTCCAGGACGCGAGCCGGCTTGATGAACGGGTAATCGCTCCCGAACAGGGTGCGGTCCTGCAGCCGGCCTCCGATCTCGCGTACCAGCTCCTGCGGGTAGTAGCGCGGCGACCAGCCGGACAGCTCGATGTAGATGTTGGTCTTGTGCAGTGCCATCGCGATCAGCTCGAGGTGCCAGGGCCAGCCGAAGTGGGCGGCGATGATGGGCAGGTCAGGGAAACGGGCCGCGACGATGTCCAGGTGAATCGGCCGGGCGGGGTCGAGCTTGATACCCTGGCCGCCGGGCTGGCCGGCGCCGATGCCGCTCGTGCCGGTATGAAAGAGGCAGGGAATCTTCAGCTCTGCGGCCTTCTCCCAGAGCTTGAAATGGCGCTCATCGCTGGGATAAAAGTCCTGCATCGACGGATGGAACTTCGCACCCTTTGCTCCCAGCTCCGTGACAGCGCGCTCCAGCTCCTCGACGGCGTTCGGCTTCCAGGGATCGACCGAGGCGAAGAACGCGAAACGCTTGGGATGGCGTTTGACGATGGCACTGACGAAGTCATTGGACAGCGGCGGCCGGGCGGTGGCCGTCTGCGCATCCCAGGCGAGCAGGATCCCAAAAAGCTGCTCCTGCGCAAAATCGACAGCGAGCTCGTCGACGCTGCGCTCGTGCACCTCGCTGCGGAAGTAGCGGGCCGCCCCCTCGCGGTACGGACCCATGCTGCCGTCCAGCCATTCCTTCAGGGGCAGATGGACGTGCAGGTCGACGGCCCGGATCACATCAGGACGCGAGCGGCTCCGATCGTTCGACCGTGATGGGGTCGCCGACGTTGATGATTCCGCCCCGGACCACGCGCGAGACCATGCCCCGCCTGCCTTCGAGCTCCTGCTTCAATCCATCGCGGATCTCATCCATTCGAAAACAGGGCTCGCAGACCGCAGTGATCTCGAGCACGGCGCTGCGGCCGAGGCGCACCAGGCTGCCGGCCGGCAGCAGCATCACGTCCACGCCTTCGACCGTGACGTTCTCCTTGATCGTGCCCGGCGGGACGCCAACCGCGTCGAGCGCCTCCTTGTCGGCCAGCAGCACCTGCCGCTTGGACGCGGCCGAGGCATGCTTGTCGCCCTCGATTCCCAGACCCTCGATGACGTTCGCGCTGCGCACCAGCTGCATCGGCTCCCGGTGACCAGGACAGAGCTGGATAGAGACGATGCGGGCCGGCACGGCCTAAAGATAACGTGAGCGGGCGCAGGACTGCCAGCCCGTAACCGTTATCCAGGTGAAAATGGCCGCAACTGGCGCGCTGGGCGCGATCAAGGGCATCCAGTCCAGGATGGACTACCTGGAAATGCTGGTCTACGAGGATTGCCTGGTCGTCGTCAGCTCCGGCGGCATGTTCGGCCGGATGCTCGCCACACAGTTCGGCCTGATCGGGATGTTGATCTACCGCCTCGGTCGCAAGTCGCGCGAGGCGGCCGCCGAGCAGCGGCGGAACCAATCCGCTGCACAACTCCTCGCCCTGGATCCCAAGGGCATCCAGATCATGGCTCGCGACATCGTCGATGCGCGGCTGACCTCTGGATTGCTGAGCGGCAAGCTCACCATCTCGCAGGCCGACGGCACCAGCCGGAAGTACACCTGGGGCAAGAAAGAGAATGAGTACGCGCAGGTCGTCGGATTTCTGCGTGGCGCCCTGGGCTCGAAGCTGATCGACGAAAAAGCAGCCGCCTAACCCCAGTCCGGCTGGCTCTGCGCCTTCAGGCCCTTGCTACCATGACCCCGCATGGCGGAGGAAGCTGGCCCCCGAGTCGAGCGCGACTCCATGGGCGAAGTTCGGGTTCCCGCGACAGCCTACTACGGCGCGAGCACTGAGCGCGCCCGGCAGAACTTCCCGATCAGCAACCTGCGGCTCCCACGCCGCTTCATCCGCGCCCTGGCGCAGATCAAGGGCGCGGCCGCGCTCGTCAACGCCGAGCTGGGGCTGCTCGAGGCTCGCCTCGCCAATCCAATCCAGCAGGCTGCGGAGGAAGTCGAGGAAGGCAAGTTCGACAAGGACTTCATCGTCGATGTCTTCCAGACCGGCTCGGGGACATCGACGAACACCAATGCCAACGAGGTGATCGCCAACCGGGCGAACGAGATCCTCGGGCAAGCGCTGGGATCCCGGCAACCGATCCATCCCAACGATCACGTCAACAAGAGCCAATCGAGTAACGACGTCATCCCGTCGGCGATGCAGCTCGCGGCGCAGGTCGCGATCCACGAAGAGCTCGTGCCAGCGCTCGCCTACCTCAAGGACGCGCTCGACCAGAAGGCCAGGGAGTTCATGCCGGTGATCAAGACCGGACGCACGCACCTACAGGACGCGACGCCGATCCGTCTCGGGCAAGAGTTCGTTGGCTACACCGGTCAGGTCGAGCGATCGATCAAGCGGGTCCGCCTCGCGTCCGAGGAATTGGCCGAGTTGCCCCTGGGGGGCACCGCGGTCGGCACCGGGATCAATGCCCACCCCGAGTTCGCGCGCCGCGTCTGCGCGCACCTCGCTCGCCGCACCGGACTCCCGGTGCAAGAGACCGACAACCATTTCCAGGCGCAGGCGACACTCGACACTGTCTTGTCGACCGCCGGCGCGCTTCGCACTGTCGCGGTCAGCCTTTGGAAGATCGGCAACGATTTGCGCTGGTTCGCCTCGGGGCCTCGCGCCGGACTGGGTGAGATCACGCTGCCGGAGGTGCAGCCCGGGAGCTCGATCATGCCCGGGAAAGTCAATCCCGTGATCATCGAGTCGATGACGATGGTGGTGGCGAAAGTCCTGGGCAACGACCAGACGATCGCGGTCGCTGCCCAGTCGGGGAGCATCTTCGAGCTCAACCTGATGATTCCGGTGGCTGCCTATGCGCTGCTCGAGTCGATCGCCTTGCTCGCCGCCTCCGCCCAGAATGTGGCCCGGCAATGCATCTCCGGCATCAAGGCCACCGAGCGGGGTCCGCAGATGGTCGAGCAAGGGCTGATGCTGGCCACCGCGCTCGCCCCCGCGATCGGTTACGACACGGCGGCAAAGATCGCGAAGGAGGCGCTGGCGACGGGCAAGACGATCCGCGAGGTGGCTCGCGAGAAGACGGCACTCGCCCCGGAGGAGCTGGACCGCCTACTCGATCCCTCGCGCATGACACAACCCGGCGTCGAGGCGGGACCAGCCGGCGGCTAACGACCTCTCCGGCGTTCGCGTGCTGTGGCTGCGTGCCCGCGCTCAGCGGCTCACCCGAGCAACGGCGACCGCGGCGCGTCCGGACACGATCCTGCGCGACGTCTGCGGCCTGCAGGCCCAGGTCTGGAGCGCGGCGACGCTCGGGATGCGCGCCCGAAGCACCGGTCTCGATGCGGCCACGGTCGACCGGGCGCTCAACGAGGATCGTTCAATCGTCCGTACCTGGCTGATGCGTGGCACCTTGCACGTCGTCGCTGCGGAGGATGTTCGCTGGTTGCTGCACCTGTTGGGCCCTGTCTTTGCCCGGGCCGGCGCGCACCGGCACGCGCAGCTCGGATTGAACGATGACCTGAAAGCCCGGGGACTCGCTGCCATCCGAACCATCCTCGCGGAGACCGGCCCGCTGACACGATACGAGCTGGTCGACCGGTTGCGGAATCGGCGGATCGTCCTCGACCCGACGACGCAGGCTCCGATTCACCTGATCGCGCTCGCCGGACTGATGGGTGTCGTCTGCCTCGGCCCCGGTCGGAACGACGGCGAGTCCACCTACGTGCTGCTCGACGATTGGGTCACAAAGGCACGGATGCCGTCTCGTGAGACGGCGCTCGCCGAGCTCGCCCGCCGCTACTTCGCGGCCTTTGGCCCGGCGACGGTGGATGACTTCAGCGCGTGGTCTGGCCTGCCGATGAGCGATGCGCGATCCGCAGTCAGCGGCGCGAGAGGCGCCCTCGCGGAGGTCCTCGTCGATGGACAACGTGCGCTTGTGCTCAAACAGCGACTCCCATTGAAGGCGGCTTCGGGAAAGCGTGACGTCCGGCTGTTGCCGGCATTCGACACCTACCTGCTCGGCTATCGGCGACGTGACCTGGCCGTGCCCCCACCGCTGCAGCGCCGCCTGCAACGTGGCGGGGGATGGCTTCACCCAGCGGTCGCCGTCAACGGCCGCGCCGTGGCCGCTTGGAGTCTGCGCAAGTCAGGCGGTCGAGGTGGTAGCGTCACCGTCGAACCCTTGCAGCCGATGAGTCCTGCCATTCGGGCCGCCGTCGAGATCGAGGTCGACGACATCGGCCGGTTCCTCGGCTTGCAGCTAAACTTGGTGGCTCGATCGTAGTGCAGCAGAGGAGGGGCCGTTGAGAAGAATCGTCGCCTGGTGCCTGGGTAACCGGCCGGTCGTCATCCTGTTCGCCATCCTCTTCATGGGAGCCGGGATCTTTAGCATTTTCCGGCTCAACCAGGAACTCCTCCCCTCCATCGAGTTCCCCAGCATCTTCATCGTCACCAGCGACCCGGGCGCAAATCCGGCGGTGATCGATCGCGACATCAGCATCCCGCTCTCCAACGCATTGAACGGCCTGCCGCACGCGCAGCATGTATTCGCCACGTCCAGCCAGAGCTTCTCGCAGGTCGTGGTCCAGTTCAATGTCGACTCCAACACCAAAGATGACCTCGATGCCGTCAACCAGCGGCTCAGCCAGGTACAGTTGCCGGCCGGAGCCGGCAAGCCTCTGGTGCAAACCTTTTCGTTTAGCGCCGCCCCCAGCATCATCTATTCGCTCGGAGCGGCCGATGGCAACCTGAGCCGCGCCACCCTGGAGGCGCAGACCGTGATTGCGCCCGCGCTGCAGGGGGCTCAGGGTGCCGCGCAGGTCAAAGTTGTGGGAGGCGAGCAGAACGCCATCACGATCACGCTGGATCCGGTGCGCCTCGCGGCGCACGGCCTGGCGCCCTTCCAGGTCACCCAGGCGCTGCAGGCCGTGCAGGTTGATCTTCCGGCGGGCCAATCGCTCAACGGCAATCGCGTCGTGCCGGTCGAGGTCCTGAGCGCGGTGCATACGGCGGCCGACCTTCGCGCGGTCCCGCTTGGCAGCGGGCAGCCCTCGAGGTCGGCGCCGGCGTCGATCGTGACGCTGGGCGATGTCGCCACCGTGCAAGAGGCGCCCGCGCCGGTGAACGGGATCGCCCGAACCGATGCGCTCCCCTCCCTCAGCATCCAGGTGATTCGCGATCCGAACGGGAACGCCATCAGCCTGTCGAACGACATCCATTCGAGGGTCGCCGCGCTGCACCTCGATCCCAGTGACCGGCTGTCGCTGATCGAGGACAGCGCCACCGGAATCCGCGCATCACTCAACGATCTCCTGCTCGAAGGCCTTCTGGGAGCGCTGTTTGCGGTTTTCGCGATCTTCCTCTTCCTGCGGAGCATCCGGGCAACGCTGGTCACCGCCGTATCCTTGCCGACGAGCGTCCTCGTAGCGCTGCTTGGCACCGCGATCGGTGGTTTCTCGCTGAACATCCTGACGCTCGCGGGCTTGACGATCGCCGTGGGCCGGATCATCGA
>Ga0209471_1000703_pt1 | contig 21369 bp, 21 predicted proteins | sample GraSoiAngelo_128_FD_185885 | JGI IMG/M metagenome (GOLD analysis project Ga0209471, IMG submission 185885) | Grasslands soil microbial communities from the Angelo Coastal Reserve, California, USA - 14_0927_12_20cm (SPAdes) (version 2) | ecosystem: Environmental > Terrestrial > Soil > Grasslands ...
CGCGAGGACAATCCGATAGTTCGGCTGGTCGTCATTGTTGCGCTGATCACGGGTCTGCTTCTGGCGACGCCGTTCGTCGCGCAGGTCTGCTATCCGCGCTAGCGCGTGCCGGTCTCGTGTTCCCTGACGATGATCTCTTCGCGGTCGATGCCGAGTCGCACCTCGTCCTCGGCGATCCGCAGGATCTGATCCCGCGAGATCTCGGCGAGCTTTCCTCCACCGAACAGGCGCTCCAGGCCAGCACCGGCTCTCACCGTCATGCTCAGGACCTCACCGGTCTTCTCGTCGAAGCGGATGTCCTCGATCGCGCCGACAACATCTCCGTCGCGATCCTTCACCGTGTCGCCCTTCTTGATCGACGGGCGCAGCGGCTCGCCCAAGTCGGGCAGCGCCGAGTCGGCGGGCCAGAGAAACGACTCGGTCGGGATCGAGTAGCCGAGACTGGGCGCCGTCCAGCTGGGAGGCGGAGTGACGAAGTCGTCCTCCTCGAAGCTGGGTTGGGTGTCGAGCTCTCTCTTGGTCAGATTGAGCGTGATCGTTTCGCCGTCCGCCGATGCGTCCGCGAGCATGTCCTCGCCGACGATCACGTCGCGGCCGAGCAGTCGCCGGGTGCTGACCACGAAGCCGGTGATGCGCTCCGTCGCCGGATCGACGAGAACGCGATGGATCTTACCGGCCTCGTCCCCGTCCTTCGTCCTGATCTTCGCGTTCAGATCGATGCGCATCGCGTCCCCCAAAACGGCCACCCGGCCGCTTCCCCCGCAGCATGCCGCGAGCCATCGAAGCTCCTGGCTCAGTACGGCACATCCACGTTACCGCCTCGACGCACGCCTGTGCCTTCGAGAAGTGCGGGTAGCCCCCGCTGCTCGCCGCGCAGCGCGTCCAGCAGCTTGAGCGCCTCGTCCACGGTCAGATCACGACGAAAGCTGGTGAGCGCGCTCTGGACGGACTCGGGCTGGGTCGGGCCCGACGACCCGGTCGCGTCCGGTACCGGAGTCCCCGCCGGGGTGCCCGACGCGGCGGCGGGCGCCGTCGGCTGCGGCGATCCGCCCGGCTGTTGCCGCCCGGAGGGCGCTGTCGAAGCTCCGGGCGAGCTCGACGCCGATGCCGGCCTCTGCGACCGGATGGTGCCGAGGATGCGATCGATGACTTCGATGTTGAACTTCGCATCGCGGTCATTCGGGTCGAGACGCAGGGCTTCGACATATGCCGCGCGCGCGTCGAGGATCCGTCCCAGCCGGAAGAGCGACGTGGCGCGGTCGTAGAAGGCGATCGCGCGGGTCCGCCCCTTCGCCGTGTCGATCGCACGGCTGTACTCGACGAGCGCCCGGTCGTGCTCGCCCGCGGCGGCGAGCGCGTTCCCGAGATCGATCGATATCTCGGGCGCGGCCGGACGCTTCGCCTGGAGATCGCGGTACCGGGCGACGGCGCCGGCAGGATCGCGGGTGAAGATCTGGTTCGCGGCGTCGAGCTGGTCCGCGATCGGATCCTGCGGCCCGCACGCCACGACAAGAAGGAGCAGCCCGGTCGCCGAGGCGATGAGGCGCCGTCGGGGCGCGGCGCGTCCGCGTGGCACGCGCGGCCGAGGCATGGGACGGCGCTCGCTGATGAGCCAGTCGGCGACGAGAAGGACGACGGCCAGGCCGAGGAAGAATTGGTACCGGTCCTCCGGGCTGACTCCGCCTTCGGTCGCCGCGACCGCCGGGTCGATCGCGCGCAACGCGTCGCTCAGGGTCTTTGCCGCGGTGTCGCCGTCGTACCGGACGTACCGTCCGCCGCCGGCGGCAGCGAGGCCGGTGAGCCGCGCTTCGTCCAAGCGGCTCGTGACCTGCGTGCCGTTCGCGTCGACGAGCATCTGCTGGAACCGGCCCTGGCTGTCGTAGACCGGGACCGGCCCGCCCTCCGGCGTGCCGATCCCGAGGGTGAACACGTGGAGCCCCCGCGCGAGATATGAGTCGAGGGGCGGCAGGTCTGGTGCGGGATCCTCCCCGTCGGAGATGACCACGATCGCCCGCGTACGAAGGTCGCCCGTCTCGGCGGTCGGGAACTGCGCGGCGGCGCCCTGAAGGGCAATGCGGAGCGACGACCCCGGCTGGACGCGGAAGCCGTGACCGGACGTATCGAGAGCCGGTCCCACGATCTTCGTCGATGCCGTGAGCGGGTAGCGAAGGGCACTCGAGCCCGCGAACAGCGTCAGCCCGACCCGCCCGCCGCTCAGCTGCTGGCCGAGGAGCTCGATCGCGCGCTGGGCCGAGTGGAGGCGATCGATATCAACGTCGCGCACCGCCATGCTCTGCGAGACATCGAGGGCGATGACGGTGTCGAGCCGCGAGGTCGCGGCCCGGCGCGGGACCTCTCCGATCTGGGGACCGACGAGCGCGAGGACCACGAGGAGGCAGGCTGCCCCCACGAGGATGAGCTTCGCGACCTGCAGCGCCGGATCGGCCGAAACGAGGCGCGCACCGGGACCGGCGAACGCGGCGAGTGCCCGGCGCCGGCGGACGAGCGCGACCGTGCATAGGGCGACGATCAGTCCCGCCGCGATGAGGAGTGGCGCGAGCTCCGGATGCGCGAGCGCGATCTTCACGGGGTCCTCCGGAACAGGGTCGCCGCAAGGGCAAGCTCGACGAAGAGCGCCGCGATCCCGAAAGCTAGGAAGCCAAGGTGCGCCTCCTGGTAATCGATGAAGTCACGCGTCCCGACGTGGGATTTCTCCAGCGACTCGATCTCGCGATAGACCTCGGCCAGTGAGTTCTCGTCGGAGACGCTGTAGTAGTGGCCTCCGGTCTGCTCGGCGATCTTCCGCATGAGCTGCTCGTCGACGGTGTCGGAGCTCTGGTCCTTGTCGGCGCTCGCGGCGAGGGTTATGGCGCCGATCGTGTAGACGCGGACCCCGAGGAGCTTCGCCATGTTCGCGGCGTCGAGCGGCGTGATGTCTCCGCCGTTGTTCTCGCCGTCGGTGAGGAGGATCACGACCTTGGACTTCGCGTCCGAGTCGCGAAGCACGTTGATGCCGGTGGCGAGACCCGTGCCGATCGCCGTTCCACCGGCGAGTGTCCCGGTCTCGATCGGGTCGACGAGCCTCTGCGAGGCGGCGTAATCGAGCGTCGGCGGACCGAGGAGGATGGCCTCTCCGCTGAACACGACGATGCCGACACGGTCATTCCGAAGGCCGCCGAGAAAGTCGTTGACGACCCGCTTGACCGCGTCGATCTTCGCGGAGCCGCCGAATCCCCGCTCGGACATGGAGCCCGACGTATCGAGGGCCAACACGATGTCGATCCCCTCCGCGACGGACTCGACCGAAGCGCGCACGATCTGCGGCCGCGCGAGCGCCACGATGAACGCGACGAGCGCCGCGACGCGAAGGAGGACGAGCAGCCAGCGCCGGCGCACGCGCCAGACCGGCGGCCCCGCGGGAACGAGCCCGAGCGACGGAAAGAGGACCCCCGTCCCCGGCCGTCGCGCTCGCAGGAGATTCACCACGAGGCCGCCGGCCACGACGAGCAGCAGTGCGAGAAGCCAGGGGTCTTCGAAGCGGAGCGAGGTGATGTCGTTCATGACGGCTGGCCCTTCATGAGCTCGTACTGCTCGGCGACGGCCGCGCGGCGCATCGCGTCGAGCGCCGAGCGGACCGCGTGCTGCGCCCGCGCGGGATACGAGACGGCTTGATGGAAGCGAGCGCTCTCGCCCTCGCGCAGGATCTCGTAGATCGTCGCGATCTCGGTGCGATCGATCCCCGCGCGGAGCATGTCCTCGCGCAGCTCGCGCGGCGTGCGCTCCCCCGCCGACAGCCCGAAGCGATCGCGCACGTAGCTGCGAAGGGCCTTCGATAGCAGCGCGTAGTGCTCGGCGTAGCGGCCCTTCTCGGGCAGGCCTAAGGACGCGACCCGGTTCAGCTCGGCGAGCGCACGCTGCGCGGGCGTGAGCAGGACCTCGTCCATGTCCGCCTTCGGCGGGCCGGCGGTGCGGCGCGTTCGGACGATGAGGAGCGCGAGGACCACGAGCACGACGAGGGCGAGCGCGACCTGGACCGCGAGCTGCGGGATCTGCGCCGCTGCGGTGGGAAGCCGGAGCTGGGGCTTCGCCGGCTTGATGTCGCCGGTGGCCTCACCGGGTTGAATGACGCTCGTTACGACGACCGGAATCTCCGCGGTCGGGGCCACGCCGGGCACGCCCGCAGCCGACTGGTAGGCCACGCTGATCGGCGGGAAGACGACGTCGCCGACACGGAACGCCGTGATCCGGTAGCGGAAGGTGTAACGCGTCCGGCCGCCGGAGACCTTCGAGACCTGTGGGGGCAGCGCCTCGAGCACCTCGAACTCGTCCATGATCCGGCCGACCCCACTGTCGGTGATGCGATAGCCCTGGTCGGTTTCCACGACGAGCACGAGCGCGATCGGATCGCCGATCGTGATGCCGCGCTTGTCGACCGAGGCGGCCACGTTGACCGGACCGTCGGCGGCGGCCGGCGACGCCAACAGGACGAGGAAGAGGGTCGCGGCCGACAGCACGCGCATCAGTTGCGCCTCGATCGGGCATTGAAGAGCGCGAGCAGCGCCGGCACATACGGCCGCTCCGTCGAGAGCTCCACGCGGTCGACCCCCATGCGGCTGAAGGCCCGGAGCCGCTGCGCCCGGCGCTCTCGCGCGGAGCGCGCGAACCGCTCGCGAACTGCCGGATCGGACGTGTCGACGTAGCCGACCCGGCCGCTCTCGGCGTCCTCGAGCGCGACGAGCCCGACCGACGGGAGCTCTACCTCGCGCGGGTCGTTCAGGATGAGCGCGATGACGTCGTGCTTGTGGGCGAGCGCGCGAAGCGGCGCTTCGAAGTCGACGTCGAGGAAGTCGGAGATCACGAAGACCACGTTCCGCTTCTTCGTGACGTTCGCGAGATAGTCCGCGACGGTCGCGATCTCGGTCGCAGAGCGGCGCGGCTCCGCGAACAGAAGCTGGCGGATGACGTGGAGCAGGTGATGACGACCCTGGGCCGGCGGGATGAACTCGCGGACTCCGTCCGCGAACAGGACGAGGCCGACGCGATCGTTGTTGCGGAGGGCGGTCACGGTGAGCAGCGCGGCGACGTCCGCGGCGAGCTCCCGTTTGGTGAGGCTCCCGGTGCCGAACCAGGCGCTCGAGGAAACGTCGACGGCAAGGTAGATGTTGAGCTCGCGCTCCTCGCGGTACTTCTTGATGTACGGCATGTTCATCCGAGCCGTGACGTTCCAATCAATGCTGCGGATGTCGTCCCCGGGCTCGTACTCGCGGACCTCCTCGAAGTCGAGCCCCGACCCGCGGAAGACGCTGCGATAGGTCCCCATGAGCGCCTCGTCCGCGAGGATCCGCGCCTTGATCTCGATCTGCTTCACCACGCGGAGGACCTCCGGCGGGACGTGCCCCTTCTGCGGCGCCGGCGCGGCGGTCACTAGGGGACCGCTACGTTGTCGAGGACGCGACCGATCACGATCTCGGGTGTGATCTCCTCCGCCTCCGCCTCATAGGTGACGATGAGCCGGTGACGCATGACGTCGAGGGCGACCGCCTTGATGTCGTCGGGCAGGACGTAGTCGCGGCCGTCGAGGAACGCGTGCGCGCGCGCCGCGAGCGACACGTAGATCGTCGCGCGCGGCGACACGCCGTATGCGATGAGCGGCTTCAGGTCTGCGAGCTTCGGACCCTGCGGGTCGCGCGTCGCGAAGACGACGCGGACCACGTAGTCCTTGATGGCGTCGTCCATGTGCACCTGCCGAACGGCGGCGCGGGCGTCGAGGATGGCCCCAGGGGTCGCGAGCTTCCGCGGGATCGCGGGCTCCTCGATCGTGTTCCGATCCATGATCACGCGCTCTTGATCCGGCGACGGGTAGCCGATGACGACCTTCATCATGAAACGGTCGACCTGGGCTTCGGGCAGGCGGTACGTACCCTCGTGCTCGATCGGATTCTGCGTCGCGAGCACCGTGAAAAGCTCGGAGAGCGGATGGGTTTGCCCGCCGATCGAGACCTGCCGCTCCTGCATCGCCTCGAGGAGTGCGCTCTGCACCTTGGGCGGCGCGCGGTTGATCTCGTCCGCGAGCAGGAGATCGGTGAAGATCGGGCCCAGTCGCGGGCTGAAGCTCTGGGTCGAGGGGTTGTAGATCATCGTGCCGTTGAGGTCTGCCGGCAGCAGGTCCGGAGTGAACTGGATGCGCTTGAAGTCGGCGTCGATGGTGTCGGCGAGAGTCTTCACGGCGAGCGACTTGGCGAGCCCGGGCACGCCTTCGACGAGGAGGTGGCCGTTGCAGAGCATGCCCATGAGCAGGCGGTTGACCAGGTAGTCCTGCCCGACGATGACGCGGTGGATCTCGTGAAGCACCGGCGCGATGAAGTCGCCGCGCCGCAGCACCGAGTCGCTTGGGGCCGGGGCGCGGAACGGGGTCGCCACCTACGACAGACTAGAGGGTGAAGGTCCGACCGGTTCGGTCTAGGCCGTCGCGGTCGTGGTGGGATCGGGCGAACCCGCGCCAGGATGGACGCGAGCTCCACCGAGAAGGCGATACATCTCGCGCAGCCGACGTTCGACGTGATCGCGAGGTCATGGGTTGGAGTCGTGCGGTCCACTGCATCGCCGCGGCGATGTCGACTCGCCGCCAGGATGTTCAACGAGCGCTAAAGCGCTTGCACGGTTGCCTCGGTAGGCCCTATCAATCGCGCTCGAATGGCCGACCTGTTCGATGGCCGCCCTCGCCGCGCCGTTCGCGGACGTGATGTTCCGATCGATCAGTCGGCGGTCACGGCCGCGTTGGACCATGCTTTCTCTCCGCGCCTTGAACGCGACGCGCGTCGAATTCTCGAAAGCGCCGGCGATCTGACTCGGCTGAAGATCGTGCGAGCGCTGATGGCAACTCCGCTCCCAGCAAGTGACCTCGCCCGCGTCGTCGGACGGAGCGCGGCAGCCACCAGCCAGCACATTCGAGTGCTGCGTGAGGTGGGAGCGGTCACGGCCGCGCGGAGTGGAAATGTGATCCGCTACCGGATGTCGCGAGAGCCGAGCGCCATGGTCCTCGAGGCGATCGCGCGGTCCTTCGACCTGCTCGCGAAGCGGGAGTGACCTCGGTCTAGTCTCCCGCGATGCGGCGACTCTGGTTCAGCCTCTGGTACTGGCTGCCTCGGCGACCGCCTTGGGACACCGGCGTCACGCCGCCGGAGCTCGTGCGCTTCGTCGAGTCGCATCCGGCGGGTCGGGCGCTCGATCTGGGCTGCGGGACGGGTACGAACGTCGTGTACCTGGCGCGGCACGGGTGGTCCGCGGTGGGTGTGGATTTCGCTGGGCGTGCAATAGCGAAGGCGCGGCGGCGCGCGCGTGAGGCCGGCGTCACGTGCACGTTCGTGGTCGGCGATGTCACCCGACTCGCAGTGCCCGGTCCGTTCGACCTCGCACTCGACATCGGCTGCCTGCACTCGATCCCTCCTTCTGGGCGGCCCGGCTATGCCACGGGGTTGTCGCGTGTGGTGCGGCCGGGCGGGACGTACTGGTTGTACGCCTTCGCGCCCGGCGGTCCGGCGTACGGGCTGACTCGAGAGGACGTGCGCGACACGTTCGCGGCCGCGTTCGACGTTGTCCGCGTGGAGGAGGGCAAGGGACGGCCGTCGGCTTGGTACACGCTCGCGAGGCGGTAGCCTTTTCCGTAGACGGCCCCGTAGCTCAGTGGATAGAGCAGCAGCCTTCGAAGCTGTTGGTCGGGAGTCCGAGTCTCCCCGGGGTCGCAGCCTTGGTACTCGGGTACCGATCGACGGTGCCATTCGCGCGGCAGTGACATGTCGGCACGCTCGCGTTCATGCGAGCGTGCACGAAATGCGGCGAGCTGAAGCCTCTCGAGGCGTTTCCTCCAGTCCGGCGCGGCGAGCCGAGGCTGCAGTCGTGGTGTCGGGACTGCTTCGCCGAAGCGAACGCGCGGAACTACCAGGCGAACCGGGAACGCGAGAGGGCTCCGAATCTACAAATACGTCAGAGGGCGACGCGCAGAGGTCGCGCAACGGATCATCGACTATCTGCGAGAGCACCCGTGTGTGGATTGCGGCGAGCGAGACATCGTCGTTCTCGAGTTCGATCACATCGGGGACAAGGTCGCCGACGTCTCAGCCTATGCCGGAGGGGGGCGGACCTGGGCGCGTGTCAAAGCGGAGATCGAAAAATGCGAGGTGCGCTGCGCGAACTGCCACCGGAAAAAGACCCGTGAGCGGGCCGGCAGCCGCGGGACCGCCGCCCTCGAGGCCGAGATCGCACGACGGACAACAACGCCGAGGATCCAACTACGTCTTGAAGCGCCACTCGGAATACGAACTTGTCGAGTCTGCGGCGAAACGAAACCTCTGATCGAGTTCCCATACCGGTCGCTGAGGCGCCAAACGCGACACTGGATCTGCCTTCTCTGCCAGCGCGACTACACCAACGAGTGGTACGCGCGGAATCGGAAACGGCAGATCGCGATGGCCAGAGAGCGCAGCCGCCACGCAACGGCTGAGCTCAAGGCTCGGGTGCGCGAGTACCTACTTGCTCATCCCTGTGTGGATTGCGGCGAGCCTGATCCCGGGGTTTTGGACTTCGACCATCTTCGTGATAAGAAGGCAAACGTGAGCAGACTCGTTCAGTCTGGCATCTCATGGGAATCGTTAGCGGAGGAGATCGCGAAGTGCGAGGTGCGGTGCGCGAACTGCCATCGGCGACGCACGGCGAGGAACGGTCGCTACTACCGGACACTCGCGACAATCGCTAGAATTGAGGAACTGGCCCGGTAGCTCAGTGGATAGAGCGCTTGCCTACGAAGCAAGTTGTCGCGCGTTCGAGTCGCGCCCGGGTCACAGTCCTAGTCAACTAGGAAGCAACGCAATCACGCGATCCAATCCGCGCACATCCCCCTCAAACTCCGTCGGCAACACGAACGCGCGCATCCCCGCACCCTCGGCGCCACGATCGACCTCGTGATCCCCGACCATTAACGTCTCGCTCGGCTGCACCCCCAGTGACTTCGCCGCCGCCAGGAAGATCGTGGGACTCGGCTTCTCCGCACCGACCTCGAACGAATGCGTGTAGGAGTCGACGAGCCCGTCGAGCCGGTGCTTCGCGAACACGGGCCGCAGATCGGCCGGCACGTTGCTCACCACGCCCACCTTGAGCCCGCGCCGCCGTACGGCTTCGAGTGTGGTGCGCGTGTCCGCGTACGGGACCCACGAGCGCGGATCCATCACTTGCTCGTACAGCGCGCCCGACAACCCCGGGACGCCGCGGTCGAACCGGCCGAAGAGATCCATCCACACCCGCCGATGGGCTTCCATCGAGAGGTCGCGGCCCTTCGCGATCTCCTCCGGCGTCTTCCCCAAAGCCCACACCTCGTCCCACATCGCGCGCGCCCGCTCGCCCGAAACGGGAGCGCCTGACGACCGCGCGAACTCGACGATCACGTCCGCCGCGTGCGGCGCGTGAAAGAGCGTGTCGCCCCAATCGAAGAGCACCGCGCGGAGCGGCAGACCTAGCGTCGAAGCCACTCGTGGTCGGGGTCGAAGGTCACGCACCAGCGCCGGACCGGGCCGGCCATCACGTTGAGGTAGTACAGCTCGTATCCCGGAGCCGCGGATACGGTGTGAAACCCGCGCGGGACGAGCACGAGATCGCCGTCGCGCACCGCCATCGTCTCGTCGAGCGCGCGATCCGCGGTGTACACCCGCTGCAGCGCGAAGCCGCGAGCGTCGCGCAGGCGGTGGTAGTAGGTCTCCTCGAGCTGCGTCTCCTGCGGCGGGTCGTTGGTGTCGTGTTTGTGCGGCGGGTAGCTCGACCAGTTCCCCGCCGGCGTCACCACCTCCGTCACGAGGAGCGTTTCCGCGGCCGCTTCCTCCATGAGGATGTGATGGATCGTCCGCTGCATGTTTCCCATCCCCCGCACTTCGCGCCGCGCCTCCGCCGGCCTGATGTATCGCGCGGACTCTCCACGGCTCGCGGGCGCCGACCCGATCGCGATCTCCACGTCGCCGGAGTGCGCGGCGACCTCGACGGTCACGCCGGGGGGCGCATAGATCGCGTGCGGCGGGCCGTCGAAGGGCGATGCCCGTTCACCCACGTGCGGCCATCCGACGTCGCCGATGCGGACGGCGCACCGGCCCGCGATGACGACGATGCATGCCTCAGACCCAGCGGTCTCGAGCTCGAACCGGCCGCCGCTCGGGATGCGGAGGGCATTGAAGCTTACGTAGCGCCACCCGGCCGACTCCGGGGACGCCGACACGGCGCCTTCGTGACCGCGCACGATCAGCGAGCTCACAGGTCCCGCCGCTGCTTTTCCTTCGACTTCTCGTACGCCCTGCGCGCATCGCGCACGGTCGCCGCCTCCGACGTCGCGGCCACGGGCACCTCCCACCAGCTGTCGTAGCTCGGGAGCGCGACGTAGCGATCCACCGCGATGTGGATCACGACCGTGCGATCGATCTTCTTCGCGGCGGCGAGCGCTGCGCGGAGCTCCGAGATGCTTTTCACGCGGATGACGTACGCCCCCATGCTCTCGGCGTTCGCCGCGAGATCGACCGGCAGGTACGGCGCGGGATCGGGCTCGCTGTCGAGGCCGCGCAGTCCGGGCTTCGACTCGCGGAACTGCGTTCCGAAGCCGTCGGTGCCGAGCGAGCGCGACAACCCGGCGATGGAGGCGTAGCCGCGATTGTCCACCAGCACGACGACGAGCTTCGCCCGCTCCTGAAGGGAAGTCACGATGGCCTCACTCAGCATCAGATACGAGCCGTCGCCGACGAGGGCGTAGACCTCGCGAGCCGGATCCGCGAGCTTCGCGCCGAGCGCGCCCGCGATCTCGTAGCCCATGCACGAGTAGCCGTACTCGACGTGGTACTGCTTCCGATCGCGCGTGCGCCAGAGCTTGTGCAGGTCGCCGGGCATTGACCCAGCGGCGCACACCACCACGTCGGTCGGCGCCGAGAAGTCGTTCACCGCGCCGATCACTTCCGACTGCGCGGGCAGCGGCGAGTGCCCGAGCGAGTACACGCGCGTGACCTCCGCGTTCCACTCCCGCGCGAGCCGCGAGTAGCTGTCGCGATACGCCGAATCGACCCGATACCCGATGCCCGCGAGCGCCTCGAGGGTGACCCGCGCGTCGGCGGTGACCGCGACCGCGCCCATCTTGTGCACGTCGAGCTCCGCGACGTTCACATTCACGAAGCGGACCTCCGGGTGCTGGAAGGCGGTCTTCGACGCCGTTGTGAAGTCGGTCCAGCGCGTGCCGATGCCGACGACAAGGTCCGCATCCTTCGCGATCCGGTTCGCCGCCGACGTTCCGGTCGCGCCGATCGCACCGAGCGATGCCGGATGGTCGTACGGGAGCGACCCCTTGCCGGCCTGGGTCTCCGCGACCGGGATGCCGGTCTCCTCAACGAAGCGCCGCAGCGCGTCGGATGCGCAGGAGTAGATCACGCCGCCCCCGGCCACGACGAGCGGCCGCTTCGCCGATCGGATGGCGGCCACCGCGCGCGCGAGCGCCGCCGGATCGGGCGGACGCCGCTCCACGTGCCACACGCGCTTGGCCAGGAATTCGTCCGGGTAGTCGTAGGCCTCGGCCTGCACGTCCTGCGGCAGCGCGAGCGTGACCGCGCCGGTGTCCGCGGGGCTCGTGAGCACTCGCATCGCGGCGAGGGCCGCGGGCACGAGCTGCTCCGGGCGCGCGATGCGGTCCCAGTAGCGCGAGACCGCCTGAAAGGCGTCGTTCACGCTCACATCGCCGCGCGACGGCTGTTCGAGCTGCTGCAACACCGGGTCCGAGATGCGCGACGCGAAGACATCGCCGGGAAGTAGCAGCACCGGGATCCGGTTCACCGTTGCGAGCGCCGCGCCGGTGACCATGTTTGTCGCGCCCGGGCCGATCGACGACGTGCAGGCGAACGTCTGCAGACGATCCTTCTGGCGCGCGTACCCGACCGCGCTGTGGACCATCGACTGCTCGTTGCGCGCCATGTGGTACGGGAGGAGATCCGGCCGCTCGAAGAGCGCCTCTCCGATCCCGGCCACGTTGCCGTGTCCGAAGATGCCCCAGATCCCGGCGAAGAACCGGTGCTCGACGCCGTCGCGCTCGACGGATTGCGACGACAGGAACCGCAGGAGCGCCTGGGCCATCGTCAGTCGCGTCACGCCGAAACCTTCCGCGCGAGGACGCCTTCGATCTCGGCGAGCGTCGGCATCGCGTCGGCGCACGCCAGGCGCGAGGCGACGATCGCACCCGCCGCGTTCGCGACTTCGAGCGTGCGGCGGAGCGGCCAGCCCGCGAGGAGGCCGTGGCACAGCGCGCCACCGAACGCGTCGCCGGCGCCGAGCCCGTTCAGGACGGGTATCTCAACGGCCGGCACCGTGAACTCCTCGCGCGCCGTCCGGGCGTACACCCCCTCGCCGCCGCGTTTCACGACGGCGATCGTGACGCCGAGCCCGAGGAGCGCCTCCGCACCAACGCGCGGGTCGCGCGTGCCGGTCGCCATCTCGACCTCGTCGATGTTGCCTACGACGACCGTCGCCCGCTTCGCCGCTTCGCGCGCCCACCGTCGCGCATCGTCGCCGCCGCGCCACAGCTGGTGCCGATGATCGAGGTCGTGGATCGTGAAGTCGCGTCGCTGCCGCGCGTCGAGCGCGGCGAGCGTCGCGCTGCGGCTGGGCTCGTCCGACAGGCCGGTGCCGGTCGTCCAGAAGAGAGGCGCCGCGGCGATCGCCGCGAGGTCGAGGTCCTCGCGAGCGATGTTCATATCCGGCGCCTTCGGCTCGCGATAGAAGTACACCGGAAAGCGATCGGGCGGGAAGATCTCGCAGAAGACGAGGGGCGTCGGGAGCACGGGATCAGTCCCGACCCAACGCGCGTCGACTCCGAGCTCGGCGATCGCGCGGCGGACGTACAGCCCAAACGGATCGTCGCCGACCTTCGTGATCACCGCGGCACGCCGCCCGAGCCGAGCCGCCGCAACGGCGACGTTCGTGGGACTCCCGCCGAGGGACTTCGCGAACGTGCTGACCTCGGCCAGAGTCACGCCGATCTGCTCGGGGTACAGGTCGACGCCGACCCGGCCCATGGTGATGACCTCGAGACTAGGCATGCGCCCTCGCGTACGCGGCGCTTCGCGCGATCCACTCGGGTGGGCCCGGCTCGGGCTCGTCGTCGAGCATCACGTCCTGCTCGAGCACGTACCAACCGGCATACCCGGCCGCGCGCAAATGGCCGAGCACGTCCTTGATGCGCGCCGCGCCTTCTCCGAGCGGGCGGAAGAGGCCGGCTCGGACCGCGTCGTCATAGGAGGTCACCCCGTCGCGCACGCGCGCGGCGAGCGCACCGTCAACGTCCTTGAGGTGCACGTGACGAACGCGGGCTCCGGCGTCGCGCGCGACCTTCAGCGGATCGGCGCCGCCTAGCGCGATGTGGCCGGTGTCGAGGCAGAGGGCATGAGTGGTGTCTTTCAAGAAGCGTTCGATGTGACGCCGCCGCTCGATGGCGGTGCCCCAGTGAGGATGCACGGCGACGCCGAGGCCGTTCGCGGCCGCGATCTCGGAGACGCGGTCGATGCCCTCGAAGAGTCGCGGCCATGCGTCGCCCGGAAGCTCGGCGGCGTCGGAGTACCCGGTCTGGGCAAGCGCCGTGGCGAGAACGACGAGCTCCGCGCCGCCCGCGGCGAGCCACTCGACCTGGCGCTTCACGGAGGCGAGCTCGTCGGCACGGCGAACCGGCTCGTGCAGCACCGCGGTGACGAAGCCGCCGATGAGCCGGAGGCCGCACTGGTCGAGCAGCGCGCGCGACGCGCCGGGGTCGGCCGGAAGGAATCCGGGCGGCCCCGCCTCGGTCGCGCGCAGATCGAGCGCACGCATGTCCCTGAGGACGCGGTCCGGAGCGAGCTGCAGGCCCCAGTCGGGCACCTCGCAGACACCCCACGAGATCGGCGCGCCTGCGAGCTTCATCTGCGTCAAAGAGACTCGCAGTTTAGAGTCGCGCGGAGTGAAGATCGCGATCCTCGGCGTGGGCCGGCTCGGCGCGTTCCACGCCAAGGTCCTGCGCGACCTTGGGGGCGTTGACGAGCTCCGCATCAACGATGCCGATTCGGCGCGGGCGGCCGGCCTCGCGAAGGAGCTGGGCGTCAAGCACGCGCCGACCATCGACGGTGCCCTGAGCGGCGCGGACGCCGTCGTGATCGTGACCCCGACCGGCACCCACACCGACCTCATCCGCCGGGGCCTCGACGCCGGCCTCGCGGTCTTCTGCGAGAAGCCCATCGCACTCGACCTCGAGTCGACCAAGCAGCTCGTCGACCACGTCGACAAGACGAAGGGGCGCGTGCAGATCGGCTTCCAGCGCCGTTTTGACGCGGGCTTTCAGGAGGCGCGACGGCGCGTCGGCGCCGGCGAGCTCGGCACCGTCTACAGCTTCCACATGACCAGCCGTGACGCCAAGCCGCCGCCCGACGCGTATGCCGAAACCTCCGGCGGCCAGTTCGTCGATCAGCTCATTCACGACTTCGACGTGACGCGCTGGATGTTCGGCGACGAGGTCGAGGAGATTTACGCGACCGGATCGACGCTGGGCTTCCCGCAGTACGCGAGGTGGGGCGACGTCGCGACGTCCGGCGCGGTGCTCAAGCTGCGCGGCGGTGCCGTCGGCCTTCTTCAGGCCGCTCGCCACAACGAGGCCGGCTACGACATCCGCGTCGAGGTCTACGGCGCGAAGGACACCATCGCGGTCGGACTCGATCCGCGGACGCCGATGTCGTCGGTCGAACGTGATGGGCCGAAGATGAAGAACCCGGCGTATCCGACATTCTTCGTCCGCTTCGACGCCGCGTACCGGGCGGAGCTCGCCTACTTCCTTCGCTTCGCGCGAGGCGAGGTCGAGAACGCCTGCACGGTGCGCGACGGGATGGAGGCGCTTCGCATCGCGCTCGCCGCGCGTCGATCACTCAAGGAACGTCGGCCGGTCGCGCTCAAAGAGATCGCGTGACCGTTCGCGTCCATTTCCTCGGAAGCGGGAACGCGTTCAGCGACGGCGGCCGTGCCAACGCGGCGATCCACGTGACCGCACCAGGCGTCTCGCTCCTGCTTGACTGCGGCGGATCGGCTCTTCCGGCGATCAAAAAGCACGTCGATCCCGCGACGATCGACGCGATCGCCGTGACTCATCTTCACGGGGATCACTTCGGCGGCATCACCTTCCTCGTGATCGAGCAGCACTTCGCCGGACGCAAGAAGGCGCTCGTATGCGCGGGCCCGCCGTCGCTCGAGCAGCGCATGCGCGCCGCCGACCAGGCGCTGTACCCGGACTTCTTCGGTCCGGTGCAGCTCGGGTTCCCACTACGCACGCTCGTGCTCGGGCCCGAGCCGATCGAGCTCGGCGGCGCGCACGTGAGCGCGCTGCCGGTGCGTCACGTGCGGCTCGCCGAGCCGCACGGCCTGCGCGTCGAGGTCGCGGGGAAGCTCATCGCCTATTCCGGCGACGCCCGCTTCACTGAAGAGCTCGTCGCCGTCGCCAAGGGCGCGGATCTCTTCATCTGCGAGGCGTCGTATTTCGACCGCGACGATCCGGCTCACATCTCGTACAAACAAGTGATGGCGCATCGCCACGAGTTCGACGCGAAGCGGATCGTACTCACGCATCTTGGAGCGGAGACCCTGGCGCATCTCTCTGATCTCGAGCTCGAGCACACCACCGATGGGACCTTGATCGAGATCTAGAGAAAGAGGGCGGCGGCGCGACGCCGCCGCCCCAGCGTCTACCGGACCGCCGCGCAGCGCTGAATACCAATGAATGCGTCGAGATCCGGACCCACCGATGAGATCTCCTGAACGAAGGTGATGTGCGGAACGCCGGCCGCGTCGTAACCATCGACGACCGCCTCGAAGACGAAACGACCGCCGTCCATGTCGACGCCGTCGATCTTCTCGAGAAGGCCGGTCAGCGTCGCGATCGCGGTGCTCCCGATCGCCGCTCCGTTCGTGTAAGTCGTGTGCAGGACCGCCGGGCTCGCCGACGTGTACGACTTGCCGGAGGATGGTGCCCACACGGTGACGGTGGCCGTGGGGAACGTGTCGACCTCCCGCACGATGTTGCCATCCCTATCGAGGAAGACGGTGGAGCGGAAGTCGCCCTGGAAGCGACCGTAGACCGGGAAGCCGCACGCCCGGGTCGCGCCGCGCAACAGGACGGTGTTGTCGTAGTGACCTGTCTCTTGAAGCGGCGGCGCGGCCGAGGCTGCCAGCTGAAATAGGAACAGCGCGGCCACGATGACCGCGGGAAAGAGCGCCGGACGGCATTTGCGCGTAGGCATGGTGCTGAAGTGCGTACGCATGACTCCTCCCCCAGAACCAAGCGAATCCCGCTTGGCCGGTCAGGAGTCTGTCACCGATGTCAAATCCGTTTGTGTCGGGCGGAGCATCCCGGGAGTCCTCCTCGCTCGGCCCCTCGTGGGATCGCAATGGACCGCCGGCCAGGGGCCGCTCGCTCGGAGGACTCCCGCGCTGCTCGCCGTCAACAACTCACGCTCGTCCTTAAATTACTTGGCCGCGTCTACGTATTCGTTGGTCCAGGTCTTCGTGAGATCGATCGTCTTGCCCTTGACGTTGTTGTTGTAGGTCTGGAGCACCTTCAGGATGAAGTCCGGGGCGCCGGCGGGCATTTTCCCGTCGGGGCTGTACATCGGCATGCTGCCGGTGAGCGCAGACAGGTAGAGATCCTTGTCGTTGGCGTAGTAGTCGGCGGGTAGCTTGTCGGCGATCTCCGCCGGTGAGTGCGTCTGGATCCACTTGAGCGTCTTCACGTAGGCGTTGACGACGCGCTGGACCACGCCCTTGTTCTGGGCGACCCAGTCGGCACGCATGTAGATCGAGATGAAGGGGTAATCGCCGCCGAGAGCGGCGCGCGTCAGCTCAGGCGTGCGGAGGTCGATGAGCACTTTCGCGTCGCCGGACTTGAGCAGGCGCGAGATCGTGGGCTCGGTGGTCATGCCCGCGTCGATCGTTCCCTGCTTGATCGCCGCGATGAACGTGTCGCCGGCGCCGACGGCGATCGGGGTGAACTGGTCCGGCGCGATCCCCTTCGTGCTCGCCAGGTACTGCGTGAGGCCGTGCGTGCCCGAGCCGATCGAGGTCACGCCGAGCTTACGGCCCTTGAAGTCCGCGGGGCCTTTGAGCTCCCCGGCCTTCGCGGTCGCGACCATCTCGGCCTCACCGGGTGCGCGAAGAAGCTGCACCACCTCGACAAGGTTCTTGCCGAGACCGGCAACGTCGATGGTGTGGTCGTACGAACCGGATGAGCCCTCAACCTCGCCCGCGATGAGCGCCGACGTGGCGTCCTTGCCCGACGGCTCGTCGATGAGGTTCACGGTCAGGTTCTGGTCTTTGAAGTAGCCGAGCGCCTCGGTGAGCTTGTTCGGCAGATAGATCTGCTTGTTGAGCCCACCCACCATGATCGTGAGGGACGCCGGGGCGAGCGTCGCGGCGGCAGATGCGCTGGCCGCGGTGCTCGCCGTGGGGCTCGTCCCCGCGTTGTTGGTCGCGCCCCCGCAGGCCGCGAGGACGATCGTCGCCACGAGACCGAGAGTCGCGATGGTTCGCTGCATTCGTTCCTCCCTTTTTCTAGATCAACCCGTCGGTGTTGATTCCGTTTGGACGCCATTTGATGAGACGGCCCTCGAGCGAGGTCAGGGCGACCTCGGCAGTGAGCGCGACCAACGCGAGGATGAACATCGCCGCGAACACGCCGTTCGGGTTGAAGGTCGCCTGCGCGGTCGCGATGATCAGCCCGATCCCGTGGATCGCGCCGAGGTACTCGCCGACGACGGCGCCGACGAGCGCGAAGCCGAAGCTCGTGTGGAGGCTCGCGAGGATCCACGAGAGCGCCGACGGCAGGATCACGTGCGTCGATAGCTGCCGCTCGCTCGCGCCGAGAATGCGCGCGTTGGCAATGAGCACGCGGTCGACCTCGCGCACGCCCTGGAAGGCGTTGAAGAAGACGACGAAGAACACGAGGACGACGGCGAGCGCGACCTTCGACCAGATCCCGTACCCAATGGTGATGATGAAGATGGAACCGAGGACGACGCGGGGCATCGCGTTGAACGCCTTGATGTATGGAGCGAAGACATCGGAGAGCAGACGGACCCTTCCAAGAGCGACGCCGAAGACGACCCCCAGGATCACTCCGATGAGGAACCCGAGGAACGCTTCCTCCAGAGTGGTCGCGATCTGTAGCCAGAGCGGCCCCTGCGCGGTGCCGTTTTGGATCCAGGTCCAGAGCTGGCTCGCGATGCCCGACGGCCGGCCATAGAAGAACGGGTCGATGAAGAGACCGTCCTTGTGTGCGGCGTCGACCGTCGTCCCGATCTCCCATGTTCCAAGGACGAGCACGGCGAACGCGACGCGCAGTCCGTTGACGAGCAGACGGCGATTGGCTCGGGCGCGCGCCCGAGCACGAGCGGCCGCGCCGCTCGTGTCCTCCGCGCGCGCGGGTTCGTTACGAGACGCTGCGCTTAGAGCGCTCATAGCTCACCAGCACCTCGTCCCGGAGGTCGTTCCAGATCTCCTGGTAGATGCGCGAGAACTCCGGCTGGAAACGGATCTCGGCGACGTTGCGCGGCCGTGGCAGGTCGACGCGGTAGACGCCCTTCACGGTCCCGGGTCCCGCGGTGATCACGACGACACGGTCGGCGAGCGCGATCGCCTCCTCCAGATCGTGCGTCACGAAGACGACGGAAGCGCGCGTCGTCGACCACAGCTGCAGCAGCTCGTTCTCCATGAGCGTGCGCGTCTGGACGTCGAGCGCGCTGAACGGCTCGTCCATGAGGAGGATGCGCGGCTCGTTGATGAGCGTTTGGGCGAGCGCCGCGCGCTTGCGCATTCCGCCGGAGAGCTGGTGCGGGTAGTAACGCTCGAAGCCGGACAGGCCCACGCGTTTGATCCAGTCCCGCGCGAGATCCTCGGCCGCGCGGCGTTCGACGCCGCGGAAACGCGGGCCGGTCGCGACGTTGTCCAGCACGCTCTTCCAGGGAAAGACCGCGTCGACCTGGAAAACGTAGCCCACATCGCGACCGACGCTCCGCACCGGCGCGCCGCCGACGAACACCTCGCCCTCGCTCGGTGGCTCGAGCCCTGAGATGAGCGCGAGCGTCGTGGATTTTCCGCAGCCGGTCGGTCCGACGACCGCGCAGAACTCGCCGTCCTGGACCGCGAGGTCGAGATCGCGAAGGGCCGTGTAGGCGGTCCCAGAAGGCGTGAGAAAACGCTTGGTGACATGCCGAAGCTCGATAGCCGGTGCCATCGCGGCAGAGCCTGCGTGCGGTTGGGCGCTCGCGCCAGCCATTCGGTCCTTCCGGTCTTTCTGGTCATTTCGCTCGCGCTGCGGTCACGGCCACCTGAGCGCAACATGTGAGCGTGCGACCACGCCAGCTTGCCTCTCAGATCCTGCTGCTCCAGGTCGGCGTGATCGCCGCGATCGTCCTGGCCAGCGCGGTGATCACATATCAGCTGGTGAGCCGCCAGGTGACCGACGAGTACGAGAAGCGTTCCCTGGCCATCGGTCATTCGGTCGCGGCGATGCCCGACGTCATCGAGGCCTTCGCCGACCCGGCCCCGGCGACGGTCATACAGCCGATCGCCGAGGCCATTCGGAAGAGCGAGTCGGCCTCATTTGTGGTCGTCGCGAACGTCGAGGGCATCCGCTACTCGCATCCCAACCCCGACCAGATCGGCAAGCGTGTTTCGACCGACCCCTCGCCCGCTCTCCAGGGCCAGTCCTGGGTCGGCATCGAGGAAGGCACGCTCGGGTGGTCGGTGCGGGCGAAGGTGCCGATCTTCGACACGCAGGAGCGGGTCATCGGCATCGTCTCGGTCGGCTTTCTCGAGGAGCAGGTGAACGCCGCGGTCCTGGGGTGGATGCCGGTGATCGGTGGCAACGTGGCTCTCGCGCTCGGCCTCGGGATCGCGGGCTCGCTCCTCCTCGCCCGACGCCTGAAGCGGCAGACCTTCGGCCTTCAGCCGAGCGACATCGCCGCCCTGCTCGAGCAGCGCGAGTCGATGCTCCACGGCATTCGCGAGGGAATGGTGGCGACCGACCGGGATGGCCGCATCACGCTCGTGAACGACGAAGCTCGCCGGCTGCTCGGCCTGGAAGGCCCGGTCGAAGGAAAGCGGATCGACGAGTGCGTCCCGGCCGGGCGAATGCGCGACGTCCTCACAGGCAGCCGTGGCGGAAGCGACCAGATGCTGCTGGCGCGAGACCGCGTGCTCGTCGCGAACCGCATGCCCGCCGTCGTCCGCGGCGAGACCGTCGGCGCCGTCGTCACCCTCCGTGACCGGACGGAGCTCGAGGGCGTGCTGCGCGAGCTCGACGGGATCCGCAGCCTCGCGCACGCGCTGCGGGCGCAGGCGCACGAATTCTCGAACAAGCTGCACACGGTCGCCGGTCTCATCGAGCTCGGGCGCGCCGACGAGGCGGTCCGCTTCATCACGCGAACGGCCCTCGTGCATCAGGAGCTAGTCGACCTCGTGCATGAGCGGATCGGCGATCCGGCGCTCGCGGCGCTGCTGCTCGCGAAGGCTGCGATCGCGAACGAGCGGGGCGTCGAGTTCCGCCTGGCTGGCGAGACGCGCCTTCCGGCGGATGCCGCGGATGCACGGGACCTGGTCACGGTGGTCGGCAACCTCGTGGACAACGCGGTCGACGCGGTGGCGAGCTCTCCCACTCCCGGATGGGTCGAGGTCGCGGTGCAGGCCGGACCGGAAGGCGTCGGCGTGCGCGTCCGCGATTCGGGTCCCGGGATCGGCTCGGCGCTCGGCGAAGAGATCTTCGAAGAGGGCTTCACCACGAAGACCGGCACGTCGCATCAGGGGCTCGGTCTCGCGCTCGCGCGTCAGGTGGCCCAGCGCCGCGGCGGATGGCTCCGCGTGAACAACGAGGGAGGCGCGGTGTTCACCGCGCTCCTGCCCTCGGACGCGGCGGTCTCGCGATGATCCGCGTGCTCATCGTCGAAGATGACTTCCGCGTCGCCGAGATCCATCGCGCGTACGTCCAGCGACTGGAAGGCTTCACCGTCGTCGCGGAGGCGCACACCGCGCTCGAGGCGCTTCGCCTCGCGGAAGAGAGCCGGCCGGATCTCGTGCTGCTCGACATCTACCTCCCGGACCGCTCCGGTCTCGAGGTGCTGCGCGCGCTGCACGCGCCCGGTCGCCATCACGTCGACGTGATCGCGATCACCGCCGACAAGGACGTCGAGACCCTTCGCGAGGCGCTGCAGGGCGGGGTCATCCACTACTTGGTGAAGCCGTTCCAGTTCAGCGCGTTCCGCGAGAAGCTCGAGAGCTACGTCGCCATGAGAGCCCGACTCGCGG
>Ga0209471_1000705_pt1 | contig 21346 bp, 16 predicted proteins | sample GraSoiAngelo_128_FD_185885 | JGI IMG/M metagenome (GOLD analysis project Ga0209471, IMG submission 185885) | Grasslands soil microbial communities from the Angelo Coastal Reserve, California, USA - 14_0927_12_20cm (SPAdes) (version 2) | ecosystem: Environmental > Terrestrial > Soil > Grasslands ...
TGAGCCCTGAGAATGCGTACTCGGCCGGCAAACGCTGCGCGACTGCTCGCATCTTCAGCTCCCAATCCTGCCGGAGGCCGACCCAGGCATACTGGCCACGACTCAAGCGCGTCCAGAACTTTGTCTGGAGATCGTCCCAGCGCATGCCGAATTGCCTGGCATCCTCGACCGTGAACGGGCCGTGTCGCAGCTCGACCTGAGGTAGCGATCTGGTGGCCATGGCTTCGAGCATCAGTCCCGGGGCGCTCTAAGACAACCGGGCCTGTTAATAGCAACAGACCATCGGATGGTCCGGACGAAGCCACATCAAGTGCGACGCAAACGCAGGACAGTCCGGACTATCCGGGGATTCAGGCCGTTGGGTTCTCGAACGCCCCGATCTTCGGCGCGTCCGGATGCATCGACGTCTGGGGAATCAACTTGAGCGCCCCCGAAGCGACCGCATCCATCACCGCCTCCGCCACGTCAGGGTGGAAATGCGTCCCCGCCCCGGCCCGCACCTGCTCCACCGCCACCTGCATCGGCATCGCGCGCCGGTACGGCCGGTCCGAGGTCATCGCGTCGATCGCGTCCGCCGCGGAAACGATCCACGCAAACATCGGCAGCTCATCCCCCTTCTTGCGATCCGGGTACCCCTTCCCATCGAACCGCTCGTGATGCGACCGCACGATGACCAGCTCATCGGTGAGCATGCGAAGCCCAGACAGGATGTTGAACCCCACCACGGTGTGGCTCTTCATCTTCTCGAACTCCGACTCGGTGAGCTTCCCCGCCTTCTGCAAGACCGCGTCCGGCACCCCGATCTTCCCGATGTCGTGCAGCCGCCCGCCCCTCTCCAGGCGCACCCAAGCGGCCTGCTCCTTCGGCGCATAACCCATCTGCCGCGCGATCATCAGCGAGTACTGCGTCACCCTCTCCGAGTGACCCGCGGTGTAAGGATCCCGAGCGTCCACCGCATTCGCCAGGGCCTCGAGCGAGGCCAGGATGACCTCCTCGCGATCCTTGAACAGCCGCGCGTTGTCGATCGCGACCGCCGCCTGCGCCGCGAGCTCGGTGACCAGACTCCGATGGTCCGCGGTGAAGGCGTGCCCCACCTGATAGTTGGCGAGGAACACCACGCCGAACGGCTTGCCCCGCAGGGTGATGGGCACGCACAGCACCGCGCGCGGGTTGAGCGGGCTCTCGTCCGCCGATGGGCGCTGCATCGACTCCATCACCGCTTCACCCGACCCCATCACCTGGCGGCAGATATCGCCCCCCAGCCCGAGGGCGAGCCTCTCCGCGGTGACATGGTCGGTCCCAAAACCTCCCCTCAACACCAGCTTGCCGCCGTCCTCCAGCGCGAGACATCCGATCTGAGCCGACGACGCCTTCGCCGCCCCAGCCAGCACCTGCTGCAGGACCTGGCTCAGGTCGAGCGTCGAGGTTGCGGCCTGGAGCGCCTCCTGAAGGTTGCGCAGCTCCCAGATGCTGCGCTCGTGCTTCTCGTACAGCTCCGCGTTGCGCACCGCGACGACGCCCTGGTTGCCCAGCGTCGCCAGGACGCGCTGGTCGTCCACCGTCCACTCGCGCTTCTTGTGATCGAAAACCGAGAGGGTGCCCCACAGGCGGCCCTCCTCGATCATCGGGGCGCAGATGGCGGCCTGCAACCCATGCGCGCGGAGGGCCGGTGGCGCCTGCATATCGACATTTGCGTCGAGGTCGGCCACCGCGGTGGGGTGGAGGCTGAGCATCACTGCCCCCACCAGGCCCTGGCCGTTCTGGAACTCCATGCCATCCACCTCAGCCGGAAACCCGAGCGACATGATCACCGTCTGCAACCCGGCTTCGGTACGGCGGGTGAGCAGCCCGGCCGTCCCCATGGTCACCCGCACCGCGGTCTCCAGCGTCTTCCGCTCGAGCACCGCGGCGCCTTCGGTCACGGTGGTAAGCGCCTGCGAGACCTCACCGAGCGCGTCGAGCGCGGTGTCGAGGCGGGAAGCCTGGCCCGTCACGACCTGGAGGATGCGCGAGTTCTCCACCGCCACCCCGGCCATGGACCCCAGCTCGTCCAGGGCGCCTATGTCGTGCTGGCTGAAGCTCGACGTGCCGCCCCGGCCCAGGCACAGCGCACCGATCACGCCAGTCTTGCCCCGGATCGGAGTAAGTGCCTCATTCACGGTGATGGCATGCGTCTGGAGGCGAAGCCCGCTGAAGGTGTGCTGCTCTTCGGTCACGGCGTTGCGCAACACCGTCTCGCCGGCGTGCACCCTGGTCAGCGGCTCTTCCAGGCTCTCGTCGGCTTGAAAAATGACGGCGCGTCCGGCGTCGTACTTGATGACCTCTTTGCCACGCTCGAGCACGAGGTCGAGCACCTCCTGCATGGTTTTGCCTGAGGCCTCCTTGACGAGCTCGTTCATCAGCGAGTACCGCGCCGACTCCTTCTGCGACAGCGCCACGGCGTGAGCGCTGGCAAGCTCTGACCCAGCGCGGAGCGTCAATGTGGTGGCGAGTCTCCTGTCGTCGTCGTTGAACGCGGCGGCCTTGCTGCCGAGCAGGATGAACCCGCCGACCCGGTCGCCGATCGGCATCGGCGCCGCGAGTGCGCTCCTCACGTGCAGGTCCTCCGGCAGGTAGCTGAACAGCTCCTTCAACATTCCGTTGCCCTGTCCAGTGAATGTCTTGCCCGACTCGATGGCTGCCAGCAGCGGGCCGCTTCCATTCGCGTGGCGATTGATGGCCGCAGGATGAAGACCGTCCAGGCCAACGCCCGGAGATTGCGGCACGAACTGGCGGGAATCGCTCGAAACCAGGTAGCAGCACGCGAAGTCCGCGCCGAGCTGCTGCGCGATGCTCGCGGTGATCGCGGCCATGTCACCCGCGCGAGCGACCGAGTCGATGTCGGAAGTGGCGGCCAGGAACGCTCGATGCTTCTGCTTGAGCTCCGTCGATTGCCGCTGCATCGTGTCCATGAAGTTGCGATACGCGGTTCCGCCGATCGCGCCGGCGGCGCCCAGCATCGCCAGCCCGACAACCTGGAGCAGCAGATCGCCCTGGTTGGGGTTGAACTGCGCGATCAGCACAGTGAAGACGAACGCGGCCCCACCGGCAGGCACGGAGACCCGCCAGTTTCGGTAAACGACGCCGGTCGCGAGCGCCAGGAGACCGGCAAAGCCGGCGAAAGCCGTGGACCAGCCGACCCGGCCGCTCGCGTTCAGCGACGCCCCGACCAGGATCAAGAGCGCAGTGGTGGCCACCAGGCCGACCCGAAACCCCAAAACCGCCCGAATTGAGTTCATCTGGCGGCGACTAAGTCTAGGTTTGTGTTCCGAAGGGGAAGCTAGATAGCGAACTTAAACTTCATGCCAGGCACGAAATGACGGTTTCCGAGCTCCTCAGGATCGCCGACCACCTCGACCCGACGGGCCAACAGCTGGTCAGGAAGGCGTATGAGAGGGCCGCGACCGCCCACAACGGCCAGCATCGGCTGTCGGGCGAGGACTACGTCAACCACCCGGTCGAGGTTGCCGCGATCCTCGCCGACCTCGAGCTGGACGCCGCGACGATCTCCGCGGCGCTACTCCACGACACCGTGGAAGACACCAACCTGACCGCGGACGAGGTCAAGCGAGAGTTCGGCCCGGAGGTCGCTCGCCTGGTCGACGGGGTCACCAAGCTGGGCCGGATATCTCTGCGAACCGACCAACAGCAGCAGGCGGAGAACATCCGCAAGATGATGGTGGCGATGGCGGAGGACCTCCGGGTGGTCCTCATCAAGCTCGCCGATCGGTTGCACAACATGCGCACGCTCGAACCGCTCGCCGAGCCGAAACGGCGAAAGATCTCACGCGAGACGCTTGACATATACGCGCCGCTGGCGCACCGGCTTGGCATCGGCCAGATCAAGTGGGAGCTCGAGGACCTTGCCTTCCGCAACCTCGAGCCAGAGGCGTTCGAGGATGTCGTGAGGCGGATCGCGCGCAAGCGCGACGAGCGCGAGAACCTGGTCTCGGACCTGCGCGAGATCCTCGCCCGGGAGCTGGAGAAGCTCGGCATCCAGGCCGATATCACCGGCCGCCCGAAGCACATCTACTCGGTGTGGCAGAAGATGACCCGCGAGAGCAAGGACTTCTCGGAGATCTACGACCTGTCCGCAATCCGGGTCCAGGTCGACAGCGTGCGCGACTGCTACGGGGTCCTCGGCGTCGTGCACTCTCTGTGGAAGCCCATGCCGGGCCGGTTCAAGGACTACATCGCGATGCCGAAGTCGAACGGCTACCAGTCACTCCACACGACCGTCATCACGCACACGGGGGAGCCGATCGAGATCCAGATCCGGACGCACGAGATGCACCGGGTGGCGGAGTTCGGAGTGGCTGCGCACTGGACATACAAGGAAGGCGGCAAGGACGCGAGCTTCGACCAGAAGCTGTCCTGGCTGCGCAGCCTGCTCGAGTGGCAGAACGAGGTGGGGGACGCCGAGTCGTTTCTCAACACCGTCAAGGTCGACCTCTTCCAGGACGAGGTTTATGTCTTCACGCCGCGCGGCGACGTGATCAACCTGCCCGCCGATTCGACTCCGGTCGACTTCGCCTACCGCATTCACACCGAGGTCGGCCATCACTGCATAGGGGCGAAGGTGAACGGCCGCATGGTCCCGCTGGAATACGAGCTGAAGAACGGCGAGATCGTCGAGATCTTGACCTCCAAGGGTCCGCACGGACCGAGCCGCGACTGGCTGAACTTCGTCAAGAGCGCGTCGGCCAAGGAACGGATCCGCAAATGGTTCAAGAGCCAGCGCCGCGAGGAGAACGTCGCCAAGGGGCACGACCTGCTCGACAAGGAGCTGCACCGCATGCATCGCATCAGCCTTGGCGACCTGCCCGAGCCCAAGCTGCTCGAGATCGCAAACCTGCACAAGTACCCCACGGTGGACGACTTCATGGCGGCGATCGGATACGGCGACCTGTCGCCGCACGCGGTCGTGATGCGGATGTCGCTCAACCTGGAGGCGCCGGGCGGCGACCTGCGGACCATTCCGCTCATTCCCCAGGTCCAACCTTCGCCGCGCGTGCTGGTGCACGGCGAGAAGGGCATCCTGACGTCGATCGCCACGTGCTGTCAGCCAGTGCCGGGTGACGCAATCGTCGGCTACACGACCCGCGGCAGGGGCGTGACGGTGCATCGCGCGGACTGCATCAACGCCGTGAACGCGCAGGACTCCGCGCGCGTCGTACCGGTCGACTGGGACATGGACGCAACGCACCTGTACCCGGTGGCGATCAAGATCGAAGCGTGGGACCGCCAGGGCCTCATGCGCGATATCGCCACGGTCGTCGCGGAGAACCGGGTCAATATGTCCGCGCTGGAAGTCCACGTTTACGACGACAAGACCGCGGTCGTCTCGGCGACCGTGGAGATAGATTCGCTCGCCCAGCTTTCGCGCCTGATGGAGAAGCTCGAAGGCGTGAAAGACGTGCACACCGTCGCCCGCGAAGCGTCCTGAAAGGTGACCGTTCGCGTCGAGGTCACTGCTGATCGCAGGTTCGGCACCAACTCCTACCTGGTCGAAGACGAAGAGACGCACGACGCGGTCGTGATCGACTCCAACCTCGAGCCCAACCTCGTTGTCGACGCCGCGCGCGAGCGTGGCGCGAACGTCAAGGCGATCCTCCTGACGCATACCGACCTCGACCACATCGCAGGGCTGCACGAGCTGCGCGAGGCGTTCGGCCCCATCCCCATCGCGGTCCACGACGCGGAGCGCGACGTCCTGGACAAGGGCCGGCCGCTGCGACGAGAGTTCGGACCGATCGCGACCAGAATCGACAACCTGACCAGCCTCGGCGACGGCGAGCCCTATCGCGCCGGCTCTCTCGAGTTCGAGGTGCTGCACACGCCGGGACACAGCCCGGGCGGGGTGACGTTGAAGATCGACGGGTTTCTCTTCACTGGCGACGCGCTGTTCGCCGGCTCAGTGGGCCGCTCAGACTTCGCGAACTCCAACGGCGAGGCTCTGCTCGAGGGCATCCGCTCGAAGCTGCTCGCCCAGCCCGACGAGATGATCGTCTACAGCGGCCACGGCCCGGCGACGACGATCGGACGCGAGCGACAGATGAATCCGTTTCTTACTTCGAGCCGAGACTGAGGACGACGATCAGCGCCGGTCCGAGCAGGACCAGCCACAGCGTCGGGAACACGCAGCCGACGGTCGGGATGAGGATCTTGAGCGAGGCCCGCGCCGCCTCGGTCCGGATCTTCAGCCGCCGCTTGACTCGCATCTGAGCCGCGTGCGCCGCGATCGTGCGCGCGATTGGCACGCCCGTGCGCTCGGCGTAGAGGATGCCGCGGACAAGCGACGTGAAGTCCTCGATCCCGGTCGCCTCGGCCATCTCCACGAGGGCGTCGGCCCGCGGACGTCCGAGCTGGATCTCGCGCAATGCGCGCGCCACGAGGAGTGTCAGCGAGTCGTCCTGGTGGCGGACCAGCTGCTCGAGCGCGCGATCGAGGCCGAGGCCGGCCTCCATGCTGATCGCGACCACGTCGAGCGCGTTCGGCAATGACGCCTCGAGCTCAGTGCGCCGCTCCCGCACGAGCTGGTCCAGCCAGAGAACCGGCAGGTAGAAACCGAGCGCCACGCCGATCACCAGGGCGAGACCAATCGCAAAAGGGGTGCCGATGAGCAGGCCGACCGCCGTGCCGATGGCGCCGAGCCCCGCTGCCGCTGCGATGCGGAGCGTCTGCAGGCCGGCGGGGTCCAGGTTGAGCGGGTTGCCGACGAAGTCGAGCTGGCGGCGGAAGTTCGCGGCCTGCGCCTCGGGCGTCAGGCGCATCGTCTGGCGTTCCATCCAGCGCCGCAAGGGAGCGAACAGTCGCTCGAGGAATGGCTTCTCGAGCCGCAGCGCGACCGCGCTCTGGCCGAGGCCTACCTCCTGGCGGGCGAGGCGTTCGCGCGCCAGGGTTGTGGCGTCGGCCGCGCGTGAGGCGATGATGCCGATCGTCAGCAGATAAGCGCCGACTGCCGCGCCGATGCCGATGACAAGAGGAAGTGCGTTCATGAGATCGCCGTCAAGCGCCGGATGATCAGATTGCCGACGAAAAGAAACACTGCGGCGAGGCCGAGCATGAACCAGCCGAGCGGGTTGACGAGCATGGGGCGGAAGTAATCGCGGACCACGAAGTACAGCAGCAGCGCTGCGACGATCGGCAGCAGTGTGATGATCACAGCGCTTGCGCGCGACTGCGCGGTCGCGGCCATGACCTCGGCCCGCATCTCCTCGCGCTGGCGCATCGTGTCCGCGAGCGTGGCGAGGATCGCCGGAAGGTCACCGCCGACCGAGCGCTGAATCGTGATCACCATCACCATCAGCCGCAGGTCGTTGCTGCCGATCCGCTTGACCATGTTGTTCATCGCGCTCTCGATCGATGCGCCAAGCTCGATCTCGCGCCGCGCGAGCGCAAATTCGTCCGACACTGGTGGGCCGGCGTTGTCCGTCACCGCGCCGAGAGATTGCGCAACCGACTGGCCGGCCTTCATCGAGTTCGCGACGAGCTCCATGGCCCGGGGAAGGCCCGCATCGAACTGGCGCAGTCGATGCCCCCGCCGGTTACGCAGGTAGAGGGCAGGCAGCAGATATCCGATCACCGCAAGGACGACGAACTCGATCCCAAAGCCGAAACGCAACAGACCGATGGCGGCGAACAGCACGGCGAACCCGGCCTGGATGATCCTGAACTCGTAAGGCCGGAGCTCGATGTCGGCGCTGACCAGGTCCCGTCGCAGCCTGCTGGGCACCTCCTCGGAAGCGATCCACACAGGCGTCCCGGTCGACTCGAAGCGGCGCCGGAGCTGCTCGCGTACGTCGGCGAGCGTTCGATACGTGGCGCGGACCGAATCTTCGGGACCGCTCGACTGCTGGGACCGGACCATGCCGTAGACGACGAGCCCAACCCCGATTGCCGCGGCCACCGCGACCAGGACGATCGCTGTATTCATCCGGCTAGCGCGTCGTGAACTGCCAGCGCTTGTCCACGTCCCTTGGCCCGACACCGGTGGCCGACGAAACGTTGGGACATTTGTCATCGGGCTGCGTCGGCACATTCGCGTAGTCCGTGTACGACTCGAGCTCGTACTTCATCGTCGCGTTGTTCAGGAGCCAGAACAGGAACTCCGAATCGCATGCGGTCATCAACACGGTCAGGCTGCTCGTCACCGTCCCGGTCTGCGAGGCCTGTGCGCCGCTGGCGGGCCCGACCCTGATCACGTCGATGTCGCGGAACACAGTGCGCACCACGGGGACGCCTGGGCTCTGGCCGAACGTCGACGTGTTGATCGTCGCAAGCATCGTGATCCTGTCGCCGAGCTGGACGTAGCCGCCGACCCCGACCTGCTCGCCGGTCGGAACCGTGACCGCGACCCATCCCTTCGGGATTGGGAGGAAGGCGACGTCGCTGTTGCTGAGGAGGTCACCCGCCGAGGTGATGAGGTTGGCGGTCACGGGGCTGCCCGCGGGGATGTCGACCCGGGCGCCCTTGCCGGCCACGTCCTTGACCACCGAGAACGCCTGGGGCGGGGCGGGCTGGAAGCTGGCGATCGTCAGGTCGCCCGCCTGCATCACCGTGCGGGCCTTGATGTCGTGGCTTGCCACGACGACCCTGGTGCCGGTGGTGCTGCCCTGGATTAGCGGCAGGCTGGCGATGCCGGCGGCGGTGGCGAAGGCAAGCACCGCCAGCACGGCTCCGATCACGATGTAAAGGCGCCCGCGCCGGGGTCTGGCGAGGACGGAGGTGGCTATTGACAACTTAATGTGGGCGCAAGCTTCACAAAAAGGACGCCGGAGCGCAACAGAAATCGCCAAACGGTTGTCCCCAGGGCCCAGGTCATTCGATCAGCGCAGCCTCCACGATGGCCGTGTTGACCCCGTAGTCGGTGCCCACGGCGGTGCCCGCCCCGGCCGCCGCCGAGATCGAAAGGCTGCCGCAGGTGAGCGTCCCGTCGATCGTGCTGGTCCCGTTCACCGTGTCCGTGCAGGTGCCCGCCCAGTAGATCGAGCCGAAAAGCCAGTGTTTGGCCGAGGCGCCCTTGATCGCGATCTGGCCGGTGCTTCCGGCCGGGGTCCAGACCAGCAGGTTCCAGCACGCCCGGTCGTAGAGCGGGCACCAGGACGGGCTGGTGCAGGCGGCGTCGCCGGCCGGGACCTGGTTGCAGGGGGCGGCGAACCAGGTGAACCCCCCGCCCGCCGAGTCGGCTGCGGTGTTGGGCGGGCAGGCCGAGATCGAGCACGGGGTCGAGCCGAACTGGCATTTGGCGCCGCCACACGACGCGCCGCCGCCCGCAGCGCAGCTGCCGCTCGAGAACCCGGCCTGGCCGACGAGCTCGAGCGTGACGTCACGTCCGAGCAGGGTGTTGCCGTTGAGGCAGATCCCGCCCCCGCCGCCCGCAAAGCCGTTGCCATTGAAGTAATAGAAACCTGGATCCAGCACCGCCCCGGTTGGGGCCGTCCCGCCCGCAGCGGGTAAGAAGGTGGCGATTGTCAGCGCCCAGGTTGTAGCGGGCACGCTGCCGATCGTCTCGCTGGCCACGGCCGCCGGCAGGTCGGTCCGCCACTCCGAGCTGAAGTCGTTCGCCGGGTCATTGACGGTGTTGTTCCACCCGAGAGCCGGGGCGATCGTCTGCGCGGCCTGCGGGGCGAAAGTGTCCGCCGTGATCACCAGTTCGTTCGCGACTGCAGTCGCGCCGGCCGTTGAGATCGTCGCAGTCAGCTGGTTGGCGCTCGCTGTGAAGCTGCCGGTCTGGTCGAGCGGCGCAGCGGCGACATTCCTCCACTCCGACATCTGTGCCGAAGCGAAGATGTTCGCGGGGTTGATCGTGAAGGTGACGCCGGCGATCCCGCCCGGGTTGTTTGGGTAGTACCAGATCTCCGATCTGCCGGCGGTTGCCTCGTTGACGAAGGTTGCAGCAATCCAACCGGCGGGCGCTGTGAACCTGTTCGGGGTCGGCTCGGACCGCGTAGTCGCCACGAGGAGCGTTCCGGCGGTGCTGGCGACAGGCAGGGTCGCGGTAAGGAAATGCTGCTGCGGAGCTGACTCCGGTCCGATCTGAACACGCGAGATCGCCGCCGGCGTGGTGCCGAGGTTGCCGACGTCGAGGTAGCCGTAGCAGCCCTTCTTGAAGTGGACGTACCCATCCCCAGGCTGCGTCGGCGCCAGAGCGTTGGCCCTTCCGACGGTCACGCCGTTGACGGTGATGTTCGGGTAAGTCGTCCCGGCGTTGCACGCGACGCCGCCGGGGAGGGTCGCCGTGATGTTTGGGTCGGCGTTCGGCTCAGGCGGAAGCGTTGACGACAGCGGCCCGACCGGCTGCGCGCCGGTGCCGCCGGCGCAGGGGTTCGGGTTGATGGCCCTGTTGGCCACGGAAATGAACGCGCTTGTCCCTATGGCCCCGCATGTCATCGCCGTGTGGCCGGACAGCTCATAGCCGTCGGCGCAGATCGCGTTGCTCGCCACGGGCGTGCAGCTTCCCCCGCCACCGACCCAGGCCTGCCCATTGGTGTAAACCGACGCGTTGCCCAGGTCCGAGTAAGTGCCGGAGGCCGCGTCATATCGCTGGTGCGCAAAAAGGACGCAGCTTCCGCTGAGGCTGATCGCGCTCGACGCGAGGACGCTGCCTCCGACGTTGACCTGGCCTCCGGTGCATGAAAGAGTAGTGGCCGTGATGGCTGCGGTCGAGCCGTTCAGCTGCTGTGCCACCGCGCGCCTGGTCACGTTGGTGCTCGAGATGCCCAGGTAGTTGCCGAACGAGATGGGTAACGCCAGCGTGAGAATCACCTCGACCTGCTGCTGGTGTCCGCGATAGGGATAGTTGACGGTCTCGGTGATGGTGTTCGAGGTGAACTTGTCGGTGGCCGTGTAGCCGGCCGAACAAGATCCAGCGGGAGGGCTCGTCAAGGCGCCGCTGCGCACGCGCTGCGTACCCAGGAACAGGTCCGCCTCCTGAATCACGCTCGTCGCCGACCCGAGGTTGCAGCCCACGCCGATCTTCAACGCCGCGTCGAGCGCCGACTGGTCGGCGAGCTGCTGCAGCTGGTTGCGCTGCCACTCCACGGAGCCGGTCAGCAGGATCAGCGCGGCCGAGCCGATCAGGGCGACCAGCCACACCGCGACGATGATCATCACCTGCCCCGATTGACGACTGTGGGCCACGTCAGTACTCCAGGCGCCCGACCGACTGCGAATCGAAAGTGAGCACGCTCGGAATCCCGAGGAACGTGTTGAGGACGGGCTTCCACTGCAGCTTCAGGTCCACGACCACGAGCTGATGTCCGGGAATGCGCACCGGCGCGCCGGCGCATGTCGAACAGCTCCATCGCGTGTTACCCGTCGCCGGGTCGAGCTCGTAAACGAAGACGTAGACCGTGCTCGGATTAATCGACCCGGTCAGCGCGATGCTGCCCGGCTGCGTGCCGTTCGCCGCGTACAGGCCGTACGTCGGTGGGTTCGTCAGACCGCCGGTCGAGTCGAGGTAGACGACGGACATGCCAAGCGCGTCCAGCTGGTGCGCGCCGTTGGTCAGCGGACCAAGGGTGCAAGGGGTGGAGAGCGCCGTGCAGTCCGGAGCCAGAGTGTTGGAGCCGCTGTAGTAGCCGAGCACCGCCTGGCGTGCCATGTCGCGAGACGCGCCCTGCAGGGAGGTGTAGATGAGCAGGCCGCGTCCCAGGTCGACGGTGGCGCCGATCAGCAGGAAGAGCATGGGCGCGATCAGCGCGAACTCCAAAAGGGCCTGGCCGCCTCCCCATTTATGGGGGCCGCGCGCTGCGCGCCCGGAGGGGGAGGGGCTCGTGCTTCTCACCACGCTGTTGTGGCGCGGCTCGACCCCGTGATCGTGATCCCGCCTCCCAGGACGTTGAGGTCGCTGAACCCGTAGTACACAGAGACGTCGACCTCAGAGTTGTAGTTCGACTGCACCGAACCGCTGCAGTCGAGGCTGGTGCCGCAATAGACCGCGACGACGGCGTGGTCCGGAGCCGGCGCCGTGTAGTCCGTGCCCGCCACAAAGGGAGGCGCGTGGTTGACCTGGGTCGGGCATGCGACGTTGGCGCTCGCAACCACGGCTGCAAGATCGGCTTTCACCAGGTTGCACATCGCGGTCAGCCCCGGCCCGTTGGTGGTCGAGGTCTTGCCGGCCACGAGCCTCGCGGCATCGCGTGCGGCGTCGGAGGTCTCGACAGCGAACGAGTAGCCGCGGCCCAGCTCCAGCACGCCCGCGATGAGCACGATGAGGATCGGCAGGGCGAGAGCAAACTCGACCAGCGCCTGCCCTCCCCATTTATGGGGGCCGCGCGCTACGCGCACGGAGGGGGAGGGGCTCGTGCGCCTACCCATCTAGCTTGAGATTCGCTAAGACGACCCGGGCGATCTCGGTCGCGCCGCGCGAGACCAGCGCCGACGGGTCGTGCTGCAGGGCGATCCCGCCCGCGAGGGTCGCGTCCTCGGGCCGCGAGTCGTCGAACCCGACGACGACGGACATCTTGCGGCCGAGGATCGCCTCCACTCCCGCTCGGTCCAGCGGTGGATGAGGCGACCGCTGGTTGAGCACGAGCTCGACGCGGTTGTCGGGCACGTTCATGATGTCCCGGAAGATCGCCAGCGCTCGACGGGCGTCCGTCATGGCAGCGATCTCGGGTGGGACGACGATCACGAGGCACTCGGCCCGCTCGATCACGGCCAGGGCCGCCTCGGCCAGCGAGGTTCCCAGGTCGACGACGATCATCTTCTGCCAGGGCACCACAGTGTCAAGAACGCGGCCGATGAGCTCCCCGTTCAAGGTGTCTACCTCTTCGGGCCGCAGCGTGCCAGGGAGCACGCCCATGCCTGTGCGGTGATTGACCACGTTGCCGCGGAGGACCGTCTCGAAATCCGCCGGCGATGCCTTTGACGCGCTGGCCACCGAACCCGTCGCGATCAGGTCCGCGAACAATGCGGCGTGGCCGAAGGGCGCGGCGAGGTCGACCAGCAGGACCTGGCGCGGGAATTTGCGGGCCAGCGCCGCCGATGTGTTGATGGCGAGCGTGGTGGTGCCGGCTCCGCCTTTGGCCGAGAAGAAAGCCACGATCGGGGCGGCGTCTTTGGAGGCGACCTGGGCCTGGATCGCCGCGGCCGCCGACACCTCCTGCTCCCAGAGCCTGTCGAGGGTCACGGCAACCTTCTCGAGGTTGGGGCCGAGGCCTTCCAGGAGGCCGTCGCGGTCGAGCGTCAGGAGGACCGCGTCGGTCAGGCCGTAGATGTTGGTCACGTAGCGCTCGCCGGTGCGGGGAGCGGGGAGGATGACAAGGTCGCCTGGAGCGGGCCGGCGGGTCAGCAGGACCTTGCCGCTGGTGTCGGTGACCGACTCCTCGACCTGGCCGGACGCGAGGAAAACCACGATGTCGCCGCCCTGGCCGCCGAGGCGGAGGGTGTCCCGAGCCGCCAGGCCGATCGGCCGCATCCGCCGGGCGACGGCTCGCAATACGCCGTCGTTTAGCTCCGAGAACACGGCCGACATCTCCAGGATTCGCGTCCGCATCTGGAGTGCGGACGGCGCCTGGTCACCGCCTGGTCCGCTGCCGGTAGCGGCCACCTGGGCTAACTCTTCCTCCCGCGCCCGCTGTAAGGTTTCAGGAACCTCACGGGCGTTCAAAACGCCGATACTGTAGCAACCGCCCCCCAAATGGACCCTCCGCTTCGCAGCAATGGCTCAAATACTCGACCGGTCACACAGGCCCCAACCCGCGGCGCAGGGCGCTCTCGGGTGGCGGGCCGCGTTGATCGGGTGCTTAACAGCGCGCTCGCGGGTGAGCGCGCGGCGGTCCTTAACGCCACGGCCGCCGAGCTGCTGGCCGAGCCGATCGCCGTCGCAGGGTCGATCGAGGCTGCCCTCGGCCGGCCGGGGGTGGGTTTGATGGGCCACTGGATGGTCCACGAGCTCTTGCGCCGGTCGAAGCTTTACGACGATCTCGTCAACTCGCTGGCCAGCCCGAACGCCGTCACCCGCGCCGCGGCTGCGCGCATCTGCGGGGCGGCCCGGATCTCTGATTCGGTCGCGTGGATATCCGACCTCGTCAAGGACTCGAACCCTCGGGTCAGGGACGCGGCTGTCCGCTCCCTCGGCCAGGTGGGTGGCCGGCGAGCCGTCGACGAGCTGATCGCGTCGGCCGGCGAGATCCCGCTTTATCGCCTTGCGATCACCCTCGCCAGGGCCGCCTCGGACGTTGACATCGAGGCGTTGATGCGTCAACCCGCGGATGAGCGTGCAGCGCTCGCGACGGTGCTCGCCTGCGGCCTGCGGCAGGATGTGCTGCGGGTTTCGCCGCTCCTCGGGATCGCGCACGACCGGCGGTGGCCGAAGCGGGTCCGGGCGGCCGCCTGCAAAGCGCTGGCTGCGATCGGCGACCGCTCCGCGGCGGACGGCCTCAACCGCCTCGCGATGAGCGAATCCGAGGTGACCGTGAAGCAGGCCGCCGAGCGAGCGCACCGCAGGCTCCTCAAACGCGCCGTGGGCAGGCCACGGTGAAGCTGTCCGAACGGTTCGACCGCCGCTACCAGCAGACCCCGGCCACCGCGCCCCAGGTCCCGGTGACCGCGCCCCAGCAGCCGGTCACCGGCCCGCAGACTCCCCTCGACGGAACCCCGACCATCGCGCCGGTCGAGCGGCGCGCGGTCCCGCGCGAGGGGACCGTGGCGCAGCCGGAGCTTGAGACGCCGCGCCCCGGCGACACGCCGGCGACCCTGAGCCCCGCACTCGCGGCGGCCAAGGCGGAGGTCCACGCCGACCTGCTGCGGCGCCACGCCGCCGCCATCGACATTACGAACCGGGCGGGCATCCGGCGGCTCCTGACCCAGCTCACCGAGGAGCACTTCCGAAACAAGCCACCCGCGGCGCTTGTCACCGCTGCCGACCGCGAGCGGCTGGTCGACATCCTCTTCGACGAGGTCATCGGTCTCGGGCCTCTCGAGGCACCGCTGCGTGACCCCGACATCACCGAGATCATGGTCAACCGGCCGGAGCAGATCTTTGTCGAGCGGCGGGGAAGGATCGAGCTGACGAACCTCGCGTTCGAGGACGAGGCCAGCCTGCGCAGGGTCATCGACCGTATCGTGTCGACGATCGGCCGGCGCGTCGACGAGTCGGAGCCGATGTGCGACGCGCGGCTGAAGGATGGATCGCGCGTCAATGTCGTAATCCCGCCCGTTGCGATCTACGGACCGTGCCTCACCATCCGCAAGTTCGGCCGCGAGGTGCTCACGCCGGAGCGCATCGTGAGCACGGGGGGCTCGAGCGAGGCCATTCTCGAGTATCTAGACGCGGCGGTGAAGACACGGCTCAACGTCATCGTGTCTGGCGGCACGGGCTCTGGCAAGACCACCCTGCTCAACGTCCTGTCCGGGTTCATTCCAGGCGACGAACGCATCGTCACGGTTGAAGACGCGGCTGAGCTGCGTCTCCGGCAGGTGCACGTGATCAGCCTCGAGTCGAAGCCCGCCAATGTGGAGGGCCATGGCCAGATCTCGATCCGAGACCTTGTACGTAACTCGCTGCGCATGCGGCCGGACCGAATCATCGTGGGTGAGGTTCGCGGCGGCGAGGCGCTGGACATGCTGCAGGCGATGAACACAGGCCATGACGGGTCGATGAGCACGGTGCACGCCAACAACCCGCGAGACGTGATCACCCGCCTCGAGACGCTCGTTCTGCTGGCTGGAACGGAGCTGCCCTCACGGGCCATCCGCGGCCAGATCGCCTCGGCGATCAACGTCGTGGTCCAGACGGAGAGGTTGCGGGGCGGTGCGCGCAAGATCGTCAACGTGGCGGAGGTCCTGGGCATCGTCGACGGCGAGATCGCTCTCCAGGAGCTGTTCGCGTTTCGGCAGGTGGCCGTGACACCGGACGGCCGGGCTGTGGGATTTCACACAGCGACCGGTACGCGATCCAATTTTGCCGCCCACTTCAAGGCCAATGGGGTGGATTTTCCGGACTCGATGTTCGCGCCGACCAACCAGCCTCCGATGGAGGGTCTCTACTGATGGGCAGCGAGTTCAGTGAGTTGAACGCCAGACCTCCAGAGCAAAACCCCGACGGCCACCAACACCGATCCATCCAGCTCGACCTGGAGCTTCTCGATGATGTCGGCCACCAGCTGCGGAATCAGCTGAACGCCGTGGTCGGCGCGGCGGGCCTGCTGGCCAGTGGGGCGGAGACGAGCGAAGAGCGCGAGCTGGCGGCGATCGTCGAGTCGGGGGCCGAGCAGGTGGCGCGCATCGTGGACGAGGTGCTCGACGCGGCGAGCATCGAGAACGGTGAGTTCGAGCTGGCGCTGCATCCATACGACGTTCGGTCGACGGTCGAGAGCTGCCTCGGCCTCGTTTCCGAGGCGGCCGGCGCCAAGGGTCTCGACATTTCCTTTAATGCAGCTTCGGACGTGCCTACGGTCGTCATCGGCGACTCGCGCCGGCTGGAGCAGATCCTGCTGACTCTGCTCCATGGCGCGGTCGACCGCACGTATCGCGGAGGGATCGGTATCGACCTGGCCGCAGAAGACCGCGGCGGCCTCGTCGCGCTGCACTTCGAGATCCGCGACACAGGCCGGGGTGTCCCGGCCAGGATCCTGCGTGGCGGTCTCGACGGCGTCACAGGACCCCACGACCGGCTCGAGCCCGGAGACCGGCTTGCGATCCTGAGCCTGGGCACCACCAAGCGGCTGGTCGAGATGATGGACGGTGAGCTGCGGGTCGAGCAGGGTGGGGTGGAGGCCGGGCCGGACGCGGGCACCGTCTTCGACTTCACAGTCCTGGCAGAGGCCCTTCCGGGTTCGGTCGCCACCACGCAGCTGACCCTCGAGGCGATGCGGGTGCTGGTCGTGGCCGCCGATCCGACCGAAAAGCGGCTGCTCGCGCTGCAGGTCGAGCAGTGGGGCGCCAACGCGGCATCCACCTCACCTGACGAGGCGCTCGCCGCGGTGAAGGTTGGGCACCCGTTCGACATCGCGCTCGTCGAGCATCACCCGCCGGCGATCGACGGACTGCAGATCTCGACCTCGCTTCGAGGAATGCGCAGATCGGACCAGATGCCCATCGTCCTGATCTCGTCGGCGCCGCCTGGGCCCGCGGAGACCGCGGCCGCCGACAGTGGAGTCATCCAGGCGACCCTGACCAAGCCAGTTCCGCCGCGCACGCTCCATGACGTGATGATTCAGGTCGGCGGCCGGGGCGCCCAACCCCAGGAGGCGCAGGCAGTCGAGCCTGGCGCGCTGCGCGTGTTGATCGCGGACGACAACGCGCTCAACCAGAATCTGCTGAAGCGACTCGTCGCAAAGCTCGGCCATACAGTCGACGTCGTGTCCAACGGGCGGGAAGCCGTCGCCGCGGTGGCACAGACGTCTTACGACGCGGTGCTGATGGACGTGCTGATGCCCGAGATGGACGGTCTGCTCGCCGCCGAGGCGATCTGCCGGCGATGGCCCCGCGGCAACCGGCCGCGCCTCATCGCGCTGACCGCGATGGCCGGGCCGGGCGACCAGGAGCGCTGCCTGCGCGCAGGCTTCGACGACTACATGAGCAAACCGGTCCGTCTGGACGACCTGACCGAAACCCTGAAAACCGCCGTCGGCTACCGAGCAAATAGAGAAAGGGCAGGCCTCTAGCGAAGGCACCCTCTCCCCTCAGGGGAGAGGGGCGTGGTTAACTCTTGAGCCGGTTGTCCAGCCGGTCCTCCCCATTTACGGGGAGGTGGCGCGAAGCGCCGGAGGGGCAGCGCCGGAGGGGCAGCGCCGCAGGGGCAGCGCCGCTGGGGCTGGTCTAACTCTTCAATCTGTTATCGAGCCGATCTTCATGCGATGCGAGCCTGGAAGCGCGCGCCTCCAGGTAGACCACGAGGATCACGATCACTCCGCCCAGCACCATCAGCCCGCCGAGGGCCTCAGCCTCCACACCGCTGGGCTGGGCGATGATCTGGACCATCGCCGCCCCGAAGACAAGGATGTAGCTGAGGCCGAGGAGCCGGACGCGCGGTGCGACCTCGGAGCTGTCGCCCCCGCGCCACGGCCGCTTGCCGATGATCAGCAGGTAGGCGCCCATGATCAGCGCCAGCGAGGCGAGGACGAGAGAGGCGATCTGCACGTAGGCCGTGGTCATCGGCGCGAGAGTTTAACCCCTCAACCCGGTGCTTCTTACAATCGAACACTCAATGCCTCGCTCCGAACCCATCAAAGCGGTCCGCGGGGTTCGCGACATCCTCCCTGGCGAGCTGCCCTTATGGCGTGCCGCCGAGCAAGCCGCGTCGGCTGTCGCGCGCCGGTTCGGCTACGAGGAGATCGTCACGCCAATCCTCGAGCACGCGGAGCTCATCGAACGCGCCGGCGAGGACACCGATGCATTCGCCAAGGAGCTGTATCGCTTCGAGGATCGGAGCGGCCGTGCCCTCGCGTTGCGTCCGGAGGCCACTGCCGGAGTTGTGCGCGCCTACTTCGAGCGCGGCCTCAATCAGGGTCCTCAACCCACGCGTCTTTTTTTAACCGGGCCGATGTTTCGCTATGACCGTCCGCAGAAGGGTCGCTACCGCCAGTTCTATCAGCTCGACGTCGAAGCGATAGGCAGCGCAGCCGCGGCACTCGACGCAGAGGTCATCGAGCTGGCGCGCGATTGGCTGCGCGAGGTCGGACTTGGCGACCTGCGGCTCGAGCTGAACAGCATCGGCGACTCGAAATGCAAGCCCGCGTATCTAGAGCGCTTGCAGGATTATTACCGGCCCCTCAAAGCAAAGCTCAGCCCGGACTCGCAGCAGCGCCTGGAGCGCAATCCACTGCGTCTGCTCGACAGCAAGTCTGAGCAGGATGCTCCGTTCAAATCGAGCGCGCCGAAAATCACCGATCATCTGTGCGACGAGTGCGCGACGCATTGGGCGCTGGTGCGACGCCTCCTCGACACGGCGGAGATCGAGTACGTCCTCAATCCTTACCTCGTTCGAGGCCTCGACTACTACACGCGGACGGTTTTCGAGTTCTATCCAAGCGGCGCAGCAGGACAGCAGGACGCACTTGGTGGCGGCGGCCGGTACGACGGTCTGGCTGAGGCCGAGGGCTGGCCGCCGACAGCGGCGGTCGGCTTCGCGAGCGGCCTCGACCGCGTGACGGAGCTGATTGCCGCGAGCGGCGTGGACGTCATTGCGAGGCCGACGGCTGACGTGCTTGTGGTGCCGGACGGTGACCTCGCGGTCGAAGCCGCCGAGGTGGCGCGCATCTGCCGCGCGGTCAGGTCGACCGCAGTCGACTACGAGTCGAAGAGCCTGACGGCGAAGATGCGCGCGGCGAACAAGCTGGGCGCGAAGTGGGTCGTTCTGCTGACTCTTGACGCGGCGTCACGCCGTTCAGCCCAGCTGCGTGACATGACGAGTGGTGAGCAGGAAGAGCTCGCGTGGGTGGAGCTGCCGACGCGCCTCGCATGAGCGGGTTCACAGCGCCCCATTGCGGCGCGCTACGCGCGAGCGACGACGGCCGCGAAGTCGAGCTTTACGGCTGGGTCGCGCGACGCCGCGACCACGGCGGGGTGACTTTCATCGATCTGCGCGACAGGTGGGGCACGGTGCAGGTGGTGATCAGGTCGCTCGAGGCCGAAATCAGAAACGAGTACGTCGTGCGCATCAAAGGCAAGGTCACCCGCCGCCCCGGCGGATCTGAGAACCCAAAAATGGCGACGGGCGACGTCGAAGTCGTGGCCAGCGATCTGGAGATCATCTCGGAGTCGCACCCGACCCCATTTCCGATCGAGGACCCGGAGGAGCCTGACGAGAAGACGCGCCTCGAGTATCGCTACCTCGACCTGCGGCGCCCGCCGATGACAAAGATGCTCGAGCTGCGCAGCCGGGTGAACAAGATCATCCGCGACTTCATGGACCGCAACGAATTCATCGAAGTCGAGACGCCGATACTCACACGGAGCTCGCCCTCCGGAGCGCGTGACTTCCTCGTGCCGTCGCGCCTCCACCCCGGAAACTTCTATGCCTTGCCGCAGGCACCGCAGATGTTGAAGCAGCTGCTGATGGTGTCGGGCGTGCAGCGCTACTACCAGATCGCACGGTGCTTCCGCGACGAAAACCTGAGAGCTGATCGGCAGCCAGAGTTCACGCAGCTCGACGTGGAGATGTCGTTCTGCGACGAGGAGGATGTCTTTTCCCTGGTCGAGGGCCTGTTCGCCGAGCTCTGGCGAGAGATCCTGGGGGTGTCACTGTCGGTGCCGTTTCCGCGACTGGACATCAAGGAGTCTTTCTTGCGGTACGGCTCGGACAAGCCGGACCTGCGCTACGAGCTGGAGATCGCCGACCTGGGTGGCGCGCTGCATGAGACCAGGGCCGAGATATTCCGCAAGGTGCTGGCCGCGGGCGGCGTCGTGCGCGGACTCAGTGTGCCGAACGGCAAGGATTTCGCACGTCGCGAGCTCGACGAGCTCGTGACCGTCGCCAAAGGCGCGGGTGGGCAAGGACTGGCTTGGCTGCCTGGACCGCTGGACAAGTTTCTCAGCGAGGGCGAGACCGGCGAGATCCGGCGCTTGACCGGCGCCGGCGCCAACGACCTGGTCCTGGTCGTAGCTGACCGACGCCGAAAGGCCGAGACAGTGATGGGCTTGATCCGGCAGGAGGTCGCTCGGCGCCGCAAGCTCGTACGCGAAGGCGAGTGGAAGTTCCTCTGGATCAACCCCACATACCTTTTTGAGGAGGACGACCAGGGCAAGCTCACGTACGCCCATCACCCCTTCACGCGGCCTTTCGACGAAGACATGTCGTTCGTAGAGGAGCGGCCGTATGACGTCAAGGCACACGCCTACGACATCGTGTGCAACGGCTACGAGCTTGGCGGGGGGAGTCTCCGCATCTACGACCCGGCGATGCAGGAACGTGTGTTTCAGCTGCTCGGCATGCCGCTCGAGATGATCCGGGCGCGCTTTGGCACTTTGCTCGAGGCCTTCACATACGGAGTTCCACCGCACGGCGGGATCGCACCCGGAATCGATCGCATCGTGATGATGCTGGGTGGGACCGACAACATCCGTGATGTCATCGCGTTTCCCAAAACCCAATCGATGTCGGACTTGATGCTCGGCGCTCCGTCGGAGGTCGACCAGTCGCAGCTCGAAGAGCTCCACCTCAAGGTCGTCCCACCCCAGAAAGCACCGTCGTAGGATTGGCGGTGCTCCCGAAGGGTGGCGGGCATGTGCGCGTTGCCCAACACTCGCTGAAAGGGACCCCGGAGTCCGCAAGGCCGACCAAATGCCCGCTTCGACGGGACTTGGAGAGCCGAGGCAGGGGACCCACCTGAGCATGCTCAGGACAACCCACCCCCGC
>Ga0209471_1000706_pt1 | contig 21339 bp, 21 predicted proteins | sample GraSoiAngelo_128_FD_185885 | JGI IMG/M metagenome (GOLD analysis project Ga0209471, IMG submission 185885) | Grasslands soil microbial communities from the Angelo Coastal Reserve, California, USA - 14_0927_12_20cm (SPAdes) (version 2) | ecosystem: Environmental > Terrestrial > Soil > Grasslands ...
TGACGACATATTTCGTCGCCCGATTGATGGCATCGCCGGTCGGGTCGGTTGCCTTCGGCCAAAAACTGGCAAAGATGTCGTAGGTCTTTCGGCCCAGGAGCAGATCGAAGGGATGGCTCATCTGCTCGCCCATCGCCTGGCCGACGGCGTCATCGAAAAGGGGCATTGACCATCCGCCGTACTTGAAGCCGCCGCTCGAATCTTCCTCGGGACCACCCGGAGCCTGCATCACCCCGTCCAGCGTGACGAACGTGAGGACGATCAGTTTTCTCATGCTCTATGTCAGCCTCCTTGTGCGAAATGTCTGCCAATCCAGACTACGCGGCCGGCGAAAACTCATCGGTCGGGGACTTCTCATGGGTTTGCGCCTGGCCTCCAAGCCGCACTTCGCGGAGGAAGAGCGAAGCGACCAGCGCCAGTATCAGCACGGCTCCGGAATAGAGGAACACGTCGTGCAGGGTCCCAGCGAGCCCGGCCCTGAGCGCATGAAGAACCTGGTCGAAGATGGCGGCTGCTTGCGGCCCTCCGGCCGCCGTTGCGGCGGCGCGCCTGGCGGCGATAGCGCTGGGATCGAAGACGGCCTGCGGATTGCTCACGCCGCTGGGAACAAGCCGAACCGCCTGCGGAGCCAGGTGCAGGCCGGCGACCTGCGACTGAATGCTCGCAGCCAGTCTCGAGGCCAGCACCGAGCCGAGCACGGACGTCCCAATCGTGCCGCCGATCTGCCGCCAGAACTGAATCTGGCTGGTCGCGACACCAAGGAACTGGCGGGGCAAGGCATTTTGGACGGCCTGCAAATACAGCGGGAAGGTGGCGCCTAAGCCGGCGCCGACGATGACGATGTCGCGCACGACCTCGAGGGCCGACGTCCTGGTCGTGACCTGCGAAAGCCACCAAAAGCCGAGCAGCATCAGGGCGATACCGGCGGTTCCGAGAAAGCGATAGAGGCGGATCCGGACCATTACCTGGCCGACGAGAACGCTGGCGCCAACCAACCCGAGCATCATCGGCGTCAACAATTGCCCCGAGTTGGTCGCGGTGACACCCAGCACCCCCTGATAAATCAGCGGCACGAAGATGATCGCGCCGAACATCGCGAAGCCAGTGAGAAAGCTGGTGAGCATCGAGACGCTGAAGGTGGCGTCCTTGAAGAGGCGAAACGGCACAATGGGGTTGTCGGTCCGCTGCTCGAGCACGAAGAAGAGGACGAGCATGACCGCGGATCCGATCAGCAGGCCGAGCACTTCAGGTGAGGTCCAGGCGTGGTCCCTGGTGATGGAGAGTGCGACCATCAGGGGAATCAAGCCGGCAACCAGCGCTGCGGCGCCGGGAAAGTCGATGTCGCGCACCGACGCCTTTGAGCGAACGAAGGGCAGGGTTGCGGCCACGATCAAGACGGCCACGATGCCGATTGGCAGGTTCACATAAAACACCCAGCGCCAGCCGAGGTTATCGGTGATGTAGCCGCCGGCCGTGGGACCGAGAACCGAGGACAGGCCGAAGACGGCGCCGAACAGTCCTCCGACCCGCGCCCGCTGCTGCGGCGGGAAGAGATCGCCGATGACGGCAAAGACGGTGGCAAAGAGGACGCCGCCGAAGATCCCCTGGATGGTGCGGAAGATGATGAGCTCGGTCATGTTCTGCGAGAGACCGCAGAGAGCCGAGGCGACGACGAAGCCGACCATGCCGGTCAGCAGGAATGGCTTCCGGCCAAACAGGTCCCCGAGCTTGCCGGCAACCGGCACCATCACGGTAGAGGCGACCAGGTAGGCGGTGATCACCCAGGCGTAGTAGGACAAGCCGTTGAGATCCGCCACGATGCGGGGCATGGCGGTGCCAACGATCGTTTGATCGAGTGCTGCGAGCAGCAGCGCCAACATGGTCCCAGAAACCACGATGATGGTTTGCCAGCGGCTGAGCCCCTCCGTCAGGTGCCCGCTGGACCGAGGTCGTTGCGCGATCATTCTCAGCTGTGTGCTCATCGTTGCTTTAGTGCGCCCGCGAGACCCATCGCTGGTCGGCGCTTACCACTTCATAAACCGATGAATGGAAGGGATACTCCGTACTGATGTCGCGGAACTCGGGCCGCGAAGTCGCTGCCCGAAAGGCATCTTCGGAATCCCAGACGGCGACATTGACGTAGCGGAAGTCGGCGCTAGTCTCCGTGCTCTTGTGCAGCTGGCTCGAGCGGTAGCCAGGCTGGCCGAGCAGGAAATCGTGGGCTCGTTCCCAGACCGCCAGGAACGATTGGTCCGCACCGCTGGGGACCTCGAAGGCATTGATCAAGACGACAGCTTGCTGGTTCATGGTCACAACTCCCTTGATTACCGGCACTCCGGGATAGTCACTATGCCGTGTATTATCACACGACACCGGGAAACGTGCTAAATTGAATACAAATGACTGATTCGCAGACCCCCAGGCTGGCCGTACTCCTGGCCAAGTTGTCGAAGACGGTCTACCGCAAGGCGGAGGAGGCCTTGCCCGGCATGAGCGTCAAAGACTATATGGCGCTGACCAACCTGGACGACCGCGGCGTCCCGCAGCAGCGCCTCGCCGAAAGTCTTCACATGGACGAAAACAATCTCGTCCTGCTGCTCAACGGGCTGGAGGCGACCGGCTCGATCGCCCGCCGACGAGACCCCGACGACCGCCGCCGGCATATCGTCGAGATCACCCCACACGGCAAGAAGGTGCTGGAGCGCGCCGAGCGCGGCATGGCGAAGCTTGAAGAGGAACTGCTGGCCGGGCTCAGCGCATCGGAACGCGCCACGCTCAAGCTGCTGGTCTTGCGGATCCTCCAAAACCAGGCGGCATCGGCGAGGCAGCCCGAAGCCGCTCGTCCCTGACGGGGACGGAAAAGGAAGGTTAGGGGGCAAGCGGCTGATTGCGCGACGATTTCAACGCGGTAGCGCGGCGGCCTGGCGGCCTCCCCCTTGCACCCTTTGCAGCGGTCGCACAGGGGCAGGGCATGACCTGGGCGATCATCGCGGCGACGGGTCTTATCGCCATGGCCCTGTCCGTCTACCAGCTGACCCGTCCTGGGATGCTGTTCGGTCTGACCGAGTACGACGATGGTGTCTACTTCGGCTCGGCCATCAGGCTGATCCACGGCGCTCTGCCCTATCGGGACTTCGTTCTGGTTCACCCCCCAGGCTTCGAACTGCTAGCCAGCCCGGTGGCATTGCTTTCGCGAGCGATCGGCACCCGAGACGCCCTGGCGGTGCTCAGGTTGTGCATGCCACTAGTAGCAGCAGTCAACGTGCTTCTTGTCGGCGCATTGATCCGACACCGCGGCCGGCTTACGACGCTGGTTGGCTCCGGCCTGATGGCCGTCTTTCCGGCGGAGGTCGGTGCAACGCATACCGCGCTGCTCGAACCATCGCTTGACCTTTTCTGCTTGGTCGGGGCGCTGCTGGTGTTCCGGGGGGACACTCTCGGCGGAAGACGGCAGCTCTTGCTGGGAGGAGTCGCCTTCGGTTTCGCCGGCACGATTAAGGGCTGGGCGCTAATCCCGGTTCTCGTCATTGCGGTGCTCTGCCTGCCTCAGGTTTCGCGCCGCCTGGCGCCCTTCGCGTGCGGTGTGACGATCGGCTTCGCCGTCCCGACTCTGCCGTTTGTCATCGCAGCGCCGGGAGCTTTCTACCATGACGTGCTGGCCACCCAGCTGGTTCGGATTGCAGGCTCGGGCCGCATCCCCCTGACCACCCGTCTCGCGGATCTGACCGGTGGCCCGGCAATCCTCCATGGATGGCTCGCTATCGCCCTGGCGATCGGGTTCGCGGCCGTGGTCATCGCCGCAATGACCCGGTCGAATGAGCGCCCAACCACATTCGAGTGGTTTGCCGTGGCGTCGACGGCCGGAGTAGCCGCACTTCTGATGTTGCCGGCGCAGTTCTACGGCCACTATGCTGCCTTTATCGCGCCCTTTCTGGCGATAGCGGTCGCGAGCGCCGTTGGGGTCCTGGTGCCGGCGCCTTTACTGCGGACCGGTGTGGCGATCGCAGCGCTCGGTCTCATCGCGCTCACAGCCAACCATGTGCGAGTCATCGGCGGAGAGCATGCGTCGGACAAGGCGCTGAGCATCGATGCCGTCATTCCCGCGGGCGCATGTGCCCTGGCGGACAGTCCCGCGGACCTGATCACGGCCGACCGCTTTGTTTCGCCATCGCCAGGTTGCGGCGACAACATCACTGATCCTTACGGCACCACCATCTCGTCTGGCCGCTCGAACCCTGCGGCGGTGGCTGTGTGGCGGCACGCCTTTGAGAACAGTGATTACCTTGTGCTCTACTCGCTCCGCAACGGACGCATCCCCTTGGTACCGTCCCTGCGTGCCTACCTCGACGAGCATTTCAGATTGGTCCGTACAGATGGCCTGCTAATCTACGTGCGCAACGGCTTGCCAGCCATCTCCCAGCGCCATTGAAAACTGTAAGGTGGCAAGCTCTCGTGGGTCGATTGGTCGGCTGCGCTCTCATTCGAATGAGATGACGCGGTTCGTGCGTCGGAACGGTACGCCGATCCAACCGAGGTAGCCGCCAGACTGCAATTCTTCCCGGGTGCCGTCGGGGTTTCGTCGGTACGTGGTAACCCCTGCGCCAAGCAGCCATCCTCGGAGTTCCAACTCGATGCGACCTTCGAGGAGATCGCGAGCAAAGCCGATCGCCTCCTCGATTGGCGGATCGGGTTCGCCGTAGCCGAAATGGATGTGGTCGCCGTCGTAGCTAAACACGACGGCTTCAGGTTCGACGACTATTTCCACTCGTTGCCGGGCATTCACGCGGTGAGGAAGGGCGATCGTTACGGTCGGCGTTGGCTTGCCCGCAATGGTTGGAAGAATCGTCTCCTCGTTGAGTGCCGGCGCCTTTGTAGAGCGGATCACGCGGCTAAGGTCGGCGATAAAGGACCGCTGCGCGGGGCTGAGCCGGGCATCGCGGCCGATTGCATCGAGGTCCGCTAGCGCCAATGTTTTAGCGCTCGCATTGAAGATGATGGAGGCTGAACGGAGGGCCCTCGCTACGGCTTCTTGATCGCCTTGATAAGTCGTGAAGCGCGCTCGAATTCTTCCGGCGTGCGCAAAGTCGGATTGCCGAAGGTAAAACCCTCGATGCCGACGTCGATGAAGTCCTGCAGAATCTCGGCAGCCTGATCAGGCGTGGCCGGCTGAAACATGACCCGCCGCTCGGGAGGCATCCGTTCCATGACGGCCTTAGCTTGTCCTTCGTTCTCCACCAGGACGACTGGGGCGCCCATCGTCTTGGTGATGGTCGCCGGATCCCGGCCCTCTTCCTCACAGTATCGGTCCAGGATGTCGCTTTTCCGTTTGATGTCTACCAGCGGGCCGAACCAGTGGGACATGTCCGCGTGCCGCGCGACCAGCCGCAGGGTGCGCTTTTCGCCGCCCCCGCCGACCATGATCTTCGGTCCACCCGGTTGCAGCGGACGTGGATTGTTGAGAGCGCGATCAATTCGGTAATGTGTGCCCGCGAAGGAAGGTCGGTCCTGGGTGAACATCAGCTTCAAGATGGTCAGCGCCTCGTCGAGTCGATCCATTCGCTCGCGGATGGGCGGAAACTCGAAACCGTACCCAAGGTGCTCCGACTCGTTCCAGGCGGCGCCGATGCCGCAGATCGCGCGGCCCTTTGAGATGACGTCGAGTGTGGTGACCATCTTGGCTACGAGTGCCGGGTTGCGATAGGTCACCCCGGTCACCAGGGTGCCCAGGCGCACGCGGCTGGTTTCGCGTGCCAATGCCGCCAGCGTCGTGTGGCCCTCCAGCATCGGCTCCTCTTCCGGGCCGATGCCGGTGATCTGGTAGAAGTGGTCCATCACCGTGACCAGCTCGAACCCGGCGGATTCCGCCGAGCGGGCGAGCCCACCCACGTGATCGAATAGCTGGTCCCTGGGCACGTCCGGAAACGTAAAGCTAGGCATGTGATAACCAAAGAAAGGCATCCCGTCCATGATATTTAGCTGGCCGGGATGAGGAGGTCGCGGATCTTAAAGCTGCCCCGTTCATGGGATGGCAGGGTCGGCCGCCAGGACGGATCGTTGGTGAGATACGACTCGGGATCCGTGCGAATGATCCCGACAACCACTTCCGCGACGATGCGGCCGCCGACCTCGCCCAGGTGGTCGCCCCCGCCATGAACCGCGGCCTCGCGGAGAATGTAGAGCCAGAGGGGCGTCTCATCCTGCCAATCGCCGAGCGCGAGCTGCTGAGGCGTGAGCGGTTTTGCGTCCATGGCGCGGGCGACCGCTTCGCCGGACGGGAGGCCGGTGCCCATTCCGCGTTGCAGGTCTCGCGCGGCGAGTGATCGGTAGGCGCTGACTTCTACCACGCCGGTGATCGATTCTGGAAGTCGGATGAGCGATGTGGGCAGCTCCCCGTCGATCGGCTTAGCCCGCTGCGCGGGCGGGCGGCCCGGCACATCAAAGAGAAGGTCCCAAGCGATGACATGTTCCGGTTCGAGTGACCGAAACCCCGCCAGATCGGGAAAGACCGGAAAGCGCCGACCCTCGGGTCGGAGTTGGTAGTCGCCCTTGATCTGCGAATGGCCGTAGCGGTAGGCGGCGTCGGCAAACTCGACCGGGATGAAGGGGTCGCCGGTGAGGTGATAAAAACGAAGGCCCTCCTCGAGGACGCTCGCCGTCATCGCGCTGCCGACTAGATTCGGGAGAAAATCATTCAGCACGACCCACTGGTAGTGCCAGATCAGCGCCCGGCGAGCATCGTCAAACAGCTCTGACTCGGGAACGTTGTCCGCCCGCAACCGATCGACGAGGCGGTTATGCGCTCCAATAAAAGCGATCTGGAGGCCCGTCATGAAGGCGTGCACATCATTCCGTGGGTCGCCGACGAGCGCCAGGCCCTGCTGGTTGCGAGGAAGATCGCGACCTCCAGGCGCAAGCAGCAGTTTCGCCGGATCTGCCCGGTCGTAGAGATAGGGCGCGCCGACCGGACCGGCTCCATAGAGCGCCTCGAGATTGGCGCGAGGGGTGCGAGCGTTTCGCAGCGTATTGATGTCGCCGTGCACCCGCAGAGGGGATCGGTCGGCCGTCAGATCGTGTGCCAGGTACTGGCCGAAGAACGGCTGGCCAGCTTCGATGTGGCTCTCGGTGTCACATGCGCCCCCGTCGCAGATGCTGCCCTCACTCCCAAGGGCAAGCAGGCGATCGTCGTCGAAATGCGCGGCCGGCAGGTCCGGGAACATGCGTCCATAACGGCCGCCCTCAATGAGGGGGGCATCGACGGTGCGACCAGGCGCGAGGCACAGGTCGCGCGCTGGATGGGCCGCGCGGGGGCGGGTGGCCGTTGGGATCACGTCCGATCTCATCGTCAGGCCTGGCTAGATGGATGCATCGAGCGGGATTCGCACCGCGACCTCGGTGCCGTGCCGGTCGCTGCGAATGTCGAGCACACCGCCAACCGACGCGACTCGCTCCTGCATCGATCGCAGGCCCAGGTGGCCGGGGAAGGAGGCTTGCGCGTCAAAGCCGCGGCCATCATCACGGACCCGAAGCGACACATCGTCGGGCCCGGTCTCAAGCAAAATGATCAGGCCGCGGGCTCCCGCGTGCTTGGCACTGTTCTGAAGAGCCTCCTGCGCGACTCGATACAGCACTTCCTTGGTTGCAATCGGTATTTTCGGCTCGGCGCCAAGGGTTGCCCGGATTGGAATTCGGTAGCGTGCCTGGACCGCTGCGACACCCCGGTCGAGGGCGCCGATCAGTCCGTCGCGTTCCAGCGATTCTGGCCGGAGCTCGAAGATCAGCGATCGCATCTCTGTCAGGCCCGACTCCGCCACGGCCCGAGCGTCGGCCAGGATTTCGACCAGACGCGACGGGTCGATGGTGCGAAGCTCCTGCGCAGCGGAGATGTCGAGCACGATCGCGTAGAGCGCCTGCGATACCGAATCATGGAGCTCTCGCGCCAGTCGCTGCCGTTCTTCGAGTTTGGCCAACTCGGCCCGCGCGGCTTCCAGCTGGGCCCCCTGGAGCGCGATCGCCAGTTGGTTCGCGCCGACCCGCATCAGCAGCCGGTCGTAATCCGAGGCGAAGTCGTCGCGAGCCGCGCCGGCCGCAACCACCCCCAGGGTGCCACCAGCATGCCCGACCGTCGCCACCGCGAGCGTGAGCTGCTCGTCTTCGCCGAGCGGGCTGGGCACAAGGGTCGTTCTCGAGGCGTCGTGATGCTCCAGCCACGGGGCCAGCTCGCGGCCAATCTCGCGAGCGGAGCTGCGGTGCGCACCGCGGCGCTCGGTACTGACGGCTTCCATCATTGGTCCGCTCCCGCTGAGCGCCGAAACGCGCGCGTAGACGAAGTCGACACCCATGGTTCGAAGCAGTCCTTCGGTGAAGCCCTCGACAATCAACTGCGGCGATTGGCCCACCCAGACCGCGGGCAGGGTTGAGAGCGCGACCAGGTCGCGCAGGTAACGGCGAAGCCTGGTCACCTCGGTTGGCTCGACGCCCCGTTCAGCGCCTGAGATCACGGCGCCCACGCAACTCGCGCAGAAACTCGTCGGGTGGGACGAAAAACGGATTCTCTTGCAGGATCCCGCCGACGATAACCATCGGATGGGTTCTGAGGATGTCCATCACAATGCCTGCGCCAAACTTGGCGAGATCGTAGGTTCATATGACCGGGTCACCGTACCGCGGCAGAATGTAGTTGAGCCGCGTTTCGTATTCGACGAGGTCGTTGACGCCCGGCCGATCCTCGAGCGCCCATTCCATCTGTGCGACCAACCGCGTCATCGGAAAGCCCTGCGCGGTCCCCGCTTCAAGGACTTCCTGGATCAGGGCCAACATCGCGTCCTGGTCGAAGTGGCCGCCGCGAAGATAGGCGTCCTCCCAGACGCGCACCTCGAGTTGATGGCCGGTTTCAGCGGCAGCGGTATCGATCCCGACAGCCTGGAGCCGATGAAGGTGGTCCTGGCGTAGGGCGGGATCCACGATATGAAAGGCGCGCTCGTGGCGGTCGATGCCCTCCTTGATGAATGGGAGGAGCACCCGATAACGCTCGTCCGACGTTCGGAAGAACGCGCAGACGTGCCGCGACGACTGCAGCCTCGACCCGGCTAGCCAGATGTCAGTATTTGCCGCGACGTCCTCGCGGACCGTCCCCACCTGCTCTGCTCCTTGAGGCCATCCTACATGCCATGGGTCTCCCGCCAAGGTCGGCCGTGTATCCCCCGTTTGGGTGACGTGCTCGCGCCTCGAGTCCAACAAGATGGAAGGCAGCGCCGGAGTTCAAGGAGTGGCCCCCATGATCGAAAGAACACAACCGGTCACACGTCTCAGCGAGTCGGTTCTGCTGGTCGATGACGACCAGGACCTCGGCGATATGTTTCAGCTGGGCCTCGAGAACGCCGGCTTTGCGGTTCAACGGGCCGCTGACGGAATGGCGGCCGTTGACCTGGTGTTACGTAAACCGCCCGACCTGGTGCTCATGGATCAGGGCCTCCCTGGGTTGAACGGCCTCCAGGCGCTCGAGCGGCTGCGAGCGAACCGTCGCGGCCTCCCGGTACCCGTCGTCACGTTCAGCAATGCCGACGATGATGCCCTGGTCCGAAAGGCATTCGCCCTGGGCGCGCTCGAATGGGTGGTCAAGGCCGGGATCAGTCCCCGCCAGCTGGCCGGGCGCGTGCGCACCTGGCTCGACGCCGTCTATCGGCCTGACGGCGGGCGTCGCTTTCAGTCGTCGATGAGTTCTAACGCGACCATCACGAGCGACATCCAGGCAAGCCCCAGCGCATAGCCACCGAGGACGTCGGTGAGCCAGTGGACGCCGAGATAAAGGCGTGAGGCCCCGACCACGATGACGACGAGGCCGGCGCCGATCGCGAAGAGCCACCGGCGGCTCGGCGCGTACCAACGGCTAAGGACGATCGCCAGCATCCCGTAGAAGGCGATGGATTGGGTGGCGTGCCCGGACGGGAATGCCCATCCGGTATCCGGTCCCCCCACCTGCAGCGCGGCGGGGGGTCGAGTCCGAGCCACGGCCGGCTTCACGATGTCGTACAGCGCAGCGGCTCCTGCGAAGGCGGCGGCCATCATGACGAACGGACGCCACGTGCTTGCCCGAAGGTAAAGGCAGCCCCCGACTGCGATCCCGAGGGGGATGATGAAGAAGGACGACCCCATCCAGGTGACGAGCTGGACGACCGGCGTAAGCCACGCTGGGCGGTGGCCGGCGACGAAGGTCGCCACCGCGGGATCCACGACGCTGAGGCCGCTGGGCGCGAGCACCCCCCACAGTAAGACGCCGAACGCCACCGCGCTGATGAGCGCGACGATCGACCACGCGATCGGCGCGCGCTTTGCAGGTTGGCCCACCTCCTTATGATGCGGGTCATGGATGAGTCGAAGCCGGCGAAGAGCCGCGTCAACCTTGACAAGCAGATGGCCGAGATCGTCCGGCTGCGACAGGAGATGCGCGCCAAAACGCCGGAGCAACGCAAAACGACGACCCGGGCGGTGGCGCGGATCCTCGACGACGTCCATCTCGAGGGGCGGATGGGAAAATTCGTCGTCGAGTCCGACGAACCGCTGGCGCGGGGAGGGACCGAGCGGGGGCCGTCGCCGCTCCAGTACCTGATGATGGGGACGGCGTTTTGACTGCTGACCCAGCTGGCGCGGTTCGCGCCACTCTACGAGGTCCCGATCGAGGAGGCGTCGGCCGACGTTCGCGCCACCTTCCGAAATACCGAGAAATACGACGTCGATGACGCCCCGGCCTATTTCGAGGAAGTAACGATCGAGCTATCGATCGTCAGTGATGCGCCTAGCACCTACGTGCGCAAGCTGGTGACCCATGCCGAGCGTGCCTGCCATGCGGCGCAATCCCTCAGTCACCCGGTGCCTGTTCACCTGCAGGCGACGCTCAACCAGCAGCCGTTGTCCTGACGTCGCCCGTGAGCAAGACTTTCGTCGATCGGCTGAAGGCGGGCGAGATACTGGTCGCCGACGGCGCCACTGCCACCAACTATCAGCGGATGGGAATGGCGATCGGTGTCGCGCCTGAAGCGTGGCTCTTCGAAGAACCAGCAAAGGTCATGGCGCTCCATCGAGCCTTCATCGAGGCGGGGTCCGACATCATCCTGACCGACACCTTTGGCGCGACCTCGCCGCGCCTCCGCGAATCGCCATACGCGGGTCGGACGACCGAGGTGAATCATCGCGCCGTGAAACTGGCGCGCGAGGCGGCCTCGAATCGCCCCGACGTTCTGGTGGCCGGCTCGATGGGACCGACCGGCCTGCTGATGGATCCACTTGGCGAGCTGACGTCCGCGGCGGCTGCGGATGCTTACGCCGAACAGGCCGCCGCGCTCAGCCAGGGCGGTGTCGACCTTCTCCTCCTGGAGACGTTCTTTGCCCTCGACGAAGCCCTCGCCGCGATCGACGGTGTGCGCCGCGCCAGCGCCCTGCCTCTGGTCATCTCTTTCAGCTTCGATCGGGGAACCCGCACCATGATGGGCCTGAGTCCGGGGCAGGTCGTCGAGGCGATCGCTCCGCTCGGCATGGCGGCCATCGGAGCCAATTGCGGCCGGTCGCTCGAGGACATGATGCAAGTCGTCCAAGAGTTCGCCGCGCTCAACGCCGGCATTCCGTTATGGGTCAAGCCCAACGCTGGTTTGCCGAGCATGGTTGGCGACATCGCCCGCTACGACACCAGCCCGGCAGAGATGGGCGCCTATGCGAGACGCTTTCTCGATGCGGGCGCCCAGGTGGTTGGCGGCTGCTGCGGCAGTGCTCCCGAACATGTGGCCGCGATCGCCGCCTGCAAAAGGCCGCGCAATTCGAGCTTGCCTTCCTTGGCCTAGCGCCATCGCGGGGGCTAGATTGAACCCATGGCCGAGCCGCGTGACATCGTCGTGATCGGCGGATCCGCCGGGGCTATCGAGGCGCTCACGTCGTTGGTCGTCGGGCTACCAGCCGAGCTGGACGCCGCGATCTTCGTGGTGGTGCACACCATTCCCGTCGGGGAGAGCCGGCTTCCCGAGATTCTCAGCCGTCGGGGCCCAATGCCCGCGACGGTCGCATCAGATGGAGAGCCCATCGTCTGCGGCCGCATCTACGTCGCGCCTGCCGACGCGCATACCCTGATCGAACCCGGTCGGGTTCGGCTCAGCATGGGGCCCCGCGAAAGCGGCCATCGTCCAGCCATCGATCCGCTGTTTCGCACGGCGGCGAACACCTACGGCTCGCGCGTAGTCGGCATCATCCTTTCCGGAATGTTGGACGATGGCAGTGCCGGTCTCCGCGAAATCCGGCGGCACGGCGGGAGCACCATCGTGCAGGATCCGAAGCAGGCGATGTTTCCGCAGATGCCGCAGAACGCCATCGAGATCGCGACACCCCAGCGCGTCGCCCCGGTGGGCGAAATCGCCCAGCTGATCGTGACCCATGCTCGCAGATCGGAGAACGGAGGCGAGCGTCAGACAGCCGTGAAACCAAATGTCGAGGCGAATGGCGACCAGGCGGTGGTCGGGGCGCGCGACGCGCCGGGAATTCCATCCGGCATTGCCTGCCCCGAGTGCCACGGCGTCCTATGGACGGGCCCGGACAAGGTCCCGGAATTTGCTTGCCGAGTCGGCCATGCCTATTCGCTCGAGGCCCTGGTCGACGCCCACTCGGTCAGCCTGGAAGCCGCGCTCTGGGCAGGGGTCCGCGCGCTGCGAGAGCAGGCGTCGCTCGCGATCCATATCGCCCACCGGGCGGAGCGGCGTGGGGATCGCCGGATTGCCGCCCGATTCGAAACGCGGGCCGGCACGGCTGATGAGCACGCCGGAAAGTTGGAGACGATGTTGCTGGCGCGCATGGAGAAACCCGCGCCCAACTAGGTGGTCGCTAGGGCTCCGCCTCTTCCATCAGGAGAATCGCGCCGCCGCCGCCGTCCACGGATGCCATGGCGCTGCACTGCACCCGGCACGTGAATCGCCGGCCGCGCCGGTTGGTCGCCTTGACCGTCACTTCCCGAAAGCCGTTGATATTCTTGATCGCCTCATTGATGGGCGCTACCAGCTCGTCGACGGGCAACCCAATATCGAGGCTGAGCAGCGGGTGGCCCACCGTCTCGCTGGCCCGCACGCCCCACAACTCCTCCGCTTGCTGGTTCCAGAGCTGAACACGGAGTTCCTTGTCGAGGACGGCGACGCCCGTCCTGACGTTGGCCAGGATCTGCTCCATGAAGAGGTTGATGTGGTCCAACTGCGTTCCGCGTTGCTGCAGTTCGGTGTTGATCGTCTCCAACTCAGTATTGGTTGACTCGAGCTCCTCGTTCATAGTCTCGAGTTCCTCATTGCTGGACTGCAGCTCTTCATTGGTGGTCTCGAGCTCCTCGACGGTGGACTGCAGCTCCTCGTTGGTGGTCTCCAACTCCTCATTGGTCGCCTGCAGCTCCTCGGAGGTCGTCTCCAACTCCTGCTTGGAGCGCTCCAGCTCGCGATTGACGCGGTTGTAGCCGGTGACGTCCGTGAAGGCGATGCTGGCGCCCAGCAGGATGCCATCTCGGTCGACCAGCAGCCCCACGTTGACGTCGAAGTACTGGATGTCACCGTTTGCAGTCCGCCGCTCGACGTCGCGTGCTTCCAGCGGTCGCCGGTCCCGGTAGGCCTGGTCGATCAACGAACGCAGTTCGACCGGCCGGTACGAGATCTCGAGATCTTGCAACGGCCGCCCGATGTCGGCGACGACGAGGCCGAAGAGGGAACGGGCGCGCTCGTTGATGGCGATCACGATGCCGACGAGATCGACCACCAGTTGGGCGATGGGCAGCACGTCGACCACCAGCTCACGAAGACGTGCGTGGCGCGTCGACGGGTTGGGGCTGTCGAGACCCCCAGATTGGGCGGCAGCGACCCGCTGTTCCCGGGCGCCGACCTGCGGGATCTTGCTGAAGACCCGTTGCTTCAAGTCGACCGGGACGAAGAGCGAGTCACGCCGCAGCAGCATTTCGGCTTTGCCCAGGAAGAGATAGCCCTTTTCGCTGAGGGCGTAGTGCAGGCGCGCCAGGATCCTGGCCTGGGCCTCCGGCTCGAAGTACATCAGGGTATTGCGGCAGACCAGCAGGTCGATCCGCGAGATCGGCGCATCCTGGACCAGGTCGTGGCGCCCGAAGATGATCGAGCGGCGTAACTCGCTCCGAAGTAGGAAGTGATCGCCCTCCGGCTCGAAGTACTTGTCGCGCAGGCTGGCGGGAACCTCTTCCAGGTCCTTCGCCGCCGCGCGGCCCTGGCGCGCGTGGGTCAGCGCGTCTTCGTCGACGTCGGTCGCGTAGATCTTGGCACGCTCGCGGTATTCGGCGGCGCCGAGCACCTCGCAGAGGAGCATGGCGACGCTATACGCCTCCTCACCAGAGGCGACCCCGGCACTCCAGACACGGATGGGCTCATAGGGGGCTTTGCCCTCGATGATCCTGGGGAGAACCTCGGTTCGCACATAGTCCCAGGCGGCGGCGTCCCGAAAATAGCTGGTGACATTGATCAGGATCGTGTTGAACAGCGTGCCGAATTCGTCGGGATGGGCCTGCAGGTACTCGAGATACGGACCGTGGCCCTTGACGCCGACGTACGCCATGCGTTTTTCGATCCGGCGTAGCAGCGTAGTCCGCTTGTAGCCGCTGAAATCGAAGCCTCTGGTCTCGCGAAGGAACTGGAGGAGGCGCTCGAATTCGGGACTCTCAGGCTCGTCGGTCAACCGGCCCTCTCTTTCATGACCAAGGTCACCAGGGCCGCGGCGATTTCGTCAAGCGGCAGGATGAAATCGGGATTCCCCGACCTGATCGCCGCGCCCGGCATGCCGTCGAACTCCGCGGACGCCTGGTTCTGGGCGATCACGGTGCCGCCCATCTTCTTGATCGCGCCGATTCCCATCGATCCATCGCTGCCGGTGCCGGTGAGCACTACGGCGATCGCCCGCTGCCGGTAGCTCGCGGCCACCGACTCGAAGAGCAGGTCGGCGCTCGGCCGCACGAAATGGACCAGCTCCGATTGGGATAGGGAGAGGGTGCCGTCGCGATTGACCAGCAGGTGGCGATCCGGTGGGGCAATAAAGACGGTGCCCGGCCGAATGTGATCGCCTTCGGCGGCCTGCACCACCTGCAGCGGCGTCCGGCGGCGGAGGATGTCGGCCATCAGGCTGCGGTGGCGGGGGTCGAGGTGCTGCACGACGACGATGGCGGCGGGGAAGTCACCCGGCAAACTGCCCAGGATCTCACTCAGCGCGGCAATGCCGCCCGCCGAGGACGCGAGGGCGACCACGTCAAAGGCTGCAGCGGCAAAGGGTCGGGCCTTCTCGCGCAGCTCGACCTCATCCGGCTCAGAGGACGGTCGCTCCTGATGCAACAAAAAATCTCCCCTCCCTGGCCCATGCTACAACCGGATCAGTTCGGCGTAGTATCGGGTTGATGGCCCGAGTCAACGTTTCAAGCGGCCCTGCGGCTGAGTTCTACCTCCTCCCGGGGGAGGTCCCCGAGACCCTCGACCTGGAAGACGCGCGGCAGTGGGTCAGCATCTATCGCGAACTCGTCACCTTCTCCGAGCGGACCCTGACCCGGCTGCGCAATGGGGGTGGCGATGCCGACGAGCGCGTGATGGAGACCCACCTGCGTCGGTTGCAGTCGCGCCTGGATTTCTGGGAGCGCCGGCTCTGGGACCTGGCGGGTCTCGATCTCGACGTGCGGCGGCGGGTACTCACCTATGCGGGACAGCGGCTCACCCTCACCCGCCGGGAGGCGGAACTGCTGGCGTTCCTGGCGCGGCGGCCCGGCCAGTTCTATTCGGCCTCTCAGCTCGTCAGCCTCGCCTGGGCTTCACCCGAGCTGTCGTCGGAGCAACTTCGCACCTATGTCGTCCGGCTGCGCCGTCACCTGGCGACCAGCGGCGTGCCGGCCCGGCTGGTCAGTGAGCCGCGCCGTGGCTACGGGCTGGTCTTTACGGCATGAGCGCGCTCGCCCCGCGGCCCAATAAGATCCTCCGGCTTCCCCGGCGCGGTCAGACCCGCCCGGAGGCGCGAACCTCGGTGATGGCCCTCAAAGTTCGCGGCCACCTCTCCTTGCTGCAGGGCTACGCCGACATCATGGAGGGCGTCTCCCCCCAGCTCCGGGCGATCATCCTGCAGGTGATGGCGGGAAAGACGCGTGAGCTGGGCACGATGTTGCAGCCCTTTACGGAAACGGCCCGACCGCCGATCACCGAATACCGCCAGGTGCGCGAGCGCACGCGGCAGTTGATGCTGGACTATCGCCTCCTGCTGGAACGCCTTCATACCACGGTGACCGAAGCGCACGATCATCTCGGTGACGCTGGAAAGGACCTGAGCCAGCCGTAGCCACGATGGTCGAGCTGCGCGTGCTCGACGGACCCAACCTCTACTTCACGCGCCCGGCGATCAAGCTGACGCTGGATGTGTCCGCCTGGCTGACGCTGCCGCAGGCTCGGACCGAGCGGCTTACCCAGCGCACCACCTTTTCACCATCGGCGAGTAGTGGCCAGCCGGGGAGTGACCAGCGGCGCCGCTACATCGCCCGCTTCGCCGTGCACCTGACCCGCGCGCTGGCGGACGCCACGCGCACCCATCTTGCCGTTCGGGGACGACCGGGTCCGTCACCGGAGCAGATCGTGGTTGCCTTTCCCTGGCGTCGCCAGGGGGCGGCCGAGGCCTTCGCCCGCGAGCTGGCGCCACTGCTCGTGGTCGGACTCGACGGTCGTCGCTCGATGGATCGGGCGATGGCGCAGGCGGTCCAACGCCTGCGGGAGGTGGCGCCCGGGACGGCGCCGACCGCGCTGAGTCCGAGCATCCGGGTGGTCGCGGTGACCGGCACCAACGGAAAGACGACGACCGTTCGCTTGATCGCGCACCTGGCGCGGGCGGCCGGCCACACGGTGGCGTACACCACGACCGATGGCGTGTATCGCGATCACGAGCTGGTTGAGGCGGGCGACTATTCAGGGTTCAGCGGGGCGGCGAAGGCGCTGGCGCAGCCGGGCGTCGACTTCGCCGTGCTCGAGACGGCGCGGGGCGGGATCCTGCTTCGCGGCATCGGCACCGATCACAACGATGTCGCCGTGGTGACGAACGTGACCGAGGACCACCTCGACCAGCTCGGCATCCGCACCATCGACCAGCTGGCAGAGGTCAAGGCCACCATCACCCGTATTACCCGCCCAGACGGGTGGGATGTCCTCAACGCCGACGATCCGCGAGTGCTGGCGATGCGGCGCCAGGCGACCGGACGTCCCTGGCTGTTCTCGCTCGATGCCGAGCATCCGGCGATCCGTACCACACTGGCCGAAGGTGGGCGCGCCATCTCCATTCTCGACCGCATGCTGGTCGTGATGTCCTCGCGCCGCCACGTTCATCACCTGCTCCCCCTCGAGGACATCCCGGTGGCGCTGGCAGGCATCTCCAGTCCCTACCTTCGCAATGCGATGGCGGCGGCGGCGGCCGCCCTGGCAGCGGGCATCGCCGAGGAGGCGGTGGTCGAAGGGCTGCGGTCGTTTGTGCTCGATCCGGAGAGCAACCCGGGGCGTGCCAACCTTTTCGAGGTCGATGGCCGGGTGGTCGTCATCGATTACGCCCACAACGAAGACGGCATGCGGGGCCTGGTCGAGATCTGCCAGGGGCTTCGGCCCGGGGCTGCCCGGATCTTCCTCGCGTTCGGCACGGCGGGTGACCGCACCAACGCCATCCTGCACCGGCTCGCCTACACCGCCGCACGAGGCGCCGACCGGCCCGCGATTGCGGAGCTACATCGCTATCTACGCGGGCGCGATCCGAAGGACCTCGTCAAACGGCTGCAGGCTGGGCTTCAGGATGGCGGCAAGGCGACGGCCCCGGTATTTCCCAATGAAGTCGCGGCGCTCGAGTGGATGCTCCAGGAGTCGACGCCGAAGGAGGTGATTGCCATCACCGCCCTGGCCCAGCGGCCGGAGATCTTCCAGCTGCTGCGGGCGAAAGGCGGGGTGGCCGTGGGACCCGCGCGCCTGCGCGAACTCGTCCGGCGCGCAGCGCGCTAGTTGCCGGACGAGACTGGCAGCGCCCGGCGCGCCTCGAGATCGCGCCAGGTATCGGCGGGCTTGTCGACGCAAAGCAAAACGACGTCGCCGGGCCGGGCCTGGCCGAGCGCCGCCTCGATGGCGGGACGCTCATCGATGATGATCTCGGCGGTCTGTACCCGGCTGTCCTGCGCGGCCTTGATGCCCTCCATCACGTGGCGCGCGATCTCGCCCCGCTGCCGGCCACGCGGATTGGCATCCTCGCGCACGATCAGGATGTCGAAGACGCGGGCGGCGACCCGGCCCAGCTCGCGTATGTCCTCATCGCGGCGATCGCCCGGCGTGGCGATGACGGCGATCCGACGCCCTGGCTCCGGTCCATTCACGCCTGGGGCGGTTAGCCGCTCGACGAAATCGCCCGCCATCTGCAGGCCGGCCGGGTTGTGGGCATAATCGACGATCACCTTGGTGCCGTGAAGCTCGAACATATTGAGGCGGCCGGGCGCTTCGTGGAAAGACGGGTGGAAGCTGCGCAGGCCCTGCCGAATATCGTGGAGGTGGGCACCGGCGGCATGCGCGGCGGCTGCCGCCGCCAACGCGTTCTGGACGTTGGCGCGGGCCCGGCCTTCGAAGGTCGCCGGCACCAGGTGGACCCACGCGATCTGGGTGCTGCGCCGCCCTTCGCGCAGCACCATCATCTCGCCGCCTCCGGGCTGTTTTTCGATGACGAAGGCCTTCCGGCCGCGCCGGACCCAGCGGTCGACGAGCGGATTGTCATCGCGCATCGAGAAGAGAATGACCGAGCCGCTACAGTGGGTCCGCATCTCCGCCACCAGCTCGTCATCCGCGTTGAGGACGGCCGTTCCGCTGCGGGGAACGGCCTCGACGACGACGCGCTTGATGGCCGCCAGCTGGCGCAATGAATTGACCTCTTTGAGGCCGAGGTGGTCGCCGGTGACGTTCAGCACGACGGCGACATCGTTGGCGCTGTAGCCGAGGCCTTCGCGAAGGATCCCGCCGCGGGCGACCTCGAAGACGGCGAAGTCGACCCGGGGATTCTGGAGCACCATGCGGGCCGACCGCGGGCCGCTGGCGTCCGCCTGCTTGACCAGGCGACCGTCGATGTAGATGCCGTCGGTGGTGGTCATCCCAACCTTGTGCCCGAGGCCCCTGACGATATGGGCGATCATGCGGGCGGTCGTGGTCTTCCCATTGGAGCCGGTGACGGCGATGATCGGGATGCGCGCCGGCGTCCCTTGTGGAAAGAGCATGTCGATCACCGCCTTGGCGACGTATTGCGGCTCGCCCTCGGTCGGGTTGGTATGCATGCGGAAGCCGGGCGCGGCGTTGACTTCGACGATGGCGCCGCCGGTCTCGCGCACCGGCTGGCAGATGTCCGGCGTCAGGAAGTCAATGCCCGCCACGTCGAGGCCGACCACGCGGGCCGCCTCCTCGGCGATCTCGATGTTGTCGTGATCGGCCTCGAAGGTGCGATCGATCGAGATGCCGCCGGTCGACATATTGGCGGTGGCCGCCAGCTTGACCACGGCATCCTTGGGCGCCACCTCGTCGAGGCCGAACCCCTGTTTTTTGACCAGCTCTTCGGCTGCCTCGTCGAGCTTGATGCGGGTCAGCACCTTCTCATGCCCGATGCCGCGTCGCGGGTCCTTGTTGGTGATCTCGACCAGCTGTCGCACCGTGTGCTGTCCATCCCCGATCACGTGGGCTGGGACCCGTTCCGCCACCGCCACCATATGACCGTCGATGACGAGCACCCGGTAATCGTTGCCCTTGACGAAGCTCTCGACGACCACCACTCCGCTACGGGTCTGCCGGAGGGCGCGCTCAAAGCCGCGGCGCACGTCCTCCTCGTTGCGCAGGTCGAGCCCGACGCCGCGCCCATGGTTGCCATCGAGCGGCTTGGTCACGACCGGGTATCCGATGCGGAGCGCCGCAGCGACCGCTTCGTCGTCGGACCGGACGAGGTCGCTTCGCGGCACCGGTAGCCCGGCCGAGGCGAGCAGCGAGGTGGTCAGCTTCTTGTCGCCGGCGATGTCGACCCCCAACGCCGAGGTGCGCGAGGTCATGGTCGCCCGGATGCGCTGCTGGTACTTGCCCTGGCCGAGCTGGACAAATGACTGCTCGTTCAGCCGGATGTAGGGGATGTCGCGACGGGCGGCTTCGTCGAGAATGGCCTGCGTCGAAGGTCCGAAGGCGGCTCGGTCGGCCAGCAGGACCAGACTCTCCAACTCGCCGACGAAGTCGAAGGTGGGATTAGCCTGCACCAGGTGGTTGAGCAGCCGGACCGCGAGCTTGCCTGCCGCCAGCCCGACCTGCTCCTCGCTATAGCCGTAGACCACGTTGTAAGTGCCCGGGGTTCCGGCGCGCCGCGTCTTGCCGCGGGTGGTCGAGCCGCCGGCTTCCCGCTGTAGCTCGAGCGCGACGTGCTCGGCCACGTGACCCATCCAGGTGCCGTCCCGCAGCCGCTCGATGAAGCCGCCGGGCCGGTGCAGGGAACAGCCGTGATCGTGCAACCCCGGCAGCAGGTCGACCAGCGCATCCGTGAAGGTAGGGAGCGTGTTCGAGGGCCAGTGCTCGAGCGAGCCAAGATCGACGAGCAGGCGGATGGTCGGCTCATAGGACCAGAAGTTGGGCCCGCGCAGGACCTGGCTTTCGAGGATCTTGAGGTCGGGTTTAGCTGGCGGTTTATTGGCGACGGGCTCGTGCTTGGCGTCCTCGTCGCGCTCGACTCGCGTGTCCGTGCGCGAACCGCTCACTCTGAGGCCTTGCGCTCCTCTTGCCGCCGCCGGCGCCGCTCCGAAGTCCTGATGGGCTCGACCCGGATGTTGTCGCGGGGTAGCACGCGGCGCGCCCGTAGGTCGAAACGGTAGCCCGAGGGCAGCGAATGGAGGCGCGCATTCGACACCATGATCGGCTTGTGACCGGTGGTCCGGAAGGCGTCGGTGATAACGTCCGAGCCGTCGACGATCGTGACTGCGCCGCGCCCGATGACTTCGAGGATGTCATCGGCATCGATGACCGCCGCGGTGTCCTCGTCGAGCCCCAGCCCGATGAGCGACGGGGATTGCGCGACCACCGCGAGCAGCCGGCCGAGGCGCGTCCGCTGCTCGAAGTGCTGATCGACGACGACGTTGACGAGCAGTCCGAGGCCGACCGAAACATGCGCCATGCGATTCTTGGGTGTGGCGCCGGAGCTACCGAAGGCCATCATGTGGGTCGCGACCGCACTTGCACCTGCCGAGGTTCCGGCCACCACGATGCCGCGCCCATGGGCGTCGAGGATGGCGCTACCGAGCCTGGTACCACCGATCAC
>Ga0209471_1000707_pt1 | contig 21337 bp, 21 predicted proteins | sample GraSoiAngelo_128_FD_185885 | JGI IMG/M metagenome (GOLD analysis project Ga0209471, IMG submission 185885) | Grasslands soil microbial communities from the Angelo Coastal Reserve, California, USA - 14_0927_12_20cm (SPAdes) (version 2) | ecosystem: Environmental > Terrestrial > Soil > Grasslands ...
GCGCGGCGTCGGCGATGCGCTGGCCAGGCTGGTCGAGCGCGAGACCGGCTTCGAAACGCGGGTCACGGTCCTCGGCCACCTTCAGCGCGGAGGGTCGCCGACGCCGACGGACCGCATCTGGGCGACGCGCCTGGGTGTGCACGCGGTGGAGCTCATCGGGTCCGGCAAGAGCGGCGTCATCCCGATCCGCCGCAACGGCGAGGTGGAGGTCGTACCGCTGGCCGAGGTCGTCGGCGAGACCCGACGCGTGCCCGCGGATCTCTACCAGCTGACGCGGGTCTTCGAGTGAAGCGAGTGAATACCTACTAAGCTTCGAGGTAGGTACCGATGCCCTACATCGTGCTGATCCCAGCGCTAGTCCTGGTCGCTTACGTGGCCGCCTCCTACTACCTGTACCGCCGGGCGTTCGTGCCTGCGAAGCCCCGCCCGCTCGACGACTTCACGTTCACGCCTTTCGAGTTCCAGGCGGACTACGAGGAGGTGGAGCTGGTCACCGCCGATGGCGTGAACTTCGGCGCCTGGCATTTCCGGCAGCCAGGCTCGCCGCAAACCGTGATCGTGTCCGGCGGGCACAAAGGACAGCGCCAGGGTTCACTGGGCATCTCGGCCGGGCTGTGGCGCAAAGGTTTCAACGTCATCCTTTATTCGTATCGAGGTTGGCCGGGCAGCGACCGCGCGCCCATCACGTTCGGCATCAAGGAGGTCCTCGAGCTCGAGGCTGTCATCGCGTTTGCTCGCAAGCGCATCCCGAAAGCGAGGATCGGGCTCCTCGGCTACTCGATGGGGGCGGTTGTAGCCCTGCTCGGCGCCGCGGGCGAGCCGGGAGTTCAGGCGCTCGTGCTCGACAGCCCGTTCAGCGACCTCCGCACCGTGCTCGAGGACAACGTACGGCGCTCGATCAAGCTGCCGGGAGCGCCTGTCGTGTGGCTGGCGGGCTTGTTGTTCCGGCTGCGCACTGGGTGCCGGCTGTCACAGTCGAGCCCGATCACCGTCCTGAGCTCCCTCGAACCCCGACCCCTCTTCTTCATCCACGGTGGCGCGGACGACCTGGTATCCGTCAACCACGGCCGCCGCCTGTACGACGCCTACCGCGGTCCACGCGAGATCTGGATCGTGCAGGGCGCGCCGCACACCGGGGCATATGAGGCGGATCGTCCTCTGTACGTCGAGCGCGTCGCGGGATTCTTCGCGCGCCACCTCGGACTGGACGTGAGCAGCCACCTGCGTCTGGTTGAGGAGGAAGAAGTCTCCTAGGAGAGGGTGCTCGACAGCAGGATGGCGTTGGCCCAGTAGCGTCCGGTCGGCCCAGCCGGCAGCAGGTCGTAGGTGCGTAAGCCGGTGTACGGAACCAGCTCCCACTGAACGACGAGCGCGCCGTCCAGCGCGTCGCCTGCCGACAGGCTGCCAAGCGGACGTCCGTCGCCGGCGCGGTGACCGGGCGAAGCCAGGAGCTCGCGACCGTCGGCGAGGCGCACATGCACCATGAGGTGGCCGGCCGGCACCACCATGCTGCCCACCTCGACCACGGGTTCGGCCACCCGCTCGCCATTGCCGCCGACCGACCACACAAGCATCCCCGGCTTGAGATCGGTGACCCTGACCTCGCCGCCAGGAGTCGCGATCAGCGTCCCGGACGCGAGGCAGATGGGGCACGGTGGCATGGCGCTCGGTTTGCGCGAGGCGACCGTAACCGCACCATCCACGCGCACCGACCCGTCGATGAGCTCGACTGCGCTGGCGCCTTGCCCCTTGACCCTCATCTCGAACGTGTACGAGTCGCCGTTCTTGGTGAGCACCAGGGCACGGAGGCGTTTGAACGCCTTGTAGAGGATCAACTTCTGGTCCTCGTTGAGATCGCCAGAAGAAGGCAAGTGCTCGTGCGCGACGATCGCGGCAAGGAGCTCGGGATCCGAGCGGATCTGGGGGTAGTAGGTGTCCGCGCTCGTCTCCTCGCCGCCGGCGCGGACGATCGGGTAGAAATCGGGGTCGCAGAAGATCGGGGCGCCCACCGCGTCGATGACCTTGAACTTGACCTGGTCGATGGTCAGCGGGCTACCGACGCCACCGCCGGTCGGCCCCACCGAGCCACACGCAAAAGCGACCAGCGCGACCAAGACCGCGACCTTGAGTCTCATCACTCTGCTTCCCATTACGTCCCCCGGCACCTCAACGTAACGCCGGCCGGAACCAAACCGATGGGCCGCGCGTATTCATGTCGAATGGCCCATGGAAGGTCAAATCTATAATCGCGGTCATGGGGTCCCGCCCGGCGTGGTGACCGAGGTCGTCACCAGAGTCGCCGATTCGTTCATGTCGAACGTCGGCCGGGCGATCGTCAACAAGGAGGACGAGGTCCGGCTCTGCCTTGTCACACTCCTTTGCGAGGGCCACCTGCTCATCGAGGACGTTCCCGGCGTCGGCAAGACGATGCTCGCCAAGTCACTGGCCCGCTCGCTCGACTGCACGTTCCGGCGCATCCAGTTCACACCCGATCTGCTGCCGTCCGACGTCACCGGGGTTCGGGCCTTCAACCAGAAGGAGAACGACTTCGAGTTCAGGCCAGGCCCGGTGTTCGCCCAGATCCTGCTCGCCGACGAGATCAACCGCGCGAGCCCCAAGACCCAGGCCGCGCTGCTCGAGGCGATGGAAGAGCGCCAGGTGACCATCGACGGCGACACCCACGATCTGCCCAAGCCATTCATGGTCATGGCGACCCAGAACCCCGTCGAGTACTCGGGTACGTTTCCCCTGCCGGAGGCCCAGCTCGACCGGTTCCTCATGAAGGTGAAGCTGGGCTATCTCTCCGAGAAAGAGGAATCGAACCTGCTGAGCCACCGCAAGGTCGAGTCGCCGATGCTCGAGCTGCAGCCGGTGGTGTCGCCGAACGAGCTGACCGCCGCACAAAGCGAGGTTCGTGAAGTGTTCGTGAAGCCAGAGCTGCGCGACTACATCGCCCGTCTCGTCGGACGCACGCGCGGCAACCCGGAGGTGGCGCTCGGCGCCAGCACGCGAGGCACCATCAACCTGTTCCATGCCAGCCAGGCCCTTGCCGCCGTGCAGGGCCGCAGCTATGTCATCCCCGACGACATCAAGGTGCTTGCCGAGCCCGTGCTCGCGCACCGCATCATCCTTCGCCCCAACGCGGAGATGCAGGGCCAGAGCGCCGGCAAGCTCGTGGCCGGTCTCCTCGAGCGCGAGCATGTTCCGCAAATGGCTTACGACGGGTGATCGCAAGGGAGGACTTACGTCCTCCCTTACGGAAACCCACCTAAGGATCTCCCGGCGACGCACGGAGGCGCTGGGAAGGTGACACGCCAGGGGACGGCCGGGGAACCCGGCCTGGACGCGAGGTCTGCATTCTTTGAATAAGGTCGCCCTCGCCGTCGCGCTTGGAATCCTGCTCGGCTTCACCTACCTGACCGGCTATCGCCCCGCCTACGCCTTCTCGTATGCGCTCTGCCTCCTCTTCGTGGTGGCCTGGGTCTGGCCGAAAATCGCGATTCGGGGTATCAGCCTCAGCCGCCGGCTGGACCCCGGCACGCCCACCGTCGGCGAGCCATACGAAGAGGTGATCGAGGTGCGGCGCATCGGTTGGGTGCCCGCGCCTTGGGTCGAGATTCGCGACCTCGGCCAGATTCCCGACTACCAGCCGGGACGGGTCATATCGGTGGGTGGCGAGCTCGTCAGCTGGAAGTCACGAGGGGTCTACCGCCGGCGCGGCTGGATGTCATTCGGGCCGACGCTGGTCAGCGTGCGCGAGCCGTTCGGGCTTTTCAACCAGGAGGTCAAGACGGGAAATCGCAACACGGTGCTCGTCTATCCCCGCGTGCGGCCGATTCCCGACCTTATGACCCCGAGCGCCCAGCAGGTCGGCAGCTCGCAGAGCCTGGGAGCGTGGGCCGACTATCCGCCCGACACGAGCGGCGTGCGTGACTACGTCACCGGTGACAGCTTCGGCCGCATCCACTGGCCACTGTCGACGCGTCACGCCCGCCTGATGTCGAAGACCTTCGAGCAACCGCTGACCACCGACCTCTGGATCCTGCTCGACCTGGACCGCAACGTCCACTGCGGCGAGGGTGAGGAGTCGACGGTCGAATATGCGGTGAGCCTGGCCGCTTCCATGGCGTCGCAGGTCCACAGTCGCGGCCGGCAGGTGGGCCTGATCGCCAACGATTCCCGAGGGACGGTCCTGGAGCCTCACCGAGCGGTCCGGCAGGACCGCATCATCCTCGACTACCTCGCGGTGGCCACCGCCGACGGCCGCACACCACTGACGCAGACGCTTGCCTGGGACCGGATTCGCCGGTTGCCGCGCCGCGCCATCGCCGTGATCACGCCGAGTGCCGACGAGGCCTGGGTGCGCTTGCTGCAAGCGGTTCGAGGCCGCCGCTCGTCGATGATCGTCTTCTTCCTGGACGGCGCGAGCTTCGGTGGTCCCGACCAGAACCCCACCTTCGATCTCGGGCAGGACGTAGACCTGTATGTCGTGCGCAAGGGCGACGACTTCGCCCGCCTCATGAGGACTCGAGATGCAATCCGCATCGGTTAGCTTCCCGCTGCGCCTGGTTCGGCGGACCCGTGACGAGCTGCCCGGCGGCGTCGTCTGGAGCGCCGGACTCTTGTTCCTGCTCACGCTCGCAATCGCTAAATCGACAGTCACCGCGCAGTGGGTGCCCGGCATCGAGGTGGTGACGATGGTCGCGCTGGTCGGGGCGGTCTTCATGGGACTGCTCGCCGTGCTGCCGATTCCCTGGGGTGTTGGCGTGGGCATCGGGATGGTTGCCGGCCCGTTCGTCGCGGGGTTCGCATCTTGGCCTGCACTGCACGGAAGCCATCCAGCTGACCCGCTTGGCCTCGGCCTCCTGAGTGCGTGGTGGGGCCGCATCCTCGACGGTTCCGCGATCGCCGACTCGTCGTTCGACCTCTATCTCATCGGCTGGCTGATGTGGGTGACGGGCGGCTGGCTCGCATGGTGCGTGCTGCGCTGGAGACGCCCGCTGCTCGGCCTGGTGCCGGGTGCGGCTGCCTTCGCCACCAACCTCCTCAACTTCCCTCGCGACCAGAACGGCTACGTCCTCGCCGTGCTCGTTCTGACTCTTGCCCTGCTGCTCTGGACCAACTACACGAGCTCGATCGCGAACGCGACCCGAGCTCGCGTGAAGCTCACAGGTGACGCGCGATGGGATTTCTGGGAAAGCGGCCTGGTGGCGATGGCGGCGCTCATCGTGCTTGCGATCATGCTGCCCCCGATCTCCACCGTCGACCGGACCGTCGACATGGAATCGAGCGCATTCACAAGTTGGGCGCAGCTGCTCGAGACACTGAGCCATCCAGGCTCATTCGGCGCCGCGGGAACGACCGGCGGCACCACCGGCTTCTCGCCCGACGTTCTGCTCAACACGTCCCTCAAGCGGACGCACAACCCCGTCTTCATGTACACGGTGCAGGGGGACTTCGTGGGGCCGCACTACTTCCGGGGCGTCAACGAAACCCTGCTCTTCCACGGAGCCTGGAGGTACCAGGAGACCGGCGGGCTCAAGCAGGCCATCCAGACAGGCGAGCAGGCACCCTTCGGGGAGGACTACTCGAAGCTGGGCGTGGCCTTGTTCAACATCAGGATGATCGCCCCGCCCGGTGGTAACGCCGACATCCTTTTTTATCCGGGCCGGCTGTTTCATGTCAACCGCGACACGGTCGCGACCGAGGTACTGGTACCGCCGCCGATTGGCGGCCCCATCGTCAACATCGACCGCCTGTCCACAGTCAACCCGCGGACCTCGCGCGGCACGTATGCGGCCACGGTGGAATACTCCACGGCCACCGACGGCGACCTTCAGGCGGCCGGGACCGCTTACCCGGATTGGGCACGCTCATACATGAGCCTTCCCTCCAACGGATACCGCGACCCCGCCGTCCTCGAGCGGATCCATCAGCTGGCCCTGCAAGTTGTGCAGGCGGCAGGCGCCACCAATCCCTACGACGCCGCAGTGGCGATCGAGACATACCTGCGTAGCGACCGGTTCACCTACACCCTGACACCCCCGAAAGCTCCTGACGGCGAGGACCCGCTCGCATATTTCCTGTTCAACTCACGCCGCGGCTACTGCGAGTTCTTCGCGACGGCGATGGGGGACATGCTGCGGTCGCTCGGGATACCGAGCCGGCTCGTAAGCGGCTTCGGACCGGGCACGCTCGACACCACGACCAACAGCTTCGTGGTCCGCAGCGAAGATGCCCACACCTGGGTCGAGGTCTACTTTCCGAAGTACGGCTGGATCGAGTTCGAGCCGACGAACGACCACTTCTACGAGCCGATCCCCCGGGGAGTGAGCGGCCTGTCGAACATCTGCTACCGCGACAACCTGTGCAACGACCCGACCGGCGGGTCCGGGGTGGCGGCGGTGGGGACGCCGAGTGCCAAGCCTGTCAACGAGCCGAACGGCCCCTCGAGCACGAGTGGCGGTGGAGGTTTTTCGATTCGCATCCCGGACCCGAGCACGCTGACCAAGATCGTCGGCGTGGTCCTGGCATTCCTGTTTGTGCTCTTTGCCGCATTGGCGCGGTACCTGCGCCCGCGTTCAGTGATGGGAGTCTGGCGGCGCACCCTTGTGCTCACCCGGCTCGCGGGCGCCGACCAGCGCTCGGGAGAGACGCCTTATGAGCTGGGGCGTCGACTGGCCCTCAGCTTCCCTGAAGCCACCGAACCGATACGCTCGCTCGCGAGCGGCTTCGTGGTCGCCGCTTACGCGCCGCCCGACGAGGCACGCACAGCGCGCACGTCGGTGATGGAAGCGTGGTCCGGGCTCCGTCCGCTGCTGCTGCGGCGTGTGTTCGCCCGCTTCCGCCCAATCTAAATTTGTCCGCCATCGAAGGAAAAACCTACCCGGCGGTGAGCTCGGTGATCGAGCCTGAACATGTTGCGAAGTTCGCGCGCGCAATTGGCGCGGACCCCGCAGACGGCGTGCCGCCAACGTTCGCAGCCGTCTACGCGCTCGGGGCGACGGGACCGCAGCTCTTCGGCGATCCGGAAGCCGAGGTCGATTTCGCGCGACTGCTGCACGCCGACCAGGAGTTCGAGTGGGAGCGCCATCCTGAGCCCGGCGACACTGTCACCTCACAGGGGCGTGTCGTGAGCGACATCAGCCGGCGGGGCATGCGCTTTCTCACCTACGAGATCGCCACCATGGCTGAGGACGGCTCGGCGCTGTGCCGGTCGCGCACGCTTTTCGTCATCCGCTCATGAAAAGAATCGAGCGCGCGGTCACTTTCACACCCGAGCAGATCGCCGCGTACGCCGAGGCCGATCCATCTCGATGGCGACTTTGCCCGGTCTGTCGGCCTGCCGGGAATCATCGCCCACGGGATGCTCCAGATGGGAATCCTCGCGGGCGTCGCCGCCGAGGCGGCGGGCGGGGCTCACCGGCTGCGCCGCCTGTACTGCCGGTTTGCCGGCATGGTGGAGCCAAAAGACACCGTGACCTTCGCCGCCGAAGATGCCGGACCCGGCAAGATTGCGCTGAGCGCCGTCAATCAACGCGGCGAAGCCGTGCTGACAAAAGCGTCGGCCGAGTACCGATCAAGCTAAGGGGGGTACATGTTCGATCTCACGGGAAGGGTTGCCGTCGTCACCGGTGCCTCGCGCGGCCTCGGCCGCCAGGATGCGCTGACCCTGGCGCGAGCCGGGGCGGACGTCGTGATCACCGACATCCTGGTCGAGGACGACCCCGACCTTCAGAAGACCGCGGAAGCGGCGGGCAGCGTGCTGGCCCAGGTGGCGGTTTCGCAGGGCTGGGTGCACTCGAACTCGACCGCGGATGAAATCCGCAAGATGGGCCGGCGCTCGCTGGCCATCAAGATGGACGTGACCAATCGCGAGCAGATTCGCGAAGTCTTCAAGAAGGTCAAAGACGAGTTCGGAAAGATCGACATCCTGATCAACAACGCGGCCACCCTCGACCACACCGCGCAGATCCCCAACCAGTCCTATGAGCTGTGGGACCGCGACGTGAAGGTCAACCTCACCGGCGCGTTCAACTGCACCAAGGAAGCGTGGCCGCACCTGGTCGAGAACAAGTGGGGCCGAATCATTTTCATGTCGTCGGTCGCGGGAACCCTCGGCGGCTTCGGCCAGGCGTCTTACTCGGCGACCAAGGCAGGGCTTATCGGTCTGGCCAAGACGGCTGCGCTGGAAGGTGGAAGGCACAACATCACATCGAACGCGATCGCGCCCGGCATCATCGAGAGCGAGGCCGGGAAGGCCGCCGCGCAGACCAACCCCATGTACGACCGTTTTCGCGCCCGCACGGTGTTCAAGCGCTTCGGCCAGCCCGATGACATCGCCAACACGATCGCGTTCCTCTGTTCGGACGAGGCGGGCTACATCACCGGCGCGGTGATCGAGGTTGCCGGCGGCATCCCTCTCTTCACCGCATGACGATGGGCGAATGTGTCGACGTCAGTCGAGAGGGAGCCATTGCGCGCATCGTCATGCATCGCAAGGGCAACAACGCCATCGCCGAGGACCTCATGGCGGAGCTCGCCGCGGCATTCAAGCAGGCCGGCGATGACCCGGACGTGCGCGTGGTCGTGCTCGCCTCGGAGTACGAGAAGTACTTCAGCGTCGGCGCGGACCTGACCATGCTCGGCACAATTGATCGGCAGTCGTCCGACGCTGCGGTGCAGATCGCGGCCTTCATGAAGCGGATGAACGCGCACTTCTCGGCCATCGAGAGCTGTCCCAAGCCGGTGATCGCGGCTATCAACGGCCACGCGCTCGGCGGCGGCAGCGAGCTCACGCTGTGCTGCGACTTTCGCATCATGGTCGAGGACGGCCGTTCGAGGATCGGGCAGACGGAATCGTCGCTGGGTATCATCCCCGGCGCGGGCGGCACGCAGCGGCTGCCACGCCTGATCGGCAAGGCGCGCGCACTGCGCTTCATCATCGAGTCGATGCGGCTGTCGGCAAAAGAGGCCGAGGCCGTCGGTTGGGTCGACCAGGCGGTCGCCCCAGAGGACTTCGCGGGAGCCGTGAACGAGCGGGCCAAGCGACTGGCCAAAGCGGCGACCTTGGCGATCGCCATGATCAAGGACGCGGTGCGCCGCGGTTACGACATTCCCCTGGATGAGGCACTCGAGATCGAGGCCGCCAACTTTGCGCGGGCCGCGCTCAGCGACGACGCCGCGATCGGGATCATGAGCTTCCTCGCCAAGCAAGAACCCGAATTCACTGGGAGGTAGAGCCTGAGGCTGTCGATCGTGTGGCCAACCATTCGTCGTATGGATGAAGCGGCATCCAAGACCGCCATGAATGGAGACCCGGTATGAAGTACGTGCTCATGTTCGCCGACAGCGTCGAAAATCAGCAAGCCTGGGACAAGATGCCCGAAGCCACCCGCATGGCCGCCTATGAGGGCATCAACAAGTGGTTCGAGGAGCACAGCAAGGCCGGCCGCATCGCCGGCGGGGCAGAGCTACTCGGCCCCAGCAGCTCGACCACGGTGCGTTTCAAGAACGGCAAGCCGGTCGTCACCGACGGTCCGTTCATCGAGGCCAAGGAGGTCGTCGGCGGATTCGCGATCGTCGATGTGAAGGATCTCGACGAGGCGCTCGAGATGGCCAAGACGTGGCCGGGCGGCGCTGACAGTCGCGTCGTCGAGGTGCGGCCCGTGATCGACCACTCGAACGACTGACAAAGACGCATACCGCCACCGACGCCGCTGTATCGGACGTCTTCCGGGAGGAGGCCGGCCGCCTGACCGCGGCGCTCGTCCGGGCTCTGGGCGACTTCGACCTCGCCGAGGAGGTCGTCCAGGACAGCCTGGTGGCGGCGCTCGAGAAATGGCCGAAGCAAGGCATTCCCGACAAGCCAGGCGCGTGGTTGATGACCACCGCACGGCGGCGCGCCATCGACATCGTGCGGCGAGACAAGAGATACCAGGAGAAGCTGGCCATCCTGGAGCGCACGCCATTGTCACCTGAGCCGGTTGAGGCGGACGACCGGCTGCGCCTGATCTTCACATGCTGCCACCCGGCGCTATCGCAGGAGGCGCAGGTGGCGCTGACCCTGCGCGCTGTGGCGGGCTTCACGACGGCAGAGATCGCCGCCGCGTTCCTGGTCGCGGAGGCGACGGTGGCGCAGCGCATCGTGCGCGCGAAGAGAAAGATCGTCGACGCGCACATCCCGTACCGCGTGCCAGATGGAAGCGAATTGGGAGAGCGACTCGACGGAGTGCTGTCGGTTCTATACCTCATGTTCAACGAGGGTTACCTCAGTCGCGGGGCGCAGGTCGGTATGCGACGGGACATTGCTGACGATGCCATCTGGCTTGCCGGCCTGGTGGCGAAGCTGATGCCAGACCAACCCGAGGTGCTCGGGCTGCTGGCCCTGATGAAGTTGAATGTTGCGCGTTCCGCCGCACGCTTCGATGCGGCAGGCGAGATGGTGCTATTGCCCGAACAGGAGCGCCGGCTTTGGGATCACGCGACGATCGCGGAAGGAATCGCAATCCTCGATCGCGCGGGCGCGATGAGAGCAAGCGGGCCGTATCAGATTCAGGCCGCGATCGCCGCGCTGTACTCGGAGGCACCCTCCTGGGATGAGACCGATTGGCACCAGATCGTGCTGCTGTATGACGCCCTGCAGCGGATGGCCGACAGCCCGGTGATTCGTCTCAACCGCGCAATTGCGCTCAGCCACTTCGCCGGGCCCGCGCCGGCATTGGGCGAGGTCAACGACCTGGCGATGACGTTGGACGGCTACCACCTGTTTCACTCGGCTCGGGCCGAGCTGTTGGAGCAGCTGGGAGAGCCGCTGCTCGCGCGCGAGGCACGAATGCGCGCGCTCGAGCTCTGCCAGAACCCGGCCGAGCGCTCGTTACTCGAGCGCAAGCTCCGGGCCTGAAGCGCGCGCCCAAAGGTTTTCCAGCGCCTGCGCATGCTCGGCCGTATAGATCTGGCCAGGCGGAACGAAATGATGGACGCCCGCAAAACGCTTGACCCTGACGTCAGCGAACAAGCCTGCGAGCACCGAGGCCTTCACCGACTCGACCTCGTGCGTGAGATCGCCATAGCCGAGGAAGGCGGGAAAGTCTCCTGCACGCAGCAAGTCACGGTCGAATCTGAAGGCGAAGAAGGACCGCATCATGGCCGCGATGCCGGCCGGCCGTTTCTGCATCCCCGGAACCTGCTGCGGTGGCGGGGGTGGCGGTGGAACACCGGGCTTGAGCTGCAGCCGCACGAATGCCGACATGAACTCCGCGCCGTCGAGACCGCCAAGTTGGGTGCGGAGCGTATCGGCCAGCGCTTGCTCGTCCGGCGTCATCGTGCCGGGAATCATGGCGGGCTCGAAGAGAGCGAGGCTGAGCAGACGCTGCGGTCGAGTCCCGGCAAAGGCGAGTGCGATGAATCCTCCTCCCGAGTAACCGGCGAGATGAAACCGGTCGAGGTGCAGCGAATCGGCGAACCTATCGAGTGCGGCAAGCTCCATCTCGACCGAATAATCCGATGGCGGCGTGTCCCCCGCGTAGACCTCGAGATCTTTCAAGTGGAGGAGTGCGCGGTCGCCAACCTGAGCCTTGAGCGGCGCGTATCGCTGCGCGGCCGGCGCCACGCTACCTGGCATGCAGATGACCTGCGGCGTCAACGAGCGTCGCCCACCATCCCGAGCTCGGCGCTGCGGCGTCGGACGACCTCGAGCACCTCGTCGACGCGTTTGGGGTCGCTGCCCAGGCAGCGGATCACGAGCTCTTTGGTTTCGAAGTTCGGATACGAGCCGACTGAAACGTCGGGGAACCGCTCCTCCAGCTCGCGCATCAGGGGGTAAAACCGAGCCTCGACCGCGAACGTGAAGCGAAGCTCGCGGACGGTGGCGGCCGAGCCACCCGCGAGGAACTGCGGCTCGAGCTCCTCCGTGAAGATGCTCTTCAGCTCCAGCGGGACACCGGGCAGGACGAAGATCTGCTTGCTCCTGGCCTCATAGACGACGCCGGGCGCCATGCCGCGCTTGTTCCTGAAGACAAAAGCGGGGTCGGCCGGGATTCGCGCCATGCGAAGGTTGCCTTCGGTCACGTCTGGGGAATCCAGCAAACCGGCCTCGTGCATGCGGCGCACGCGGCGTTCGATGCGGGCGCGAGTCTCTTCCCAGATCACCTGCTCGCGACCGAGGGCCTCGGCGACGGACGCGAATGTGCGGTCATCCGGTGTCGGCCCGAGGCCACCGCTTACGAAGACGTGGGTGACCTCCGGGTCCGCAAGCTCCCGGGTCAGCTGCTCGACGATCTCCGCCGGGCGATCGCGGATGGCGGAGATGCGCTTGACGGGGTAGCCGAGCAGGCGGAGTCGCTCGGCCAGCCAGTGCGAGTTGGAGTCCAGCGTGAAACCGCCGACCAGCTCGTCCCCGACCGCGATCAACGAGGAGAGAGGCATTCGAGCGACGATATAACAGTCGTGGCGTCTCAGCGCCTTCACGCCCTCATCGACGGCGATGTCCAGGGAGTCGGCTTCAGGTATTTCGTCATACGCGAGGCGCGCCCACTCGGCCTGCGGGGCTGGGTGCGCAACCGCGATGACGGTTCGGTCGAGCTCGTTGCGGAAGGGGAGAAGGCAGACCTCGAGCGCTTGCTCGAGGCCGCGAGGCGCGGTCCGAGCCAGGCTCGCGTCGACGGTGTTCGCGCGGACTGGTCGGCGGCGAGCGGCAACCTGCATCCCTTCGACCTGACGTTCTGAGAGCGGCGCTTTCCGCGGACGCGTCACGCAGCGCAACCGAGCGCCGGTCAGCGTCTGTAACACTTCTAAAGCTTTGATCGAGGTCCAGGGGCTCACCAAGTTCTACGGCGAGCGCCCGGCCATCCAGGACGTGACCTTCTCGGTGCCGAAAGGCCAGGTCCTTGGTTTCCTCGGCCCCAACGGCGCGGGAAAGTCGACCACGATGCGGATCCTTGCCGGCTTCCTCGGCATGTCGGCCGGCACGGCGAGCGTCGACGGCTTCGACGTCTTCTCCCACTCGCTCGAGGCGCGGCGGCGCATCGGCTATCTACCCGAAACCAACCCACTCTACGACGAGATGCGCGTGACCGGCTTCCTCGACCTCATGTGCCGCCTGCGTGGCGTGCCGCCTTCGAAGCGACGCGGCCGCGTGGAGCACGCGATCGAAGCGTGCGGCCTGCAAGACCGGCGCCGGGACGTGATCGGCCGCCTGTCCAAGGGACTTCGGCAGCGCGTCGGCCTGGCCCAGGCAATCGTCCACGACCCTATAGCCCTGATCCTCGATGAACCGACCGCGGGCCTTGACGTGGCGCAGACCCGCGAGACGCGCAACCTGGTCAAGGAGCTCGGGCGGCAGCACACCGTCATCCTCTCCAGCCACATCCTGCCCGAGGTCTCGGCGACGTGCGAGCGCGTGCTCATCATCAACGAGGGGCGGATCGTCGCCGACGACACGCCGCAGCGGCTCACAGAACGACTCGGCCGCGACCACGGCCCCCAGATCGAGATGCTGCTCAGGGGCGAGGGTGGCGCCGAGGAGATCGAGGCGAAGCTGCGTGAGGTCGCCGGCGTCGACGAGGTGCTGGTGAGCGCGGAGGGCGACGAGATGTGGCGGGCCGTGGTCAACGGGACCAGCGCCGGCCTTCGCGAGGAGCTCACGCGGGTCGCCGTAGAGGCGGGCCTCGGCGTGCGTGAGGTGCATGCCCGCAGGCTGACCCTCGAAGACGTGTTCCTCAGCCTGACCGCCGATGACGAACCCGATCCCGCCGAACAAGAATGAGCAAGTCTTCGCGACGACGCGCCCGGTCAAAGGTCCGCAAACAGGCATCAAGGCGCGTGGGCGGGCCGCTGAAGGCGGCGGCCCTGCCAGTGCCTCGTGCGGCCCCATCGCCGGCGAAGCGAGACGAAGGTCGCATGCGCGTCGAGCGCATGCCGGCACGACGCGAGCCGTCCGCGCGTTCAGAGCCGGGTTTTGCCGACGCCGTCCACGCCGTGGTCTGGCGCACCGGTTTGCTCAACGTTGCCGCCATCGCGCGTAGAGAGCTTGGGGCGCTTCTCGTCTCGCCTGTCGGCTGGGTCGTCGCTGGTGTCTTCACCTTCCTGGTTTCTGGCTTCGGCTTCATCGGCACCGTCCTCGCCGGCCAGCAGGCGACGATGGATGGGGTCTTCGGCGTCATCACGGGGTTCATGACTCTGATCCTGGGCCCAGTGCTGACCATGCGACTGGTGGCCGAGGAGAGGAGTCATGGGACGCTGGAGCTGCTCCTGACCTCACCGGTCCGCGATTGGGAGCTGGTGCTCGGGAAATGGCTCGGAGCTTTCGTGTTCTACGTGCTGCTCATCGCCACCACGCTGGTCTACGTGGTCCTGCTCGCAATTTACGTCCCCGAAAAGACCTCGATCACGCTGGCCGGCATCTCCATCCAGGTGGGCAGGCTTGATTTCGGCCTCGTCGGCGCGACGTACCTCGGCATGCTCCTGGTCGGCGCGGCGGCCATCGCGATTGGCGTCCTGGCCTCGAGCGTGACGAGAAATCAGGTCATTGCCTATGTCCTCTCACTCGTCGCACTGCTTGCGATCTGGTACACGGCTTTCCTGCTGGGATTCTTCACGAGGCCGCCCTTGAGCCTCTTCTTCGACTACGTCGCGGGTTACTACCGCTACCAGGCTTTCAGCCTCGGCCGGGTGACGCTGCGCGACAGCGTGTACTTCTTGAGCCTGGCGGTTGGCGCCCTGTTCCTCGCCACTCGCTTGCTCGGGTCGCGACGGTGGCGATGAACCGGTGGGCGCGGCGTGCGCGCGCCGGTTCGCTGAGCCTCGTAGTCACGGCGATCGTGCTCGCGGTGCTGGTCGCGGCCAACGTGGTCGCTTCGAGGTCCACGCAGGCGCTCGACCTCACGCGAGGAGGCATCAACACGCTCGCCCCACAGTCGGTCCTGGCGGCCCAGCGGCTCACATCGGACGTACAGGTGATCGGGATCTTTCGCGCCGGGGCCGGCAACGGGCAGACCGAGGCGGAGGCGCTGGTCAGCCTCTATGCCGCACAGAGCCCGCACGTGAAGTACCGCCGCGAGGACGTCGACTCCGCCGGCGCCGACGTGAAGCGATATGCGATCAAAGAGCCGAACACCGTCGTCCTCGACTACAAAGGCAAGACGGAGCTGCTCACGCAGGGTTTGCAGGGCGAGGTCGACTTCACGTCGGCGCTGATCAGGTTGGAATCCGACCGCGTGCCCGTGGTGTGCTGGGCGATCGGCGACGGCGAGCGTGGGCTCAAAGATCTCAACGACGGCGGCGGTTACTCCAGCGTCGCCGACATCCTGGCCAAGAACAACTTTGCGACCCGCGATCTGCTCATGTCACAGGTGACGGCGATCCCGAGCGACTGCGACGAGCTGGCGATCGTCGATCCCACCACCGCGCTGGCGGCGTCGAGCGTAAAGGCGGTCGACGACTACCTGGCCGGAGGCGGCAAGCTGCTGGTCGCGGCTGAGCCATGGGCCAAAGACACCAAGTCGACCGACTCGCTCAACGCTGTGCTCAAGCCGTATGGGCCGGCATTCTCGGGCGCGCTGGTCATCGAGATCGATCCCTCACGGCGCTCGGCCTCCGACCCCACGGTCCTGGCCGTCTCGAGCTACGGCCATTCGCCGGTGACGAACGACGTCCAGGGCCATGTGTCGTTCTTCCCGCTCACCACGGTCATCACCGGCGCCCCGTCTGCCGGCGTCACGTCGACTGCAATCGCGACGACGTCATCCACCTCCTACGCCATCGCGCAGCCGCGCTCAGTGCAGGACCTGGGGCGCAAGGCGGGAGATACCGCTGGACCGTTCACCATCATGGCGGCGCTCGAGCAGCCTGCCGGCGCCAAGCGAACCCGGGTCGTGGTCGTAGGCACGGCCGGGTTTGCGGAGAACCGGACCCTGCCCCCAAACAACAGCGACTTCAACCTCGAGCTGACGCTCGCGTCGTTCCAGTGGCTGGCCGAGCAGGACTCCCTGATCTCGATCCCGCCGAAGCCGAGCCGCGCCCTTCCACTGCCGCTCACGCAGCAGGACCAGAGCACCCTGATCTTCATCACCGGCGTCCTGATGCCAGGCCTGATGGTGTTCGGCGGGATCATGGTGTGGTGGCGCCGCCGCGTGTTCAGTTGATGGTTCGTATACCCTTTCGCTCCGCGCCTCTTAATTCGGGCTAGTCAGTGTGGAGGGTTGGTGGATCCGAATCTAGTTCTGTTCGGGGTGGCCGGGGGCCTGGCCGCCGTGCTGTTCGCGGTGGTCTTGATCGTCATGGTCCTGCGCCAGCCCACCGGCAACGATCGCATGCGCGAAATTGCGGCCGCCATCCAGGAAGGCGCCGCCGCCTACCTGAATCGCCAGTACACCGTGATCGCGATCATCGGGGTGCTGATCGCCATCGTCATCGGCCTGGCGATCAACTGGACGACCGCGGCGCTGTACATCGTGGGTGCCGTCCTCTCGGCCGGGGCGGGCTACGTCGGTATGAACATCGCCGTGCGGGCCAACGTGCGCACCGCCGAGGCGGCGCGTGGCGGCCTGAACAAGGCGCTTCAGGTCGCTTTTCGAGGTGGCGCGGTGACGGGCTTCATGGTGGTCGGCCTGGGCCTCCTGGGCGTTTCTGCCGCTTATTACGTCTTCAAGAGCCCTGACGCGCTGGTCGGCCTTGCCTTCGGCGCTTCCCTCGTATCGGTCTTCGCCCGACTGGGCGGCGGCATCTACACGAAGGCGGCGGATGTCGGCGCGGACCTGGTCGGCAAAGTCGAGGCCGGGATCCCCGAGGACGACCCGCGCAACCCGGCGGTCATCGCCGACAACGTCGGCGACAACGTCGGCGACTGCGCAGGCATGGCCGCCGACTTGTTCGAGACCTATGCCGTGACCATGATCGCGGCCATGCTGCTGGCCTCACTGCTGTTCAAGGGCCAGATTGCATGGGTCATCTATCCGCTGCTGCTGGGCGCTGTCAGCGTGGTGGGTTCGATCGCCGGCACCTTCTTCGTGCGCGTCTTCAACCCGCGCTGGATCATGGGCGCGCTGTACGCGGGGCTCCTGGTGGCGGTAGCCGTGGCCGTGATCGGCTTTTACTTCGTGACGCAGTACATGCGTGTCAACGGGTACCTGCAAGCGGGCGGAGGCGTGAGCGATCCCAACAACCTGTTCTTCGCGGGCCTTGTCGGCGTCGTCATCACGGTGCTGATCGTGGCCATCACGGAGTACTTCACCGAGACCGCGTACTGGCCTGTTCACCTGATCGCCAAGGCGTCCGTCACCGGGCACGCGACCAACATCATCGCGGGCCAGGCGATCGGCATGATGGCGACGGCACTGCCGGTGACCGTGATCGGCATCGGGATCCTCATCAGCTACAACCTCGCCGGGCTTTTCGGCATCGCCATCGCGGCCGTGGCGATGCTTTCGATGACGGGGATCATCGTCGCCATCGACTCGTACGGGCCGATCACCGACAACGCGGGCGGCATCGCTCAGATGGCAGAGCTGCCCGAAGAGGTCCGCGGCGTCACCGACCCGCTCGACGCCGTGGGCAACACCACCAAAGCCGTGACCAAGGGTTACGCCATCGGTTCGGCGGGCCTCGCCGCCCTGGTCCTCTTCTCGTCTTACACGCAGGAGCTCACTCGAGCCGGCCACACGACGGCGTTCGACCTCTCCGACCCGCGCGTCATTGTCGGTCTGTTCCTCGGGGGCATCCTGCCCTTCCTCTTCGGCTCGCTGGCGATGCTGGCCGTCGGCCGCGCGGGCGGTCTGGTGGTGGAGGAGGTCCGGCGTCAATTCCGCGACATCAAGGGAATCATGGAAGGCACGGCGAAGCCCGATTACGGCACCGCGGTCCGCATCGTCACCGCCGCCGCCCAGCGCGAGATGATCCTCCCGGGCATCATTCCGGTGGTCGCCCCGCTGGCCGTCGGGTTCATACTCGGCCCGAAGGCGCTGGGCGGGATGCTTCTCGGCGCCATTGTCACCGGCCTCTTCCTCGCCATCCAGATGACCAGCGGCGGGGCGGCGTGGGACAACGCCAAGAAGTACATCGAAGAAGGCCATCTCGGAGGCAAAGGCTCCGAGGCTCACAAGGCGGCGGTCACCGGTGACACGGTCGGAGACCCCAACAAGGACACCGCCGGACCCGCGATCAACCCGATGATCAAGGTCGTCAACATCATCGCGATCCTGATCGCGGCCTGGGTCTCCTCGCACTACTTGATTCCTTAGTACACTCGTCACGAAGGTCGTGACGGTGGACGACTACGAGAAGGAGATCGCCGACCTCGAAGTCCAGATCGAGCAGCTGGTCGAGGCCGAGGGGGACGCCAAGACCATCGCCGAGCTTTCGATGCAGCTCGAGATCCTCAAGGCCATCTACGCCCGGAGCCTCGACCTGCTCGAGCGCGGGAAGAAGGACTCGGACCTGCGCTTCGGCCTTCGCATGCAGGGCTACGGCGACTGGACGCTCGACAACGTCTACGCCTTCGTATACGAGCGGGCGGTCGAGCTGGAGCCCCAGCAACATGGGGCTTTCGTCGGCGGGATCAAGACCACTGATTTCGCGCTCTTGCTGAACTCATAATCCAGGTTATGGAAACCCCACTGACGCCCCTCGAGTTCGCCCGCCGAGCCCGCAAGCTCTACGGGGATCGTGAGGGGGTCGTCGACGGCGACCTTCGGCTCACTTACGAGCAGTTCTTCGACCGGTGCGACCGCTGGTCGGCAGCACTCCAGGACATGGGCGTGAAGAAGGGCGACCGCGTCGCGTACATCGCTCCGAACACCCACGAGCAGCTGGAGTCGTTCTACGCCGTGCCTCAGACTGGCGCGGTCCTCGTGCCGATCAACTACCGGCTGACGCCGGACGACTTCGTCTACATCACGACCCACTCTGGCGCGAAGGTCCTGTGCGTGCACCCCGACCATATGGAGGCGGTGGACAGCGTTCGTGGCCGGCTCGAAGGGGTGGAGCACTTCGTTTCGCTTGGCAGCGCGGGGGGACGCAAGGGATGGATCGAGTACGAGCCCGCGATGGCCGCCGCGGGATCGAAATTCAAGCGGCCCGATATAGAGGAGAGCGACCTGCTCTCGTTGAACTACACCAGCGGCACGACGGCCAAGCCCAAGGGCGTGATGATCACGCACCGCAACGCCTGGATGAACGTCGTCGGCACTTTGGTCCATCTTCGCCCCGGCGTCGACGATCGATATCTGTGGACGCTGCCCATGTTCCACGCCAACGGATGGACGTTCGTGTGGATTGTGACGGCGGTGGGCGGCGTGCACGTGTGCTTGCCCAAGGTCGAGCCCGCGCGGGTATTCGAGCTGATTCGCAACGAGCACGTCAGCTGGCTGTGCGCTGCGCCGACGGTGCTGATCGCGCTGGCCAACGCACCAGCGACCGTGCGCGGTGAGGTCATCGGCGGCGTGAACGTCGTCACCGCGGGCGCGCCACCGGCAGCGGCGACCATCGAGCGGATGGAGGGTGAGTTTGGTTGGGAGGTGACGCAGGTCTACGGCCTGACCGAGACCTCACCTTTCCTCACCATCTGCGAGCCACGACCCGAGCACCGCCGCCTGGCCCCGGTCGACCGCGCCGTCATCAAGGCCCGGACGGGGGTGGAGATGATCACCTCCGGCGATCTGCGTGTGGTCGACAGCGAAGGCAAAGACGTGGCGATGAACGGCCAGGACCTGGGCGAGATCGTGTTCCGCGGGAACGTGATCATGGAGGGTTACTACAAGGACCCCGAAGCTACGAAGAAGGTGATGGGCGACGGCTGGTTCCACACCGGAGACGCAGCCGTGATGCACCCGGACGGTTACGTCGAAATTCGAGACCGGATCAAGGATGTGATCATCAGCGGCGGCGAGAACATCTCATCGGTGGAGGTCGAAGGGGTGCTGCTCCGGCACCCGGCGGTGCAGGAGGCGGCCATCGTCGGCCTGCCGCACGAGAAGTGGGGGGAGGCGCCGTTCGCATTCGTCGTCTTGAAGCCGGGCGAGACGGCCACGGAGAAGGAGCTCATCGAGCACACGCGCAGCCGGCTCGCCCACTTCAAGGCCCCCCACGGCGTGACCTTCGTGCAGGAGCTGCCGAAGACCGCCACCGGCAAGATCCAGAAGTACGTCCTGAGGAAAGGCGCCGCGGCGATCGTCCGTCAGTAGTAGTCCTCAATGGCGCTCGAAACACGCCGGGACAGGCACTGGCGGGTTTCGAACCTCTTTGAAACACGCGGGGGCATGCATTGGCGGGTTTAACAGCGCGTCCGGCGGCCAATCCCTCACCGGCTAAGCCCAGATCTCGGTACGCAGCCACACCAGCCCGTCACGGGCGACCCGCGCTTTGACCAGTGTGCCTGGCGCCAGATTTCGCTCGTCGAACAGCTGCACCGTGCGTGGATGAAAGCGATAGAAGCGAAGCGACTCGTCGAGGCCGCCGTAGTTCTTGAATCGCACGGAGTAGGCGCGCTCGGCTCCCTGTGCCGGCCTGCCTCCGACCTCTTTCGCGGTGCCGAATAGCTGCATGCCGCGGTCGGGGCGGCCCCAGACCTGCGCGGACTTGAAAACGGTGACGGCGGCCGATGGGTTCCTGGCGAGGTTGCGCGAATGGAGCGAGTCCGGGTCGGAGATCCAGCAGACCTCGAAGGTGGCCGTCCACGCGAAATAGACATGGCTGATGTGAGCGCGCGAGCCGGGCGACACGGTGGCGATGGCGCACAGGGGAGAGGCGTTCATCAAGTTGCGCGCGACGGTTGTGAGCTTGGCCGACGACCAGCGCTTGGCGCGGCGCTCGACAGTCACGGTTTCAGGCTACGACTGCTCCGCCGCCGGGAGGTTTGCGATCGCTTTGAGGATGGTCTGGCCGATCAAGATGCAGTCTTGGACGTCCCTCTTGGTCATCTTGCAGTCGACGCTTATCGACTCGATTGCACGCGCAGTGTCTGCTCCTTCGCGTTGGCGTTGTCTGACGAAGATTGCTGTCCATAGACAGAACTCGAGCTTGTGCCGTTCTATCGCGAGACCCAGCGTCACCAGCTTCTCAAAGCGCAGGCGCCTCTCTTGCTCAAGCGCCTTGTTTTGCTGAACTCTACGCATGCACATTCACGATACGAACAATCGTTCGGGACGGCAACGAAGCCTGTTAATTAGGTGGTGGCGAGGGGCCTAATTAGAACCAAGCCCGACGTCGGCTGACTCGCTTGTAGTACGCGTCCTCGAGCCACCTAAGCGGGGGCACGAAATAGAACGAACCCAGCACGGCCCACACGCCACCGAGCTCACGAAGCGTCCGGCTGATCGCGCCTGCGCCCTCGAAGCGACGGCCG
>Ga0209471_1000709_pt1 | contig 21284 bp, 23 predicted proteins | sample GraSoiAngelo_128_FD_185885 | JGI IMG/M metagenome (GOLD analysis project Ga0209471, IMG submission 185885) | Grasslands soil microbial communities from the Angelo Coastal Reserve, California, USA - 14_0927_12_20cm (SPAdes) (version 2) | ecosystem: Environmental > Terrestrial > Soil > Grasslands ...
CGCTCGGGCGACGGTCGGCCCGCCTGTCAAGCCCGGGAGCGTGGCCACACGATGCCCGCGGTAATGGAGTGTCAGCGGCGGCGGCTCGCCCGCCTCGTAGGACGCGAAATCGTCGCGAGTCAGGATTCCGCCGAGTGCGCGAATGTCATCGGCGATCGCCGCGGCGATGTCCCCCTGGTAGAAGGCCCTGGCCCCGCCGCGCCCGATGGCCTCGAGCGACCGAGCGAGATCGGGTTGGATCAGGCGCTCAGGGGGCTCGAACCCTGTCGGCGGCCGGTACGGCGCGCCGCCCTCGCCGAAGTACACCCGCTTTGCCTCCGCGTTCTGGTGCAGCCTCGCGGCATACGCACCGAAGATGAGGGTGCCGTACCAATCCATGGCGAAGCCGTCGCGCGCGAGCCGGATCGCGGGCTCGAAGAGTCGTGCCCACGGCAGCTTCCCGAGGCGGCGATGCGCGAGCTCGTACGCGGCGACGGCTCCTGGGACCGTGACCGAGAGCGGTCCCTCGACGTTCGCGTCGTTCTTCACCGCGGGCCACCCGTACATGCCCGATCGGGCGTCGCCGCCCAGAAGCTCGAACATGCCGGGCCGCGATGCGAGTGGCGCTCGTGTCGCTCCGTCGAAGGAGCTCATCTTGCCTTCGTGCCATACCACGAGACCCGCGATCCCACCGAGACCGCTGCCGATCGGCGAGGTGACACCGAGAGCGAATGCGGTCGCGAGGGCGGCATCGAGCGCATTCCCACCATCGCGGAGGATCTCGACCCCGGCCTCCGCGGCGAGCGGATCCGCCGTGACCATGCCGTTCGTCGCGACGGCCTCGGTCTTGGAGAAGATCCATTGGCTACGGGCGGCGTCGGTCATCGCGCCAACCGAGCTGCTTCACGCATGCCGTGCCTCCCCTTATCTGCGGCTAAGTCTCGTGCGCCGATAGGCTAATTGGATGGCGTACGTGGCGGTCGGCTTCGACCTCCTCACCGCACTCCTCGACACGTGGACGCTCTGGTCCGACGTGGCGGGGGATCGAACGCTCGGAATGCGGTGGCATGCGGCATCGCAGGAGCGTCTGCGCGGAAAGCGGTACCGGCCGTTCGAGGACATCGTCCGCGAGAGCGCGAGTGACGTCGGCGTGGACGCCGGGCGCGCCGGCGAGCTGCTCCGCCGGTGGGGCGAATTCGAGCCCTGGCCGGACGTGCCGCCGGTGCTCGAGCGCCTGGACGGCGTGAGGCGGTTCGTCGTGACGAACTGCTCCCGAAAGCTCGGACGCCTCGCCGCGTTCCGCGCGGGGCGCTTCGAGCTGGTGGTCACCGCGGAGGAGGCCGGTACATACAAGCCCGATCCGCTTCCCTATCGGATGGCCCTTGAGCGCCTCGCCCTCGATCCCGCGGAGGTTCTCTTCGTGGCCGGCTCGGCACACGACGTCGGCGGTGCGGCGCGCGTCGGAATGGACGTTTACTGGGCGAATCGCGGCGGCGCGCCGGCGCCGACGGACGGCACAGCGCTTCGCGAGGAGCCGGACTTCCGCGGCCTTCTCGAGACGGTCGGCACTCGATGATCGGCCGCGCCGCGATCACCCAGCGCGACGACGGAGCGCTGGTCGACCCCCGAACGGATGCCGACTGGCTCGCGTGGGTCGCCGCGGGCGAAATCCGAAACTGGTGCAAGGACGACCTTCTCGCCGACTGGCTGGCGGAATATGGCGAGCAACACGGCTTCCGCCGCGACGATCAGCTGCCGACCTACAACCGGGTATTCGACCTGGCGCGTTACCTGATGGAGCAGGGCCGGCGCTTCGAGCAGGCCGTGATCGTCGACCTCCAGCAGCGCTGGCCCGTCACACGAGTCGCGACGCGACCGGATGAGGCGCGGTCCCTCGCGGCGGCGGAGGCGACGTGGGATGCCATGAAGAACGGCGCGCCGCTGATCGCATCGGGCGTACTCCGCGATCCAGAGCGGCGCACGTTCGGTGTCGCGGATCTTCTCGTGCGGTCAGACGTCCTTGCGGAGCTCTGCCCCGATGCGTTCGTGGGAGATCAGCTCGAGCTTCCGGTTGCCGCGATGAGGCACGGCCGTCATTACCGCATCGTCGACATCAAGTTCTCGACACTGCACCTCCTGAAGGACGGCGGGCTCGGTGCGGACTCGCTCGCGGTCATGACGCAGGCCTGGATCTACAACGAGGCGCTCGGGCGGATCCAGGGCTTCACTCCGCCCGCCGCGTACGTCGCCGGCCGCGCCTGGCGGCAAGGCGGCGCTCGGGGGGACCGCTGCTGGGAGAAGCTCGCCCGCGTCCCCCGCGAGGCCTTCGTGCGTTCCCGCGATGAGGACTTGGGGGCTGTTGTCGCGCGCGCGATCGGCTGGATCAGGCGCCTCCGCACCGAGGGTGCGGAGTGGCGCGTCCTGCCGATCCCGTCCGTTGCCGACCTCTGGCCGAACATGAAGGCGGGCAGCGACTTCCCATGGCACAGCGCGAAGGCCGAGATCGCCGCGAAGCTCGGCGAGCTCACCATCCTTCCGCGCGTCAATGTCGAGCTGCGCACCGCTGCACACGCGATCGGGCTGACGCGGTGGGACGACGCTCGCACGTCCGCCACGGTGCTCGGTCTCGATGGGGAGCACGGACGGACGCTCGATGCGGTCATCGCGGTGAATCGTGACGACGGCGAGGTGTTGCGTCCCGGCCGCGTCAACGCGGACGAGGAACGGTGGCGCGTGCCGCCCCCAGCCGAAGCGTTCGTCGACTTCGAGTTCGTGCACGACATGGACGACGACTTCAGCACGTTCCCGCGGAAGGGGGGCCAGGCGCTGATCTTCCAGATCGGTTCCGGCACCTATCGCGACCGCAATTGGTCGTTCCGCCAGTTCACCGTGGACGATCTGGGCGTCGACGCGGAGGCGAGGATGATCGATGACTGGCTCGCTCACCTCGCGGACGTCGCACGCCAAGCGGGATGTGCATCGGCGAGCGACGTGCGTCTTGTGCACTGGTCGCTTGCGGAGGAGTCTAACTTCGAGCGCGCGTACGAATCCGCGCGGTCGCGCCATCCTGATCGCAGCTGGCCGCTTCTCGCGTGGTACGACATCCTCGGCCGCGTCTTTCGGGCTCAGCCGATCGTCGTGAAGGGCGCGTTCTCTTTCGGCTTGAAGTCGATCGCACGCGCGATGCACGCGCACGGGCTCATCGAGACACAGTGGGGAGAGGGGCTCGCCGACGGCGCCGGGGCGATGGCGGGAGCCTGGAGCGCGGCGGCCGACTCCCGCGCTCGAGGAAGATCCTTAACGGAGTCTCCCGTCATGCAGGAGATCGGCCGCTACAACGAGGTCGATTGCCGTGTGATGGCGGAGATCCTTGACTACCTGCGACGCAAGCGCTAACGCATAGGAACGGAACGGCGAGGACGACCGAGCCCGGTCGCCTCGCCGCGAGTTCTGCGTTAACGGCCGCTAGGCGCGCCGGGCAAAGGCACTCCCAGCACAGAGATTTTCCCGCCGTTCGGTGCGGTCCCGAGCGCAAGATTCGCTATGTAGACCCCGCGCTCGTGGAAGATCGGGCTCGCCGGGAAGTCGAGCGGATCGTCGCCTGGGTTGTGGCCGTAGCGCGCGATCAGCGCGCCGCTCGGCGAGAGCACCTGGATCTCGTTCGCCTGGTTCGCGCAAACGTAGAGGTTCCCCTGGACGTCGAACTGGATCCCGTCAGCACCGTCGAGCGCACGCGCTCCGAGGGTCGCGCCGTCCGCGAAGATCGAGATCGCGCCGGCACTGCCGTCCTTGTTGACGGCGATGCGGAGGATCCGATCGTCGGCCGTGTTCGCGACGTAGAGGAAGCTCTGTGTTCGGTCGAACGCGACGCCATTGGCGCCGAATGGCGGATTGCCGTGCGGCTGAAGGAGCAAATCGGCCTTCCACAGCGTCTTTCCGCCGCCGCTCGGGCTGACCGTGTAGATCGCGCCCGCGAACGAATCCGAGACGTAGAGAGTCCCGTGGTGATCTTGGGCTATCGCGTTCGGCGCGGCGAATCCTTCGGCGAGAACGACGAACCCACCGGTCGCTGGATCGACCCGGATGAGGCGACCACCGCTGAACCCAGGGTTGTTGTCCGCGACGTAGATCCCCTCGGGGGTATAGAGCTCGCCGCGACCACCAGGTGACCGACCTCCGCCCCGCTCAGCGTGTAGATGCAGATGTTGCCGGAGAGGCCCGCCGCGTAGAGCAGGCCGTTCGGCGAGGCGGTGATGCCTTCAGGGTTGTGACACCGCGCGTTGTTCGCGTCGGCGAGATCCCGCACAACCCCTTGGGCGGGCTGAGAAGCAAGCGCGGGCTGTGCAACGAGAAGCATGACAATCGCGAGAGCGGGTATCCACCAGCGGTGCATGGGCATCCTCCCCAAAACGACCCGGATCGGCCGCTCGAAATGCTACCGCCGGGCACCAGAGCGCACGACCCCCCGGGTCCGAGCGCTACGCCCGCACGAGCGGGAACACCTCCGACGAAAACCGCGCCATCTCTTCGCGTTGCGGGCTCGATTGCAGCAGCAGCAGATCGATGCCGATGCGCTCGAGCTCGCGCACGCGCTCGGTGACCTGCTCGGGCGTGCCGACCAGACCGGTGCGCAGCCCGCGATTCGAGACGCTGTAGTCCTCGAGAGACACTTTCGTGTCCAGCTGCGAGCCCTTGATGAAGTCCTGATAGCTCGCGTAGCCTCGCGCGCTCGCGCGCACGTCGGTGATGCGATCGACTTCCTTTTTCACCTCGGCGTCGCTGTGGCGCACGATCGCGTAGCCTGCGACCCCGAACCGCAGCGGTGGAAGCTCGGGATGCTTCGCTCGGCGCGCGCGCATGTCATCGATCTTCGCGGCAAGCGCCTCAGGCGGGTCGCCGTGCATCAGGTAGGCATCGCATTCGCGCGCGATCAGGTCCTTCGCCGCGGGTGATTCGCCACCCGCGTACAGCGTCGGCCAGGGCTTTTGCATGGGCTTGGGGGCAAGGCGCGCATCCTTGATCGTGTAATAGCGGCCCTCGAGGGAGAACCTCTCCTTCGTCCACATTCCTTTTAGCACCGCGAGGAACTCCTCGGTCCGCGCGTAGCGCTCGTCGTGTTGAACCCATGCCCCGCCGTACTGGTCGCTCTCCGATTGCCACCACGCGCTCACGACGTTGAGCGTGAAGCGGCCGTTTGAGATCCGATCGATCGTCGCGGCCTCCTTCGCGACGAGCGCCGGGAGTCGGAAGTTCGGGCGGACCGCGGCCATGAGCTCCAGGCGCTCCGTGAGCGGCGCCAGCGCTGCCGCGGTGGTCCACGCCTCGAGGCAGTCGGCCTCGGGCCCCTTGATGTCGTTCAGGTTGAGCTCGGCGATGAGAGTGACGTCCCAGCCGTCGCGGTCGGCCTGCTGCGCGAGCTCGCGCTGATAGGCGAACGTCGCGGGCATGCCCTCGTCCTCGACGTTGCGCAGCCATCCGCCGAACACCGGCATCCAAAAACCGAAGCGCATCCTCCGAATGATCGCTCAGGCCGGGGCGCGACCGGCTCGCGGGAGGAGCGCGCGAAAGTCCATGACAGCCAGGACAGCGGCTGCTGCCATCAAGGCGAGCGAGAACGCCAGCAGCCCGGGATAACCGGGGAAGACGCAGTAGTAGGAGCTCGTGATCGGCGGATGGTCCGGAGGGCAAGGCGGATCGCTGACGTGGCCGACAGAGAGCAGGGCAATGGCAACAGCAACGGTCATCGTCGAAACCCACAAGCCCGCGAGAAGATGACCTTCCGCACGCGAGGTGCTCGCCGTGAGAAGGCCGATAGCCACGAGGCCGGCCCACACGAGGGCGTTCGGCTCGCGCAGTCCCGCGCTGGTGAACATCCCCAACGAGCCGTAGAGGACGATCAAGCCCAACACGAGCTGAAGAACCCGCCTCAGGGCGATCAGCACCCAGGGATTGAGCCGAGTGTCAATGGGCACATGGCCTTCGGTCGGCGCAGCCGCGCCCGCTGCCTTGCTAGCAGGCACAGTAATACCGGCCCGCCGGTCCCTCGTTCAGGATCAGCTGCGCGAACGGACCCGGATCGTCGGGATCCCACACCGCGTTGACAACTTCGCCGGTCGCCGGAAAGAGCGGGCGCGACTCGGCGAGCAGCGCGTAGTCCCGTTCATAGATCCAGCGCAGGCCGTCGCGTGGCTCGCCGGCGCGGGCCGGCTGGCCGATGGCCTCGCTGTACGCGAGCCACGGGAGATCGACGCCACTCGCGATCGGTAGCCCGATCCACTTCCACACGCGTGGATTGACGTCGAGAAGGAGATGCTCCTTGCGCGTCGGGTCCCAAATGAACTCGACCTCGCTGATGCCGTGGTATCCGAACGCCTTCAGGATCGCGCTCCCACGTTCGGCGATCTCCGATACCTGCTCGCCGATCACGAGACATCCCGTGCCGAAGCCCTCCGGGTACTGCTCGAGCTTTCGCCCTACGAAGGCTCCGCGGACGTCGCCGTCGGGCGCGACGTACGAGCAGAACGAGTAGAACCCGCCCGCGGGGACGTCGACGATCTCCTGGGCGACGCACGCGAGATCCGCCGCCTCGCGTGCGAAGCGCACGAGCTCGGCGGCGTTCTCGGCACGGAACACCTTCACGCCGAAGCGGTCGTAGAAGCGTCGCTGTTCCGCGGGCTTCACGATCGCCGGGTAGCGGATGTCCTTCGCGGTCGCCTTCAGATCGTTGAGCGTGTAGGTCTTCGGGATCGGGATGCCGAGATGGTGCGCGTCGGCATACAAGCGGCGCTTGTCGAGGACCGCATCGATCACCGAGAGCTCGCTGAAGGGGATCCGGTAGCACGACTCGAGCTGTGACCGGTAGCGCGCCACCGTCAGCACCCATTCATCGTTCGTAGGGAACAGGACCGCGCCCTCCCAGCGCTTGGCGTTGTCGAGCAGGTACTGAACGAACCCACGCTCGTCCTCGAGCGGGTTCGGGCACGTGTGACGCTGCGCCACCGCTCGCGACGCCTGGCCCAGTCCGCGCGGATCCGGATCGAGCGCGATGACCTCAACGCCGTGCCCCGCGAGCGAACGTGCGACCGCGAGGCCCGTGATGTGGCAGTTGAAGACGAGGGCGCGCGGTAGCGGCTTAGACGCGGTCAAGGGCGCGGTCGATATCGGCGAGGATGTCCGCCTCGTCCTCGATGCCAACGGAGATGCGCAGGAAGCCATCCGTGATCCCGAGACGCCGCCGCTCCTCCGCCGGAAGCCGGCGGTGCGACGAGATCGGCGGGTACAGCACTTCGGTGAAAAGGTCGCCGATCGTCGTCGCGGAGGCCGCGAGCTCGAGCGCGTCGAGGAAACGGAAGGCCGCGGGTTTTGTGTCGTCGCGAAGGGCGAAGGACACGACGCCTCCGTAGAGTCCACCGAATTGGCGTGCCGCGAGGTCGTGCTGCGGGTGATCGGCCAGACCGGGATAGCGGACTCGGGTGACCTTGGGATGCTTCGCGAGGTGCCGCGCGAGCGCGAGCGCGCTCTCGCACTGGCGCCGGATGCGCAGCGACAGCGTGCGCATACCGCGGATCGCGAGCCAGGCCTCGTGCGGCGGCAAATACGCTCCGTCGAGGATCGTGCGGTCGCGCATCGCGCGGGCCAGCTCCTCGCTCCCACCGACGGACCCACCCATGACGTCCCCGTGGCCGTTCACGTATTTGGTGAGCGAGTGAATGACCATCGTCGCGCCGAGCGCAGCGGGACGGAAGAGCACCGGTGTCGCGAACGTGGCGTCGACCGCGAGGCTGGCGCCGTTATCGCGCGCGAGCCGCGCGAGCGCCGGCACGTCGTTCACCTTCAGGAGGGGATTTGCGATCGCCTCCGCATAGAGGAGCGCGGTCGGCTTCGCCACAAGTGCGGCTTCGACCGCGCGGTGATCGGTCGTATCGACGAAGACGATGTCCGCGGAGCGCTCGCGCGTCCATCTCTCGAAAAGAGCGCGCGTCTGGCCGTACGAGTCCTCCTGAGCCACGACCCGGCCGCCCCGCGAGATCGCACAGGCGTCCACGGCGGCGGAGATGGCGGCCATCCCGGTCACGAAGCAGGTGACCGCCGCGACACCGTCGAGCTCGGCGAGGGCGCTCTCAAGGGCGGCGGTCGTGGGAGTGCCGTAGCGGCCGTAGACGTAGCCGCGACGTTCGTTTCCGAATACCGCGTCCTGCTCCGCCGCCGAGCCGTAGTCGAAGGCAACGCTCTGCACGAGGGGCGGAACGACCGGCTGGCCTTCGCCCGAGGGGAGCGAGCGAGCAGCACGCACGAGGCGTGTCCCCGCTCCCAGCTCCCTTCGGTCCATCAAGGGACCACGTTACGCCGTCGCCGAACGGACTTATTCGGCGGGCGTCACTTCTTCCGGCTGCGTCTCTTCCTCGGGTGCGGCCTCGAGCGTCTTGGCGCGCTCGATGAGGTCGGCGACCTTCTGACCGCCCTTGCGGCCGATGCGCTCGAAGTGGCCCGCGCCGTACTTCGCGGTCACGGCGCGACCGCCCTTCTTGCCGATGCGCCCGAAGAACTCCGGTCCGTACTTGTTGGCGGTACTCGATCCGCCCTTCTTGCCGATCTTCTCGTAGAACTCTGGACCGTACTTCTCGCTAACCAATCGGCCACCCATTCGTCCTGCTTCGGCGACGGTCATCCCGCCGCCAGCTTTCCGCGCCATGGCCTGCTCCTTTTCCGAGTGACATATGTACGGGCAGGTGCCATGCCGAGCAGGCGTTCAAACGGCTATTTGGCGTAACAGTTAGGCAACGATGCGGCTCACATTCAGATCGCTGGCGCGATCTCGAGGTCGATGGGCTCCTCACGGACAAAGATCCAGACCACGAGAGCCGCCAGAACCGCCGCGACGAAACAGAACGTCCCGAGCGCCCAGAACCCTGGCCCGTCGATCAGGAGCCCGCCGATCGCGGCACCCGCCACGATGCTGCCGCTCGTTACCGATGCCGACAACGCGAGGAGCGTGCCGCGCGCCTCTGGGACCTGTTCCGTGAGAAGCGTGGTGTTCGACGCGAATCGCGCACCGATCACCGCCGACAGAAGAAGGTTGAGGAACGCCGTTGCGGCGAGCGGCAAGCCGATGTTCGTTTGGAGCAAGAGGAGCAGACCCGAAAGGAGGACGCTGCCGGCAACGATTGGTCTGTGGCCGATCCGTCCGCCGAGCCTGCCGCCGAGCTGACTCCCGAACAAGACGCCGAGTCCCTGCGTCAGCGCGAGGATCGAGGCCACGCCCTGCGAGAGGCCGAACACGTTCTCGAAGAAGACGACGATGTACGTCGCCCACGTGAACCAGTAGAGCGCTCCGAGGAAGCTCGAACCGATGGCGCCGAGCGCCGATCGGTTCGTGACGATGGAGTGGTACATGTCGCGGATCCGCGATTCGCTCAACGGTGTCTGAGCCGGGCGAAGCTTCCACATCAGGAGGAGTCCGGCGGCGATCGCCAGGACCCCGACGAGACCGACCGAGACACGCCAGCTGGTCGCGTCCGCCAGAACGCCGGCGAGTGGTACGCCGATGACGCCGGCCATGGTGTTGAGCCCGATGACCGTACTCATCGCGCTGCCGCGCTCGCGATAGGAGAAGTTGTCGCCGACGGTCGCGGTCGTGTTCGGGAAAATGAGCGAGCCGCCGATGCCGGCGATGATCCGCATCGCGACGAGAACGGCGAAGCTCGTGGCAAAGGCGCTGAGCAGGGTGAAGAAGCCCATGACCAACGATCCGATCACGAGGAATCGCTTTCGCCCGAAGCGGTCCGAGTACGGCCCCGCGACGACGGCGACGACGATACCGGGCGCCCCGTATGCGGCGACGACCAGGCCCGCCGTGCCGGTGCTGATGTTGAACTCGCTCGCGATCGCCGCCAGCACCGGCGCCATTACCACGCCGACATAGACCGCGTTGAAAGTGAGGAAGCCGAGGAGCCCGAGAAGACGCCGCCGCTCGCCTGGACTCAATCCAGGACGCGACCTGAAAACGCGTGCAGGAAGCGCCCGAACGCGCGGATATGGTCGACGTAGTCGGAGATGGCGATGTTCTCGTTCGGCGCGTGATTGGCGGAGGCGGCGTTGCCCGAGCCGAATCCCGCGACGGGGATATTGAGCGTGTCGCACACCTGTGCCATCGGGCCTGAGCCCGCGAGCAACGGGTAGACGACGGGCGCGGATCCGTACGCGCTACGGCAGGCCGCGACGGCGGCCGTGGCCGCCACCGAGTCGATGGGCCACCGCGAGGGCGACTCACCGTGTCCCGGCACGACCTCGACGTCGTCGAATCCGCGGCGATCGAGATGCGCGCGCAGGAGCGACACGACCTTGTCCGGTGTGAGATCGGGCACGAGACGGAAGTCGATCTTCGCGCTCGCCACCGCGGGCAGGACGGTCTTCGAACCCGCGCCGGTGTATCCAGAGACGATTCCGCAGATCGTGCAGGTCGGCTCGAGGAAATGCTTCTTCTTGAGCTCGTACCCGTGCAGGTCTCGCACGAAGCGCGTGATCCCGTGGATACGCAGCATGCCCTGCTCGTCGAAGGCCAGGTCCTCGAGAACGGCGCGCTCGGCCGCGGTGGGCGGGCGCACCAGGTCCATGAAACCGTCGATCGTGATCTCGTCCGCCGCGTTCTTCAGCGTCGCGAGCGCCCAGACCAGCCGCCATGCGGGGTTCGGCACGATTGTGGCGAGAGACGAATGCGCGTCTTTCTTTGCCCCGCGTACCTGCAGGTCGACGTACGCGATGCCCTTGAGACCACACGAGATCGTCGCCCGTCCGGCAGCGTCTTTGTAGCCCGCCTCCCAGACGCAGCCGTCGGCCCGGAGCCGCTCGCCGTGCCGCGCCACGAAGGCCGCGAGATGCGCAGACCCGCTCTCCTCCTCACCTTCGTAGAGCACGCGGATCCGAAGCGGGAGCTCGCCGATCGTCGCGCGGTAGGCCTCGATGGCCTGCAGCCGCGCCAGGAGATTTCCCTTGTTGTCGGAAACGCCGCGGCCGAAGAGGTAGCCGCGGCGCTCGGTTGGCTCGAAGGGCGGCGTGTCCCACTCATCAAGGGGATCCGGCGGCTGCACGTCGTAGTGGTTGTAGATAAGAAGAGTGCGGTCACCGCGACCGGTCTCGCCCACGATCGTGGGCGGTCCGCCGTCGACGGTCAGCGCTTCGGCCGCGATGCCGCCACGCTTCTTCGTTCGGTCGAGGACGATGCGGGCGGTCTCGGGTATCCCGATCCCCTGTGCGGAGACGGTCGGTTGGCGGATCAGGACTTTGAGCTCGTCGATGTATTCGCGTTCGCGGGCGCGCACGAACGCGTCGAACTGCGCGAAGCTCGTCACGCCCGAAGGTTAGCTTCAGGTCGGAATGGTCGTCGTTCGGGTCTTGCTCTTACCGAGCTCGCACCACGGCGAGTACGGGGTGATCTCGATCCAGCGTTGCTGGCAGAGGTAGTGGACGACACCGTCGAGGTCCTCGATCGTCTCGCGCTTGTAGACCCTCGCACGCGGGATCATGTAAATGCAGTCGCCGCAGTTCGCCGGGCGCGCCGGCCGCGGCCGTCGCGACGCGCGCGCGGCTGCCAGCGCCAGCGCAAGGCCCCCAAGGGCCAGGACGAGAAGGACGAAAACGACGAAGAAGACACCAAAACTACCCAATCCGACGCGGCCTCCCGCCCGTATTCACCTTAGCAGGAGGTCTTCCCGTCATGACGAGGCTCCGCGCACTTTTCCTTGCCGCGTTGTTCGGCGGTCTCACCCTCGCGGCCTGTGGCAATACGGGCAGCGGTGGGCCGGGCGGCGCACAAACCTCCGCGGCTCCGGCAACGGCGGCGCCGGCTCTCGGGACGAACGAGCCGACGAAGCAGTACCCGACAAAATCGTCCGGCGACCCATACTCGGATTCTGGCTACTAGATTCGGGATACATATCGGTCACCTCGGCGGCCCGCTCGATGAAATGCGTCGCCTCTGGCGCTTCGCCGACGAGCGAGGGTTCGACTGGTTCTCGGTCTCGGATCATTTCCAGGAGACACCGCCGCAGGGCGGGGACGTCGATTGCTTCGAATCGATCGCCACGTTGACGGCCGCGGCCGTCGAGACGACGAAGGTCCGCGTAGGTTGCCTCGTCTTCTGCGTCGGGTACCGGCATCCGGGTGTTCTCGCGAAGGCGCTCACCACGATCGATCACCTCTCGGGTGGCCGCGCCGAATGCGGCCTCGGGGCTGGATGGGATGACGTCGAGTTCGCCTCCTACGGCATCCCGTTCCCCGCGATCGGCGAGCGCGAGGATCAGCTCGAGGAATACGCCGAGGCGCTGCGACTCCTGTTCGACCAACGCCGCGCCGATTTCAAAGGTGAGCACTACTCGTTCGTGAACGCGCCGAACAACCCCAAGCCGCTGCAGAAACGGCTGCCCATATGGATCGGGGGTGGCGGCGAGAAGCGGACCCTGCGGACGGCGGCGCGGTTCGCCGACGGCTGGAACGCGCCGTACCTCGCGCCGCTCGAGTGGAAGCGCAAGAGCGAGGTTCTCGACGCATGGTGCGTGAAGGTCGGTCGAGATCCGAGATCCATCGCGCGCACGATCAACGTCGGCTTCTACATGGGCGCCGATGCGGCAGCCGCGAAGCGTCAGGAGGCGGTCTACCAAAAGCACTGGTCCAGCTTCACTCACGGGGTGGTGACCGGATTCCTGCGGGGGACAACGCGCGAGGCGCAGGACGTCATCGCGTCATACGCGGAGGCGGGCGCATATCGCATCAACATCGCGGTTCGTGAAGGACCCTACGACTGGGATGCACTCGAGGCCTTCGCGAGCGACGTGATGCCACGGTTCGCCTAAAACCACGAGGAGGTCGTCTCATGCGCCAGATGCTCGTCGCGCTCTTGGTCATCTTCATCGTCGCCGCGGTCGGCGGTACGGCCTGCGGTTCGGGCGGCGGTGGCGGCGGCCAAGGCTCGCCCGCGCCCACGTCCGGCTATTAGCGGGGGGCCGCGTGTCCGCGTCCATCCGTTCACGGCGGAGGGAGCGAACGGAAGGTGGACGGTCCGTTGGCGGATAGGCAACGAGGGTGATCTGCCGCTGCGGTTACTGAATGCGCAGTGCCCGCACTCTCAGTTCAAGTCCGCCGACACAACTTTCGATGTGGAGATCGGACCGCGAGCGGAGACGGATGTCCGGATCCTCGTCCGCTTTGCCGAATCCCCTGGCGTCATCGTCGAGAACGCGTTCCTCATCCTCCGCCTCCGGGAGAAGGGCGAATGGCGTGTGCTGGCTCGCGTGCGCGTGACCGCCGGCCCGCGCGGTGAGCCGCTCGCCGGCGACTCGGTCGTCGTTACGACCCAGAGGGTCGGAGCGCACTAGCCGCTGGCACCGTGGGTGCATTCGGGTGTTTGCGAAGTGAGCGCTCCGATCAGTCCGCCGCCGGTGACCGAGTACCGGCCCGAGTACATCCCGGCGTACCTCTCGAACGGCCTTATCGGCCTTCGCGTGGGCCGCATCCCGCTGGTCGAAGGGCTCGCGATGGTGAACGGGCTCGCCGCGGTCCATCCGACCGATCGCGTCGAAAGCTTCGCCCGCGCGCCGTATCCCGTGGCCGGCGAGATCGCGATCAACGGCGTGAAGCTGAGCGAACACGTCGATCGCGCGCGTTTCGTCGAGCAGCGCTACGACTTCGGAAGCGGAGAGCTCACCAGCCGATTTCGGTTCGACGTCGGAGGAGTCACGGCGGAGGCCGAGTCGCTGGTCTTCTGCAGCCGCACGCAACCCACCCTTGTCCTGCACGAGCTGCGCGTGACGGTCGACACCGCATGCGACCTGTCGGTCGCGCTTGGGGTCGACCCGTCGGGCATCGCTGGACGATGGAAAAACCGGGAGACGGACACACCCGGCGCGGAGAAACCCGTGGTCGACGGGTCTCTGGAGTGGGAGACGGACGGCGGCCTCACCACCTGCGGAGGGGCGTACGTGACGCGCTTCGAGGGCATCGAGAACGCCAAGCGCGAGCGCGAGGAGCACAACCGAATCGCTCCTCTGCGCACGTCATACACGCTCCGCGCGTCGGCCGGCGGAACGTGCCTTGTCCGCTCGATCGCCTCGCTCGTCGCCAGCCAGATGCACGCGGAACCGCATCGCGAGGCGACGCGACTGGCCGCGGTCGGCGCGAAGCTCGGGTTCGACCGCTTGCGGGAAGAGAACCGCGAAGCATGGCGCGAGCTCTGGCGCGGCCGCGTGAGCCTCGTGGGCGCTTCGCGGCGATGGCAGGCATTTGCCGACGCGGCCTTCTATTACCTCCACGCCTCGGCGCATGGATCTTCCCTCTTCAGCACGTCGATGTTCGGGCTCGCCTACTGGCCCAACTACCACTACTACCGGGGCCAGGTCATGTGGGACATCGAGTCGTTCGTGTTTCCGCCGCTCGCCGTCACGGATCCCCACGCCGCCGACGCGCTCCTCCAGTACCGCACCGACCGCCTACGCGGAGCGCGCCGCAATGCGGCGCTCAACGGATATCGCGGGCTGCAGTTTCCATGGGCGAGCGGTCCGTTGAACGGTGAGGAGATGATCCGCGTCTCCGCGCCGCTCATCACGCTCGAGCAGCACATCAGCCTCTCGGTGGCGCTCGCGTTCGCGCGCTACGTTCACGTGACCGGCGACCTCGACTTCCTGCGGGAGCGCGCGTGGCCGGTGCTCGAAGGCGTCGCCGAATGGATCGCCTCGCGCGTCCGCCGCACCGATCGGGGCTATGAGATCGAGGGGGTCATCGGGATCGCGGAGCAGCGCGACGAGCCTGTGGACAACGCCGCCTACGTGAACATGTCGGCGAAGGTCGTCCTGGCAGAGGCCGCGGCGGCCGCCCGGCGACTGGGTCGGCAGGACGCGCCGCGCTGGGAGGCGATCGCCGAAGATCTCTTCATCCCATGGGCGAACGGGATCATCCTGAATCACGATCGCTTCACCTCGGCTGAGCGCGGCGTCACCGGCGCGACGCCCGAGGCGCTCGCCGCGCTTTTTCCCGTCGGTTACGTCGTCGCCCCGGAGACCGAGCGAGCGACGATCGAGTTCTACCTGGAACGGATCGACGACTTCATCGGTCATCCAATGCTCTCGGCGCTGCTCGGGGTGTACGCCGCGTGGATCGGCGAGCGCGAGCGATCGCTCGATCTTTTCGAGCGCGGGTACGCCGAGTTCGTCAATGAGCCGTTTTGGGAGACGGATGAGTTCAGCCGAAAGCGCTTTCCCGAGAAGCCGCGCGTCGGTCCCTTCCAGGCGAATCTCGCCGGTTTTCTCTCCGCATGCCTCTACGGACTTCCGGGGATCCGGGTCGGCCAGGACGAACCCTGCGAGTGGGCTCGCCGTCCGGTCACGCTGCCTTCGGGCTGGAACGCGATCGAGGTCGAGCAGCTTTGGATCCGTGACCGGCCGGCACGGCTCTACGCCGCCCATGGCGCGCAGCGTGCGGACCTTCGCGTTTCATCGGACTAGGCTTTTCCGAATGAACGCGGAGGATCGCACCGTCATGGAGCGGATGCGGGGCTGACGCGGCAACTGAAGCCTCGGCTTCGAAGAGACCACGGGTATGGTCTCCAACGTGCTCGAAGTGGATGAAGACGACCTCCTGAAACGGGTCAAGACGTTCAAGAAGAAATACCCGGACGACCCTGAATACAAGAAGCTGCGCGCCGCGTTGCCTGGGGACTGGCCGCTCTAGACCCTTGCGGGAAGCCGCACCGCGGGATGGCGTAGCTCGATCTTCCCCGTCTTGCCGTTCCAGTAGGAGCTGCGCTGGCCGGTCATCGCCTGCACGTGACCGTCCCACTCGAAGTTGAACGCCTCGAGTCCCAGCCGAACCGCGCGGCGGCACTTCTCGCGAGTTTCGTCGTCGGTCGCGTAGCGGCGGATCGCCTCGATCTGGCGGTCGCCATGCCCGGTGTCCTGCTCCGCGTGGAGCTCGTACGTCGCCGCCGCGCGACGCGAGAAGCCGTAGTGGCCGGTGAGCTCTTTGTACACGCGCGCTGCCGCGCCGTCGGGGCCACCGTGCATCGCCTCGACAAAGGAGAGGAGCGAGATGCCCTCGAGAGCGGATCGGTTCTGGCATCCGGAGCGGATCATCTCGATCGCAGCGAGCGTGCCCGGCGCCGGATCGGCCCCATCGGCCTCCTCGCGAGATTTGCCCGCCTCGTCGAGCATCTGCAGCATGATGTCGACGTGGGTCTTCTCCCCGCCGAGCTCCTCCATGAAGTTCTCCATGACGATGTCCATGAGCGCGTAGTTGCGCTCGCTCGCGACGTTCGTGACGATGTAGCCGAAAAAGATGGGGTTGGTTCTGACGCGGAGGTAGTGCTGTATCTCGCCGAGCACGATCTGCTCCCGAGTCCAACGGTGTTCCACGATCCCCTTGAACCACGGGTGATCGGGCATGAATAGCTCGCGCGCCATCCGCCAGAGCTCGTCGATGAACGCTTCGTTGGCCATTTCCCCACTCTATTACTCATGAGCGAACGGCAGCGCGTCGCCTCCGGCTCTCCATATGAGCGGACGATCGGCTTCAGTCGGGCACTTCGCGTGGGGCGAAACGTCTACGTCTCCGGGACCGCGCCCATCTGGCCCGACGGCTCGTGCGACCCGGACCCGGAGATCCAGGCGCGGCGGTGCCTCGAGATCATCCTCGCCGCCCTTGCCGAGGCCGGCGCGGCTCCGCGGCACGTCGTGCGAACGCGAGTCTTTATCACCCAACCGGGTCATGCCGACGCGGTCAGCCGCGCCCACGGCGCGGTCTTCGGCGAGATCCGCCCAGCCGCGACCATGGTCGTGATCGTCGGGATGCTCGACCCGCGGTGGAAAGTCGAGATCGAAGCGGACGCGGTCATCGATTAGATACGGGCGGTCGCCCTAGGCTTCCCCGACGTGGAACCGGGCCTCTATCTGACTTTCTTCTCCGAGGGCGAGCGCTTCGACCGTGAGCTTCCGCCGGTCGGGCCGGTCGAGCACGTCGTGGTCCGCGACCGGATGCTCGTGGCCGATCGAAAGGACGGCCAGACCGACCCGTTCGGCGTCGGCGGTCGGTGGGTCGAGGCCGAGGGCGAGTTCCGACGCGCAACCGGCCAGGAGCCCGGCGGCGTAACGCGCCCGGATCTGCGTATCGGCGCGCCTGAAGGGGTGTACATGAGATTCGTCTCCTTCGGCGAGGACGCTGAGCACGACCCCATGCCGGAGCTCGGCCCGTATGCCGTCGTCGTCGTGGGCAAACGCGGCGTCGAAGCCGATGGCGACCGGCTCGCGACGCGCTCGGGGACCACCCCAAACATGTGGGTGTTGACCGGCGTGGGCGGGAGCGCGTTCGTCGGCGTCATCCGAGCGGATATCGCCTTCCGCACGAGGTCGACGGGATACCACGCCGGGGTCACGCCGTTCCGTAAGAACGCGCGATCGGTGGCGTCGCCGCGCGGTCCGGCGGCGACGCCGGCAGCCGCGAGCGCCGCCGAACCAGCCCGGCAAGCGCGACCGCTCGACGATCCGGGTCCGACGCTTCGGGATCGCATCGGCTCGGAGCAGCCGACCTACATGGCCGCGGCGGCCGAGGCGGATTCACGCGAATGGGGCGGCGCTGCCTGGCAGCTGCGGTACTTCATCATCGGCGCGCTGGTCGTCCTCATCGCGGTGTTCAGCGTGCCGTCCATCCGTTCGCTCACGAGCGGCAGCAGCACCTCGGCCGCCACGGTCGGCGTGGGCACCTCGCTCACGGCACCGAACTGGACGTATAGCGTCGGCAACGTCCGGCGTGTCGCGACTATCGGCGCATCGAAAGCGCGCGGCACCTACGTCGTGGTCCAAGTCGCGGCGACGAACCGGGGACCCGCGAGCGCTCAGCTTCTGCCGAGCAACTTTTCGCTCACGACGGCGAGCGGCGAAGAATACGCGGCGCAGCCAACGACAAGTGGTGTGTACTCGAGCTCGGTGAATGCGGAGTCACCGTACTTGTGGCCGGCGAGCTTTCCCGTGGGCCGCGCCATAGTCGTCCCGATCATCTTCGAGGTGAATCCGTCCATCACCGGAGCCAAGCTTGTGATCTTCGACGTGCCGGCAACGCGAGTCCGTCTGGAGTAAAGGAGGGAGGCGCGCCAACGCGCCACGCTCCCTCCCCACGATGTCGAGATCAGTGGCGATCGAAGGTGAAGACATCCCGCTGAAGCGTGACTCCGGTATTGAGCTTCACGATCTCTGCGAGTGTGAGCCGGTAGTCGATGCCGAACTCGTGGTTGATCAAGCGAAGTAACGGGTCGTTCCGGTAGAAGAGGCGGTCACCGTCGCGCAGCGCCGTGAACTGCTTCGTCCAGATAGCGAGTTGGAGCTCGCCGAATTCCGTGTGTTTCAGATGGCGCTCGGACACCATTCCCACAAACGCGTCCAGCCGGTCGACGGTCCCGTAGACCGCCTTGAGTCGAGCGGCCACGGTGGTCCTGCGGACGCCAATGACCACCTCCTCGTCGGCCGCCGGGGTGCCCGGGGTGACGAGGTTCCCTTTGGCGTCGCGGAGCTCGACAAAGTCGAGGATGTGCGGGTCATTGATCGGATCGCGTGCGTCGATCAACGGATCGACCGGGAAGCTTTCGGTGGCCTCTCCGGTGACGTCGACGAAGGATTTCTTCGGCGCGAGGCCATACGCGCGACGCAGGTCGTTATACGTCGGCAGCCCATGATCGCGGCTGCGAGCTATGTCGATGGCGCCGAGGTCGCTCACGCCACTGAAACAGTCCGGGTTGACGAGAGGCACGCCGCAGACCGTGGGATCGGCGATGCCCGGCTTGGGGACCTGGAAGAGCACGCTCCGAAGCGCGTTGTCGATCTGCTCGTCGTTCTTGTACTGCCGCTGGGAAAGGCTTCTGAAAAACGGTCCAACGCCGAGATCCTGGAGCAGATCGGGGTTGCCGAACCCGGCGGCGAGGGGGATCTCGAGCGTGACCTGGTCGCCGTCGGGCTCCACACGGACCTGCTGTGCCGCGAAGGCGGCGAGCTGCGCGTCGGTGTAGGTGCCGGCGGGAACGGTCGTGTCGAACTCGCCGTGGACCATGCTGTGCGCGCGGTAGCCCACGACCGCGAACTCATTCGAGAGTCCGGAATTCACGGTGGGGTCGTACCCGTGATAGGGATTTAGCCGGACGCCGAGTGCCGGCAGAAACTGCGTGTACGTGATGTATTGGATCTCCGCGCCGACGATGCGGCGCGCGATCTGGAAACGCTCCTCCGCTGAGAGCCACGTCGGCAGCAAGGCGACGATCCGGTTGTGCTCGCGCGCGAAGAGCGTGTGGAGCGAAGTCAGCGCGATGTTCTCGTTGGCACGGACGTCGCCCGCGACCACCGCGCGGTCTGATGTCCCCAGGAGAGGACCCATCAAATCCATCGCGGGCGTGGTCGAGGGATCGCCGCGGGCGCCCACGCGTGGCAGGAACCCATCAGCGGTGAGCAAAAGGCGGGCGCCGTTGTTCGACATGTCGCCGTCGACCGGTCCGACTCGAAGCCACTCGAGGCGTTGGGAATCGACGCCGTAAACGGTCGATGCGTCGATGTAGCTGCTCAGCGTGTTCACTTGCTGCCGGGGAGTGCTGACGCCCGTTCCCGGAGCGGCGGGCGTGCGCGAGAAGCTGATCGAGCCGAAGTCGTTCGTGAACTCTTCGAGCGGATCGGCCGTGTCGAAGCCGATCGGCGCCCTCTCGGCAGCGCGTTCGTCGCGAAGGCCGATGTCGTGGTCGATGAACTGTCCCCAAACCCAACCCCACTGGGTGACGCCGTTCTCCGAGAAGATGTTCTGGCCCACGTCGTTGAACACGCGATTGCTGACGTATCGCATCGACGGACCGCTCGCCATGCTGGAGATCCCATCGGCGTAGTTCGTCGGCGCGACGCGAAGGTACACAGTGCCTGCCCGGCCCCAGGCCGGATGGAGAAAGTTGTTTCCACTTCCATCGAGTGTCCTGAACGCAAACGTATTCGCGCCGCCCGGTGTGGCCGTGATCGCGAGGACGATGATCGTGATGACGAGTGCAAAGACGCCGGAACGTGTCAGATCGCGCATGCGAAAACCTCCGTCCCCTACGTCCCTTCCCCATAGAAGGTCCGGACGGGTCGCACGCTCACTCAACGGAACGCCCCGACGCTGGCGCCGCTGCCCTCCCTCGATTCGGTGAGCGGCCGATCCAGCCGAAACTTCATCAACTCAACGCGCGGTTCGTGGGCGCGGAACTAAGAAGGTCGGGTCAGACGATCACGACGACGAAGTCAGGTGACTGAAGTACTTCGGATCCGATAGAATGCCTGTTCTGTCGTTTCGGCGGACACGAAAACGTGCGCGCGCTGCCGCGTTGAAAAGCCTCTCGCGATTTCGGCTTCGAGGATCGAGAGCTGGGTATCCCTCAGTCCTGGTGCGAACCGGTGTTGCGTCGAGTACAAGCACCTCTGGTATTTACGGAACCCGGGGGGAGCACCTTGCCCACGTCAAGGAGATGCGAGCGCGGCGCCACCCATGTGTCGCACATGCCCTCCGCTTTTGAAACCGACCGCATTCATAATTGCGAGGTCCGGGCCGTTAGCTCAGTTGGATAGAGCACTCGCCTTCTAAGTGAGAGCGCGCGAGTTCGAGCCTCGCACGGCCCGCAGTCGGTCCGCCCTCGTGTTATCTATTCGCGCATGCTCCGCCAGCTCGACCACGTCGTCTATGTCTTCCGCGATCTCCAGACCGCCATCGACGACCACCGTCGCCGCGGCTTCACCGTTACCCCGGGCGGCGAGCACGCCGATGGCATGACCCACAACGCGCTCATCCCTTTCGCCGACGGAACCTATCTCGAGCTTGTCGGGTTCCACGATCTCAGCCGATCGCAGACCAATCGCTGGTGGAAGATCGCGGCCGACGGCGGTGGGATCGCTGACTTCGCACTCCTGTCCGACGACATCGCGGCCGACACGGCGGCGCTCGCCGACCTGGTGAAAAGCCCGCCGCACCATGGCGGCCGCACCACGCCCGACGGCGTGGTGCTCACCTGGCGGACCGCGGTCCTGAAGCCGCCTCTTCCCTTCATCATCGAAGACCTCACGCCGCGGGAGTTCCGCGTCCCCGGCGGCGCGGCGGCGGACCACGCGAACGGCGCGATGGGCATCTCCTCGGTCATCGTCGGGGCCACGGATCTCGCCGACGCCGAGTGGCGCTATGCCGCGTTGCGCGAACGCGGCGCGCCACAGATCGAGATCCGCGAAGCGAAGAAGGACGGCCCGATGGACGTGCGGTTTCGAAGCGGCTAGCGC
>Ga0209471_1000710_pt1 | contig 21238 bp, 18 predicted proteins | sample GraSoiAngelo_128_FD_185885 | JGI IMG/M metagenome (GOLD analysis project Ga0209471, IMG submission 185885) | Grasslands soil microbial communities from the Angelo Coastal Reserve, California, USA - 14_0927_12_20cm (SPAdes) (version 2) | ecosystem: Environmental > Terrestrial > Soil > Grasslands ...
CGCGACCAGGAAGGCGAGCCGCGGCGGCCTCCTCGCAGGCAGTGAGTCGAGCAGGAGCAGCGGAAAGATCGCCACCGTCGCCGACACGAAGCAGGCCAGCGCCGGCGGCAGGCCGTTGAGAAAAAAGGTCGAGGCGAGTACGCCGACCGCCGCGACGTGAAAGACGTCGCGCCCGTTGCCGGCGAACCAGCGACCTTTGTAGGTCTCGGCCAGCGTGCGCGACAGCTCGAGCAGCGCCGCGGCCGAGAGCACTCCCAGCGCCCCCAGGAGCAGGCCGGTGACGGGCGCGACCAGCGGATCGAACGCGCCGAGCGGTTCCACCCGCCGCGAGATAGCACGGCTTGACCGCGCGCGCTGGGCCGGCACAATGCCTCCCCCGGTGCGCCTCGCCCTCTGCCTTCTCGCTCTCTCGCTCGGCTGCATCGAGCGCCCCTACGAGAGCGGCCCCGGCGCGCCGGCGCGGCCGCAGATCGACCGCAGCGCGCTGCGCGACGTGCTCGTTCCGCCGCCGCCCGACGCGACGCCGGTGGGGGCGGTCTTCGGCAACGCCGTCGAGCTGCTCGCCTACAAGCTGGAGCCTCCCGCGCTGGTCGCTGGACAGCGCTCGAAGCTGACCTTCTACTGGCGCTGCAAGGCGGAGATGGAGGCCTGGCACGTCTTCGTCCACCTCGACGACGCGTCGGGAAGCGGCGAGCGGATCCACGCCGAGCACGACCCGGCCAGCGGCCGCTTTCCCACCGATGCCTGGCGTCCGGGGGACTTCGTCGCCGACCCCATCCTCTTCGTGGCCGGACGAAACGCGCTCCTCCTCTACCTCGGCTTCTACTCGACCGGGGAGAACCGGCTGCCGTTGACCAGTCCGGGCCGCGGGCGCGACGACGGCAACAATCGTCTCCTGGCCGGCGTGCTGCCGATCGCGAAATGAGGCTCTTCGCTGCGGCGCTGCTCTTGCCTGCAGCGGCGCTGGCCCATCAAGCCACCGTCTCGTACAGCGAGCTGTCGGTCCGCGGCCGGAGCGTCGAAGGCGTGCTCCGCTTCTCGCTTTCGGACTTGCGCACGCAGATGCAGCTCGAGCCGCCGCAGCTCCCCACGCCGGCGCTGGCGCGGCTCTTGCTCGAGCCATTCCTGCTCGAGGCCAATGGCCAACCCTGCGCGCTGCAAGAGGGCGCCGCGGCGCAGATGGACGGGGAGGACGGCATCGCTCTGCGCGCTCTCTGGCTCTGCCCGACGCCCGTCGAAGAGCTTTCCGTGCGCGCCGGCTTCCTCGAATCCTTTCCCGCCGGCCACACGCACCTCTCGCGCATCAGCTTCGGCCCGGAGCAGATCTCGCAGCGCGCGGCGCAAGCCGACGAGCCATCCTTCGAAGTGCGCCGCGTCCGCAGCGTCGCGGCCGAGGCGTTTCGCTTCGTGCTCCTCGGCATCGAGCACATCTTCACCGGCTACGATCACGTCGCCTTCCTCATCGGCCTTCTTCTTTTGGGAGGCTCGCTCGTCGAGCTGATCAGGATCGTCACCGCCTTCACCGTAGCGCACTCGATCACGCTGGCGCTGGCGACGCTCGATCTGCTCGCGCCCTCTCCGCGGCTGATCGAGCCGTTGATCGCGGCCAGCATCGTCTACGTCGGCGTCGAGAACCTCTGGGCGCTGCGCGCGCGCGCCACCGCCTCGGCGCTGCGCCACCGCTGGATGATCACCTTCGCTTTCGGCCTCGTGCACGGATTCGGCTTCGCGTCGGTGCTGCGCGGGCTGCAGCTGCCGCGCGCGGTCCTGGCGACGGGCCTCGTCTCCTTCAACATCGGCGTCGAGCTGGGCCAGGTGGCGATCGTGCTCGCCGCCGTCCCGCTCCTGCGCCGGCTGCGCAACCTGCCGGTCTTCTCGCCGGCTCTGTCCGCATGCGTCTCGGCGCTCGGCGCCTTCTGGCTGGCGCAGCGGCTGCTGACGTGATGGTGCGCTTCAGGCCCCGAGCGCTTTCGCCGCGGCCTCGAAGGTCTCGGGCTTGAACCAGAGGATCATCCCGAACTTGCCGCGCGAGCTCGCGGCGTTGAAGGCGGTGAGGTTGAGCCTCGCGTCGAAGAGCCTCTTGAGGATCTCCGCCGTCGCGCCCGTGCGATCTGAGCCCTCGACGAAGAGCGCCTTCTTCGCTGCGCCCACGGGCAGCCCAGCGGCCTTCGCTGCGCTCGCGAACTTGTCCGCCTTCTCAGGCACGACCGAGAGCTGGCCCTTGCCGCCGCCGGTCGGAAACCCCGTCACGCTCTCGAGGTTCACGCCGCTCTCCTTGATCTTCGCCAGCACCTTGAAGGCCTCCCCGGGCTGGTCGGGGATGTCGATGGTGAAGTAATCCACGCGCCTCGCTTTGTCCGCCATGTTTCACCTCCGTGAGACAGCGCATCTTCGCGCCGCTGCGCGAGGCGCGCTAGTGGCTCAGCCTCTTGATCTACCCAAGGGGATGCGGCGCGGGCCTTCCGGTGCGATGCTGCGCTCCGATGCGAGCGTCCGTGCAGACGGCCTTGGCTTTCGTAGCCGGAGCCGTTGTGGCCACCCTGGTGATCCAGCTCTTGCAAAGGTTCGATGCGCGGCCGGCGAACGTTCGGGAAGCGGCTCAGGCGCCAGCCGGCAAGCTCGAACCACGCTCGGTTGCGGCTGCCGCGCCCGAACCAACCGCTCACACGCAGGCATCGGGCAGCCAAGGCGGCCCAAGGACCGGCCCAGAGCCCGAGCGCGAGAGCGTCGAGCGCCTGCAGAGAGCGCAGATCATCACCCTGCAGGCCCGCGTGCGCGAGTTGGAGCGCAGGGTCGCATCTTCGGATGCCCAGAATGATGCGCCGGCGCTCACCCGGACTAAGTTCCACGACTTCACCGACGTCGAGTTGCAGGCGATGGCGCGCAATTGCGAGGTCCGCTTCGACCTGCCGCGCATCGCGCGGGAGCCTTTTCGCCTCTCGCCCGATCAGGGAGCGCGGCTGCACCTCTCCGATCCCGAGCAGAATCGGGTCAGCGCGGTCCTCGACGCAGTGAACAAAGACGTGGTCGCGCACCTGCGAGCCTTCTATCTCGAGGCGACCGGTGATGCGGCGGGCGCTGATACGCTCGATCCTCAATCGCTGATGCGCGAGATCCTCGAGAAGTCGCCTCCCTCCGCGGTGCAGGCGGCGCGGAGCGAGATTTCGCGCGAGCGGGCCGGCGCGATGCCGGCGCCGTCGGGCAGCATCGTGGAACGCTACCTGCGTTACATCACCTCGGTCGGAGACTCGCTGCAAGGCGCGCTCGAGCCCGCGCTGGGAGCGCAGCAAGCCGCCGCCGTCCGCGATGCGCTTGCCGCGTCGCGCTCGAGTATGAGCGGGTGTGCTCCCACTCAGCGGTGATGAATCTCGTCGACGTAGCACCTTGTCGAACTGTTGAGCTCGAGCAACTTGGCTACAGAATGGGCACGATCCTCAAACTCCCACCGCTCAGCGTTCGGAAGAAAATGGTCAGAGCCGTCCTGTAAGCCGGGTCCTGTCTCGCCGGTTCGTTGCCTCGCCGGCGGAGGCGGACATTCCTCTAGGACCGGCGTTGCCGCCGGCCTCGAGCGAGCTACCCGGGAGCGCGGCGGGCCACCGCATTGCTCCCCTATGTGCTCTTGCTCCGGGTGGGGCTTGCCCTGCCGCCCCTGTCGCCAGAGGCGCGGTGCGCTCTTACCGCACCGTTTCACCCTTGCCTGCTCGCGCAGGCGGTTTGTTTTCTGTGGCGCTGTCCCGCGAGTCGCCTCGGCTGGCCGTTAGCCAGCACCCTGCCCTTTGGAGCCCGGACTTTCCTCCCGCGCTGCTTTACGGCGCCGGCGTCCGCCCGGACGGCTCTGACCGACACTCATCCTAGCTCATCTGCTCGTCGATCGCTCGGTTGGACATTTCGTCGGCGAGCTTGTTCTCCTCGCGCGGCACATGGCGGACGGCGTAGCGATCGAAGGACTTGAGGAGCTCCACCGCCTGCGCGTGCAGGGGCTTGAGCCCCGCGTGGCGCACCTTGTACTTGCCCTCCAGCTGGCGGACGAGCAGCTCGCTGTCCGCCCGCACCTCGACCTCCCGCGCGCCCAGCTGCCGCGCCGCCTCGAGACCGAGCAACAGGCCACGGTACTCCGCGTAGTTGTTGGTCTGGTGGCCGAGAAATCGCCCGCGCCGCTCGAGCACGTGGCCGGAATCGTCGGTGAGCACTGCGCCCGCGCCGGCGGGGCCCGGGTTGCCGCGAGCCGCGCCGTCCGACCAGACGACGACGCGCACTAGACAGTCGCTTCGGGAGCCTGCGGCTCGTCGGCCGCGTAGATGAAACGGTGGCAGTTGGGACAGGTGAGGATCTCGTCGCTCGTCAGGAGCTGGTTCGCCATCTGCGGCGGGATGTTGCGCTGGCAGCCCTTGCAGGTTCCCGCGACGACCGGCGCCACGGCGATGCCGCCGCGCTGCTTGCGGACGCGCTCATAGCGGTTCATCAGCGCCTTGTCGCATTTCTCCACGAGGCGCTCCCGCTCGGACTGCAGCTCGGCCATTCGCGCTTGCAGGCTGTCGAGCACAGCCTTGATCTGCTCGCCTTCGCGCTCGACGACGCCTTCCTTCTCGCCGAGCATCTGCTCTGCGGCGGCAGTCTCTTTCTTCGCCAGGTCGTGCTCGCCGGCGAGGCGTCGGATCTCTTCCTCGGCAGTGGTGTTGGTCTTCTTGGCGATGTCGAGCTCGCGCGCCAGGGCGGCGTACTCGCGCGGGGTCTTGAGCTCATTGAGCCGCGACTCCCACTTGCGCACTTTGTCCTTTTCCATCTGCAACAGGTCCTGCTGCTGCCTGCGCGCCCGCTCGATGTCGGCCAGCCTGCCTCGGCTCTGGTCGAGGGCCGCCTTGGCCTGGTTTCGCTCGGCCTCGATCTGGCGGAGTCGGGCCGGGTGCGTTTCCGCCTCGGCCGAGAGATCGCGAATTTTCAGATCGACTGCCTGCAGCTCCTCCAGCGCTTTCAGCTTCTCTCGCGACAACGGTTCCTCCCGGGGGAAGGCTTTTTCGCCCCTCCCAGCCATCCTGTCAATGATCCCAACCACGGTGAAGTTCTCAGTCATCCCACTACGATCGGGCGTGTCGTGATTCGGCGCTGCGCGCCTGCACCCGGGGGAGCTCGCTCCCCCGGGACCCCCAACTACAAAAACCATGGGCCCGGCAGGATTCGAACCTGCATGCGACCGGTTATGAGCCGGCTGCTCTAGCCGTTGAGCTACGGGCCCGAACACACTCTATGCCGGCCCGTGGCGAGCGCCCATCCGCTTCTTGCATACTGGCTGCGTGCGCCCTCTCGCCCTGCTGCTCGCCGCCGCCGTCACAGCTCCCGCTCTCGCCGACGAGGTGGACCTCACGCCCCGCTCACGGCGCGGCGAACGACCGCCCACCCTCGTCCTGCGCGGCGAGGGCGGCACCGAATTCGCTCCCTACGGATATGCCGGTGCCTGCCTGAGCTGGCTCACCGAGAGCTCCTTCGAGTTCGAGGCGGGCGCAGGCGGCGGATTCCCCGGCGTGCAGATCGGGTTCGCCACCCGGCGCATCTTCGGCGAGCGCGGCAGCTATCTCGTCACCGAGCTTCTCATCGCCGGCAATACGAAAGTGAACCGCGGCGCCTCTTCCGCCGACCGCCTCAACAACGTCGCCGGCAGCTCCAGCCTGTGGGGCGGTCTCGGGTTCGGCTTCGAGCAGCGGCAGGATTTCTTCAGCTTCAGTGTCGTCGGCTCGATGGTCTCCACCTTCTCCAACCCGAGCTTGCATTTCGCGCTGCACGGCGGGATCGGGCTTGGATTTTAGAAACGGGCAGAGGCGAGCTGGACGTCGGCGCGCGACCAGGCCGCGTCGAACTTCTCTTTCGCCCATCCCGTGTGGATCGCCTGCCAGAGCCCATAGAGCGCCCAACCGTTGCTGGGATAACGGAGCAGGTCTTCGCGGAAGACATCGGCCGCCTCGCGCGTCTTGCCGAGCGCGAGCAGCGCCTGCCCGAGCGAGAGCCGCGAGGGCTGCGGCCACGGCGGGGGCTCGTCGTAGTTCAGCTCGTCCTCCGCCTTCACCGCGGCCCGCAAGAGCGGCAGCGCGCCAGCCGTGTCGCCGCTTCGGAGCGAGATCTCTCCGGCGAGGAGCGGCTCGGCGACCGCGAAGACGGCGCGCGCGCTGTTCAGCCCGAGCATCGCCTCAGCGGGCAGCGCATTGTTGAAGATCGCGAGCTGACCGTGCTCGCCGCGAGCTTGGTCGAACTCGCCTTTGCCGGCGAAGGCCATGCCGCGCGCGAAATGCCACGCGGCCGTCAAGCAGACGAAGTCCGCGGGCGGCGCCTTTTGCGCCAACACTTCATCCCACTTGCCGAAACGCACCAGCGCAAAGAGTGGCGGCGAGGCGAAGTAGTCGATGCCCGGCATTTCCTTCTCCATCCCGCGGAGCATCTCGTCAGGAAAACGCGCCGCAAGCTGCTGCGCGGCGCGGAGGGCCTCGGCGCTGCGTCCCTCGATCGAGGCCGCCGCCCAGAGGAACTGATAATTGTGCGCCACGTACATCATCGAGTAGAAGCCCTGCGCGCCGGTCCGAGCCAGGTACGCCTTGTCCACCTCGATGGCCCGCCGGTTCGCCTCTGCCGCGTCTTCGTAGCGGCCGGTGCGGATGTACGTGTGCGCGGGCATGTGCACGAGATGCCCCGCGCCGGGCATCAGGCCCGGCAACCTGCTCGCCGACTGCAGTCCCTTCTCCGGATGCGGCGAAGCCTCGGTGGCGTGGATGTAGAAGTGGTTCGCGCCCGGGTGCTGCGGCGCTTTCTGCAGCGCCGATTCGAGCGCGGCGAGAATCTCCTCTGTTCCGGGCTGCGGTTTTCCGGCGTGCGTCCAGAGGTCCCAGGGGCGCAGATCCATCATCGACTCGGCGAAGAGCACGGCCGCGTCCACGTCCTCGGGATGCTTTCGGGAGAGCTCGCGCATCGCCTGCGCGTAGGCCTCGTCGAGCGCCTTGCGGTCGGGGCCGGGTGGGTTGGCGTATCGCTTCGCGGCCGCCTCGACGTACTCATTCTCTTCCCCCGAAGGATTCAGCGCGCGCGCTTTTGCCACCAGGTCCCACGCCGTCTTCTCGCGCTCCGGATCGGTGGGCAGGTTGATGTTCGGTCCGAGCGCAACCGCGGCGCCCCACAGGCACATCGCGCAGCCGGGATCGATCTGTGCGGCGCGCTGGAACGACTTGATCGCCTCCTCGTGGTTGAAGGCGAACATCAAGCGCAGGCCTTGATCGAAGAACGCCTGCGCCTCCGGCTCGCTGGTGCGCACGGCGTGATGCCACGAGCCGAGATTTTCGAAGATCACCGGCGCGGGTGCCGCCGGAGCGATGTGCTCATGGACCGCCTGCGCCTCGGGCGGCCGCGTCTCGGCAGTCTTGCAGGCGAGCGAGAAGGAGATGCAGAGGAGAACGCGCGCGGTCATGGGACCCCCGCGCGCGATCTAGCACAACTCAATTCTCCACGAAGCTCCGCAGCCGCTTGCTGCGCGACGGGTGGCGCAGCTTGCGCAGCGCCTTGGCCTCGATCTGCCGGATGCGCTCGCGAGTCACTTCGAAGTCCTGCCCCACTTCCTCGAGCGTGTGGTCGGACTTCTCGCCGATGCCGAAGCGCATGCGCAAGACCTTCTCCTCGCGCGGCGTCAACGTCGCCAGGACCTTCCTCGTCTGCTCGGCGAGATTCATGTTGATCACCGCATCGGAGGGCGAGGTGATCGCCTTGTCCTCGATGAAGTCGCCGAGGTGGCTGTCCTCCTCCTCGCCGATGGGAGTCTCCAGCGAGATGGGCTCCTTGGCAATCTTGAGGACCTTGCGGACCTTGTCGAGCGGCAGCTCCATCTTCTCGGCGATCTCTTCCGGCGTCGGCTCGCGGCCGATCTCCTGCACCAGGTAGCGCGAGGTGCGGATCAGCTTGTTGATGGTCTCGATCATGTGCACCGGGATGCGGATGGTGCGCGCCTGATCGGCGATGGCGCGGGTGATGGCCTGGCGGATCCACCAGGTGGCGTAGGTGGAGAACTTGTACCCGCGCTTGTATTCGAATTTGTCGACCGCCTTCATCAGGCCGATGTTGCCTTCCTGGATGAGGTCGAGGAATTGCAGCCCGCGGTTGGTGTACTTCTTGGCGATCGAGACCACCAGGCGCAGGTTGGCCTCGACCAGCTCCGCCTTGGCCTTCTCCGCCTTGCGCTCGCCGGCGATGATGGCGCCGAAGCTCTTCTTCAGCTCCTCCATGGGGAGCAGCGCCTCTTCCTCGACGCGCTTCACCTTGCGCGGAGCGGCGGCGATGGTGCGCGCCATCTCGGCCGCTTCCTCCTCGGAGAGGTCCATGCCCTTCAGCTTCTTTCGCGCCGTCTGTCCCTCGCGGCCCTCGTGCTCCGACTCGCGCAAGAGCGCCCTCAGCTCGCGCAGCGGCACGCCGGCGCGGTTCTCCATCTGCCGGAGCTCGCGCTCCACCTGCTCGACGCGCTCGATGAGCTTCTTCAAATTCTCGATGATCCGCTCGATCTGGCGCTTGTTGAGCTTCACCTCCGCCAGCGTCTCCGCCATGGCGGATTCGTTGCGGGTGACGGCGTCGCGATACTCCTTGCGCTTGTTCTCCGAGACCTTGCGCGTCTTGGAGGACATCAGCTCCTGATAGTGCTCGTTCTCGCGGTCGAGCCGGCGGATCTTGTCGATCAGCTTGACCACCTGGTCGGTGCGGCCCTGCTCGTCGAAGGTCTCGTCGTCTTCGTCGGGCGCGTCGCGGATGACTTCGCGCACGCGCATCTTGCCCTTCCGCAGCCGCTCGCCGATCTGGATGATCTCCTTGATGGCGATGCTCGAATGCAGCACCGCCTCGAGCACTTCCTTCTCGCCGTCCTCGATGCGCTTGGCGATCTCGACCTCGCCCTCGCGGGTGAGGAGCGAGACCGAGCCCATCTTGCGCAGGTACATGCGCACCGGGTCGTTCGACTTCGAGTAGGCGTCTTCCTCTTCCTCCCGCTCGGCCCGCTCGCCTGGAGTGGCGGCGGCCTCCTCTTCGGCCTTGGCGGCGGCGGTCGGCTCCGGCTCGGGCGGCTTCGTCTCCGGCAGCTTGACCTTGTTGGCCTCGTCGACGATGGCGATGTCGTTGTCGCCGAACATCGACATGACGTCGTCGATCTGGTCGGAGCTGACGATGTCGCTGGGGAGCGCGTCGTTCACTTCGTCGTAGGTGAGGAAGCCCTTGTCGCGGCCGAGCGCGAGCAGGTCCTTCACTTCCTTGCGATCGGTCGCCTTGCCGCCCTTCTTGGCGGGGGCGAGATCGTCGTCCTCGTCGTCGTCTAGATCCTCGGCCGCCGGCGTCTCGTCGTCGTCGCTCGCCTCGGCGGGAGCGGCCTCGGCAGCCTCGGGCTCCTCGCCTTCCAGCTCCTCGCCCTCGCCCTCTTCGTCGCTGCCCTTCGCCGCGCCCTTCTTCGCCTGCTTGGGGGCGCGCTCTTTCTCGCCCCGGCGGACCTTGGCGGCGGGAGTCTCCGCCTTCCCTTTCGCCTTGTGGGCAGGAGCGGATTTCCTGTCAGGCCGGTGCGCCGCGTGCTTCCTGTGGTCGCGCTCCTTCAAAGCGCGGGCTGCTCCGGACTTCTTATGGGCCATGTGCTGGGACTCCGTCGGGGCGAGGAAATGGGGAGGGTAATCGAGCTGAAGGCTGGGGGCTGCTTTTTTTCCGATCGTTTCAGCTGCTTGGAACCCGCGGCGAGGGGCGCTGCTTCCGCTCCAACGCCACTGTTTGTGCATGTTTCTTCAAGAGCTGCTCTAGCCGCTTTGCGTCAGTCTGGTCGCCTGCCTGCTCCTGGACCGCCATCATTTCGAGAAGGCGCTGGCGCAGCGAGTCCGGCTCGATGCGCCGGATGAGGCCATCTTTGTCCACACCGGCGCACACCCCGTCGGCGGCGTCGCGGAGGGCGGGATGGACGAAATCGCCGACTGCGCCATTGCGGCTGATCACCGTCGCCAGCTCGGGGCGTCGAAGGATCGCAGCGAGGATCACCAGCTCTGCCTTGAGGACCGGAGGCGGCAACGGCGCCGCCGTTTCGGCAGGGGACTTCCGCGCCGGTGCCGCCGCCTGAGGGGCCTTGCCGGCGAGCGCCCGCCGGATGACGTCCACTCCCGTACCGAGCTTTTCGGCAACCTTCTCGACGTAGAGGTCGCGCGCGAGCCCGCTAGGGGCCGCCTGGACGATCCCCTTGACGGCCTCCGCTGCGCGCACGCGCGTCTCGATGGGTGCGCCCTTGGGGAGCTTCGCCAGCGCGCGATCGAGCAGGAACTCCAGCGAGGGCTGCGCCGAGGAGATCATCTCGCGGAACTGCTGCACCCCGACGCGCAGGACCGTCTCGTCGGGATCCTCGCCGCCCGGCGGGACCAGCACCCGCGCCGGCACGCCTTGCGCGGCGGCGATCTCCGATGCGCGCTGCGCCGCGCGCATGCCGGCCGCGTCGCCGTCGAAGACGAAGACCAGCTCCTTCGCGCCAGCTTTGGTGACGAGCTCGAGATGCTTCTCCGTCAGCGCCGTCCCGCAGGTGGCCACGGCAGTCTGCACGCCGGCCTGGTGGAGGCCGATGGCGTCGAAATATCCCTCGACGAAGAGAGCGATCTCGTCGCGGCGCAGCGACTCGCGGGCGCGGTCGAGGGCGAACAAGGTCAGGCCCTTCTGATAGAGCGGCGTGTCGGGGGAATTGAGGTATTTCGCCTCGGACTGTCCCTCGTCGCGCGCGCCGGGCGCGCGCATGCTCTCGAGGAGGCGTCCGCCAAATCCGACCATCCGGCCACTCTCTCGAATGGGGATCATCAAGCGGCCGCGGAACCGGTCGTAGAGGCCCGGCCCTTTCTTGCGGGGCACGCCCAGGCCCGCTTCCTCGACGAGGCGCGGGTCCACGCCCTTGAGAGCGTGCGACTTGCAGAGCGCATCCCAGAGGTTGGGCGCGTAGCCCAGCCGCCAGGCCCGCGCGGTGTCCTCGGTGATACCGCGCTTGCGGAGATGCTCGCGCGCGACCTCGCCCTTGGGGTGCTCCCAGAGGACGCGCTCGTAGAAGATGCCAGCCTTTTCGTTCACCTCGGCGAGCGCGGCGCGGCGGGCCGATCGGCGCGCTTCCTCCGGATCGGAGGGAGTCAGGTCGACCCCTGCCTCGGCGGCGAGCTGCTCGATCGCCTCGCGGAAGCTGCGGCCCTCCATCTGCATGACGAACTTGATGGCGTCGCCGGATGCGCCGCAGCCGAAGCAGTGGAACATCTTCTTGTCGGGCACGACGTAGAAGCTGGGAGTCTTCTCCCCATGGAAGGGACAGAGCCCCTTCCAGTCGCGCCCTGACTTCTTCAGAGGCACGCGCCGCTGCACCACCGCGATCACGTCGACGCGGTCGCGCAGCTCCTGCAGCTTCTCCTCCGAGATGCTCGCCAACTTGATCGCCGCCACCGCCATCGTAGAGCGTTATGCCGACAGCTTCGCCAGGGCGCTCTTCACCGCATCGCTGACGCGCTTTCCTTCCGCCTTGCCCGCCACCTTGGGCATCAGCGCCTTCATCACCGCGCCCATCTCCTTGGGACCTTTGGCGCCCGAGGCAGCGATGGCTTCTTGCACCAGCGCCGCCAGCTCGTCATCGGTCAGTTGCCGAGGGAGAAAGGCCTCGAGAATGACGATCTCCTCGTTCTCGTTCCGCGCCAGCTCGGGCCGTCCGCCCGAGGTGTACTGCGCCGCCGAGTCGCGCCGCTGCTTGATGAGCGTGCCCACCACCGCGACGACGTCGGCGTCCTCGAGCGTCTTGCCCGTCTCGATCTCGCGATACTTCATCGCGCTCTTGAGCATGCGCAGCGTGCTGAGGCGCCGTTTCTCTTGCGCGCGGGCCGCGTCCTTCATCTCTTTGTCGATGCGCTCGCTCAGCGTCATTTCGGTCGAAGGCCCCGCGCGAGCTTCTCGGGCGGGGCCTTGGGGGGTGAACATCCTGCTCGGGGCTAGATCATGCCCTTGCGCGCCTTCTTCAGGGCGCGCTTCTTCGCCGCCAGCGCCTTCTTCTTGCGCTTGACGGAGGGCTTCTCGTAGTGCTCGCGCTTCCTGATCTCGCTCAGGATGCCGGCCTTCTCGCACTGCTTCTTGAAGCGCTTCATGGCGTTCTCGAACGACTCGCCTTCTTTGACCCGCACGCCCGGCATTCTTGCAATCACCGCCCTTCGGGCCCTTCAGACCCGGTAAAAACGCGGCAGTATATGCTCGCCCGCGAGGCTGTCAAACGCGCGCAAAGGAGCGCGCAGTGCGCGCCGCCGCCACAGGTGCCGGAAAAGACAGGGCCTGCTACGCGGTGCCGGTCTCGGACTTGGCCGGAGCGGCCTCGGGCTTCTCCCGCGTAGCGCCGGCGCGGTTGACGCGGTCGCGCAGCTCCTTGCCGGTGCGGAAGAGGATGCCCCGCTTGGGCTTGACCGGGATCACCTCTCCGGTCTTGGGGTTGCGGCCGTTGTAGCCCTGGTAGTTCTTGACGTGGAAGGCACCGAGTCCGCGGATCTCGATGTTGTCCCCTTTACAAAGGGCGGCCTTCATGGCGTCAAAGATCGTCTCGATGGTGAGCTCCGCCTGCTTCTGGGTGAGCTGGCGCTTTGCCACCAGGATGGCGATCAGGTCGCTCTTCAGCATCGTTGCGCTCCGCGCGGGTTCGGCGGTCGAAAACGTTCGACGGATGCGAACGTTACTGTACATCGCCGGGCACGAGCAAGCGCGGAGAAGCAGAGCCCGCAGCCGGTCGCGGCGCACTTCCACCTACCCGGAGCGCACCGGGGTCAGGGGCGCGGAAGCGGGCTGCTCGAGCCGGTGCATGAAGGAGTCGAGGGTCTCGCCCAAGGCAGACTCGGCCGCGCTCTCCGCCTGTTCGAAGGCGTGCGCGACCGCCTCGGTGAGAGGATCCGCTTCCTGCGCAGGAAAGCGCAGCGACAATCGCGCCGCCGCCCGAACCTCGGCGAGCTTGATCCGCGCGGGATCACGCGCCGGCAGCCAGCCGCCCTGCTTCGCCTCGGCGGCGAGGCCGGCATCGGCGAGCGCGCGCAGCCCCTCGCGCACCATCCGCTTGGTGGCCGACAGCTCGGAGGCAAGCCGGCGAATGTGCAGCGGCCCGCGACCGTCGCGGTACAGCTGGACGAGGGTGACCATCAGCCGCGCCACGAAGGTCTCGCGCGCCGCCGCCGCCTGCAGGTCAGGGTGCGGCTCGGGCTTGCGCGAGGCATCGAGCGCGTAGCAGAGACGGCAGCCGAAGAGCGCGATGTACCAGGAGATGTAGATCCAGATCATCACGATGGGCAGCACCGCGACCGAGCCGTAGACACGGTGCACCTGGACCATCCGTCCAGAGGCCCAGGCGAAGAGGAATTTCGCCAATTCCCAGATCGTGCCGGCGGTCAGGGCCGCCACGATCGCCGAGCGCAGCCGCACCCTCGCGTTGGGCAGGACCTTGTAGAGGAAGCCGAGCCCGGCGTAGGTGATGGCGATCGACGAGAGCGCGGCGAGCGCGTGCAGCACCTCGCTGTGGCCGGGCTGCCCATGACCCGCGCGAAGGCGAGAGATCGCGAAGGTCACGTAGAGCGAGGCGGTGAGGAGGAGGGGTCCGAGAGTCAGGAACGACCAGTACTTGAGCAGCCGCTCCACGGGCCGGCGGGGCCGCCTCACCGCATAGATGTGGTTGAAGGCGCTCTCGATGTTCCAGAGCAAGGAGAGCGCCGAGACCAGCAGCGCGGCGAAGCCGATGGCGCCCAGCGTCTGCATCGTCGCCTTGCTGGTGAAGGTGGTCAGCGCGCCGGAAATGGCCGCGCCGGCGCCGATGCCGAGCTGTGAATTGACGTAGCTCTGCAGGCGGTCATGGATCTGCGCCTCGCCTGTGAAGAGATCGACGACGCTGTAGACCACGGCGAGGAGCGGCACGAGCGCCAGCAGCGTCAGGTAGGTGAGCGCCGCCGCGCGCAGCGTGATGGCTTCGCCGCGGAACCCGTGTGCCACCAGCAGCACGGCGCGGATGAAGCGGCGGGCGCTAGGATGCGCGCGGAGAGTCGTCCAGCGCTCGTTCACGGTCTCGCTCCGCCCGCCTTGGACGCGTGAGGAGCGTTCGACGCATTTCCCGGCGCGGTCACTCGGCGGGCTTGGCGGCGGGAGCAGGCGGCGGCTCGGCGTTCGCTTCCGGCGGCTGCTGCGGCCTTTGCGAGGCGTCGCGGCGTTGATCCTCGCGCCTGCCGCCGTCGCGCCGCCCGCCGCCGCGCTGCTGCTGCAGCTCGGGTCGGCTCCACTTGGCGTGCAGGTCGTATTGCTCGATGTGGTACTGCGGCTGGGGCCGCACGGTGACGCTCTTGTTGAGCTTCATCATCAGGAGCCGCATCGCCTCCCGCTCCGGGCCCTGCAGGAGCTTCGCCACGTCGGGATGGCAGGAGACCACCAGCTGGTCCTCGCGGTGCTTGCCGGCCGCGCGCTGTACTTCGCGCATGATCTCGTAGGCCATCGTCACCTTGCTGCGGACGTGCCCGCGGCCGTCGCAGGTGGGGCAGGTCTCGGTGGTCAGCCGGGTGACGCTCTCGCGAACCCGCTTGCGGGTCATCTCCACCAGGCCGATGTCGCTGATCTTGAGAACGTTCGTCTTGGCCCGGTCGGCGGCCAGCGCCTCCTGCAAGGTCTTGAAGACCTTCTCGCGGTTGGCGCCTTTGTCCATGTCGATGAAATCGATGATGATGATTCCGCCGATGTTGCGCAGCCGCAGCTGGTAGACGATCTCCTTGGCCGCCTCGCAGTTGATCTTGGTGATGGTGTCCTCGAGGCTGGCCCCCGCGCCCTTCTTGCCCACGTAGCGGCCGGAGTTGACGTCGATGGCCACCAGCGCCTCGGTCTGGTCGATGATGATGTAGCCGCCCGACTTGAGCCAGACCTTGCGGTTCTGGGCGCGGATCAATTCCTGCTCGATGCCGTACTCGTCGAAGATGGGCTCCTCGCCGCCGTAGAGCTCGATGCGCTCCTTCAGCTCGGGCGCGGCCTGCTCGACGAAGGCCCGCACCCGCTCCCATTCGCCGCGGTCGTCGATGACGACCTTCTCCACTTCGTCGCTGAAGAGATCGCGGATGGAGCGCAGCACGAGATCGAGGTCGGGGTGCACCAGCGCCGGCGCCCTGAGATTTTCCCGCTTCTTCCCCACCTCGTTCCACAGGCCGAGGAGGAACTTGATGTCGGCGGTGAGCTTCTCGGAGGGCTCGTTCTCCGCCACCGTCCGGACGATGAAGCCGGTGCCCTGCGGCCGGTACTTGTCGACCAGCTCGCGCAGCCGGCGGCGCTCCTTCTCGTTCTCGATGCGGCGCGAGATGCCGACGTGGTCCACCGTCGGCATGAACACCAGGTGGCGGCCGGGCAGCGAGATGTGGCAGGTGATGCGCGCGCCTTTGCTGCCGATGGGGTCCTTCACCACCTGGACGAGGACCTCGTCGCCTTCCTTGAGCAGATCCTGGATCTGCGCCCGCTGCTTGCCGTTGCCGCCGCCGTTGCGCTTGTCGTTGCTGCCCCGGCGCTCCTGGCCTTGAAAGGGCTTGCCGTCGTTGCGGCGCTCCTTCGGCTGTTCGCCGGCGGGGCGCGGACCTTCCCAGCCGCCGCGCTTTCTGCCTCGGCCTCCGCGGCGCCGGCCGCGGCGTCCCTCGCGCGCGGCGGGGCGCGCAGCGGCGTCGGCCGGCACGGCCCGAGCGCCCGCCTCGGCAGGGATCGCCGGAGCTTCCGCGGCCTTCGCCTCTTCGGAGCGACTCGCGATCGGCTCGCCGGTGGCCTGGGCCTCCTCCTCAGCGAGCTGCTCCTCGGCGGCGGTGTGAGCCGCGTCGGCCTCGTCCAGGTCCTCTTCTTCGTCTTCGTCGTCTTCGAGCGCGTCCTCGGCGGTCAGCTCGACGACTTCCTGCGCCGGCTCTCCGGGGGCGAGCTCCGCAGCCGGCGGAGAAAATGGAGCAACTTCGACAACTTGTTCCCGTTGCGCATTTTGTACATTTTGCGCTGGAACTTCTGGAAGCTCCGGCGCCGGCGCGGACCCTCCCTCGGCAGGAGGTGTCGGCGGCTGAACGGCCTGGGTCTGCTGGCTGAGCGGCTCCGGCGGAGCAAGCAGCTCCTCCGAAGGCTCCGGCAAGTCCTCCGCCTCGAGCGAGTCGCCTTCGACCGCGCCCGCCTTGATGTCCATCTCCTCGGAGAATCCGGGGAAGGTGGGGTCGGAGACGATGTCGCCGACATAGAGGAAAGCCGCCTTGTCGAGCCCGATGTCTACGAAGGCGGCCTGCATTCCGGGGAGCACCCGGACGACTCTTCCCTTGTAGATGTTGCCGACTATTCCTTTCTCGTTCTTGCGCTCCAGGTAGTACTCAGCAATTGTCCCCTGCTCGATCAGCGCCACCCGGGTCTCCTGACCCGAGGCGTTGATCACCAAGATGTTCGACATCGAAGAATCCTTTTCCCGCTCGCGCGAGGACGCGCGAGGGCGATCGAGCGCCGGTCTGGCGCTCGCTCATGAAACCTTTGAGTGATGGTACGGCCACCCAGCCTCGCTCGTGGCGCCTGAACGGGGTACGCGGCTGCGCGCCGCCCCGCTTCGCCGTGAGACCCCGGGCCGATGTTCGCAGCCCGGAGTAGACGAGAGAGCGTACCATCCGACTTGCGAAGCCGCAACCGAAAGGCCGGGAACTGCTCGAATTACTACAGCGATCGCCAGTAGTAGAAGCTGAGAGCAGCCGGCGCCAGGAGCGCGCCGAGCAGCAGCACGATGGCCGCCGCGAAGGCCGCCGGCGCCGGCAGGACCACGGCCAACAGGACTGCCAGGAGTCCCGCCGGCACCATCAGCCGGGCGGCCAGGCGGTGAGTGCGCCGCCAGACCGCATCGGAGGAGAGCGTCCAGGGCGTGCGGATGCCGACGAACCAGCTGGGTCGCAGCCGGCCGATGAAGTTGCCGAACAGCACGAGAAAGGCGGCCATGAGAAAGGCGAAAGCGCGGGCCGGTTCGTGCAAGAGCCCCAGCGAAAGCGAGAGGAGCAGCAGATGCAACAGCGCGCCCAGCCCGAGCACCAGCGCCAGTGCGGTCTGCAGCGCTCCTTCCCGCTCGGCCTGGGTCTGCTCGGGATCCTTCGGCGCGGCCAGGCGCGGATCGAGGATCGGGAGGAGCTCGAACAACCCCCAGAGCCCGGCGAGCAACACCGGCCCGAGCAGGACCAGCTCGAAACGAGAGCCGAGCCGGTCAACCTGGCCGTGGATATTCCAATGCACCGGCACGCGCTCGGGCAAGCGCGACCAGGCCAGAGCGGTCGCGGCGGTGTCGGCGACGAGAGCGGAAATGGCGGCCAGGCGCAAGCGGGTCATTTCGAGTTCCTCTTCTTTCCTGCCAGCTCGAGCAGCGCCCGGACCAGGTCCTGGAAGACCGTGCTGTCGAGGGTGTAGACGACGTTCTGGCCTTGGCGCTCGGCCAGGACGAGGCCCGCCTGCCGCAGCACCGCCAGATGGCGCGAGATGGCGGGTTGCGAGAGATGAAAGCGCTCCACCAGCGCGCCGACGGTGTGCGGCCGGGCCGAGAGCAGGCGGAGGATCTCGCGGCGGGTGCGGTCGGAGAGCGCGCGGAAGGCGGAGTCGGCTTCCTGCATATGCGCATATGTTTATATGAACATATGCAGAAAGTCAAGCGCGGCGCTGCCGCTCTGCTGCCCTTCATTCTGCGAAGATGGCGTTCTCGCGCACCAGCCTGGCGATGCCGGGCTTGACCCATTGCGCGCCGAACAGCTCGCTCAGCAGCTCGGAGGGGCGCGCCACGGCGGCGCTCTCGCCGGCCCGGAGCGTGAAGAGCAGCTCGCGCGGACCAACCGCGCGCAGCCCATCCACCGCGCGCTTGAGATCGATCTCGATGGGTTCCTTGCCCTCGCGCTCGCGCAGTACGGTCGCACTCTCCCGCGAGGCGAGGCGGGCGATCCGCTCGGCCGCATCGGGGGCGCCCTCGGGCAGCTCCACCCGATACTCGATGCCGTGGATGCTGCGGCTGAGCGCCTCTTCGCCGCCCTCGAGGCGCTCGCAAGCGATCAGCCGCAGTCCCTCGGGGAGCTCGACCGACACGCGCGCGGCGACGTCGGCCGCGTCCTCTTCTCCATACAGCTCGAGATCCAGATACTCGGCGCGGCTCTCCGTCCCGACCGGGCAGGCCGGCCCGAGACTCACCCGCGGCTTGGGATGGAATCCCTGCGAATGCGGGATCATCAGCCTGGCCCGCCGGAACGCGCGCAAGAGCGCCGTCATCGTCTCGAGGTGGCTGAGGGCGACCGCGACGCCCTCCTTCGCATAGCGCAAGCGCAGCAGAGTGCGCCCCTCGGGAAGCTGCAACGGCTCGCGGCGCTGCTGCGGCCGGTAATCCTCGGGGTGGTAGACGATGGTGTCCACCACCTCGTAGTCGCAGGCGCCGCAGGCGGTGCAGATCTCCTCGCCATACGCGCAGTCGTGGGTCGCGCCTTCGCTGCGCGCCTTCATCCGCTCCTTCCAGAGATAGGGCTTGGTCACCTCGCAGTCGAGGTGGTCGAAAGGCAGCACTTCTTCGAGCGCCTTCTCCCGATGGGCGAAGAATGTCAGCCCCACGCCGTGCTCCGCCTCGGAGCGGGCGAACGCCTCCTGCCAGACCTGCAGATGGAAATGCTCGGTCCAGCCGTCGAGCCGCTGGCCGCTCCGATAACCGTGCAAGACCACCGTCGACAACCTGCGGTCGCCGAGCGCGAGCGCTCCCTCGAGGGCGCCCTGCCGCGCGTCGTGCGGTTTGACGTGCAGATCGCGATAGCCGCGCCCCAGCTTGCGCAGCTCATCGCGCAAGAGGCCCTGCTTGCGCTGCGTCTCGGCCAGCTCGATCATCGGCTCCCACTGGAAGGGCGTGAAAGGCTTGGGGCAGAAGGTGGAGATGCCGACGTTGATCTGCGCGCGGGGATTGCGCCTCCTGCCCCGCCGCAGCGCCTCGCCGCAGAGCGAGATGATGGCGCGCACGTCCTCGTCGCGCTCGGTAGGCAGGCCGATCATGAAATAGAACTTCACCAGGTCCCAGCCTGCTTCGAAGATGGTGTCGACGGCGTGGAGCAGATCCTTCTCGGCGTTGCCTTTGTTGATCACCCGCCGCATCCGCTCGGTGGCCGCCTCGGGCGCGACGGTGAACCCGCTCTTGCGCACGCGCTTGATCTGGCCTGCGAGGCGCGCGTTCATCGTCTCGGTGCGCAGCGAGGGGAGCGAGATGCCCACGTTCTCGGGGCCGAACTCGTCGAAGAAATCCTCCAGCACGCCGTCGATGCAGGAGTAGTCGCCGGCGCTGAGCGAGAGGAACCCGACCTCCTCGTAGCCGGTGGCGGCCAGGCCCTGCTCGGCGATCTTGCGCACTTCGTTGGGATCGCGCTGGCGGGTCGGGCGGGTGATCATCCCCACCTGGCAGAAGCGACAGCCCCGGGTGCAGCCCCGCTGGATCTCGAGGGGCAGGCGGTCATGCACCGTCTGCAGGAAGGGGACGATCGGCTTCCTGGCCTGCGGCACGAGGTTCAGATCGGGCACGACCCGCCGGACGATGCTCTCGTAGCCGGGTTTGAGCGGCTGGTAGTGATCGATGGTCTTGTCGAGTCGGTAATGAGGTTTGAACAGCGAGGGCACGTAGACGCCGGGGATCTCGGCGAGCAGCCAGAGCAGGTCCTCGCGCGACCCGCTCGAGCGCTTCCAGTCCGAGACGACGTCGCTGATCTCGTGCACCGCTTCTTCGCCCTCGCCGACGACGAAAGCATCGAAGAAGTCGGCCACCGGCTCAGGGTTGTAAGCGCAGGGTCCGCCGCCGAGGATGAGCGGGTCGCCGGCGCCGCGGTCTCGCGAGAAGAGCGGCACCTCACCCAGGTCGAGCATGGCGAGGACGGTCGTGTAGCAGAGCTCGAACTGCAGAGTGAACCCGACGATGTCGAAGGCGCGAAGCGGAGCGCGGCTCTCGATGGAGAAGAGCGGCAGGCCGGCGGAGCGGAGCGACCCTTCCATGTCGGACCAGGGCATGAAGACCCGTTCGCAGGCGACCTCGGGGCGCTCGTTGAGCGCGTGATAGAGCAGCCGGAAGCCGACGTTGCTCATCCCCACTTCGTAGGTATCCGGAAAGGCGAGCGCCCAGCGGACGCGCGCCCGGGCGAGATCCTTGCGGACCGCGTTCAGCTCGCCGCCGACGTAGCGCGAGGGGCGCTGGGCGCCGAGGATGAGCCGGTCGAGAATGGGGAGGCTTTTCAATCTTGCTCGCTTCCGCCTGACGTCCCATCGGCGCCGACGCTGTCCGCGTCCTCCAGCGTCAAGGTGTACTCGCCCTCGGGCACATCGGTGAGCTGCACCTCGCCGCGCACGTCGGTCATCACGCGCACTTCGCTGCCGTCGCTGAGCTTGACCGACCCCGAGGCGCCGCTGAGCGGATTCCCCGCCGCGTCCTCGACCTGGACGTTGATGAAGGTGAGCGCCGACCCGACGCCGAGGATCTCGACCGTGTACGCGCCCTCGGGCTTCTGGTCGATCTTGACCTGCCCGCTGTCGTCGGTGGCAGCCTCGATCACCTCGCCCGACGCGAGATGGACCTTCACCTGCACCCCGGCGAGGTCCTTCCCCTGATCGTCCTGCAGGGTGAACTCGATGAAGCTGAGCTTCTCCTCCGGCCGCTTGACCGGAGCGCGCGTCTTTCCGGTGGCCGGCGCGCCGCGGCCTGGACGGCTCTTGGCGCCCTTCTTCTTTTCCTTCTCGACGGACGAGTTGCCCCACTTGTCGCGCGCCACGTAGAAGATGCAGTTGTACCCGGCGGCGTCGTAGAAGTGGTTCGCCTCGGTGACGTAGTAATGGCCCGAGTACGCGCCGACCCTCTTGAGGTTGACCATCGCGCCCGGTTTCACGCCGGGGTCGCCCTGGACCTCGACCTCGGCGGTGAGGAACTCCATCGCCCGCCTGGTCAGGGCCGCTTTGGCGAGCGTATCGGCGTGCTCCTGCGTCGCGGCCAGCGCGGCCACCACCGAGAGCTCCGTCTTGCTCGAGGTGAACCTGGAGACGTCCGCCCCCGGCTTGCCGCCGGCCACCGTCCACAGCTCCTGACCTTTCTTGGCCTTGCCGGTGATCTCCGCCTTGCCGCTCGAGTCCCAGGCGCTCACCCCGACCGAGGCGGCCGGTTTGCGGAAGTTGGCGCGCGGCAGGAAGGTCTTGAGCGACTCCCCGAAGGTGACCT
>Ga0209471_1000712_pt1 | contig 21197 bp, 21 predicted proteins | sample GraSoiAngelo_128_FD_185885 | JGI IMG/M metagenome (GOLD analysis project Ga0209471, IMG submission 185885) | Grasslands soil microbial communities from the Angelo Coastal Reserve, California, USA - 14_0927_12_20cm (SPAdes) (version 2) | ecosystem: Environmental > Terrestrial > Soil > Grasslands ...
TAGGCGGCGCCGAGCGCGCGCAGATCCAGCGGGACCATCCCCGGTGCGTGCGCGCCGTCGATCATCGTCTCGATGTCGCGCTCCTGCAGCTTCTGCACCAGCTCGGCGACGGGAAAGACGAGGGCGGTGGGACTGGTGATGTGATCGAGCAGGACGAACCGCGTCCGAGGCGTGACCGCCGAGAGCACCGCCTCCACCACCTGCCAGGGTCCGAGCAGCGGCCAGGGCACGCGCGCGAGCACGATCTTCACGCCCGCTCTCTCGTGCCAGCGGAGGGCATTGCGGCAGGAGTTGTAGGCGTGGTCGGTGGTGAGGAGCTCATCGCCCGGAGAAAGCTCGAGCGAGCGCACCACCGTGTTGACGCCGATGGTGGCGTTGGGCACGAAGGCGAGATCGTCCCCGTCGGCGCCGACGAAAACGCCCAGCGCGGCGCGGGCGTCGTCGAGGAGCCCCTCCAGGTCGCGGAAGAACTGCACCGGCTGCCGCTCGAGCCGGGCGCGCAGCTCGGACTGCTTCTCCAGCACCGGCAGCGGGCAGGCTCCGAAGGAGCCGTGGTTGAGGAAATCGGTCTCCCGATCGAGCGTCCAGTAGCGGGCGAGCTCGCTACCCACGCTTCGGCTCCGGGGGAAGCTTGTCGACGAACTCCACTTCGTCGAAGCCGAGCCCGAGCATGAGCGAACGCAGGGACTGCTGCGCGGAGGCGCGCGCCCGCTGCTGCAAGGCGAGGTCGGCGCCGGCCTCGGCCTCGAAAGCGCTCTTGGCCGCGTCGAAGAGCTGGGCCGTCTCTTGCGAGTCGAGATTCGATCCGATGATCTCGGTCTGCGCCGGCAACAGCTCGATGCGCGTCTGCACCCGCGGCAACACCACCTCCACCCGCCGGCCCGCGACGCGCAGTCCGTCGACGTCGAGCTTGCGCAGATCCAGGCTCAGGTGGGCCACGGCAAAGACGATGGCCCGCCCGCGCGAGGGGCTCACTCCTTCCTTTACCCAGCGGGCGAACTGCACCCAGCCGCTCTCGGAGGGCGGCGGGTCGGGCGAGAAAACGACTTTCTTGTAGAGCGAGACGTCGAGCGTTTCGAGCCGTGCCACCTCGCGCACTTTCTCGATGACGGCGGGCGCATCTGGCAGGGCGCGCTCGCGGCGGCTCATGTGCCAGGAGACGAACGCGCCCAGGGCAAAAGCGAGGACGACGGCGAGCGCGACACCCGGGGTCTTCTGCACGCGATCGATCTACCACGAGGCCTTTCGCCCACTCCAACCGACCCGTTGCGGCGCCGCTTCGCTTGGGATAGACGCGCTCTCATGGCGCAGCTCTTCGTCGAGGCCTCGAAGATCGCCCGCGCGCGCGAGCTGGCGCAGAGCGCGGCGCGCGAGGTGCAGGCTTTCATCGATCGACACACGACGGTTTCGATCGAGCGCACCGTGCTGCGGCTCCTGGGGATCTCGGGCACCGGGACGCGCGGCGCGCCGCTCGCGAATCTGATGGTCGACCGGCTGCGCGAGGCGAAGGTGCTGCACAGAGGAGCGGCGTACTGGCTGGGCCGCGCGCTGCGCGCCTCTCCGGGCAAGGATCCCCTCCACGCCATCGAGCGCGTCGCGGCCCATCCGGAGAAGGCGCCCCCGCTGACCGCCGCAGAGGAGGTGCAGCTGCGGGAGGAGATGCGCGCCGAGTCGCGCTCGGCGATCCGCGAGCTGCAGTCGCGCATCGAGCAGCGGGAGGAGCTGAAGAGGTCGCTGCGCGTCGGATCCTTCGAGGGCGCTCCCTGGAAGTACGTCATCGTCGCCACCGGCAACATCCACGATGACGTCGAGCAGGCGAGGGCGGCGGCGCAGCAGGGCGCCGACGTGATCGCGGTGATCCGATCGACCGCGCAGTCGTTGCTCGACTACGTTCCCGACGGCGCCACCACCGAGGGCTACGGCGGCACCTACGCCACCCAGGAGAACTTCCGCATCATGCGCGAGGCGCTCGACGCGGAGTCGCGCAAGCTGAGCCGCTACCTCCACCTGACCAACTACAGCTCCGGCCTGTGCATGCCGGAGATCGCCTTCATGGCCGCGTACGAGCGGCTCGACATGCTCCTCAACGACGCCATGTACGGCATCCTCTTCCGCGACATCAACATGAAGCGGACTTTCTGCGACCAGTATTTCTCCAGGCGCATCTGCGGGTCGGCAAAGATCATCATCAACACCGGCGAGGACAATTACATCACCACCGCCGATGCCGACGAGGCCGCCCATACCGTCATCGCCTCGCAGCTGATCAATGAAACCTTCGCCCACCTGGCGGGGATGAAGGACGAGTGGATCGGCTTCGGCCATTCTTTCGAGATCGACCCCGCGCGCGAGGACACCCTCTTGCGCGAGCTCGCCATGGCGATGATGGTGCGCGAGCTCTTCCCCAGGAGCCCCATCAAGTACATGCCGCCCACCAAGCACAAGGAAGGCGACATCTTCTTCAGCCACGCCTATGACGTGATGGCCGATCTCGTCGCCGTGACCACCCGGCAGGGAATTCAATTGCTGGGAATGATGACCGAAGCAATGCACAATCCATTCCTGATGGATCGATACGTGGCGCTGAAATCGGCCGGATATGTCTATCGGGCGGCCCGGCATCTGGGCGAGGAGATCTCTTTCCGGCCCGACGGAATCGTCGCGCGCCGGCAGCAGGAAGTGTTCGACAAGGCTCTCCATCTCCTCGAGGAGGTCGCGCGCGACGGCATGATGGCCGCCATCGGCAAGGCTCGCTTCGGGGACACCGCGCGCACGCCGGAAGGTGGAAAAGGATTGGAAGGGGTCATTGAAAGAGGCGCTGATTACTTCAATCCCTTCCTCGAAATCCTCGAGGGCAAGGCATGAAGCAGCCCATCCGCCCCTACGGCGACCGCAAGGACGACGGCGTCATCCAGCTCTCCTTCGTCCTGCCCGTGCCCGCCAGCGAGAAGGCGAAGGAAGCGGCGGCGACGGTGGCCAAGAAGCTCGGTCTCAGCCATGTGCTCGTCGCCTGCATGGAGAAGGCGGGCGAGGATTACAGCTTCTGCGTCGTCTATGGCCGCACCCATATGCAGCTCGATTATGCGGCCATCGAAGTGCCCACGGTGGTGCACCGCAAGCACGGTTTCGACGAGCTGAACGAGGTGATCCAGCGCGACGTCGGTCGCCGCATCGTCGTGGTGGGAGCCTGCATCGGGACCGATTCGCACACCACCGGCATCGACGCGATCATGAACATGAAAGGATTTGCCGGCGATTACGGATTGGAGCGATATCCGCTCTTCCGCGCCATCAATCTCGGCTCGCAGGTCGAGCCGGCCGCGCTCGTCGCCCGGGCCAAGGCGGAGAACGCCGATGCCGTCCTGGTGAGCAAGGTCGTCACCCAGCGCGACGTGCACAAGGAGGACGCGCGCGCGCTGCTCGACATCGCCCGGGCGGAAGGGATCTTCGAGAAGACCCTCTTTCTCTTCGGCGGCCCGCGTGTCGATCACAAGACGGCGCTCGAGCTCGGTTTCGACGCAGGCTTCGGTCCGGGCACGAAGCCGAGCGACGTCGCCAATTACATCTACTATCGACTGCTCGAGCGCGCGGGGAAGGCGCCGCCGCCGCAGCAGACCGCCCACGGCACGCAGGACGCGACCGTGGCCGGCACCGGCGAGAAGCTGGGAGACACCCTATGAAGGCGACGCTGCGCTTGCGCTTGTCCGCCCACGATGCGCACTACGGCGGAGGCCTGGTCGACGGCGCCCGCGTGCTCGGCCTCTTCGGAGACGCGGCCACCGAGCTGCTCATCCGCCGCGACGGCGACGAAGGATTGTTCCGCGCCTATGAGTCGGTCGAGTTCCTCGCCCCTCTGCACGCCGGCGATTTCGTCGAGGTGGAGGCCGAGCTCGTCGCAACCGGCAAGACCAGCCGCAAGGTGAAGTTCGAGGCGCGCAAGTACATCTCGCCGCGGCCCGACCTGAGCGACTCGGCCGCCGAGGTGCTCGCCGAGCCCGTCGTCGTCTGTCGCGCGGTGGGCACCTGCGTCACTCCCGCGGCAAAGCAGCGGCGCTGATCCCCGCGCCGTGTTAGAGAATCCGCGTGGCGAGCCCGGCCATCATCACCGCCGCCATCTGCGGCGCCGAGACCACGCGCGAGCAGACCCCCTATCTGCCCATCACCGCCGAGGAGCTGGCTGCCGAGGCCGCGCGCTGCCGCGAGGCCGGCGCGGCCGTCATTCACCTGCACGTGCGCAAGAACGACGGCACGCCGACGCAAGACAAGGCGCTCTTCCAGAAAGCGCTCGACGCCATCCGGCGCGCCTGCGACATCGTCATCCAGACGAGCACCGGCGGCGCGGTGGGAATGAGCGCCGATGAGCGGGCGCAGCCGCTCGAGTGCGTCCCTCCTCCCGACATGGCGACCCTCAACGCCGGCTCGCTCAACTTCGGCGACGACGTCTTTCTCAATCCCTTTTCCCTGGTGCGCGATTTCGCCAAACGCATGCGTGCGAAGGGCATCGCCTATGAGCTGGAGTGCTACGACGTCGGCCACGTCGAGGCCTGCCTCCGGCTGGCGGAGGAGGGCGTCATCTCGCTACCGGCGCCGTTTGATTTCGTCATGGGCGTGCGCGGCGGCATCCAGGCCAGCGAGGAGAATCTGCGCTTCCTCATCTCCAAGCTGCCTTCGCGAAGTACATTCAATGTAGCAGGCGTGGGTCGTCACCAGCTGCCCCTGGCCGAGCTGTCGCTGAAGCTGGGGGGCCATGCTCGCTGCGGCCTGGAGGACAACATCTATCTCTCCAAGGGCGTCTTGGCGAAAGGCAGCCACGAGCTCGTCGCCCGCGTCGCGCAGCTGGCCCGCGCCGCCGGCCGCGAGGTCGCCACGCCGGCGCAGGCGCGCGAGATGCTGCGCATCGAACGGAGGTCAGCGTGAAGTACAGGGTGGCGAGGTTCAAGGTGCGCGCGGCCGAGGTGGCGAAGGCCGACAAGGCCATCATCGCCTTCACCGGAGCGGTAGCCGACGAGCCGGGCACGCTGCGCTACGACTCCTTTCGCGAAGCCGACGGCGTTTCCTACCTGCATCTGATGGCATTCGCCGACGACAAGGCGGAGGCCGCCCACCGCAATACCGATCACATGAAGAAGTTCTTGGCCGCCATCCAGCCGCTCTGCGAAGCGCCACCCGCCTTCAGCGACTTGACCAAGGTCTCCGGCTCCGGCCGTTAAACTGGAGCGACCTCGCGCTTGCGCCAGGGCCGCTCGACCCTCTTGTTCTCCGTCATGCTCAAGTAATGAGCCAGGAGCGGCCGCGTCTCGCGCGGGTCGATGACGTCGTCGACGAATCCGAGCGCCGCGGTCCGATAGATGTCGATCTGCGGCCGGATCGCGTCGGCGAGCTGCTTCTTCAACGCCTCCGGCTCCGAGGACTGCAAAAGCTGCTTGTTGGCCGCGATCGCCACCATTCCCTCCGCACCCATCACGCTGATCTCCGCCCCGGGCCAGGCGAGCAGCACGTCAGGCTCATACGCGCGCCCGTTCATCACGTAATACCCGGCGCCATATCCCTTGCGCAGCACGACCGTGAGCTTGGGCACCGTCGCGCTCGCCACCGCGTAGAGCATCTTCGCCCCGTGGCGGATGATCCCCTGCTGCTCCACCTTGCTGCCGACCATGAACCCGGGAACGTCCTGCAGGAACACCAGCGGGATCTCGAACGCGTCGCAGAGGTTCACGAAGCGCGCCGCCTTGTCGGCGGCATTGACGTCGAGGACGCCGCCCGACTGCATCGGATTGTTGGCGACGATGCCCACCGGGCGGCCGTCGATGCGCGCCAGGGCGCAGACGATGCTCTTCGCCCAGCGCGGCTTGATCTCCAGGAAGCGCGACTCGTCGATGATGCGCGAGATGATCTTCTTCACGTCATAGGCCTGCCGCGGGCTTTCGGGGATGACGTCGAGCAGCGAGTCGTCGCGTCGCCCGGCGGGGTCGGCGCAGGGCAGCCGCGGCGGCTTCTCTCCCGCGCGCAGGGGGAAGTACCCCAGATACTCGCGTACCACCGCCATGCAGGAGGCGTCGTCGGGCACCTCCAGGTCGGCCACGCCGGAGATCTCGCAGTGCACTTTCGATCCGCCCAGCTCTTCCTCGCCGATCTCTTCGCCGACGATGCTCTTCACCAGATACGGCCCGCCGATGGCGATCGACGACGTCCCCTTCACCATCGGCACGAAGTCGGCCAGCCCCGGAATGTAGGCGGTGCCCGCCGCGCCCGGCCCCACCATCGCCGCCACTTGCGGCACGACGCCGCTCATCACCACCTGCTCGCGGAAGAGGTATCCGGTGTCGGCGAAGGAAGCGACCCAGGATGCCTCCTCCGGATCGGCCGAGAGCCGCGCTCCCGCCGAGTCGATCAGCCACACCATCGGGATGCGCTCGCGCAGGGCCAGCTCGCGCAGCCGCGACACCTTGCGCTCGCCCACCGGGCCGATGCTGCCGCCGCGCACGGTGAAGTCGTAGGACGCCACGCAAGCCGGCCGGCCGCCGATGAAGCCGGTGCCGCAGACGACGCCGTCGGCAGGAGCGGGCGGGTCCGCATCCAGCTTGCCGAGATGGGTGGCGAGAAGACCGATCTCGTGGAAGGTGCCGGGGTCGACCAGAAGCGCAATCCGCGCGCGCGCGTCCAGCTTCCCCCGCTCCTTCTGTCGCGCAAGTCTCGCTTCTCCGCCCATTTTTTGCGCTTCGGCCCGGCGCCGCTCGAGCTCCTCGACCTTCTCGCGCATGCTCATGGGGCGTCCCTCTATCACGGGCATGCGTCATTTTCCCTACATGCTGAGTATTTCCAGTTGTTTGACCCCACGAGAGGGAATCGGCTAGCGTCTAGCTTCGCCTGATTGTTCGACTTTCGTTTGGAGGAGCGCGTTCGAATGGCCGTGCCGACCGCACCTGGGTTCGAGGCCGCGCACTCCGAGGCCGACCCGCTGCTCGGGCGGACCATCAACGACCGCTACACCATCGTCGAGCAGATCGGCCATGGCGGAATGGGGCGCGTCTACAAGGCGCTGCAGGCGCCGCTCGATCGGGTGGTTGCGCTCAAGGTTCTCGGCGCCGGCCACGACCGCGATCCGAACTTCTACAAGCGCTTCTTCCTCGAGGCGTCGGTCACCGCCAAGCTGACCCACCCCAACACCATCACCCTCTACGACTACGGCCGCACCCAGGACGGCGTTTTCTACATCGCCATGGAATACCTGGCGGGCCGCACTCTCTCCCAGGCGATGGCCCAGGACGGGCCGCTCTCGCAGGAAAGAGTGATCCACATCGCCCAGCAGATCTGCCGCTCGCTGCGCGAGGCTCACGCGCTCCGCATCATCCACCGCGACCTCAAGCCGGCCAACGTCATCCTCTTGCAGCAGCATGACGACCACGACTTCGTCAAGGTGCTCGACTTCGGCCTGGTGAAGTTCTTCCACGGCGAAAATCCCGAGGGCGACATCACCAACGCCGGCACCTTCATGGGCTCGCCGCACTACATCGCGCCCGAGCAGGCGAGAAACCAGAGCCCCGACCAGCGCTGCGACATCTACTCGCTGGGCGTGCTGCTCTATCACATGCTCGCCGGGCGCGTGCCGTTCACGGCCGACGCGCCGGTGGACATCATCCTCAAGCACCTGCACGAGCCGCCCCAGCCACTGCGGGAAGCGCGGCCCGACCTGGACATTGCGGCGGACCTCGATGCGGTCGTCCTCCAGTGCCTGGCCAAGGCTCGGCAGGATCGATACCAGTCGATGGACGAGCTCCTCAAGCAGCTCAAGCGGGTGCGCACGCAGATCAGCGGCATCTCCGCGCCGCCATCGACGCCGCCGCATCCGATGGACACCCAGCCGCTGCAGCGCCCGCTCGGCGAAGTGCCGCAGACGCCGCCGACGCCGCAGCCGGGCCTGAGCACGCCGAGTGAGCCGATGCGGGCGCACGTGCCGGTGCCGCCTCCTCCTCCGCCCGATGCTTACGAAGTCACTCCGCCGCCGCGTCGTCCGGGTCGAGTGCTGGAGAAGCGCGCGCTCTGGATCGGCGGCGCGGCCGGCGTTCTCGTGCTCGCCGGCATTTCCCTCTCTCTTCGGACAAAGCCCGCTCCGGCGCCGCTGCCCGCGCCGCCTCCTCCCACGCTCGCCGCAACTACGCCGGTCGCGCTCCCGCCGCAGGAAGCTCCCCCGGCGCCGCAGCAGGCTGCGGAGGAAGAGACCACGCTCGTCACCGTCACCAGCACGCCGAGCGCCGCGGAGCTGCTGGACGCCGACAACCGCCTCCTCGGGACCACGCCGTTCGATCTGCGCGTACCCAGGAGCAAGCCGGTCGTGCTCACTCTGCGGCACGACGGGTTCAAGCCTCTCACGCTGAAGAAGACGGCCGAGGGCGATCGCATGCCGCTCAGCGTGACGCTGAAGGAAGATTCCAAGGCAGACAATCCGCCGAACCGACGGTCGGTCGGGTACAAGGACGACCCTTACTGAATGACAAAGACCTGCGCTCTCTTGCTGGCGCTTCTCCTTCCCGCCTCGGCGATGGCCGACGCGCGCGCCGACGCCAAGCGCCATTTCCGCAACGGCATGGCACTCATCGCGGCCGGACGGGTGGAGCGGGGCATCGCCGAGCTCAAGCAGGCCTACGCCATCAAGCCCCACCCCGTCGTGCTCTACGATATCGCCAGGGCGTACGTCGACATCGGCAACATCGAGGAAGCGCTCGGGTACTTCCGGCAATACGTCGCGACCAACCCCGTCGACAAGGAGCGCGTGCTCAAGGTGATGCAGCGGCTGGAGGCGGCCATCGGCAAGACGCCGCAGACGGTCCCGATCGTGCCGACGACCGCGTCGGGCCAGCCCGTCGACGTGCAGAAGCTGATCGAGCAACTGCAGGCGCTGATCGCGCAGGGCCAGGCGGCGCAAGCCGCGATGGCGGCCGCAGCGGCCGCACCGCCGTCCCAGCCCCCTGCGCCGGTCAAGACGGTCCCGGCCTCCGCCAAGCCGGGCGCGCCCGCTGCCGTGGAGACGCTCGAGCCGGCCGTCATCTCCGCGAAGAGCAAGACCACCGCCAAGGAGATTGCCGCCGAGCTCGCCGCCAGCGCGACGGGCAAGGACGAAGATCTCTTCGACGAGCAGATCATCACCGCCACGCCGGCGAAGGCGCCGTAGAGACGCGGACTATCGCCGCTGCGCGTTCGGGTCGTCGTCGAGCATGTCGTTCGGCGACGGAATCTTGCGGAGCTCCTGCTTGGCGATCTTCCACGCCTGCTGCACCACCCACGAGAGCGAGCGATCCAGGCGCTGTGCCTGAGACTGGATCTCGCCGAGCATCTCCTCGGGGAAGTAGAGGCTCTGTTTGCGCGCGTCGTTGGCCGACATTATTCGCGCTCCTCGGTGTTGCCGCGATCGCCGCCGATCACGTCGTTCACCGAGGGAAATCGCATGATCTCGTTGCGTGCGATCTTCCACGCCTGCTGCACGATCCACGAGAGCGACCGGTCCTGCCGGTTCGCCTCCTCCTGGATCTCGCGCAGCATGTCCTCCGGGAAGTAGAGACTTTGCTTTCTCTTGTCGGTTCCCGCCATCAAGCCCTCCATCGGCTGCGCGCGACGCGGCCTTGAGGCCGCCTACAGCGTCCCTTGTGTCTAGACTTGGACGACACCGGGGTCAAGAACCATCCGCGAGACCAGTAGGAATGACAGGCCAAGCGCTTGGCTGACGCGCCGCAGTATGTCTCCTTCTGGTCTGCTTGCCAAGGTGCAAGCGCTCAAATGGAGCGCAGCACTCCACTCCAGCATCAGCAAAGTCGCCTGCAGGACGCAAATGGAGGGAATCGGCCGCTGGCACGAAGGTCGCAAGGGAGGCTCTCGCAGGTAGCGACGAGGGTTCCATGTCGATCTGCGGCGCCATCACCACGAGAGACGTCCTCCGGCACAGCGCGACGATCGTCCGCGAGTTCGGCGCCGTCGCCTACCTGCGCTGCTGCGTCGCCATCGTCTTGCGCAGGCGGACCACGTTCCTCAACTGCGTCTTCCAGCGCGCCGCGTAGCCAAAAGAAAACGGCTGGCCAGGCTTTCGCCGGGCCAGCCCATGAGCCTGGAGGGGGAGGGGGGGACCCCCAGGCTCACTACTCTAGTTTTTCGCGGCCCTCCGCGAGCCGCTGCACCGTCCAGAACCCGTTGCCCGCCTTGGATGTTCCCACCGCCGGTCCGGAGCCCCCTTGAAGTTTTCAAAGATGGGGTTGTCAACAGACGACGCGCAAGGCCACGTACGTAGAAAGACCCCTCGCGGTAAGAAATCTCGTTCGCCGCTAAACTGGGCCGGTGCAAAGCATCGAGTGCGCCGTCCAGAAGTGGATTCCCTCGAGAGAGAGCGTTCTGGTGGCCTGCTCGGGGGGCGCCGACTCAGTGGCGCTGGCGCATGCGGCTCACTGCGCAGTAGGGCATGTCGATCATGGGCTCCGGCCCGAATCGCGCGCCGAAGCAGAGAAGGTGCAAGCGCTCGCCCGGCAATTCGGAGTGCCCTTTTTTCTCGAGCGCATCGTAGGTCTGCGCGTGCGCGGGCCGGGGCTCGAAGCGGCGGCGCGAGAGGCGCGGTATGCAGCGCTCGCGCGGCTGGCTGCGAAAGCGGGCGCGACGCTGGTCGCGACCGCGCACACGCGCCGCGATCAGGCCGAGACACTCCTCTTGCGGCTCGCGCGCGGCGCCGGTCCCGGCGCGCTGGCGGGCATCCGGCGCAAGCGGCCGCTCGCGCCCGGTATCGATCTCGTGCGCCCTCTCCTCGGTGTTTCTCGCGAGGACACCGAGGCCTGGTGCCGGAAGCACGGCCTCGATTTCGTCGATGATCCGCACAACAGCGACCCGGCTCGCGCGCGCGGCCAGTTGCGGGCGGTCTGGCCGGCATTGTTGAAGCTCAACCCACGCCTGGAGGAAGCGCTCTGCGGAGCCGCGGAGCTGTTGGCCGAGGAGGATGAGCTGCTCGAATCGCTCTCCGCCGAGCTGCGCCCCGGAATGTCCGCTGCCCTGCAGCGGCGCTTTCTCTTGCGCGAGGCGACGGCTGCGGGCCTGCGACCGGAACGGCAGCATCTCGATGCGCTGGTCGCGCTCGCCGCCAAAGGCGAGGGCCAGCTCGACGTCCCCGGCGGGCGCGTCACTTTCCAGGGCGGTCAGCCGCAGTTCGGCGAGCAGGCGCTCGAAGTGGCGGTCGGTCGCCCGGGACGTTACCTCTGGCGGGGGCGCGAGCTGATCGTGGGCGAAGGCAATCTCACCGTGAATCCCGACAAGGCGCGGTTCCCCTGGACGCTGCGCGCGCACAGGCCGGGGGATCGGCTCGGCGCGAAGAAAGTGGCGGACCTCTGGACGCACATCCCGCGACCGCTGCGCCCGCGGCTTGCAGTGCTCGAAGACGCCGCGCGGCGCGTCTTTTGGGTCGAGGGTCTCGGCAAAGGTGAGCCGGGGTCGCTGAGGTTCGAGATGCGTCCGGAAATGGATGGCTTGGCTGCAGCGTTGACCTCCAGGCGGCGGCTCAATTCCGGTTCTGCTACGATGAAAGCCGCGCAGGACGAGGAGACAAGGTGAGACAGTCGTACAAGACCTTCTTTCTCTGGGCGGTCCTGATCCTGCTCTTCTTCTCCTTCTATTCCATCTTCTCCAGACAGCGGTCGGCAGAGCCCAAGGAGATCGACGCCAGCGAGTTCTATGCGGCAGTCGACCGCGGCGACGTTTCGACCACGACCGTCAAGGGCAACGTCCTGCAGGGCCAGTTCAAGAACCGGCAGGAGTTCCGCACCGTCTCGCCGCTCGACAACCAGCTGCTCGAAAAGATGCGGCAGAAGGGCGTCGCGCTGAAGTTCGAGAAGGAGGACTCGCAGTCGCTCTGGGCCCAGTTCCTCGTCTCCTGGATGCCGCTGGTCGCGCTCTGCATCCTCTTCGTCTTCTTGATGCGCCAGCTCCAGGCGGGCGGCGGCAAGGCGATGAGCTTCGGCAAGTCGAAGGCGAAGCTCCTCAGCGAGAACCACAACAAGGTCACCTTCGCCGACGTCGCCGGCATCGACGAGGCCAAGGACGAGCTGGAGGAGATCATCCACTTCCTCAAGGACCCGAAGAAGTTCACCAAGCTCGGCGGACGCATCCCGAAGGGTGTGCTCCTGATGGGCTCGCCCGGCACCGGCAAGACGCTGCTCGCTCGCGCCATCGCTGGAGAGGCGGGCGTGCCCTTCTTCAGCATCAGCGGTTCCGATTTCGTCGAGATGTTCGTCGGCGTCGGCGCTTCGCGGGTTCGCGACCTGTTCGAGCAGGGCAAGAAGCACGCTCCCTGCATCATCTTCATCGACGAGATCGACGCCGTCGGCCGCCACCGCGGCGCGGGCCTGGGCGGTGGCCACGACGAGCGCGAGCAGACCCTCAACCAGCTGCTCGTCGAGATGGACGGCTTCGAGTCCAATGAAGGCGTGATCTTGATCGCCGCGACGAACCGGCCCGACGTTCTCGACCCCGCGCTGCTCCGGCCTGGCCGCTTCGACCGCCGCATCGTCGTTCCGCGTCCCGACGTCAAGGGCCGCGAAGGCATCCTCAAGGTCCACACCCGCAAGACGCCGCTCGCTCCCGAGGTGGATCTGGACGCCATCGCGCGCGGCACGCCCGGCTTCTGCGGCGCCGACCTGGAGAACCTGGTCAACGAGGCCGCGCTCATCGCCGCGCGCAAGAGCAAGGAGCGCCTCGACAACGTCGACTTCGAGTTTGCCAAGGACAAGGTGATGATGGGCGCGGAGCGGCGCTCGATGATCATCAGCGAGAAGGACAAGAAGATCACCGCCTGGCACGAGGCCGGCCACGCGCTGGTGGCGAAGCTCGCCCCGCAGTGCGACCCGGTGCACAAGGTCACCATCATTCCGCGCGGACCGGCGCTCGGCCTCACCCAGATGCTGCCCAAGGAAGACCGGCTCAACTGGAACCGCGCCGCCGTCCTCGACCGCATCTGCATGGCCATGGGCGGTCGGATCGCCGAAGAGATGGAGTTCAACGAGATCACCTCCGGCGCCAAGAGCGACATCGACCACGCCACCGCCTTCGCCCGCAGCATGGTGTGCGAGTGGGGGATGAGCGAGAAGCTCGGTCCACTCGCCTTCGGCGAGGAGCAGGGCGAGGTCTTCCTCGGCCGCGAGTTCCGCGAGCGGGCGCGCAATTTTTCCGAGGCGACCGCCATCGAGATCGACAACGAGGTGCGCAAGATCGTCACCGAGCAGTACGCGCGCGCCAAGCTGCTCCTCAACGAGAACAAGCCGGCGCTGGACCGCATCGCGGTGGCGCTGCTCGAGTGGGAGACGCTCGATGGCGGAGAGGTCGACGTCCTCATCCGCGGCGGCGAGCTGAAGAAGAGCAAGCCGCTGCCTGCCCCACGGCCCGCCGAAGTGAAGCGGCCCGAGGTGAAGGAAAAGTCGAAGATCCTCGACGCCCTCGGCGGCTTGACGGCGCCGGTGCCCAAGCCGGAGGCGGGGAAGGCGTAGCCGCGGCTCGCAAGGCACGCCCGGTGCTACAGTCCCGCGCCCGTGCGACTTCTCGAGCTCCAGAACGAGACCGACTCGCTGCAGGCCTGCGCCGCCATCGGCCGGTCCGTCGCCGATTCGAATCTGCGCGGATGGGCGGCGCTCCTGCCGCTCGATCCGCCGGCGCTGGCCGAGGGACTGCGCCACTGCGGGCTCCCCGTCCTCCGGGGCGAGAAGGCAGCTCTCGCGCTCGGCAGCATCGCGCAGATCTGGAGCGCTGCGCGCAGCCTCGCCGAGAGCGTCGACCGCTACAAGGCGCGCACGCTGGCGCTCGAGCTGCGCAACCGGGCCGCTCATCTCGACGCCAGCCGGCCGCGCTGGGAGCTGCCGCGCTCGCAGCTCCCCAAGGACAGGACGCTGGTGATGGGCGTCGTCAACGTCACTCCTGATTCCTTCTCCGATGGCGGCCGCTTCTTCTCGCTGGAAAAAGCGGTCGAGCACGCGCTCGTCCTCGCGGAGCAAGGCGCGGACATCCTCGACATCGGCGGGGAGTCGAGCCGGCCGGGCGCAGAGCCGATCGGCGCCAGCGAGGAGCGCGAGCGGGTCGAGCCGGTGGTGAGAGAGCTCGCCCGCCGCGTGAAGGTTCCGCTCAGCATCGACACCAGCAAGAGCGATGTCGCCAGGGCCGCCCTCGACGCCGGAGCCGAGATCGTCAACGACGTCTCCGGCCTCGCCCGCGATCCGCAGATGGGCGAAGCCGTCAAGGGCGCGGCGGTCTGTCTCATGCACATGCGCGGCACGCCGGAACAGATGCAGGCGAAGGCGACCTACTCGGATCTCCTCGATGAGGTGCAGCGCGAGCTGATCGAAGCGCTCGAACGCGCCAGCGCGGCGGGGATCGCCGAGGAGCGCATCGCCCTCGATCCCGGACTTGGCTTCGCCAAGACCGGCGAGCACAACCTGCTGCTCTTGCGCCGGCTGCGCGAGCTGACCCAGCTGGGGCGGCCGCTGGTGGTGGGCGCCTCGCGCAAGTCGTTCATCGGCACGGCGACGGGAAGGTCTGCGCCCGAGCGTCTCTTCGGGAGCGTGGCCGCCTCCGCCTTGGCCGCGTCCAGCGGAGCGGCGGTGCTGCGCGTCCACGACGTCGCCGCCACCAGGGAAGCGCTGGCCGTGGCCGACGCGATCCGTACGTCGACTGCCTGACACTCTTGCGGGTGCCCGCGATCGGCAGCAAGATTCCCTCTCTCCAAGGAGCTTTCATCATGGCCGTGCGCTTGAGCGAAAAGGCCTCAGAGTCATCCCGCCGCTTGTTCGGGACCGACGGAATCCGCGGCGTCGCCAACGTCTGGCCGATGACCGGCGAATTGATGCTGCAGCTGGGCCGCGCGGTGGCGTACCTGATCAAGCGCGGGCATCACCGGCACCGGGTGGTGATCGGCAAGGACACGCGGCTCTCGGGGTACATGCTGGAGACGGCGCTGGCCTCGGGGCTGTGCTCGATGGGAGTCGACGTGCTGCTCTGCGGGCCGCTGCCCACGCCGGCCATCTCCAACCTGACCGTCTCGATGCGGGCCGACGCCGGCGCCGTCATCAGCGCCTCGCACAATCCTTACGACGACAACGGCATCAAGTTCTTCAGCGCCGACGGGTTCAAGCTGCCCGATGAGGTCGAGGCCGAGATCGAGGACCTCATCGTCAACGACAAGCTCCAACACCTTCGCCCCACCGCAACCAGCATCGGCAAGGCCCACCGCATCGACGACGCTGCCGGCCGGTACATCGTCTACGTCAAGAACACCTTCCCGGCGAAGCTCACCCTCGAGGGCCTCACCATCGTGGTCGACTGCGGCCACGGCGCCGCCTACAAGGTGGCACCGGCCGTCTTCGAAGAGCTGGGCGCGAAGGTGATCGTCATCGGCAATTCGCCGGACGGCAAGAACATCAACCGCGGCTTCGGCGCTCTCCACCCAGAGACGATGTGCAAGGCAGTGAAGAAGACCGGCGCCAATCTCGGGGTCGCTCTCGACGGCGACGCCGACCGTGTGGTCGTCTCCGACGAGCAGGGCAACGTCGTCCATGGCGATGCGGTGATCGCCATCTGCGGCCTCGATCTCCTCAAGCGCAAGGCTCTCGCCAAGCGGACGGTGGTCGCGACGGTGATGAGCAACATGGGCCTCGACAAGGCGATCGAGAAAGCCGGCGGGCGCGTGGTGCGCACCAAGGTCGGCGACCGCTACGTCGTCGAGGAGATGCGCAACGGCGGCTACGTGTTCGGCGGGGAGCAGAGCGGCCATCTCGTCTTCCTCGACAGCGCCACGACCGGCGACGGCACTCTCGCGGCGCTGGCGCTCCTGAGCGCGATGGTGCAGAGCGGAAAGCCCATCTCCGAGCTGGCCAGGTGCATGGAGGTCTTCCCCCAGGCGCAGCTCGGCTTGCAGGTGAAGAGCAAGCCCGAGCTCGGCTCGTTGCCGGGCGTGATGCGCGCCATCCGCGACGTGGAGAAGAAGCTCGGTGACTCCGGTCGGGTGCTGGTGCGCTATTCGGGCACCGAGCCGAAAGTGCGCGTGCTCGTCGAAGGTCCCGGGAAGAAGGCCGTCGAGGTTTACGCCGGTCAGATCGCCGCCGAGCTCAAGCGCGCCATCGGCGCCTGAACCAGCTAGACTCGGCCCCGGAGGAGGGCCGGGATGCGGCTTGGCATCAACATCGATCACGTCGCGACGCTGCGGCAGGCGCGGCGGGGAAAGTATCCCGATCCGGTGGCCGCCGCAGCGCTGGCCGAGCTGGGCGGCGCCGACCAGATCACCCTGCACGTGCGCGAGGATCGCCGCCACGTCAGCGATCGCGACCTGGAGATCCTCCGCAAGACGGTCAACGGCACGCTGAATCTGGAGATGGCCGCGCTCCCGGCCATGCTCGACCTGGCGCTGCACCATCGACCCGACACCGCCACCATGGTCCCCGAGCGGCGCGAGGAGCTGACCACCGAGGGCGGCCTCGACGTCGGCCCGCACCGCGAGGAGATCAAGCGCATCACCCGCGGCCTGCGCGATGCGGCGATCGAGGTCTCGCTCTTCATCGACCCCGACCTCGAGCAGATCAAGGCCAGCCACAGGGTCGACGCCCAGGCCGTCGAGCTGCACACCGGCCGCTATTGCGAGGCGCGCCTCGGCCGCGATCGCAACCGCGAGCTCGCCCGGCTGATCGAGGCGGCCAAGGCGGCCACCAAGCTTGGCTTGCGCGTCGCCGCCGGTCACGGCCTCGATTACTGGAACGTCAGACCCGTCGCCGAGATCGAGGAGATCAGCGAGCTGAACATCGGCTACGCCATCATCTGCCGCGCGGTCCTGAGCGGGATGGAGCGGGCGGTGCGCGACATGAAGGAATTGATCGGATGAGGCTCCTCACCGCCGCGGAGCAGCGCGAGTTGGACAAGCTCGCTGCGTCCGAGGCGGAGCTGCCCACCCGCGTCCTGATGGAGAGCGCAGGCGCCGCGGTGGCGCGAGCGGTGCTCCGGCTCTCGCCGCGCAAGGTGGTCGTCTTCTGCGGGCCGGGGAACAACGGCGGCGACGGCTACGTTGCGGCGCGCCTCTTGCGCGGCAACTGCGAGGTCTACAGCTGGGCGACCAGGACCGACCTGAAAGGCGACGCGGCGCTGGCTCGCAAGGCCTGGCTTGCTTCCGGAGGCGAGCAGGCCGAGCGCACGGTCCGCGGCGGGCCAGGGGTCGTGCTGGTCGACGCCGTCTTCGGCAGCGGCCTGTCGCGGGCGCCGGAGGGAGCCGAAGCGGAGGCCATCCGGACGATGAACGCCGCCCGCGAGCGCGGCGCACGGATCGTCGCGATCGACGTTCCGAGCGGCATCGACTCCGACACCGGCGCGGTCTATCCCGTGCACCTCGCGCGCGCCGACCTGACCGTCACGCTGCATGCGCCCAAGCGCGGGCTGTACCTGTACCCAGGGGCGGAGTGCGCCGGGCGCGTCGAGGTGGCCTCGATCGGCATCCCGCGCGACCTCGAGGCGCGGCTGCCTGGGCCCGCCTGCGAGCTGCTCGACGAGGACTGGGCGCTCTCTCTTTTTCCCCGGCGGCCGCGCAATACGCACAAGAACGACTTCGGTCATGTGCTCGTCGTCGCCGGCTCGGAGGGAAAGAGCGGCGCAGCGGCGATGGTCTGTGAGGCGGCCCTGCGGGCCGGCGCGGGCCTGGTCACTCTCGCGGCGCGGCCAGAGGTGCTGCCGGCGCTGCATGGCCTGCCGGAGGCGATGGGGCTTCCGCTGCCCGGCGACGGTCCGCTCGGCCGGCGCGACCTCGCGCCGCTGGGTGAGGCGCTCAAGGGCAAGAGCGCGCTCGCCATCGGGCCGGGAATTCCTCGCGGGCCGGAGACGGGGGCGGTCATCGGAGAGCTGCTCTCGGGACTCGACGGGAGCTGTGCCTCGGTGCTCGATGCGGACGCCCTCAATGCCCTGGCGGAGGAGCGCGAGCGCATCGCCCAACGGCTGCGTGCTCCTGTGCGGCCGGTGCTGACGCCGCACCCGGGGGAATTCGCGCGGCTGACGGGCGAGGAGAGCGAGCGGATTCTGGCCGACCGGCTCGACGCCGCCGCCCGCGCCGCGCATCGCTTTGGGGCATGCATCGTCCTCAAGGGCGCGCACACGGCGGTGGCCGATCCGGAGGGAACGACCGCAGTGTGCGCGGCGGGAAATCCCGGCATGGCCACAGCCGGTGCAGGCGATGTGCTCACGGGAATTCTCGCCGCTGTCCTCGCGCGCCGGGGTGGCCCGGGCGGCACCGGTGAGCGGGCGCGGCTGGGCGTCTTTCTCCACGCCTTCGCCGGTGATCTGGCCGCCGCCGAGCTGAGCGAGACGGCGCTGGTCGCGACCGACATCGTCCGCGTCGGCCTGCCGCAGCTGTTCCGGCGCTGGGATCGATGATCGAGCTGTTGCTCCGCTCGCCCGAGGCGACTCGCAAGCTGGGCCGCAAGCTGGGGCGCGTTCTACGGGAAAGCGATTTCGTCGCGCTTACCGGGGAGCTCGGGGCGGGCAAGACACTGCTCGTGCGCGGCGCGGTGGAGGGCGCGGGGGCGAAGGACGCACCCAGCTCGCCGAGCTTCGCGCTCGTCAACATCTACCGCGGGGGCCAGGTCACGCTGCAGCACATCGATCTCTACCGGCTCTCGGGACAGGCCGAGCTGTTCGCGCTGGGGTTCGACGACCTGCTCGCCGAGCCGGCCGCCACGCTGTGCGAGTGGGCCGACAGGGCGGGGTCGGCTCTGCCCGCCGACCGGCTGGAGATCGCGCTGGAGCACGCCGGCCCCAGCTCGCGGCGCGCCCGGATGGCGGCGCGGGGGGCTCGCTCGCAGCGGTTGCTCGCCGCCATCCGGCGAAAGTAGTACCCCCCACCCCATCACCGTCCAGCTTCTGCACGAAAAAAATTATTTTTTTTTCGCAGCGGCGGCGAGGGAGGTGATGTGGAGGCGCAGGGCCGGGTCGACCGCCACCAGCGACTCTTCCGGCACCAGCCGCCAGGCCCGCCTGCCTCCCGGAGGCGGGGCGCCGATGTCCTCGCTCGCCACCGCGACGTAATCGCAGCAGCCCTGATCGTCGGGAGCCGGAGAGGAGACATGAAGGGTCCGGCCACGTCGGCAGGCAAGCAGCAGCCTTCCGTCGGTGGCGAGAAAGGTCGTGCTGGCGGGCTTGCCGTAGGTCTCGACCGCCTCGCGCACTAGCGACACCGTCTCGGCCAGTGCCGCAACGGCAGAATCGAGGTCCGCCTCGTCGGGGTCGCAGCGGCGCATCAGGCGGGTCAGGAAGAGCAGAAAGCAGCGCTCGCTGTCGGTCTCGCCGCGCAGCTTCTCGCGCAGCGCAGGGGCGATCAGCGCCTCGAGCCGCGGCCGGTTCTGCTCCCAGTCGGGCAGCGTCCCGTTGTGTGCGAACAGCCAGGACCCGCGCTGGAAAGGATGGGTATTCTCCTCCGCGACCCGCCCGACGCTCGCCTTGCGGACGTGCGCGACCACCGTCCGCGCATTGAGATAATGCGAGAGCTTCTCGAACTCGCCATCGCCGTGCGCCGGAGTGAGGCTGCGCACGACCCGCAGACCGGAGGGCTCGTACCAGCCGAGCCCCCAGCCGTCCGGATGCTCGCGACTCTGCACGCGGAGGGCGTTCGAGCCGTGCAGCAGCTCATGCGCGACCGGACCGGGCAGCCGAGAGCGGGAGCCAAAAAGGCGGCACATGGAAAAAGCAGTGTAATTGTCTTGTGCGGCGGGCGACAGCAAGGAGAGGATGAGAGGGATGCTGGCAGCGCTAGCACTGCTCCTCGCGGGGGGAGCGCAGACACCGCGCGACGCGCGACCGCCGGTTGCGCTCATTCCGCTGCGCGCGCTCGGGGTCTCGGCCGAGGTGGCGAACGCGCTGCAAACCACCCTGCGCAACGAGCTCTCCGCGCTGCCCGAGGCGCACATCCTGCCCGAGAAGGAGATCGCCGAGGCGCTTCGCAAGGAGCCCGAGTGCGACGCGCACCTCGCCTGCGCCGTTGCCGCGGCGGCGAAGGCCGGGGCGCGGCAGCTCGTGGCGGGAACGGCCAGCCGGCTCGGCAATGCCGTGGTCATCGATCTCAAGCTCGTCGACGCGCGCAGCGGGCTGGAGCTGCGGCGCGCGACGCGCGCCGTGACGGGATCCCAGGACGTGCTCATCGACGCGCTGCGAGCGGCCGCGGTGGAACTGCTCGCGCCGCAGCGGTTCGTCGGCTCGCTGCGGGTCGAGGTGCCCGGAGTCTCGGGCGCGATGCTCTTCCTCGACGGCAGGCCGGTAGGGCAGACGCCGCTCCCCCAGCCCATCGAGGGCCTCGCTCCCGGCCAGCACACGGTGCGCGTCGCTGACGGCGGGATGCGCGAGCTGAGCGCGTTCATCGACATCCAGTACGGTCAGACCACCGATGCCCGCTTCGATCTGGGGATGGCGCCGCTCCGCACCGTGCCGTTGCCGGCGCTCCCGGCTGCGGGGTCCTCTTCTCCTCGCAAGTCGTGGATCCGCCCCGCGGCGTACGCCGGTCTCGGAGTCGGTGTGGCCAGCGCGGCCCTGGCGATCTTCCTTCAGGTCAAGGCCTACTCGACCGCCTCGGATCTGAATCGGCGCGAAGCGGTCAACGGGCTGCGCGCCACCGACGCCGGCAGCTACGCGGAGATCGATCGCCAGGTGAAGGCCGCCCGTGGCTTGTATGTCGCGGCGGCGATTCTCGGCGCGGCCGGCGGCGGGCTCCTGCTCTGGGACATGAACGCCTTCGGCATCCAGGGCAAGTTCTGACCCCTCGCCCGGTGCGGCACAAAATCTGGCATCGGTCGGATGGCATGCTACCCTCGGGCAAATTGTCGAGCGGGAGAAAAACCGTGCGCGCCGCGCTCTGCTTCGTCTGCCTCGTCGCCCTCGCGGGATGTCGCAGGCAGAAGGGCCCGGACGCCAACTACGAGAAGGCCGCGCGGATCTACCAGCAGCTCTACGCCTCCCAGCTGGACGACGCCTACGGCGACCCGCAGATGGATCAAGTGGTGGTCCTGCTGAAGACGGTCGATTCGGCCTCGAGCGACGCGGAAGCCGCGCGGGCGATGCTGCACGCCATCGACCACGGCCGGCAGGAGCTGGCCCGCTCTCGCGCCGCGCGCGAAAAGATGGGGGCGGCTGCGGCGGCGAGCGCGCGGACTGCAATTTCCAACATCGATCCC
>Ga0209471_1000716_pt1 | contig 21121 bp, 15 predicted proteins | sample GraSoiAngelo_128_FD_185885 | JGI IMG/M metagenome (GOLD analysis project Ga0209471, IMG submission 185885) | Grasslands soil microbial communities from the Angelo Coastal Reserve, California, USA - 14_0927_12_20cm (SPAdes) (version 2) | ecosystem: Environmental > Terrestrial > Soil > Grasslands ...
CGCGTCCTCGGGTATCCTATAGTGCCGCTCCTCTTCGTGCTCGCGAGTCTCCTCATCCTCGGCAATGCGCTGTGGGCGCACCCGCGAGAGACGGGGTTCGCCTTCCTGATCATTCTGCTCGGCGTTCCGGTCTACTCCTGGTGGATTCGCCCGCGCGAGCATGGGGGGTCGGCGTGACGAAAATGTGACTCCTGGCGGATTGACGACCTTTCCGGGGGCCGCCATGTTTGACCCGCCCGAACCACCGTTCCCTTCAGCATTCCGGAGATCGTCCTGATGAAATGCTTTGTCTGGTCATATGGTGTGCTCGCCACGGCGGCGTTGTTGCTCCCGGCCCGCGCGGCGACGGCGCAGGGCGTCACCTCGGCGGCGCTCACCGGGCGCCTCACCGACGAGTCGGGCGCGCCGGTCGTCAGCGCCGAGGTGGCGGTAACGAACCCGTCAACCGGCGCGCGTGCCTCCCGGCGCTCCGCGGCCGACGGGCAGTACTTCTTCGAGAACCTCGCCCCCGGCGGTCCTTACGTCGTCGAGGTCCACGCCCTGGGGTTCGGGCCGGAGAAGGCTCAAGGCGTTATGCTCACCCTCAACCAGCGTGCGATGCTCGACTTCCACCTGAGGCGGGCCGCGGTCGAGCTGACGGGCGTGACTATCGAAGCCGAAGCGAACCCGCTGATCTCGACGTCCCGTACCGGGCCCTCGACCCTCTTGACCGCCGATGCGCTTTCACGGCTCCCGAACCTGACACGGAATTTCACCGACCTGATCCAGACGTCTCCGCTTGCCGGGACCGCCCAATCAAGCACGTCGATCGGCGGTCAAAACAATCGCTTTAACAACATTCAGATCGACGGTGGCGTGAACAACGACGTCTTCGGGCTGGCTGGCAGCGGAACGCCTGGCGGTCAGGCGAACGCCCACGCCATCTCGATCGAGGCGATTAGGGAGTATCAAATCCAGATCGCGCCCTACGACGTCCGCTCGGGCAGCTTCACGGGCGGCCTGGTCAACGCCATCACCAAGTCGGGCACCAACCAATACCACGCCTCCCTCTTCGGCTATTACATCAACCAGGAGCTGGTCGGGAAGGACACAGCCCATAACAAGGTCAGCGACTTCCTCACCGAGCAGTACGGATTCGCCGTCAGCGGGCCCATCGTGCGCGACAAGGTCCAGTTCTTCGCAACCGGCGACTGGCAGCACCGCGGTCTGCCCTTCTCGAGTCAGTTCTTGATCCGGCCCGACACGACCGGCGGGCAAGACTCGCTCGGCGTGGGCATCCGAGCGACACGCGCCGATTCGGTGATCAACACCCTGAAGACCCAGTACGGATTCGACCCCGGCGGCTTCGGTTCGCCGACCCTCGGAAACCCCGACAAGAATCTGTTCGGGAAGGTGAGCGTCCACTTCGGGACCAACAGCGATCTCGAGCTGTCGCACAATTACGTGAACGCGACCGCCGGCAACCTCACCCGCAGCCCGATCTTCGGCACACAGTTCCGCGACGGGTACCAGCTGTCGAATTCAGGGTGGGGTCAGCACAACACGACAAACACGACGCGGGCCGTCTGGAAGGCGCAGCTGTTCGAAAAGTTTTCGAACGAGCTCCTGGTGGGCCGGAACGCGATTCGCGACAAGCGCGACCTGCCGAACAACGTCCCATTGATCCTCGTCAACGGCAACCGCTCGGGCGACACGAGCTCCGTGCGGCCGGTCACCGTGTTGGCGGCCGGTTCGGACAAGTTCTCGCAGAACAACTTCCTGAACCAGGATATCTACGAGATCACGGACAACGTGACGTTTGCGTCGGGCAGACACGTGCTCACGGTGGGCACGCACAACGAGTTCTACAAGTTCTCCAACGGCTTCTTCCCGGGCTCGTTCGGGGTATGGGCGTTCACGAGCCCGGCGCAGCTCGCGGCCGGCCGTGCCTATCACTACGAGATCGCGCTCCCGGCCGACACCATCCTCAGACCGCAGGGTGCGATCGCGAACTTCAACGTGCAGCAAGTTGGCGGGTACTTGCAGGACGTCTGGGCGGCGACGCCGAAGCTCCGCGTCACCCTGGGCTTGCGGTTGGACATTCCGTTTATGGACCATCCGGTGAAAAACCCTGCTTTCGACACCATCCCGGCGTTGCCGATCAACACGTCGAACTCACCCTCCGGCAACGCCCTGTGGTCGCCACGCGTCGGTTTCAACTACGATGCCCGGGGTGACGCATCGACGATTGTACGGGGTGGGATCGGCGTGTTCAGCGGTCGCCCACCGTACGTATGGGTGTCGAACGCGTTTGTGAACACGGGGCTTGAGCAGTTCACCCTGTCGTGCGACGGCGCTCTCGTTCCGACCACGTTTGCCGTTAACCTGCCCAGCCAGCCCAAGCTGTGCCAGGGCCAGACGACGGCGAACACCAACGCGGTGCGCACTGTCAACTACTTCGACTCGAGCTTCAAGTTTCCTCAGGATCTGAAGGTCTCGTTCGGCCTCGACAAGACGCTTCCGTGGGACGTCGTGGGAACGTTCGATTTTCTCTACACGAAGGCGGTCGAGCAGTTCTACCTCACCGACGTGAACCTGCGGGGTATCCAGGGCGCGAGCGGCGGCGAGGCCGGTCGGCCGCTGTACGGCACCATCAACGCAACCACCGGCCGGGCGACGGCCACCCGCATCGCCCCCGGCTTCAGTCAGGTGATCGAGCACAAGAACGACAACCGCGACCGGTCGTTCTTCGTCACGGGGCAGTTTCAGAAGGTCGCGGGCCGCGCGTCGTTCAACGTTGGGTACACCTATTCGCACACCGAGGACGTCATCTCGCTCACGTCGTCCATCGCGAGCTCGAACCTGAACTTCGGAGCGCTGGACGGGACGCTCAACAACCGCAATCTCCGCACCTCGGCGTTCGACACGCCGCACAAGGTCACGGCGAGCGGGACTGTGAACCTTCCAGGTAACGTGGACGTCTCGCTCGTGTACATCGGGTTCTCCGGGTTCCCGTTCAGCTACATGGTCCAAGGCGACGCCAACGCGGACGGGATCTCAGGGAACGATATGATCTACGTGCCGCGGAGCCGCAGCGACATCACGCTGGTGGACACGACGACGGCGAACTGGAACGCGCTGGACAGCTACATTAGGGGCGAGGACTGCCTGAACAACAATCGGGGTCGTCTCCTGCCGCGCAACTCGTGCCGGAACCCATGGCAGAACTTCTTGAACGCCCGAGTCGTGAAGCCAATCCCCACGACCAGAGGCCAGTCGGTCGAGCTATCGATCGATCTGTTCAACATTTTGAACTTGCTCAACTCCCGCTGGGGTCGGATCAAGCAGACGGCCCAGTTCGAAGAGCAACCCATGCTCACGCAGACGGGCTACGACGCGGTGAACCAGCGAGGCATCTATCGCCTGCTCCTGCCGACGCGACCGGCCGTGTTGTCGAACTCTCTGTCGAGTCGCTGGCGCCTGCAGATGGGACTGCGGTACAGCTTCTAGCAGGTGAACCTGTGTGGGAAGGGCGGAGGGCTCGGCTCTCTGCCCTTCGCGTTCACTGGGGTCAGGTCTGAGCCTTCCGCCACAACCACACACCCGCCGCCCCGAATAGCACGTTCGGCACCCACGCCGCGAAGGCCGGCGGCAGGGCTCCGCCCGCACCCACCGCCTTCGACAGCTGGAACATCAGCAGGTCCACGAACGTCGTGGCGAGGCATACCGCCACTCCCCACGCCATGCCGCTCCGCGGGGTGGAGATCGCGAGCGGCGCCCCGAACAGCGCGATGACGATACAGGCGAACGGCACCGAGAGCTTGAGCGCCCGCTCCACCCGCAGCTTTTTCGTGTCCGAGCCGGAGCGCGACAGCGCGTCGACGTAGCGCCCCAGCTCCGCGTAGCGCATCTCGTCCGGTGCCTTGGGCTCGGCCAGGAGGGCGGTGGGCGTCTCGCGCAGGCTCGTGATCCTGAGCGAGTCGAACGTGAAGGTCGTCTCCCGCCCGGGGCCGAGCAGGTAGCGCACCGCGCCCTTGCCGAGCGTCCAGCCGCGCGCCTGCCGTGCCGTGTCGTACGTCGCGCGTTGCGCCGCGACCAGGATCGTCGGGTAGTCCTCCCCCGTGCCCCCGCGCTCCATGATCGGATCCCGCATCTCCGCCCCGCTCGTCCTGAGCTCCAGCGAGCGGATCGAGTACACCCAACCGCTGTCGGCGCGGTAGACGAAGGGCGAGAAGCGCGAGATCGTCGGGCGGGCGGTTTTCTCCCCCAAGAGCTCGGCGCGCCGGGCCGAGGCGCCGGGGGCGAGCTCGGTGAGCCCCAGATCGAGCAGCACCGCCGCGAGCGAGGCGACGAGCAGCGGCCGCACCACCCGATGGAACGAGATCCCCGAGGCCTTGGCCGCGGTCAGCTCCGAGTGGCGACCGAGCGCGCCGACCGTGAACACCACGGCGAACAGCACCGCCACCGGGAGCACCAGCGAGATCGTCTCCGGCAGATAGAACAGGTAAGAATACGCGACACGCGCCTTCGAAATGCCGCGGCCGAAATAGGCGTCGAACTTGTCGGCCAGATCGATCACCATCACCAGGAAGGGGAATCCCAACGCCGCCAGGAGACACACCTTGGTCCACTCGCGCAGGACGTAGCGATCGAGCGTGTTCATGGGACGCTGCGCCAGCGCGGTCGGAGCAGGGAGCCGGGCCAACGGATCACACCCGCGACCATGTCGACGACGTCGCTCCAGTCTCCGCCGTGGGGCGCGTTGCCGGGCTTGCGGATGCGCCACAGGCCGATCAGGCCGGCGGTCGCGAAGATCAAGTTCGGCGTCCACATCGCCAGGAACGGCGTCACGACCAGGCGGTCGCCAAGCTCCTCGCCGACGATCAGGCCGACGTAATAGACGGTGAACACCGCGACGCTCATCCCGATCACCAGCCCCACACCGCCGCGCTGGAACCGCAGCGCCACGGGCACGCCCACCAGCGCGAACACCAGGCACGCGGTCGCGATGGCGTATTTCTTCTGAATCTCGACCTCGTAGGTCGCCTCGCGACTGCGGGCGTCGTGGAGCCGCTGCTCTTCGCCGACACCCGCGCCCGGGGTGACGTACAGCTGGGGTACGGGGCGGCCCGTGGGGGGTGGTGGTGTGGCCTGCGGCGTCTGGGCATGGGCCTCCGGCGGCAAGAGCCAGGCGGCGAGCCGCCGCAGCGCCCGGCAGTAGACACCGGGGGGCGCGGTGTCGGGCACGTACGCCACTGGCGGTGGCCCCACGGGCGCGAGCCCCGCCAGCCGGTGCAGATCGTTCTCGATCACCAGCCGCGCGTCTTCGGCCGCCTGGCTGGCATCGCGCCGGGCCGCCGCGGCGGCCAGGCGCATCTCGCACGTGGACATCTCGCGGTCGCTCTTGTAGGTGTCGTGCTCCGTCTGGGTGAAAATGTTTCCCACGCCCGAGACCCGCATGCGGTTGGTGCGAAAGAAGGTGCGGTTGAACTGCGTCGGGTCCGTGCGATTGACTTCCTCGATGTCTCCGTCCGCGAGCGTCAGGAACAGATCCCGCCCACCGCCGGCATACGCCATCCGCCCGCTGTCCGCGGTGACGATGCGCCGGCGCTCGGCGTCGCTCAGGTCGTAGAGCGTTACGTCTTTGAGCTTGTTCGTATTGCCGTCGATGCGCGAAGCGCGCAGGAACGTCTGCCCCGGCACGACCTCGTTGATCACCTGCTCCTTGAGCGTCAACGACGGCTTCTTGCGTGCGATGTCCACCTGCAGGGTGCGGAGCGCGTGGTTGGTGCGGGGGAGCAGCTGGTCGTTCCATAAGAACGACAGCAGCGCGACGCCGGTCGCGCCCGCGAGCACCGGCGCGACCAGACGCGCGACGCTGACGCCCCCGGCCTGCAGCGCCGTGATCTCGTTGTCGCCCGCGAGTCGCGTGAACACGTGCAGCACCGCGACCAGCACCGCCATCGGCAGCGTTACGGCCACGATAAACGGCAGCGAGAGCACGAACACTTCGGCGATCACACCCGCGGGCAGCCCCTTCCCGAGCAGGCCGGAGAGCTGCTTGGCGACCTGCTGGATGAGCATCAGCGAGGTGAGCGCCGCCAGGGCGAAGCCGAGCGGCGCGATGTGTTGACGCAGGAGATACCGGCTGACGGTGCGCACGATCAGTGGCGCCATTATATTCGGAAGTCCAAGTCTCTACAAGACATCACTACCCTGTGACCATCCGAAAGAGCCACCTCTGGCGCGCGGCCGCGTGTCTCGCGCTTGGCATCGCCTGCACCGCGCGCGGCGGAGCGAGCCGCCCGCGCGAGTTCGCCGGCGCGCGCGCCTTCGGGTACCTCGAGCAGCAGATGCAATTCGGCCCGCGGGTGCCCGGGACGCCGGCGCACGAGCGCACCGGCGATTGGATTCTGCAACGGCTCCGTGCGACGGCCGACACGGTGGTTGTTCAGCAGATTGCCTTCAAGACTCGGACCGGTCAGGTCTTGCACCTGCGCAACTTCTTCGCCCGCTTCCGACCGGCGGCCACGGAGCGGGTGCTGTTCCTCGCCCACTGGGACTCCCGTCCCCACGCCGACCAGAGCCAGAACCTGGGCCAGCAGCGCCTTCCGGTCCCCGGAGCGAACGACGGCGCGTCGGGCGTGGCCCTCCTGCTCGGAGTCGCCGACGTGCTCAAGGCGAAGCCGCCCGCCGTCGGCGTGGATCTGCTGTTCACGGATGGCGAGGACTACGGCACGTCGTGGTCCGCGTGGGAGGCCGATACGAGCGATGTCCTGATCGGCTCCCGCTACTTCGCGGCCCACCAGCCCTCGGGCTACCAGCCCCTCTTCGCGGTGCTGTTCGACATGGTGGCGGACAAGGACCAGCAGTTCTACTACGAGGGCAATTCCCAGGCTTTCGCCCCCGAAGTGGTCGACCGGGTGTGGCGCACCGCCGCTGATTTGGGGTACAGCCGCGTTTTCATTCCTGGCGTGAAGCCGACATTGACCGACGATCACGTTGCCCTGCAGAAGGCAGGCATCCACGCGATCGACGTCGTGGACTTCGATTACCCGTACTGGCACACGACGGAAGACACCATCGACAAGGTGAGCGCGGCGTCTTTGCAAGTTGTCGGTGATGTCGCGGTGGCGCTGGTGCGGTAACCAATGCGGAATGCGGAGTGTGGAATGCGGAATTGAAGGGAGAGGTCAAGCCGCGACACGACGCTTCCACTGACATTCCGCACTTCGCATTCCGCATTCCGCACTCGTGACCCGCAATCTTTCGGCGCTGCGTGCATCGAACGGATGACGTGAGCTGGCAAGGGCACCGTTAGTGTGTCCCGGTGGATGATCGCCGCGCCGCCCTCCTGCTCGCCCTCCTCGCCCTCGCGGGCGCAGCTGTGCGCTTGGCGCTCGCGCCCGTCACAGCCGCGGCGCCCGGTGACGTGCAGCTCGTGTCCGTCGATACGCCGCCCACCGGCCGGCTGTCTGTCACCGCGCGCAGCGCCGCCCGGCTCGCGCGGCCGCTGCTCCCGGGTGAGCGGGTCGACCTCGACCGCGCCGACGTGACCGAGATCACGCGTCTCCCACGAATCGGTCCCGCCTTTGCGCAGCGGATTGTCGCTTGGCGTGAGGAGCACGGTGCGTTCGGCGGGCTGGCGCGGTTCGACAGTGTGCCCGGGGTGGGTCCGAAGCTGGTCGAGGCGCTCCGACCCTACGTGATGTTTTCGGGGGTGACGCCGTGACGGGGAGCGACCTCCACAACCTCCCCCAACCTCCTCAACCTCCACAACCTGCCCCGCTCGGGGTTGACTTCCCCCCGTCGCCCCATATGTTATGCTGTTCATTTTCAACGAGTTGCGTACGGCGACCGCAGCAGCCACCTCCGACAAGCTGGGTGAGATCCTCCTCCGGGAGGGGCTGATCACCCAGGACCAGCTCAAAAAGGCCCTCCTCGAGCAGAAAAACACGGGGATGCGCCTGGGCTATACCCTGGTGAAGCTGGGCTTCGTCGAGGAGACCGAGATCTCCAAGATGCTGGCCCGCCAGTACCGCATGCCGGCGGTCGACCTCTCCCGCTTCGAGGTGGACCCCAAGATCATCAAGCTGCTTCCCCCCGACGTCGCGACCAAGCACACCGTCCTGCCGCTCAAGCGCGAGGGCCGGACCCTCACGGTCGCGATCGCGGACCCGAACAACGTCACGGCGATCGAGGACATCAAGTTCATCACCCGCTGCGACGTGTTCCCGGTGATTGCGGGCGAGTACACCCTCCGGAACGCGATCGAGAAGTACTACCAGCAATCCGACGCCCAGCTGCAGACGCTGCTCAAGGACATCGAGGCCGCGGACGACCTCGAGGTCGTCGAGGAGCAGACGGACGATGACGTCAAAGCGCAGGACCTGGCCGACGACGCGCCGGTGGTGAAGTTGATCAACGGGTTGCTCACGGACGCGGTGAAGCGCGGGGCGTCGGACATTCACATCGAGCCGTTCGAGCACGAGATGCGGGTGCGCTACCGCGTGGACGGGGCGCTGCACGAGGTGATGAAGCCGCCGATCAAGATGCGCGCGGCGTTGACGTCACGCATCAAGATCATGGCGCAGCTGAACATCGCGGAGCGTCGCGTGCCGCAGGACGGGCGCATCAAGCTCAAGTTCGGCGCCAAGGTCATCGATTACCGCGTCTCGACCCTGCCCGTGCTGTTCGGCGAGAAGATCGTGCTCCGGATTCTCGACAAGGGCAACCTGACGCTGGATCTGACGAAGTTCGGCTTCGAGCCCAAGGCCGAGGGGGAGCTGTTGCGGGCGATCCTGAACCCGTACGGCATGGTGCTGGTGACGGGCCCGACGGGGTCGGGCAAGACGACCACCTTGTACTCGGCGCTGTCGCGCATCAACCAGATCGACGTGAACATCATGACCGCCGAGGATCCCGTCGAGTACAACCTGATGGGGATCAATCAGGTGCTGGTGCGCAACGACGTGGGGATGACGTTCGCGGCGGCGTTGAAGGCATTTCTGCGGCAGGACCCGAACATCATCATGGTGGGCGAGATCCGCGATCTCGAGACCGGATCGATCGCGATCAAGGCGGCCCTCACGGGTCACCTGGTGCTCTCGACGCTCCACACCAACGACGCGCCGTCCACGGTGACCCGCATGATCGACATGGGGATCGAGCCGTTCAACGTGGCGAGCGCGGTCAACCTGATCGTGGCGCAGCGCCTCGTGCGCCGCGTGTGCTCCGAGTGCAAGCAGGAGCACACCTACACGGCCGAGGAGATTCATGCGTTCGGCATCGCGCCCGCGGAAGCGGCGAAGCTGACGTTTTACAAAGGCGCGGGCTGCGACACCTGCAGCGGCTCGGGGTACAAGGGCCGGCAGGGGCTGTACGAGGTCATGGCCATGACCAGCGCCGTGCGGCGTATGGTCCTGAAGGGCGGTTCGACCGAGGAGCTGCGGGAGCAGGCGGTGAAGGACGGCATGCTCACCCTGCGGATGGACGGCATGCTGAAGGTGAAGCGCGGCATCACCACCCTGGAAGAAGTCGTCAAGGAGACAGCGGCATGACGGCAGGCGCCTCGCAGTCGGTGAATCTCCGCTCCCTGCTCGAGGAAATGATCGAGCGGGACGCGTCGGACTTGCACATCGTGGCGGGTGAGCGTCCCAAGCTGCGGGTGGACGGAGACATCGTCAACTCGTCGGCGGAAGCGGTCCTCACGCCCAAGGACACGCTCTCGATCGCCTACTCGGTGCTCACCGAGAATCAGAAGAAGCGGTTCGAGACCGAGAACGAGCTCGATTTCTCGTTCGGGATCCAGAACCTGGCGCGGTTCCGCGGCAACTGCTTCAAACAGCGCGGCTGCGTGTCGCTCGTGATCCGGCAAATTCCCTTCAACGTCCGGGCGTTCGAGGAGTTGGGGCTGCCGGGGGTGGTCGCGAAGCTGGCCGAGAAGCCCCGCGGCCTGGTGCTCGTGACCGGGCCCACCGGGTCGGGCAAGAGCACCACGCTCGCCGCGATGATCGACAAGATCAACAAGGAGCTGAAGGGGCACATCATCACGGTGGAGGACCCGATCGAGTTCATCCACCGCCATCAGAACTGCATCGTGAACCAGCGCGAGATCGGCACCGACACGAACAGCTTCGCGGCCGCTCTGAAATACGCGTTGCGGCAGGACCCCGACGTCGTGCTGGTCGGCGAAATGCGGGACCTGGAGACCATCGGGGCGGCCCTCACCATCGCCGAGACCGGCCACCTGGCGTTCGCCACGCTGCATACCAACTCCGCGATGGAGAGCATCAACCGCATCATCGACGTGTTCCCGTCGCACCAGCAGGCCCAGGTCCGCGCCCAGCTGTCGTTCGTGCTGGAGGGCATCATCACGCAGACGCTGCTGCAAAAGGCCAAGGGGCGCGGCCGCGTGATGGCCTGCGAGATCCTCATCATGACGCCCGCGGTCCGGGCCCTGATTCGGGACGAGAAGATCGAGCAGATCCCGTCGATGATGCAGGCGGGCAAGAAACACGGCATGCAGACGCTGAACGACGCGCTGTACCAGCTGTACGTGAGCCGCGAGGTCACGAAAGACGAGTGCCTGCGCGTGACCTCGACCCCGAACGAGTTCTTGCGGATGATCGGCGAGGCGCCGCCCGACGAGAAGGAGCCGACCTCGTCCGGCGGGCAGCCCGCCGTCGGCGCGTCCAAAGTGGCGGCGCGCCGCTAGGCGCCCCGGAGGGAGTGAGCTATGCCGGTCTTCCAGTACACCGCCCGCACGCTCAAGGGCGATCTCGTCAACGACAAGATCGACCTGCCGACCCGCGACGACGTCATCGCGCACCTGCGCAAGAACCGCATGGTGGTGGTGCAGGTCCGTGCGGCGCCCAAGGAGTTCAAGCTCAACCTCAAGTTCGGCGGCGGGGTCAAGACCCGCGACGTCGTCGTGTTCACCCGCCAGTTCGCCACCATGATCAACGCCGGCCTGCCGCTCGTCCAGGCCCTCGACATCCTGGCGCAGCAGACCGAAAACAAGATCCTGGCGGACACGACCCGCCAGGTCGTGTATGACGTCGAGAGCGGCCAGACGCTCGCCGACGCGCTGCGCAAGCACCCCAAAGCGTTCAGCGACCTGTACGTCAACATGGTCGCGGCGGGCGAAGCAGGCGGCATCCTGGACACCATCCTCGTCCGATTGGCGGAGTTCCTCGAGAAAAACGACGCGATCGTGCGCAAGGTGAAGGGCGCGATGATCTACCCGGGCGTCATCATGTCGGTGGCGGTCATCGCAATCTCCGTGCTGCTCATCTTCGTCATCCCGACCTTCCAGAACATGTTCGCGTCCGTGAACCTGCAGCTGCCGCTCCCGACCCGCGTCGTGATCGGCGCCAGCCACGTGCTCACCCAGTACTGGTGGCTCATCCTCGGGGTCATCGGCGCGGGCGTCTTCGCGTTGACGCGCTACTACAAAACCGCCCCGGGGCGCCTCCAGATCGACACGCTGCTGCTGAAGATGCCCGTGCTGGGTGACGTGCTCCGCAAGGCGGCCGTGTCGCGATTCACGCGCACGCTCGGCACGCTCATCTCCTCCGGCGTCTCGATTCTCGACGGGCTCGAGATCACGGCGCGAACCGCCGGGAACATGGTGATTCACAACGCGGTGATGGAGTCGCGCGCCTCGATCGCCGGCGGCGAGACCATCGCCGCGCCGCTCGCCAAGTCGAAAGTGTTCCCGCCGATGGTGATCTCGATGATCTCCGTGGGCGAGCAGACCGGCGGCATGGACGAGATGCTCTCGAAAATCGCCGACTTCTACGATGACGAGGTGGATGCGGCCGTGAGCGCGCTGCTGTCGCTCATGGAGCCGGTCATGATCGTGGTGCTCGGTGTGATCGTGGGCGGCATGGTCATTGCCATGTACCTGCCGATCTTCGACATGGTGAACGCGGTGCAGTAGCGCCGTAGATGATGGCCTCCGACGCCCCCGACGCCCCCAACCCCCGGGAGCCGAGGCCGGCACGTACGGGCACGTTGCGCCACGACACCGTCCCGATGCGCTTGTACCACGAAGCGAAACGACTCGGCGCCTGGGACCCGCGAAGCCTCGACCTGCGGCGGGACGTCGACGACTGGACGCGGTTCACCGTGGCCGAGCGCGATATGCTGCTCCGCCTCACCGTGCTGTTCCAGGCCGCGGAAGAGAGCATGACCCGCGATCTGCTGCCGCTCGTCATGGCCGTCGTGCGCGAAGACCATCTCGAGGAGCAGCTGTTCCTCACCACCTTCCTCGCCGACGAAGCGAAGCACACCGAGTTCTTCCGCCGCGTGCTGGACGAGATCTGCCGGCAGTCCGGGGACCTCCAGCGCTACCAGACGCCCAGCTTCCGGCGCCTCTTCGCCGAGCAGCTCCCCGACGCGATGCACCGGCTCCTGGCCGATCCGTCCCCCGCCGCCCAGGCCGAGGCGCTGGTGACTTATAGCCTAGTCGGCGAGGGCGTCCTGGGCGACGCGGGATACCACATCTTCTCGACCGCGCTCGCGCGCGGCGACTCGATGCCCGGGTTCCGCGAGGGTCTCAAGTACTCCCAGGCCGACGAGGATCGGCACATGGCCTATGGCCTGTTCCTCTTGTCCCGGCTCGTGGCCGAAGCCCCGGAGGTCTGGAGCGCGGTGAGCCGGCGCATGGAGGAGCTCTTGCCGCTCACGCTCGGCATTGTGAGCGAGTTCTTCGAGGCCTATGAGCCCATGCCCTTCGGGCTCTCACTCGACGACACCGTTCAGGATGCGATCGCCCGGTTCGCCAATCGGTGGGCGGCCCTGGAGGGAGCGCGCGAGCAAGGGCACGCGCTCGCGGGCGCCGTGGGCACCGAACGGACCATCCGCGACCTGCTCGGATGGGTCGGCGCAGAGCTGCAGCCGGCGCCGATCGAAGTGCGCCGGGAGGGCTCGAGTCCCGTCTACACGTTCCAGATCGGCCCGGCGGGCGCGGCGGCGCTGTTGATCACGCAGGAGGTGCTCGCGCAGCATATGTCCACGGACGTGATCGCGGCGCTGCGCGCGCACCGCGTGCCAGAGCGCCTGCGGGCGGGCGGGCGGACACGGCTGACCTGCCTGAGCGCCCGCGGCAAGATCATCGTGCAGCCGCCGGAATGACGCCGCCGGCCTAGGGACCGGACGCGGCGCCCCCGAGACCGGGCAGCTCGAGCCATTGCCGGGGGAAGCGCGGCAGGAACTTCACGTGGCGGTTCACCACCGCCTGCACCCGTCGCCACCAGCAAATGATCGGCTGGGCCGTTCGACCGACGCTCACCACCGCGAACGGGATCGAGTCCGCCACCACCGTCCGCAGGTCCGGCTGGCTGAGGGAGCAGAGATCCTCCGGCGTCTTCAAGCCGAAACTCGAGTCCGGCCCGATCCAGGGGTGATTGTGCCACACAGCCAGCGTGGTGGCCGGCGGACACGGCAGCGGGATCACGGCGTCGACGCTCGAGTGCACGATGTCCGGCATCGCGAATTCCCGCACCAGCGCCGTATCTCCCGCTACCGTGCCCTGCAAGCACAGCACCACCTCCCGGTCGAGACCGGCCGCCAAGAGACTGAGGCGTCGGAGCAGGGACGGAGCGAGTACGAGGCGTTTCAGCGGTTGGGAGTTGAGGATCGCGGAGTCGGCCGGCGTCAATGCGGCCTGGCCTGGTGCCGGGCTCGCCACCGCGAGCCCTCCGACAGCCAGGTACACGAGGACTCGTAGCATCGGCTGCATTCCGTAGGATAGCGCAGTGGGCGTTGGTGTGCCCGCTCTTGCACTTTGCGACAGCGCTTCCAATACTGTACCTAAGGCGCCAGCCGCAGACCGTAAGGCACAAGTGGTCCAACAGCTTTAGCATCAATCGGTTACGCTCACCGACGGGCACATGATCCTAGCGAGGGACGTGCTTACGGCTTACGACTTTCGAGTTGCGGCTGTCTCGTGACCTGGCTGAGGGGTGACCGGCGGGGGTCAGTCCTCCCGACTCCGCAGAGCCTGCTGCGGTCGGTGTACGCCGGGCGGATGTGCGTCGCCGGGGCGATCTACCTGACCGCGGCGCTCAAGTTCGCGGTCGTGGCGCCGCTCGACCTGCTCGTCACCTCGTTCGTGCTGGTCGCGGCGGTGGTGGTGACCATCGCCTCCTACTGGTACACCCACCTGTCGCGTCGCACGCCCGGCCGGACCTTCCTCTACGGGCAGGCGCTGTTCGACGTGGCGCTGATCACGACGGTCGTGCACATCACGGGTGGCCCGCAGAGCGACCTGACGCCCCTCTACGTCCCGCTGATCGCGGTGACGGCGGTGCTGATGCCGCCAGCGAGCACGGGGCTGATCACGGCGCTGGTGGGCATCGTCTACTTCGCCGACGTGTTCTTCGGGCACACCACGCCGATGTCGGCACAGGTGGGGTTGCAGCTGCTGGTGTTCGCTGCGGTAGCTGCCGTCACCGCCTACTTCGCGAGTCGGGTATCGGTGATGGGCGCGGAGCGGGAAGCGCTGGCGGGGGAGCTCCGGCAGGCGCGGCTGGAGGCGGCCGACGTGCTGCGGAGCGTCCCAACGGGGATCGTCACGGTGGACCAGGCGGGTCATCTGCTGTACTGCAATCCTGCGGCCGAGCAGATCCTCGGCTTCAAAGAACGCCAGTGGCGAGGGCGCCCGATCATGCCGGAGTTCGCGAAGATCGCTCCCGAGTTCTGGGCCGCGATCACCGCCACTGCGCGACGGGGCGTGCGGGCCATGCGGGTCGAGGCGACGGTACGGCGTTCCGATCGCACCTTCCCGATCGGCGTGACGACGACGACGCTGGACGTCGAGCCGGCGGGCGAGCCTCGGGTCACGGCGATCTTCACCGATATCTCGGACTCGAAGCGACTCGAGGAGCTCCATTTGCGCGCGGAGCGGCTCGAGGCCGTGGCGGAGCTGTCGTCGAGCCTGGCGCACGAGATCAAGAACCCGCTTGCGTCGATCCGCTCGTCGGTGGAGCAGCTGGGACGCGCGAAGCGCGTGAACGCCGACGAGAAGTTCTTGACGTCGCTGGTGGTGCGCGAGACCGACCGGCTGTCGCGTCTGCTCTCGGAGTTTCTCGATTTCTCCCGCGTGCGGGCCACGGAGTGCCGGCCGCTCGACCTCCACAGCGTGGCGGCCGCGGCGATCCGTCTCGTGCGCGAGCACCCGGACTGCCCCGAGGATGCTGTCATCGACCTGATGGGCGACGCCACGCCCATGGAGGGCGACGAGGACTTGTTGCATCGCGTGGTGTCGAACCTGGTGCTGAACGCCGTCCAGGCCACCGGGAAGGGCGCGCGCGTCGTGGTGCGGACTGGACGGCCCCAGCCCCACGACCTGCCCGGGGGGGCCGGCATCGAGAGCCCCGTATCCCTCGCCGTGAGCGACAATGGCCCGGGCATACCCGACAACCTGCGGGCCCGCCTGTTCGAGCCGTTCGTGACCGGTCGCGTGGGTGGCACCGGCCTCGGCCTCGCCATCGTACAGCGCGCCGTGGACGCGCACCGCGGGCTCGTGCTCGTGGACTCCCCGCCGGGGCAGGGCACGACGTTCACCGTCTACTTCCCCGCCGCGCGGCGGAAAGAGGAAGCGGCATGAGCCAGCAGCCATCGATTCTGGTTGTCGACGACGAGATGGGGATCCTGGATGTGCTCCGGATCCTGTTGAAGGGGGAAGGCTTCGACGTCACGACCGCCCAGGGCGGGAAAGCCGGGCTCGAGGCGCTGAAGGGGAACCCGCCCGACATCGTGCTGACGGATATCAAGATGCCGGGCGTTTCGGGCACCGAGATCCTGGCTGCGGTGCGGGAGCAGGACCCCGAGACTCCCGTGATCCTCATGACGGCGCAGGCCTCGCTGCAGAGCGCGATCCAGGCGGTGAACCAGGGAGCGTTCTACTACATCCAGAAGCCGTTCTCGAACGACGACCTGGTCGCGATTTGCCGGCGCGCCGCGGAGCAGCGCCTCCTCAAGGCCGAGAACAAGCAGCTCAAGCAGGAGATCCGTCGGCGCGAGCGCTCCGGGCTCGTGAAGCCGCTGGGCAAGTCGCGTGCCTTCCAGGACGTGCTGAAGCTCGCCGAACAGGTGGCGCCCACCGAGAGCACGGTGCTCATCCAGGGAGAGTCGGGGACGGGGAAGGAAGTCATCGCGCGCTACATCCACGAGCTGTCAGCGCGCGCGGACGGTGGATTCTTTTCACTCAACTGTGGCGCGCTGCCGGAGAGCCTCCTCGAGTCGGAGCTGTTCGGCCACGTGAAGGGATCGTTCACGGGCGCGGTCCGGGACAAGCAGGGTCTGTTCGCGGCCGCCCGCGGGGGCACGTTCTTCCTGGACGAGATTGGTGAGATGTCGCCCGCGACCCAGGTGAAGCTGCTGCGGGTGCTGCAGGAGCGCGAGGCGATCCCCGTGGGCGGCACCGAGGCCATTCCGGTCGACGTTCGGGTCGTGGCCGCGACCAACCGTGACCTCGAGGACGACATCAAGCGCGGTCGCTTCCGCACCGACCTGTACTACCGGCTGAATGTGATCGCCATCCATCTGCCGCCGCTGCGCGACCGGCGCGACGACATTCAGATCCTGTGGGAGGAGTTCCTGAGTCGCATTGCCAGCGAGCGCGGCGAGCAGCCCAAGGCGCTCGCGCAGGAGGTGAAGGACGCCCTGCTCGCCTACGACTGGCCCGGCAACGTCCGCGAGCTCGAGAACGCCCTCGAGCGGGCGGTCGTGCTCAGCAAAGGGACGACGATCGATCTCGCGTCCCTGCCCGACAAGCTCACGGAGCGCCGCGCCGAGCCCCTCGTCGCCGAGCGGCCGCACGCGAACCCCACCCTCGACGTGATCGAGCGCGCCTACATCACCTGGGTGCTGCAGAGCGAGGGCGGCAACAAGACCCGCGCCGCCGAAGTGCTCGGCATCGATCCCTCTACGCTCTATCGCAAGCTGAGCCGTTACGAAGGCGATGTCCCCCCCGGGTGAGGCGGCGGATCAAGTCGGGGCCGCGACCCTCGAGCGCATGGCGGCGGCCCCCCGCTACAATCGATGGATGTTCGACCGGCTGCGCCCTTGGGTGGGACGGCGGGTGCTCGAGATCGGGGCCGGGATCGGCAACATGTCCGCGTTCCTGGTCGATCGTGACCGCGTCGTGCTCACCGACACCGAGCCCTACTACCTCGGTCGGCTGCGCGAGCGGTTCGCGGGGCGGCCCCACGTCTCGGTTGCCGAGCTGCGGCTGCCCGCGGTGAGCCCGGGACTCGTCGCCGAGCGGCTCGACACCGTGGTCTGCCTGAACGTCCTGGAGCACATCGAGGACGATCGCGCGTCGCTGCGCGCCATGCACGACCTGCTCCAGCCCGGCGGCCGGCTCGCCCTCCTCGTGCCGTCGCTGCGCGCGCTATACGGCACCCTGGACGAGGCGCTGGGCCACTGCCGCCGCTACGTCCCCGACGAGCTGTCGGAGAAGCTCCGGGCCGCAGGCTTTCGCCTCCGGCATCTCGAGTATTTCAACCTCGCCGGCGTTCCGGGATGGTGGTTTGCGGGGCGCGTGCTGCGCCGCCGGCTCATTCCCTCGGGCGCGCTCCGGTGGTACGAAGCGCTGGTGCCGCTGTTCCGGCTGGAGCGGGTCCTTCCCTGGCGGATCGGCCAGTCGCTCATCGCCATCGGCGAGGTGCCGGCTTGACGACCGGAGACCTGCTGCTCTCGGTGGTCGTGCCCGCGTACAACGAGGCGACGACGATCGAAGCCGCCCTGCGGCAACTCGAGGGGGTCCCGCTGCGCCTCGAGGTGATCGCCGTGGACGACGCGTCGACCGACGGTACCGGCGCCATTCTCGACGGCCTGGCGGGCACGGGGCTCGTACACCAGGTGCTCCACCATCCGACCAACCGCGGCAAAGGCGCGGCGCTCAAAACCGGGATCGCGGCGGCCACGGGCAGCGTGATCGTGGCGCAGGACGCCGATCTCGAGTACGATCCCGCCGACCTCCCTCGCCTGCTCGCGCCCATCAAGGAAGGCCGGGCCGACGCGGTCTACGGCTCGCGCTTTCAGGGCGGCCCGCACCGCGTGCTGTTCTTCTGGCATGCGGTCGGCAACAATCTGCTCACGCTCGTCTCCAACATGTTCACGAATCTGAACCTGACGGACATGGAGACCTGCTACAAGCTGGTCAGGGCCGATCTCCTGAAACGGCTGCCGCTCACGTCGGAGCGGTTCGGGATCGAGGTGGAGCTCACGGCCCGGCTGGCGCAGGCGGGCGCGCGCGTCTGGGAGCTGCCCATCTCCTACAGCGGCCGGACCTACGCCGAAGGGAAGAAAATCACGTGGCGTGACGGGTTCGCGGCGTTCTTTCACATCCTCCGCTACAACCTGTTCCCGCCCCGCGGCAAATGGCGTGAGCGCTAGGCGCCTGTACGCCGCCGTCGCGCTCTGCGCCGTGGCCGTGCACGTCGGCGCGCTCTGGAATCACTTCGCGCTCGACGACAACCAGATCGTCCAGTTCAACAAGCTGGTGCTCCAGTTCAGCGGCGTGTGGCGGGCGTTCGTGAGCCCCTACTGGCCCCCGGTCATCGGGGGCGGGATGTATCGTCCCTTACCGCTCGCCTCGTACGCCCTCGACTGGCAGCTCGGGGGCGCGGCCTGGTGGTTTCACGCCGTGAACGTCGCCTGGCACGCCGGGGCGAGCGTGGCTGTCGCGTGGCTGGCGCGACAGTGGAGCGGCGAGCGGGCGGCGCTCGCCGCCGGGCTGCTGTTCGCGGTGCATCCGGTCCACGTCGAGGCCGTCGCCAACATCGTCGGCCGCGCCGAGCTGATGGCCTCGCTGTTCGCAATCCTTTGCGTCTACGCGGCGCTGGCGCACGATCGTCTGTGGTGGAGCGCCGCAGCGCTCACCGCCGGTCTCCTCAGTAAGGAGAATGCGGTCGTCGCGCCGGCGCTCATCGTCTGGGGGTGGATGATCGGGTTGGCCCCCCGCCCGTCCCGCGGACGGATGGCCGCGTACGCCGGCGCATGGGTCGGCCTCGGCCTCGTGTACGTACTGGTCCGGTCGAGCGTCCTGGGCCACGAGCTGGTGGGCCGCCCGGCACCCGTGTTCTTCGGCGCGTCTCCCGTCGCCGTCCGGTTGACGGCCGTGGCGGCGCTCGCGGATGTGGCGCGGCTCCTGGTCTTTCCGCTCACGTTGCGTGTCGATTATTCGCCCGCCGAGCGTACCCTCGTCACGACCCCGTTCGACTCCCGCTTCGCACTCGGGTTGCTGTGCGTCGTGGCCTGGGGTGCGCTCCTCTGGCTCGCCTGGCGGCGCGGGCGTCGGGTCGAGGCGTTCGGGCTGGGCTGGATTGGGATCGCCCTCTTTCCGGTGTCGAACCTCGTGGTCCCCGTGGGAGTCCTCCTGGCTGAGCGCGCGCTGTACATGCCGTCCGCCGGAGTCGCGTTGGCGGCCGGGACATGGCTCAAGGACCTCGAGACGCGCCGGCTGGCGCTGGTTCTCAGCGTGCTCGTCGTGGCCGGGGGCATCCGGAGCGCTCTCCGCGTGCCGGTGTGGCGGGACACCCAGGCGGTGATCGGCAGCGAGCTAGAAGACTCCCCCAACTCGTTCGCCGGTCCCGCCCACATGGTCGTGATGTATCTGACCGGGCATCAGCCGGCCAAGGCCCTCGAGGCATATCGCCGAGCCACCGAGCTCTATGACGTGACGCTGCCGTGGCTGCAGATCCAGGGCGCTGAAGCGGCGTTCGCCACCGGGCGGCACGCCCTGGCGGACTCGCTGCTCGATCGAGTCGAGAGGGTCTGCCGGCCATGTGATTTCTACTACCGATACGAGTCCTCGGTCGCCCGCGCCCGCGGCTACCCCGCCGCCGCCGACTCGTTTGCCGCCCGCGTCGGACGGGCGCCGGGCCCCGTCCATGAGCCCTAGACGGATGTATCTCGCCGTCGGCTTGTGCGCCGTGGTGGTCTACCTCGGCGCGCTGTGGAACCAGTTCGCCCTGGATGATATCCCGATCATCGTGGTGAACCCGCTGGTCGCGCACCCGTCAGGGATCTGGCGGGCGTTCACGGCGCCCTACTGGGCGGCAGACTTCGGCGGTCACATGTACCGGCCATTGGTCATCGCGGGGTTCGCCCTCGATGCGCTGGTGGACGAGACCGTCTGGTTCCACGCGGTGAACCTGCTATGGCACGCCGGGGCCGCGGTGGCGGTCGCGGCCCTGGCCCGGCGCTGGATGGATACGGCGGGCGGGCTCGTCGCCGGGTTGCTGTTCGCGGTGCACCCCGTGCACGTGGAGGCCGTCGCGAACGTCGTGGGTCGCGCGGAGCTCATGGCGACGCTGTTCACGCTCCTCGTCGTGTACGCCGCGCTCGGTCGCGCTCACCCAGGCTGGAGCGCAGCCGCCCTCGCCTTCGGCCTTCTATCCAAGGAGAACGCGGCGGTCGCACCCGCTTTGGTCGTCTGGGCGTGGATGCTCGGCCTCGACCGGCCCGACCGACGCCGCATGGTCTCGCTCGTCGTCGGGTGGGTGCTGGTGGGCGTCGCGTACACCGCCGTTCGCACGTTGGTACGCCAGCCGTTCGGCGGGTACATGAGCGTCGCGCCGATGTTCATCGGCCAGTCGTGGCTCTCGGTGCGCCTCACCGCGGTCGCCGCGCTCGCCGATGTGGCGCGTCTGCTCGTCTTCCCACTCACGCTGCGCGTGGACTATTCGCCCAACGAGCGCACCATCGTCACGTCGCCCCTCGACCTCCGCTTCGCCGCCGGCCTGTTCTGCGCGCTGGTGTGGGCTGCCTTGTTGACCGTCTCCTGGAGGCGCGGGAGGAAGCTCGAGGCGTTCGGTCTCGGTTGGATCGGCGTCGCCTTCCTGCCCGTGGCCAACCTCCTCTATCCCGCCGGCTTCTACGTAGCGGAGCGCACGCTCTATCTCCCGTCAGCGGGGCTGGTGCTCGCGGCGACCGCCGCCCTGTGCCGCTTGCCGCGGGACCGCGTGCGCCTGGTGGTGGCGATTCTCTGCATACTCGGCGGCGTCCGCACCGCGCTGCGGGTTCCGGTGTGGCGCAATGATAACGCGGTCACGCTGAGCATCATCGAAGACTCGCCGGACTCCTACGGGGGTCCGGTGCGCATGGCCGGTGTGTACCTCGACCG
>Ga0209471_1000717_pt1 | contig 21065 bp, 19 predicted proteins | sample GraSoiAngelo_128_FD_185885 | JGI IMG/M metagenome (GOLD analysis project Ga0209471, IMG submission 185885) | Grasslands soil microbial communities from the Angelo Coastal Reserve, California, USA - 14_0927_12_20cm (SPAdes) (version 2) | ecosystem: Environmental > Terrestrial > Soil > Grasslands ...
TGGCAAGGCAAAAACTTTCTTCATGTCAGCTTTGGACTGCGATCTGGTTCTGTTATTCGAAAAGCGGTCACGGTGCTGCGGGCGAGGGCGAACCGGGTGGAATGACGATGACGTTTTCGATTTTGTCGCGACGCCATCGCTGCACGTTGGCGTAAAGTGCCAGGAGCGCCATCGCCACAACGATCACGAGCATGACGAGGAGCGCGCTTTTAGGAAGTCGCAACGACGAGGGTTCTGCTCGAGGCGACGGCGACAAATTCACTCCCGCAGTATGGATGTCGATCTTCGCCGCGCAAAGCGATTGTCGATCTTGTGCGCCGGCAACTCAAGCGTCGCGATTGCGTCCATGACACGCCGGCTGAGACGTGCGTAAAGATCTCTGCCGGCAGTTTCGAAATCTCGATCGGAAAAATAAATCGGCTCGCCGACGACGATGGTGATTCTGCGCCAAAAATGGATTTTCCCGCCGATGGGCCAGGCATCGAAGGCCCCAAAAATTCGCATTGGCACGACCGGTGCGTGCGTTTTCGCGATCACCAGCCCCAGCCCGGGTAACGCCGGCTGTAAATTTCCATCCGGTGTGCGCGAGCCTTCCGGAAAGAGGAGCACGCCGTCGCCGGCACGCAAAATTCGGATCAGAGCCTTGAGTGCGCTGCGGTCGCTCCCTTCGATCTCGACCGGGATGACGTTGAGTTTCGGCAACAGCCAGCCGAGAACCGGTGCTTTCATCAAAGATTTTTTCGCGAGAAAATAAATGGCGCGGTCACAGGCGTTTCCGGCGAGCGGCGGATCGAAAAAACTCTGGTGATTCATGGCGAGGATCACCGGGCCGGTTTGAATCATCCGCTCCCGATGAACTATACGGAAGTCAAAGAAGAGCCGCGCAAGCAGACGCGAAAAGTGATAACCGAGCCAGTAGTACGGGTTCATTGGTTGAAACAGTGGAGGCGTTAAAGCGGCAGTCCCTTCAGCTTCAGTTGTTCGACGATTTTATCGATCACCTCCTCGATCGTGAGGTGGGAAGTGTCGATGACCTGCGCATCCGGAGCGACAGTGAGCGGCGAGGCTCGGCGTGAAGAATCGGCGCGATCTCGCGCAGCGATTTCATCGCGCTGACCTTCGGCGACGCGGCGGCGAAAACGCACCTCGGGCGAAGCGTCGATGTAAAACTTGCAGGGCGTATAAGGAAAAACCACCGACCCGATGTCGCGCCCCTCTACAACCACATCGTGAGCACGCGCATAATTGCGCATTTTCTCAGTAATAATTTTGCGCACCTCTGGAACGGTGCTCACCTGCGAGACGGCTTTGTTTACCGGATCATCGCGCAAATGGTTGGTTGGATCGACATCGTCGATGCAAACGCGCGACTCATTGTTCTCGAGACGACAACTAATCTGCGCCGACTCAACCGTTTGCGCGATGCGCACCCCGTCATCCGGACCGATGTCACGCCGGAGCACATACCAGGTGATGGCGCGGTAGATTGCGCCTGAATTGACGTAGACAAAGCCCAGCCGCCGGGCGAGTTCGCGCGCTACGCTGCTCTTTCCGGAAGCGGCCGGGCCATCAATGGCAATGACGCGATGAAAATCTGCGGGCATGATCGATAGAGTATTTCGATGTGAAGATTACGCAGATAGGTTCCAGATGCGTGATTGCAAACCCGATGCCTGCGCGACGATTACTCTGGCTCGAGACGCGCCGGTGAGCGCGAACCAATAACCGGCGTGCTCGTGCGCATTCGTTTTGGATTAGTGAACTCTTCGAGTGCGGTTTCGAAGCCCGGGTAAGACTCGCGGACGCAATCGGCATCCTGGACGATCGTTTCGCCGTCAGCGAAAAGACCAGCCACAGCAAACGCCATGGCGATGCGATGATCGCCGAAGCTGGCGACGCGCGCGCCGCGCAAAGGAGCGGGACCATGAATTTCGAGCCCGTCACTCATCTCGATAATCTGCGCGCCCATGGTGCGCAGATTGTGGGCGATGGCAGCTACGCGATCGGTTTCCTTAACGCGCAGCTCCTGCGCATGGCGAATGATGGTTGTGCCGTTTGCCAGCGCACCGGCAATCGCCAGCACGGGCAGCTCATCGATGAGCTGCGGCACTTCTTTTCCCTGAATGACCGTGCCTTTGAGCGGGGCGCCCGTGACTTCAACGATCCCGCGAGGTTCAAGTTGATCGACATCCTCGACGGCTTCGCGCACTTGCGCTCCCATTCGCACTAGCACCCCGAGCACCACCGTGCGCGTCTCATTTAACCCGATATCGCGCACAAGCAGATGACCCCCCGGCTGCGCGGCCGCCGCGACCAGCCAAAAAGCAGCTGAGGAAATATCCCCTGGAATTGCGAAATCGCGCGACTCCGGCACTTGATCGCCGAAAACACTGACGCTGCCGTCGTCATTCTTTGCGGTGCGCACAAGAAAATAATTAAACATCAACTCGGTATGGCTGCGGCTGGCTGACGGCTCATTAACCGTGGTCTTGCCTTTGGCGAAAAGACCCGCCAAAAGCACGGCGCTTTTCACCTGTGCGCTCGCAATCGGCGATTTGTATTTAATCCCGCGCAAAGAACCTCCATGAATACGGATGGGGGGCGTTTGTTCCGGCCCCTCAGCTACGATGTCGGCGCCCATCTTTCGAAGGGGCGCAATTATACGATCCATCGGACGCCGATAGAGGGCGGCATCGCCGACGAGGCGACTTTCAAACTTCTGCCCGGCGAGCAGGCCGGCGAGCAGTCGCATGGTCGTACCGGAATTTCCGCAATCGATTTCCTCTTTCGGCGGCGTGAGCACACGTTTCTTCCCGTGGACGACGAGCGTGTTCGGGTCCGGCTGTTCGATCCTGATTCCCAACGCGCGGAGGGCGTTCACTGTGCGCATGCAATCTTCGCTCGGAAGGAAACCGCGCAGTGTGCATGGGCCGTTGGACAGCGCCGCAATAATAACGGCGCGATGCGAAATGCTCTTATCACCTGGGACGGTGATCTCAGTGTCAATTCGAGGCGCTCGTTTGACTCGCAATTCCATAGACCAATTTGAAAAAGATTCCGCAGAAGTGCGCAGCCGCGCCGCGTTTCATCCGCCCAACCGGCATCAGCATCGGAGATTAGGTGCCGTTGTCCAGTTTTCCTCCGATCGGAGAAACACGAAATTGACGAACTTTTCTCCGATCGGCCTGCAAGGGGACCGTGCCTTTCCGCCCAGCTATGGAACGAGAAAGATTTTTCCCGTGTATGGATCCTTCACCTCCGTACCGGGCGGGAATCCCTCCACATCGACATACTTGCCAGGCGAAAAAGGACTCTCGACTACGTGTGCTTTGCCGGGAACAGGAATTCCGTAGGGATGGTCTCCTTTTTCAGTTTTGGCGGGCATGGCAGTTGGCGCCGGGGCAGCTGAAGTCTCTTCCCGGGCCGCGTTCTCTGGCGGCGGCGCATTCGGGTTGAAGGGCTGCTGTCGAGGTGGGTGTTCCTCCTGCCCACCCGCAGGATACGTGGCAACGTTACGACGAACTGACGACGGCGGCTCATCGACGTCGGAACACGATGAGATAAACAAGGCAGTTAATAGCGCGAGCGACAGCGAAAATTTCATAGAAGCTGGTTCGACGACACTATCTCGATTCTAATTCATTGCCAATCACAAATCATCTCAACGAGCGGCGGGCAGGGGCGGAAATCAGGACAAGCCGAAGAGGCGCCCTGATTTCGCGCCAACGGCATAATCCAATGCACCCGCGACATCATCGCAAAGATCGACATCTATACGATAGCGGGCCGTACTTACTCCGAATCCAAGAAGAGATGCTGAAGAAATCCGACGGACAGATTTTAGTTGTCGATGATGACGCGGCGAGCCGCAGGATTCTTGTCCGAACACTTTCGTCCGCCGGTTACGACTGTCGCGAATCAGACAGCGGGATCGAGGCGCTGAAACTAGTGCAGCACGGGCAACCCTCGCTTCTCCTGCTCGATTTCGATATGCCGGCGCTCAATGGGGCCGAGGTCCTCAAGCGGCTGCGATCGAACAACGATCCGGCGGTCGCCCAGATTCCCGCGATCATGTTAACCGGCCACGGCGGCGAAGAAAGCGAGGTGCTTTGCCTCGAAGCCGGGGCGGACGACTTCGTAACCAAACCGATCAATGCGGCGGTCTTGCGCGCACGTATCGAGACTCAACTCCGGCTGCGCTCCATGCGCCGCCAATTGCAGCAACAAAACGATGAGCTTGAAGAGTGGCGACGCAACCTGGAACGCGACCTGGCCGCCGCCCGCCTGACCCAACAATCACTCATTCCACAAAAGCCGCCTGCGCTGGCGGGATGGGAGGTTGCCGACTGTTATCGGCCTGTCATCCAGGTGGGCGGTGACATTTACGGCTGGCTGCGGGCGCCAGATGGCCGGATTTTATTCTGGATTGCTGATGCGACCGGCCACGGGGCGTCCGCCGCGCTCCTCACAGCGCTGGCAAAGCTTCTCTTTCATCACGGCAGCGCCGAACACAATGCGCCGGCATCGCTTATGAAAGCGGTGAATGACGACTTCCGCAGTATTTTTGGGGCGCGCTCCTTCATGACGGCAATGTGCGTGGCGCTCGATCCGGCAACCGGACGCGCGAGCGTGGTCGGCGCAGGACACCCGCCGCTCATGATTTCGCGTCATGACGGCACGAGCGAATCCATTCCTTCGGTGGCGCCGCCTTTGGGTCTGGTGGAACACGCGCGATTCAGCGAGACGATTGTCGATCTTGCACGTAGGGACGCCTTCGTTTTGTACAGCGACGGCTTGTTCGGCGTCCCCCGCGGTGAACAGCGGCGGCTCACGCCAGAGCGACTGGCCGAGATGCTCGACTCCACCGCGCCCACTGCCGAAGCCCTCTTGACGCGTCTTTTGCAGCGAACGGCATCGGGCCATGACGATCGGATCAAACCGGACGACGTGACAGCGATAGTAGTGCGCCGGGCGGCCTAAAAAAATATTTTGTTTCATCAAAATTAGTATTGCCCTGGAACGAGCGAAGCATTAATCAGCCTTTATGCCGAAAACCAAAAAGACTCCTTCCAAACGCAAACCGAATCCTGCCTTCATGAGACCGGTCCAACCTGACGACAAGCTTGCTGCCATCGTCGGGTCACAGCCGCTACCGCGTTCCGAGCTTACCAAAAAGCTTTGGAACTATATCAAGAGGCACGGTTGTCAGGACAAAAAGAAAAGAACCATGATCAACGCGGACGACAATCTCAGGCCGGTATTTAACGGCAAGAGCCAGGTCAGCATGTTCGAGATGACGAAACTCGTCTCGGGACATATTCGCTAAATCGCGGAACTGTTTTGAGCCCGGCGCTGTAGCCCCGGGACACTGTTTGTATGCGCGCCGCGGGGTCGGATCCCCGCGAGGGTCGTATGTTCGCATTCTTGCGCTGGGCGAGCGTTTAGTCGAAGTTGCTGGTGTGAAAAACTTTCGATCGATCCTTTTCGCTGCCGCAGCCGTCGGTTTTGCTGCTGTCAGCTCCGTGCAAGCTGGGCCGGAATGGCTGACCGATTACAAAAAAGCGCAACAAGAAGCCAAGACGAGCAACAGACTGCTGCTGGTTGATTTCACCGGCTCGGATTGGTGCGGCTGGTGCATCAAACTCGACAAAGAAGTTTTCTCCAAACCTGAATTCAAAGACTACGCAAACAAAAACCTGGTGCTGATGGAAGCAGATTTCCCTCGTGCGAAAGCACAGGCCGTCGGTCTAAAGAAACAAAACCAGGAACTTGCTCAGCAATATCAGATTCAAGGTTTCCCGACAATCATTGTCTTGAATGGTGATGGCCAAAAGATCGGTGAACTCGGGTATATGGAAGGCGGAGCGACCACCTTCATCGCCGAGCTGGAAAAATTGCGCAAAGGCTGAGCGCCGATGTCGATCTTCGCGACTCCGAAACGATTCGCGGGCCCCGGTGATTTCGGGGTTGTCGATCTTAAGTCACTTTGCTGGCTTGGAAGGCGCGTTGCAGCACGTCCGCGAGTTCGCGCCGCGTAAACGGTTTCGGCAAGGCGCCGCGAAATCCGTAGGCCAGGAATTCTGAGAGGGCGGCCTCGTCGGAGTAGCCGCTGCAAATGATCGCGACGACCTGTGGATCGAGACTACGCAACCGTTCGATCGTCGCGAGGCCACCCATGCCTCCACGGATTGTCGCATCAAGAATCACGGCATGGAAATTTTCGCCGCGGCGTAAAGCGCGCTCGTAAAGTTTCACCGCTTCGAGTCCATCCGGTACGGCGGTAACCTCGTAGCCAAGCGATCCAAGTAACTGCGAAGTGAGTTCGCGAATGGCCGCTTCATCGTCCATCACCAGAACGCGCTGTTGATTAAACAAGGTTCGTTCCGCTGTCGGCGGCCCAGAGGTCTCGAGCTGTTCGCCAGCAGCCGGGAGATAAAAAACAAATGTCGATCCTTCCGGCGAAGAACTCTCCAAATGGAGCAAACCGCCATGTTTTTTTACGATTGAATAGCTGATTGCGAGACCCAAACCACTTGCCGTCGGTTTGGTTGTGAAATAGGGATCGAAAATTCTGGTCGCGAGTTCTTCTTGAATACCAGAACCGCGGTCGGCGATCGTAATTTTGACATAACGTCCCGCCGGCAGCAGAGCACCGGGCTTTTCTTCAGATTCGCTATTGCGGGCCGCAATGTTAACAGTGCCGCCATGAGGCATCGCCTCGCGCGCATTGATTACAAGCGCGTTTACGACCTGCTCGATCTGGCCCGGATCGACATTCGCCTTCCAAAGATCAGCCGGGATGTCCATCTCAGCGCGCAAATTGGAACCGTAAAGGGAAAATTCAGCGGCGCGGCTAAGCAATTCCGCGACCGAGGCAACCCGTTTGAGCGGCGCGCCGCCTTTTGAGAATGTGAGCAATTGACTCGAAAGGCGCGCGGCGTGTTGCGCGGCCTGGCCTGTCTTGGAAAGATACGAGAGCAAACTGCGCGCGTCACCCGGCGCTTCAATCTGCGCCAGGCCAATATTTCCCGAGATGACGGTCAAAATATTATTGAGATCATGCGCGATACCGCCGGCGAGAGTCCCGAGAGATTCGAGTTTGCTCTTGGTAAGCCGCTTTTCTTCAATGGATTTGCGCTCACTGACATCACGCAAAAAGACCGACATGCCTCTCCCGCTCGGATACGCGTGAACCTCAAACCAAATTTTGCCCGAGGCGTCGCTGGCCTCGAATTCTATCGGCACTTGCTCAGTCATGACCCGACGATAATTCATCTCAAAAGGCGACCCAATCAGCTGCGGGAATTCCTTCCAAAGTCCCTTTCCGATCAGCTCAGTGCGGCCGCGTCCGAGGAGAGTCTCCGCTTCCGGGTTCAGATATATAAAATTCCAGGCGTGATCGACCGCAAAAAATCCATCCATCGTCTTTTCTAAAATCTCGCTCATGGTGCGGGCCGATTCCTCCAGGGCGGCGCGGGCCTGATTGCGTTCAGCCAGCGCTCGGATTCGTCGCTCCGCCACGGAAAGCCGCACGTTCAACAATGCGAGGTCGAGCGGCTTGGTTAGATAATCGTTCGCGCCCGCTGCCAGTGCCTGTTCCAAATCCTCGGTGTCCTGACGCGCGGTGACCAGGAGAATGAACATTTCATCGCCGCGCGGCTGCGCGCGCAATTCCTGGCAAAGCTCAATTCCGCTCTTGCCAGGCAACATCCAATCCAGAATCAGGAAGGGGAATGTCTGTACCGCCAGCGCCTTTTCGGCCTCCTCCACACTGCCGACCGCGACGACCTCGTGGCCGCGCCGCTTGAGCAGTCGTTGCAGACTTTTGCGGCTCTCCTGGTGATCCTCAACGAGTAATATTTTCATTCCTGGAGCATTTTTCCGATAGCCGGCTCCCCGTTCACGGTTTTTACAAGGCTGAGCCGAAGCACACCAGTCGCCCGTCTTTTAGGGGAGCAAGATGACTGCCAACGCGTGATGCGATTCGCACGGAAAGGTTTGTCGCGATGCGTGCCCATCGCACGCTCATGACCTTGCGTTAGGAGCGGCCTCTGCTAAATACCCGCATCCCGTTCGCCGCTTCCACTCATGTCCGTTTCCCGTCTGCTCTTCGTCTGTTTCCTTGGACTCCTTGCAACACATCGCATCTGCGCGGAAACCATCACCACTGCAGCTAAAGTTTCCGAAAAAAATAAGCCATCCGCGCCGGCGGAGCCTCGCATTACGTTCAGTTCAGTGCATGTCGATGGACCGTATATCGCGACGACTTTTGACGATGGGCCCAGCGCAACGCTCACGCCAAAACTGCTCGATCTTCTCGCAGCCCATCACATCAAAGCCACTTTTTTTGTAATCGGCGAAAATGTTGCCGAGCACCCTGAGATCGTTGAGCGCGCCGCGCACGAAGGTCACGAAATTGGAAATCATAGTTGGTCGCATCCGAACTTTGCAAAAATGTCCGATGAAGGCGTGCGTCGGGAATTGCGACGAACGGACGATGCAATCAAAAGCGCGATCGGAGCACGGCCAACTTTGCTGCGCCCGCCTTACGGCTCGCTCACCGCACGACAAAAACGCTGGATCCACGATGAGTTCGGATATCAGATCATTCTTTGGGATGTCGATCCGCTGGATTGGAAACGCCCAGGCCCGGCGGTGGTTTGCAATCGCATCTTGAAAGAGACACGCGCCGGTTCGATTGTCTTGTCGCACGATATTCATCCCGGAACGATCGAGGCTATGCCGCGGACGTTCGATCAACTCGAGGCAAAAGGTTTCAAATTCGTTACTGTGTCGGAATTGATTCGCATGGCGCGCCCCGAGCCAGCAAAGGAGCGCGCGAAAGTTCCGGCGACCGCCACTACTCCACAGCCAACATCGACAATTTCATTGCCATCGCCCAGCGGTTAATATCGCCGGCCTGATCGCCTCCATTGGCTCCTCGCGAACACCCTTATCGTACCGAGCCGAAAAACTTCAGCGAATCTTCAGTGGGCTGTCGGCCCGGCTCAATTAGGGAAACGAGACGCCGATCCGCTTACTTACTTTTTCGCGGCTGCCGGCTTTTGCTGCGCGAGCTGCTGTTCGAGTTGTCGCCTGGCGATGACGAAGTTGTTGTTTTCGCCGTAGCTGCGCCAGGGCCCCGGCGGCACATCACGCACTTCGAAAAACTGCCAGTCCGTTACATCCGTTGGCGCAAGCCCAAGGTAATCGCGAATCGCCGGAGAAACGTCCAGTCCCGCGCCATGGTTTAGATTCGGCTTTGGGCGTTCGTTTTGAAAAACGTATTGAAAATGGTCGGTGCGGAACGGACCGCAATCTTCCCACTGCGCGTAACACGTTCGATTGCCCTTGCGGATAGCGATCCAGCGATGCTGGCAAACGGAATGCCCCGCCTCAGTGTAGGCCTGCTTAAACCACGGGATGACCAGCGGCGCCTCTGGCTTAAACTGACCATGCGTGACGTCATTGTAGGGCAGCGCACAGTAAAACGGGTTTTGCCGCGGAACGAAGGCGACCGGAATGTAGTTTCGCCGCGCTGAAGAATCGGGATTGTCGAAGCCGCCGTAATTGCCCGTCCAGTCTGCGTCCCACGAGCTTTTGTAATTAGGCACCGGATTGTTCCCGCCCGCCTGTTCTCCGATCCAAAACACTGTGGTTACGATGTTAGTTTTCCACGCGAAACGCGTTGTCGCCGGGCGCGAGGACGTTGGAATAAATACCTGCGGCTCTACTTTGAGCAGCGCTTGCTCGCGCAGTTTCATCGCGTACTTGGCAAAATCGGCTGCCGTCGCGTATGGCGAAGTGGATTGGTCCTCGGCTCTAACCGCGCCCGCTATCGCGAGAGCGAAACAAAGCGGTAACAGCCTCTTCATATTGCAAATAGCCCGACTCTTTTATCCGATTAACGCCCTCTAGGCAAGCCTTTTTCACGAGGGATAACCGATGCCCAGGATGGATTACCAACTCTTAAAGCACTATCCATTCCACGTTCAGCCACGGCTGAGCAGCGTGTCGCGCTTGAATTGCCGATCTTCTGTTTCGGGATGGTCCAATGTAAAGTGACGACCACGGCTCTCTTTCCCGCTTAACGCCGAATCCACGATCAGCGCCGCCACCGTTGCCAGATTCCGCAGCTCAAGCAGGTCCACCGACACTTTAAAATTCCAATAAAACTCACGAATTTCGCGTTGAAGATTTCGCAAACGGGCGCTCGCTCGCTGCAGCCGCTTGTCCGTCCGCACGATCCCAACGTAGTCCCACATCAGGCGCCGGAGCTCGTCCCAGTTATGATAAATCACCACCAGCTCGTCGACATCCTGCACGCCTCCCGATTCCCACTTCGGTAACGAAATTTTTTGCGCCGCATGTGACGGTGGTCGCGCACAGACGGACGCCTCCGCCGCGCGATGCGCAGCCACCAGTCCTTCGAGCAACGAGTTGCTGGCCAGGCGATTTGCGCCATGCAGCCCGGTGCAACCCACTTCGCCAATCGCATATAGCCCGGCTAAGCTTGTCGCGCCGTTCACATCCGTCTTGATTCCGCCGCATTGGTAATGCGCCGCCGGCACAACCGGGATTGGTTGCTTCGACATGTCGATCCCAAACCGCAGGCACGTCTCATAAATATGCGGAAAGCGCTCCTGAATGAACTCCGGCGGCTTGTGCGTGATATCCAGAAACACGCATTGCGCGCCGGAACGCTTGATCTCGGCGTCGATCGCACGTGCCACGATGTCGCGCGGCGCGAGCGAGCCGCGCGCATGGTACCGCTTCATGAAATCTTCGCCACGATTATTCCGCAGGATTCCGCCCTCTCCGCGCACTGCTTCGGAAATCAAAAACGATTTCGCCTTCGCATGAAACAAGCAGGTCGGATGAAACTGGATGAACTCCATATTCGCTATCACGGCGCCCGCGCGCCACGCCATCGCTACGCCGTCGCCCGTCGCAATGTCCGGATTCGTCGTGTACAAATAAACTTTTCCGCAGCCGCCGGTCGCGAGCACGAAACGATCCGAGCGGATCGTTTCGACCTCTCCGTTTTTTTCATTGAGAACGTAGATTCCAAGGCAACGATCCTCTGTCGCGAAGCCGAGCTTGCCCGCGGTGATCAAATCCACCGCCATATGATTTTCCAAAAGATCGACATGCGATTGCCGTCCCAAGTGGCGCAGCAAAATCTCCTCGATCTCCTTGCCGGTCACGTCCTGCACATGCAGGACGCGCCGCTTGGAGTGGCCGCCTTCCCGCCCAAGGTCGAACCCGCGGTGACCGGAAACTTCGCGCTCGTCGAATTGCAATCCAAGATCGACAAGTTCCTGAATTCGCGCCGGTCCTTCGGTCACAATCGTGCGAACAACTCTTTCGTCGCAAAGCCCGGCGCCCGCCTCGGGCGTGTCGCGCACATGCAGCTCAAAGGAATCTTCGTCGCTCGTCACGCAGGCGATCCCGCCCTGCGCCCACGCCGTGTTCGTGTCCGCGCCTTTGCGTTTCGTGATCACCCCCACCGAGCCGTGCCTGGCCGCTTTCAACGCAAAACTGAGCCCGGCGATGCCGGTGCCGATCACGACGAAATCGTATTCCTTCATCCGACCAGGATATTGTCGATCAAACGAGTCTGGCCGAAGAAAACTGCGAGCGCGAGGAGTGAATTTGGCCTAACGACTTCGATCGGCAGCAAGTTTTTCGCATCGACAAGATCGACATAATCAATTCGCGCCAGCGACGCTTGGCCGATCGTTTTGCGCGCCAGATCAACAATTGTTTTTGCAGATTCTTCGCCGGCCTTTGTTCGATCTGCCGCCGCCAGGAGCGCCCGCCGCAAAGCCGTTGCTTGTTTTCGTTCCTCAACGTTCAGGTATTGATTGCGCGAGCTGCAAGCCAGCCCGTCATTTTCGCGAACGGTCGGCACGCCCACGATGTCGATCTTGAAATTGAGATCCCGCACCATCCGGCGAATGATTGCAAGCTGCTGAAAATCCTTTTCGCCGAAGACCGCCGCATCCGGCGCAAGAATGTTGAAAAGCTTCGCCACCGCCGTACACACGCCACGGAAATGTCCGGGACGCGATTTGCCCTCGAGCGTGTTTGAAAGCGAAGTCTCTTCGACAAAAACTGAACGATCGTCCGCATACATTTCGGCCGGGCTCGGCCGAAACAAAAGATCGACATCAGCGTTTCGGCAGAGCTCTTCATCCTGCCGGTCGGGTCGCGGATAGCGTTCATAATCGCTTCCCGGTTCGAATTGCAGCGGATTGACGAAAATGCTCACTGCAACCTCGCCATCGCGCCCGGCGTAATCGCGCGCCACCCGAATCAGTTCCAGATGCGCCTTATGCAACGCCCCCATCGTCGGAACGACGACGCGCGGAAGTTTGGCGCGCGATTGGGCCAGCGCTTCGGCGACGGTCGCGAGAACTTTCATGTCGATGTTGCGTCCTCCAGCCAAATCGCCTGTCGCGCAAAACGGAATTTGCGGTGGCCGAAATTTTTCCAGCCGGCTTGTCGCGCGAGCTCCGCCATTTCCGTAAAGGAAAATGCGCGCGCCGCGGAAAGCCGACCATCATATCGGGTCATCGGCTCGCGAAAAATCAGCGTGGTCAAAAAATAGACGCCAATGGTGGCGAGCAGGCCACGTCGTAAATCGGACACGAGAACAAACTTACGCGAGAGTTCGCGGCAACGTCGCAAAACGCGCACAGCGTCTTCTTCGCTGAAGTGATGGAGCGCGAGCGAACAAAGCGCGATTTCGTACGGCTCCGCCGGCCGCCACTCGAGGATGTTTGCTTCGATACAAGAAATTTCCGGGTAATCGACGCTCAATTTTACTGCTATTTCCAGCGTGGCGGCTTGTCGATCAAGCGCATCGATCTGAACTTTTGCGCCGATCTTTCGCGCAAGATCGACAATCAATCGCGGAATGTCGCTCGAGCCCGTGGCAAGATCGACAATGCGCAAGCGGTCGCCCGGTCTAATCCAGCGACGGACGAACCGGAGAACAACCGCATGGCTCCCAAAGTAACGGTTCAGCTGCCGGAGATTTCGGAGATCGCGCTCCAGTTCGGCAGAGATCGGTTGCGGTCGATCCATTAATTCCGGTTGGGCCGGATCGAAGCGTCGCTTCATTCGCAAAAACAGTGACGAGTGACCAGTGACGAGAAAAATCTCGCTAGCTCTACTTGTCACTCGTCACTTGTCACCTGTCACTAGGAATCGCTGCCAGGAGTCCGGCAGCTCGGCGGTCTCAATTTCGCTGGCAATGCGTCCCTCGAATTCCGGATGAAAGATCGTGCTGGTCCCGTAAATCATGATCCCATCTTCGGAACCTTCGACCCGGATCGCGTGCGCAACACCGGGCGGCACGACTATGCCGACATTATTCCGGCCACGGTGATTGTCGCCATCGACAAAAAATCTCATCGTGCGCGTAGGTATTCCGGCGCGGACATCACGCAAAATCATCTCCGCCCTGCCCTGCACAAAAAACATCACATCCCACTGCTCTTCGTCATAACGTCTGAGCGTATAATTTGAGGGCTCGGTCACGAACAAGCGGCGCAGCCATTTTTGCGCGGTCGTCTCTGAAGGAATGCTCGGCGGATGCACGTGAAATCCTTTGGCGCTATGCGCGAACATGCGGGCTGCCGACCATTGCTTCGGCCAAAATCCGATTTTTCCGAGGATTCCTTCATCGCGACGAACAAATTCGCCGAAAGCGCCGCGGTGGCGTTGTGAATAGATGGTTCGCGAAAAAATCTCCAGCCCGGGAATCCAGGTTTTTTTTATCTCAGGCTTGCGTCGATCGGCGGCCGCAAGCTCGCCGGCATCGACTCCGCTGTGCGCCAGCCGTTGCGAAAAGGACCCCGCTTTGTAATCGCGAGCGGCCAAGGCCGCTTGCGCGGCAGCGTTCAATCCGACCCACAAATTCTTGCCGCGCTCGCTCATGTCGATCTTAATAGCAATTCAGTTGCCTAACGAAAAATCGGCGTGTTCGCGAGAGAGATTTGGATTGTAATACGGATCGCGCTGCAACAGTTCGGGCCATCGTTCGCGCATGACGCCGGCCTCCCGCGGCTCGGAGGGCATTGGGCGGCCGGCCAATTCGTGGCGATACAGTTTGGCAAAGGGCGTGTATACAATCAGGTAACCGGCGCGTCGCATTTTCAAGCAAAGATCGACATCGTTAAAAGCCATCGCCAAGCGTTCTTCATCAAAGCCGCCGACTTCGATAAAAACATCGCGCCGCGTAAGAAGGCAGGCGCCCGTTACGCAGCTGTAATTGCGCGTCACCTGCAACTGTTTGAAAACGCGAGGATCTTCCGCCGGAGATCCGCGAAACGCGTGTCCGGCAATCCCGCCGACGCCCAGAACGATACCAGCATGCTGGACTGTGTCGTTCGGCCAAAGCAAACGCGACGCTGAATGTGCTCCGCCATCGCGCTCAACCATTCGCCGTCGATCACCTCGAGGTCATTATCAAAAAAAAGCAGCCAGGGACTTCTCGTTTGCTCAACCGCGAAATTTTTGACCGCCGAATCATTGCGCGGCCCGTCATATTGGAGCAGCCGGTGTTTGGATCGGTTGAAGGAAGAGCGCGCCTCCTCCGATTGGTTGCCCTGGGCGACGACAACAAGCTCGTAATTCGGATAATTCGTTTTAGTCGTGATATTCTCGATGCAGCGCGAAAGAAGGTCGATGCGATCACCGACCAGAATGATGATCGATATTTTCTTGGCTTCGGCGAGTTCGCGCTTTACCCCATAGGCGTGCGTGCGCCAGTCGATGGCGACGTGACCCCTGATGCCTTTCCGCTGGAGGTGCTCGTCAATGGCACGCCGTGCGGCTGCGAGTTGCCCTGGCTTTTGCCAGGGGCTGATGGCGCTGGAGCTTCCGCTCCTCCGCCAATGATACAAGACGCGCGGAATGTGATGGATTCGGTCGGTCTGCTCGATGACGCGGAAGAGGAAATCGTAATCCTGGGCACTGTCGAATTCGGAACGGAACCCGCCGACGCGCAAAACGAGTGCGCGCCTCACGATGATAAAATGGCAGAGGTAGTTACAGGAAAGAAAGAAGTCCGGCGACCAATTGGGCTTGAATAACGGGGCGTCGAACCCCGCCTCGGTCAACTTGTCTTCATCGGAATAAATGAGATCGGCCTCCGGAATTTGCTGAAGCAACTTCGCCATTTGGAAAAGAGCGTCGGGCTCCAGCAGATCGTCGTGATCCAGAAACCCAATCCATTCACCGCGGGCATGTTCGATACCGCGATTCAAAGCGGCTGAAATACCGCGGTTGCCCTCAAGTTTGAACACCTTGATCCGCGAGTCACGGCTGGCGAGGATCGATAAAAATTCTCGCAAAGTTTCATCGTCGGAATTGTCGTCCACCAAGATGAGCTCCCAATATTCGTAGGCCTGTCTCAGGACCGATTGGACGGCTTCCTCCAGCCACTTTACCGGCGTGTTGAATACCGGCGTAATGATGCTGATCAGCGGCTGATGAACAAACGTGCGCGTTTCATTGCGCATCACAGCAACCTGTTCCGGGGTCGCGCGATGCCGTTCGAACCAGTCCTGATATTTCACTGTGGCCGCTGAGCGTGCCGTGCTCTCGCGTGGCGGCCGGACATGACCGCTTAACGCGCGAATCAGTTTTTGCGGCAGCCGATATGGGGCCAGCAGCACCTGGCCAACCTTCCGTTCTAGCGATTTGCGCAACGCCTGTTTTTCTTTCTCGAGCTGTTTCACCTCGCGCTTCGTTTCTCGGAACTGCAGAATCTTCTCTTCAAGCTTGCCGATGTGACGATTGGCCGCGTCCAGTTCGGACACTCTTGCCCGCAACATTCGCTCAAGATTTCGCATCTGCGCATGCAAGCGGGCAAAAGCGGTTTCCACCGCCGGCACGAGTCGTGCAGCGCTCTCCATCTGCCGGCGCAGCAAGCGAATCGCGCCGGGACCGAGTTCGCCGAGATCGCAATCATAATCCGGCAGGAAACCGTAACGGCCGAAACGTTCGACTAGTTCCGGACGCACCGTTAGAACTTCGGCCCCCGGACTCGGAATGAGAAGAATATCATCTGCCTGATGCGCGAGCACTTCGACCTCGCGCTCGCGCCGTTCGTTTGTTTCGTTCGGCGGATAGAACCAAACTGCCCGCTCAAATTGCCGGCTGTCGTCGTTGCGCGCGCTCGTTCCATCGAGATCAAGCGCAGTGGGGCAAAGCGCCGCGGCAATTCCGGACGACGCGCACTGTTGCTCGATCGCACTCGGTTCTCCGCCAACGATGAGCAAGCGGGCGCGCCCAAATTTTTGCGCAAGAATGCGCGCAAAATCCCGACCGACCCAAGAGGAAGAGGCTTGCAACACTGCCACATTATATTAATTGAAGCGCGGCGCAGGCAAATTTACTCTGCGGGGGCGTGGCGAGAGCATTTGTCGCCGATCCTGCATGCTCGATTTTTGCATCTATCTTTTCTATCGCGCGGGCTTGCTGCTTCTCACGGCGCTACCGTTGCGCGCGCTTTTTGTACTCGGAGATGGAGCAGGCTTCTGCGCCTGGTTGATTCTCGGAAAATATCGGCGACTGGCGCGGCGAAATGTTTCGATTGCATTCAGAAACGAAAAATCACCGCGCGAATTGCGCCGCCTTGTCCGCCGCCATTTTCAACGATTGGGCGCCAACCTTCTTTGCGGCGTCAAACTCGCCGTTATGCCGCTCGAAAAGATGGAGACGCGAGTTGAGACGGAAAACTTTGACGTAGTCCATCGACAATTGCGCGCCGGCCGGCCCGTCGTGCTTATCCTGAGCCATCTCGGCAACTGGGAATTGTTTGCCCAAATTCTGCCACGGCTTATCGGTTACGTCAGAGACAGCACGATTTACCAAAAACTGCGGAACCGCTTTATCGATGAACACGTGCGCCGTTTGCGCGGCCGTGCCGGCGTTGAAATGTTCGATCGCAAAGACGGTTTCCAGGAAGCCATCGAACTCCTTCGCGGCGGCGGCGCGATCGGCATTCTGAGCGATCAACATGCCGGTGATCATGGTTTGTGGGTCCCGTTTTTTGGGAGGCTGGCATCGACCTCTCCGCTGCCGGCGCTTCTGGCGAAACGAACGGGCGCGGCGGTGATTGGCATGGCTCTTTACACCAGCGGCACCGCGCGCTGGCGCATGGTTGTTACCGAGCCTTTGCCGACAGCCGACCAATCAGTCGAAGCGTTGACGGCGAAAGCTAACGAAATTGTCGCGCAACAAATTCGTCGCGCTCCGGAAGATTGGTTTTGGGTGCACAACCGCTGGAAAACACCCAATCCCAATTTCCTTCTCACGCGATACAAACGCGGCGTCTATTTGCCGCCCAACATTTCGCCACGGGATTTGCAGCCATTCCGCATTCTTATTCGCGCCGCCAACTGGCTGGGCGACGGCGCCATCAGCGCGCCGGCAATTCGCGCAATCAAGAATGGACGCCCTGACGCGCACATCACCGTCGCCGCGCCATTGAAGATTGCTTCGATGTGGAAGCTGGTTGCGGGAGTAGACGAAATTGTGTCGCTACCGAACAACGCCCTTCTCGCAACGGTTCGCTCGATTCGGCGGCAGTCGAGGTTTGACGTGGCGGTTCTCTTTCCAAATTCATTGCGCACGGCGTTGGAAATTTGGCTGAGCGGAATTCCTCGACGAGTTGGTTATCGCGGTCATTCCCGCAGTTGGCTGTTGAACCAGGTCGTCCCCGAATCACGAAGACTTGGTCCCTCGCAGCATCAGGCCTTGCATTATCTTCACATCGCCCAGAGCCTCGGCACCCCAGCTGATTTGCGCGATCTTGTCCGCGTCAACGCGGTCCACCATGTCGATCTTGGCCCCGCAAAAATTGCTCTCTGTCCGGGCGCTGAATACGGACCCGCTAAACGCTGGCTGCCGGAACGCTTCGCCGAGACCGCGAAAGCAGTCGCGGCGCGATCGCCAGTGCAATGGATTTTGTTTGGCACAAAAAGCGACGCTGGAATCGGCGAGCAGATTTCCCAGGCGTTGGGCGACTCATGCGTAAACCGAATCGGCCAGACGACGCTCGATCAACTTATCGACGAATTACGCGAGTGCCGGTTGCTGCTGACAAATGACACAGGCACGATGCATCTCGCTTGGCTACTCGGCGTCCCGGTCGTCGCCATATTTGGTTCAACCGAGCCGCGGCTGACCGGGCCGCTCGGCTCCGGTCATACCATCTTGCGGCATCAAGTGGAGTGCAGCCCGTGCTTTTTACGCGAGTGTCCAATCGATTTTCGGTGCATGAAAGCCGTCAGCGTCGAGGAAGTTACCGATGATGTCTTGTCGATCTTGCCAAGATCAACATCTTCATCCGGCGCGAGCGCTTTTCCTAGCGCGAAATAATCGTAGTTTCGTTTTTGCACGATTGCCGTTGCTTTCGAGAAGGCTTTCGGAATCATTGTTGCGCGTGATCTCCACTACTGCGCCTCGCATTCGCACGGAAGTGCGGGTGATGTTCTTCGATACCGATTGCGGAGGCGTCGTGCACAACATCGCCTATTTGCGCTTCATCGAGACGGCCCGCACACTTCTGGCCGAGCAACTCGGCCTCGGCCTCGCGCAAATGGCCGAAGACAAAAAATATCCTGTGGTCGTCCGCACAGAAATTGATTATCGACGCGCCGCCAAACTTGGCGATCGGCTCGTAATCGAGGGCTGGCTCGATCAACTGGAGCGCGTGCGATTTTCGTGCGCGTTCCGCATTGTTCGACCGGATGATGATGCGTTGATCGCCGAGTGCCGTCAGATGCTTGCCCTCATCGAAATGCCAGCGGCAAAATTGCTCCGCTTGCCGGAAGACTGGGAAAAATATCGTGAGTCCACAATAAATACTCCCTCGCACGCAGTGGCGGACAGCGACCGGCCCTAGCCTGACGAACATGACCGCCGCCACTCACACCTTACGGATTGAAGAAACTCTTCTCGAGCCCCGCGCGATTACTCCGCCGCCGACGCGCCACGCTCTTTTTATTTTTCTGATCGCGCTGGCGGCGTTGTCGCATCTGGCAACGATTGGTTGGGGAGATCTCTACAGCCACACCGAGGGGCAGTACGCCGGCGCGGCCCGCGAAATGAGCGAGGGGCACCACTGGCTCCTGCCAACAAACGACGGCATTCCGCGCCTGCGAAAACCGCCGCTGCTTTACTGGCTGATTATGGCGTCGTTCAAGTGTTTCGGTGTGAACGCGGCCGCCGCCCGGCTTCCGTTCGCCCTGGGAATGATCGCGACCGTTGCCGTGACGTTTCTAATCGGCGAACGGCTGGCGGATTATTGGCGGGGTTTCCTTGCCGGTCTGATTTATCTCTGTTCCTGCGGCGCCTTTTTGCTCGGAAGGATCATTATGCCCGAGCCCGTTTTCAGCGCTTTCGTTGCCGGCGCGATCCTCTGCGGCGTATGCGGTTACCAGCGGCGGCGCTTTCGCCGCTTCTGGTTTCTCGGTTTTTGGATGTGCGCGGCGCTCGCTTGCCTGACCAAAGGCGTGCACGGTTTGCTTTATCCGGGGGCAGTGTTGTTGCTGCTGGCGTTGTTCTATCGAGAGGCGCGTCTGCGCTTCCGCCTGCTTCTGCATTGGTCGTACTTGTCGATCTTTCTGCTCGCGGTCGCTCCGTGGTACATCTGGACGGAATGGCGTTTCCCCGGATTTCTTCGGCAACTTGTTGGCCTGGAATGGTTCGGCCACTTGCACACCGCCCCCAACGCGTCAGGCAGCGATAATGGCGTTCCGCGATTGCAATTTATCGCGTTGCATTTCGCCTGGTGGTTTCCGTGGTCGGTTGCGCTCTTGCCCGCAGTACTCTTCGCGTGGCGGCGCGTGATGCGTCCGCGCGAAATTGAATTTGCCGATGCTTTGCCTCTTTGCTGGATGGGTGTGGCTTTCCTGCCGCTGCTTCTCATCGGACAGCGCCAGGATTATTATTCGATGAGCGTGTGGAGCGGATTCGCGCTCTGGGCCGCGACGACGTGGTTAAGAGCGCCGGGACAACTGCGCCTCGCCGGCGCTGGCTTGCTTGGTCTTGTCGGACTCGCCATCGGCTCCCTCGCACTGTTTCTTCCGAAATTGATCGGAGAAACGGACGGACATCGGGGCAATGCGGATACGAGTTGGACAGCCTGGCGCGCCTTGCAACGCATTCCAGGTCCAGCCTGGCTGGCCTTGCGCCCAATGTTCGTCATCATTGCCATCTCTCTCATTATCTTTTCCCTCGTCGCGATTTATTTCATCGCGACGCGACGGCCAAGACTCGCCTGCACCGCGCTTGCCGTTGCCATGATTCCGGCCGGATTGAGCATGATCGACGGTGTCGCGCGCACGGCGCCGCACTTTTCACTGGCTGGCGCCGCCCGCTTTCTCAATCCCAGGCTCACCGACAACGACGAAGTCATTTACGAGGGATCATTGGATGTTGCGAGCAGCCTTATTTTTTATTTGAATCGGCGCTTCTACCTCGTGAATCAGCCGCAAGACGACGAAATGCACACCGGCTCAAACAAGGCGGATGTCGTTTTGGATGAAGATCGCGTTCTTACAAAATGGAGTGATTCCAACGACGTTTATCTGATCGTTGAGCAGAAGCGCGTCGCGTACTGGGAAAACCTGTTGACCCAGCGCTTTCACATTTATCATCAGGTCACGGCCTGCGGCGCATACGTCGTCTTGAGTAACCGGCTATAACGGCGCCCGGGCGGACGATCTCCATTTGAAAAATCCAGGGCGCGCCTTAATGTGCCGGCTCAATTTTGCAGGGAAACAAGTTTATGTCGCAGCATCGCAGTTTAAAAGGCGCCAGCACCATCGCGGCCAAGCGCAATGTCCTGAAACGCTTTGAGCGCGTCGAACTTCTCAAGAAGCGCGCGCAGTGGAAGGAAGGCAGCAAAGTCATCGGCCTTCCCAAAACGAAACCGGACGCGTAAGAGGAACGTAAATCGCTAAAGCGTTACATCGTTAAATCGTCTGGGCGAACTACGATTTAGCGATTCCATGCGCCTGAACCGCTTTCTCGCCGCCGCC